>ENA-OQCL01001184-OQCL01001184.1-human-gut-metagenome-genome-assembly--contig:-NODE-1184-length-10059-cov-3.474124_pt1 | contig 10059 bp, 8 predicted proteins | sample MGYA00242502_ERZ504586 | MGnify/ENA primary metagenome ERZ504586 (study PRJEB26092, sample SAMD00036316) | human gut metagenome | host: Homo sapiens | study: EMG produced TPA metagenomics assembly of... | reverse complement strand
GGACCGAACTCATTGCCGAGCGGAAAGGGCTGAATAAAGTAGGCCGATACGGGAACTCCCGTTACAGAGCGTGGATATCGCCATGAGCCGTATCCGAGAGGGCATCCGCAAAGGATGAAACAGAGTGGTACCGCGGAAGGATTATATGACGCCTTTCGTCTCTTCAATGCTTCAGGCAGAGAGACGAAGGGCGTTTTCGTTTCTCTCCATGGTTTTAAAAGGAGGAAAATCTTATGGCTAATATTTCATCGATCAAAGCCGCTTCACTGAGCATGTGTTTTTCCGTCGGTGCCGTCTTATTCAGTTCTCACGCCGGCGGCGGTTTCGCTACGGGCAACCAGGAAAACGTCTATTTCGTCAGCCTCGGCTGGCTCGGCCCGATTACGGCTATCATCACCATGCTGCTGTTCACGCTGACCATCAAGGAAGCCATGAACATGTACAATTCCCGTCACCTCACGAGCTACCGTCAATTATTCCAGAACTTATACAGCCCCTTCAAAGGCATTGAATACCTCTTCGAAGCCTTCTTCTATATCATGGTCTTAATGGCCGTATCGGCTACGATTTCCGGCGCCGCCTCGGCCATCAATGCCCAGACGGGCCTCAATTATTACGCCGGTATCGGCATCGTCGGCACGATCATCTTCTTCCTGACCATCTTCGGTGCCGGCCTGGTACGTCGGGCCACGACCTACATGGGCATGGCCATCTTAGCCATGGTCATCATGATTTTCTCCGTCGGCATCTACATGGGCGGTTCCATTGAAGGGACGCAGTTCTTCACGGCTGCCATGGCCCAGGATTTCGCCACGAACGGCTTCAGCAAAGTACCGACAGCCATTCTCCACGCTTTCACCTATTCCGGTTTCCAGTGCGTCGTCATCCCGACGATGATCGTCGTCGGCACGCCCTTAGTCACCCGTAAGAACTGTGCCACGTCCATGTGGTTCTCCTTCGCCATGAACGCCATCGCCCTGACCTTAGCTGTCTGCATGCTCTTAGGCTGGACCGGCATCTACGGCAAATCGCCCTTACCGACCCTGACCAGCTGCAAAGCCATGGGCATGTCCTGGCTGACCATTGCCTACAGCGCCTTCTTACTGCTGTGCCTCATCTCGACAGGTGTCACGACGGTCTTCGGTTTCACGGCCCGCTTCTCGGAAACGAAATGCCTGAAGAAAATCAGCCGCAGCACCGTTACCCGCTCGGCTATCGTCACCTTATTCATCATCATCGCTTCCATGACCGTCTCCGTTGCCGGCCTGACCAACATCATCAAATACGGCTACGGCTATTGCGGTTACTTAGCCATCGCCATCATCATCGTTCCCTTCCTGACCATCGGCCGCTACAAAAACAAACGCTATGCCGCTGACAGTGAATACCGCGCCCGCATCGACGCCATGAACGAAACCCCTGAAGCTGCCCAGGCATTCCAGCCGACAGCCGAAGCTGCTGGACATTAGAAAAAAGGGACCTCGCATGATGGTAGATGTAGTGACCCCAATAAGTTAGACCATATACTCGGATAGGCTGTGGTTGAACTTCGCAGCGGGCCGCCCTAACCGGGTCGGCCCCTACGCACAAGGCCATGGGCCGTGTATGTTTTTGCGACCTGCGATCTGCAGCTGAAAAAGGCCCGTCATATGACGACGGGCCTTTTTCAGTATCTATGAGGTAAATTTTAGCTGGAGCCTAGCGGATAGAAACGTCTTCGCCGGCGAGGATGCGTTTCATCGTGCGAGCCGGGCACATCTTGCCGCACATAGTGCAGGTGCCTTCACATTCCGGTTTGCTCGATTCGTAGTAGCGGCGGGCTTTTTCCGGATCGATGGACAAGGAAATCATCTTGTCGAAGTCGACGTCGACGCGGGCTTTACTCATGGCGTCATCCCATTCCTGGGCACCCGGGATGCCTTTGACCAGGTCGGCAGCGTGAGCTGCGATGCGGGCAGCGATGATGCCTTCTTTGACGTCGTCGACGGTCGGCAGGCGCAGGTGTTCAGCCGGTGTGACGTAGCAGAGGAAGTCGGCACCACAGGAAGCGGCGATAGCACCGCCGATGGCACTGGTGATATGGTCATAGCCCGGTGCAATGTCCGTGACCAGGGGCCCGAGGACGTAGAACGGAGCGCCGTGGCACAGGCGTTTTTCAATTTTCATGTTGGCTGCGATTTCATTGAGGACCATGTGGCCCGGGCCTTCAATCATGACCTGGACGTTATGGGCCCAGGCGCGTTTGGTCAATTCGCCGAGGGTAATGAGTTCTTCAATCTGTGCGGCATCGGTAGCGTCATGGGTACAGCCCGGACGACAAGCGTCGCCGAGGCTCAAGGTGACGTCATATTTTTCACAGATGTCGAGGAGACGGTCGTAGTATTCGTAGAACGGGTTTTCCTGATTGTTCATTTCCATCCAGGCGAAGAGCAGCGAGCCGCCGCGGGAAACGACGTTGGTCAGGCGCGGGTTGTCTTTGATGCGCTGAGCCGTCTTGCGATTCATGCCGCAGTGGATGGTCATGAAGTCGACGCCGTCTTCTGCATGCTGTTCGACGACGGAGAAAAATTCATCGACGGTAATGTCTTTCAGGTCCTTTTCCAGCATGCCGACAGCATCGTACATGGGGACCGTGCCGATCATGGCCGTAGACATCTTGACCAGTTTACGGCGAAATTCACGGGTCTTGCCGAAGTTGGACAAGTCCATGATGGCTTCGGCTTTCATATCGATGGCATTCTGGACTTTCTGCAATTCTTCTTCATGGTTGTTGTGTTCCGGAGAAACGCCGAGGTTGACGTTAATCTTGGTGCGGCAGTCCTGGCCGACGGCTTCCGGCGACAGACTGGTGTGGACTTTGTTGGCCGGAATGGCGACTTTGCCGCTGGCGACGAGGGCCATGAGTTTTTCGACAGGCATGTGTTCCTTTTCAGCGACGATCTTCATCTGCGGCGTGACGATGCCTTTGCGGGCAGCATCCATCTGTGTTGTGTAATCCATTACTAACATCCTTCCTATACAAAAAAATAATCCAATGCAATAAAAAAGCTCGCCCTACGGTCCTCCGCAGGTGAGCTTTATAATCCCGTAAAGCTTCCCTACGGCGGCATGATCCGCATCAGGTAAAGGGTCAAGTGTAATCCGTCACTTTTCTCAGCCCGAAGGCTCCCCTAGCTTTTTCTATGTATCTGTGGTTATTATAGTACGACACGAAAAAAATGCAACACTTTTGTCATATTTGGCATAGACAAATACGTTATTTGTCCTACATAGACGTACATTCACCGATATGGTATAATGAAACCACATTGAAAAGGAGGTCTTACCTATGAAATATAAACCCTTGAAAGGCCTGGTCGTCGCAGCCATGCTGGCGTCGTCCCTGGTACTCGCTGCCCCGCAGTCCCTGGCAGCTGGCCCGGAACCATCTGTCGTCACCGTCACGGGCTATGCCCAGCAGGAAGTCGCACCGGATACGGCCTATGTCACTATCGGTACGACCAGCACCGATGCCGACGCCCAGCAGGCCCGGACCAAGAACAACCTGGCCATGAATGAAGTGACCAATGCCCTGAAAGCCATGGGCATCCCGGCCGAAAACATGAAGACTACGGGATTCTATATGTCGCCGAACTACGACATGAAAGGCCAGAAAGTCACGTCGTATACGGTAAGCAACAACCTGGAAGTCAAACTGACCGACCTGACCATGGTATCGCAGGTCATCAACAAGGCCGGCAGTCTCGGTGCCAACCAGATCAACAACGTACGTTTCACCAATGAACACGCCGACCAGATCAAAGAAACCTGATCAAGAAGCTGTCCACAACGGTCAGCGCGCTGCCCAGGCCGCAGCGGAAGCCGCTGGCAGCCAGCTCGGCGCCGTCAAGGAAATCAACATTTCCGGCACAAGCCCCTCGTATAACCGCGTCTATGCAGCCGGCATGAGCCTGCGGGCCGTCAAGATGGAAGCCGCCGATTCGACGCCTGTCGAAGCCGGCACCAATACCCTCAGCCAAAGCGTCAACTTGACCTATTATTTGCAATAAGCATACATGATTTGCGGGACGCCCTCTGGGCGTCCCTACGAGCCACGAACCACGAGCCACGAACCACGAGTCACGGGCCACGAACCACGAACCACGAGTCACGAACCACGGGATTCCCACAACGGGCCGCCTTTACAGGACGGTCCCTACTAGCCACGAACACAGGCCTATGGTATTATAAATAATAGGCTATATTTTTATAGCTATTTTGTCAACTTTGGAGTCAGAATCATCAATGGAACGAATTTATTTAGATAACGCGGCAGCGACGCCTCTGGACCCGCGTGTCCTGGACGTCATGATGCCCTATTTAACGACGGCTTACGGAAATCCGTCGAGCCTTCATTATTTCGGCCAGCAGGCCCGGGCCGCCGTCCAGACGGCCCGCAGCCAGGTAGCACACTGCCTGGGCGTCAAAGGGGAAGACCTGGTCTTCACCAGTGGCGGCACGGAAGCAGATAACTTGGCTATCCTGGGCTTCTTGCGTGCTAATTACCCAGATGGCGGCCATCTGATTACGACGGCTGTAGAACACCACGCCGTCTTGCGGACCTTCCAGGCCCTGGAACAAAAAGGCTATGACGTGACCTATGTCCCTGTCGAAGCCGACGGCCGGGTCACGGCCGAAGCCGTCGCTCAGGCCTTGCGCGACGATACGGTTCTCATTTCCGTCATGTACGCCAATAATGAAACGGGCATGGTCCAGCCTGTCGACGCCATCGGCGCCCTGGCCCGGCAGAAGGGCATCGCCTTTCACGTCGATGCCGTCCAGGCCTTTGGCTACGTGCCCATCCGGCCCTTAGAACAGGGCATCGACATGCTGACCGTATGCAGCCATAAGATTTACGGCCCCAAAGGCGTCGGCGCCTTGTACATCCGCCACGGCCTGCAAGTCGCCGCCGAAGCCTACGGCGGCCCCCAGGAACACCGCCTGCGGGCGGGGACGGAGAACGTCGCTGCCATCGCCGGCTTCGGCAAGGCTGCGGAACTCCTGGAAGCCGAACGGAACGACCGCGTCCTGGCGGCGCGGCGCCTGACCGATGCCGTCTACGAGCGGCTCATCAAGGGCGACGCCCGGTTCCACCTCAATGGCCGGCGCAATCACGTCTTGCCCAACATCATCGACTTCAGCGTCGATGGGGTGGACAGCGCCATTTTGCTCATCGCCCTCGATCTCCAGGGACTGGCCGTATCTGCCGGTTCGGCCTGTGAAGCTGGCGCCGTCGAGGCATCCCATGTCCTCCAGGCTATGGGAATCGAAGAGAAGTGGCTGCGCAGCAGTATCCGCTTGTCCGTAGGCAAAGAGAATACGTTAGATGAAATAAAACGAGCCGTTGCCATCATTGGCGACGCTGTCCGTAAAAGCAGAGGAGAATCATTATGAAACGAGTTGCCGTAGCTATGAGCGGCGGCGTCGACAGTTCGGTCACAGCCGGTCTCTTGAAGCAGCAAGGGTATGATGTCATCGGCATTACCCTGCGCCTGTGGGAAGAAGATCCGGCTTGCACCATCGATAACGTCCACGCCTGCTGCTCCCTCAGTTCCGTCGACGATGCCAAAGCCGTCGCCTCGGTCCTGGGGATTCCCCATTATACCTTGGATTTCCGCGATATCTTCCGGCGCGACGTCATCGACTATTTCGTCGATGCTTACGTCCACGGCAAGACGCCTAATCCCTGTATTGCCTGCAATAAATTCATTAAGTTCGGCCTGCTCTGGGAGAAAGCCCGCCAGTTCGGCGCTGATTTCCTGGCGACGGGTCATTACGCCCGCATCGAAAAGAACGAAGCGACGGGAATCTATTCCTTGCTCCGCGGCACAGACCGCCGCAAGGACCAGTCCTATGTTCTCTATCAACTGACACAGGACTTGTTGCCGCACCTTTTGTTCCCCATGGCCGACCTGGAAAAGGTCCATACGCGGGAACTGGCCAAGGAATGGGGCCTGCCGGTCTTCAATAAGCCTGAAAGCCAAGATATCTGCTTTATTCCGGACAACGATTATAAGGGATTTTTGCAGCACGAACGGAAGGGCATCTTCAAGCCTGGCGACTTCGTCGATAAAGAAGGCCATGTCATCGGCCGCCATAAAGGCATCGCCGCCTATACCATCGGCCAGCGCCGGGGCCTGAACCTCGGCGGTCCCGGCGGCCCTTATTATGTAACGGCCTTGGACGTAGCTCATAATAAAGTCATCGTCGGTTCGGAACGGGACTTGTTCTCGAAGACTGTCCATGCCTGTGAAGCGACGTGGGTCGAAGAGACGCCGGATGCTCCTTTCCGGGCCTTGGGCAAGATACGTTATGCTGCCCGGGAAGCGGCCTGCACGGTCTATCCCGATGGCGACAGCCTGCAGGTCGAATTCGACGACGCCCAGCGTGCCGTCACGGCCGGCCAGGCCTTGGTACTTTACGACGCCGACACAGGCGAACGCGTCCTGGGCGGTGGCGTTATCCAATAGAAAAAGAGGAGGACTACCGTGTCTACAGATCATATTAGAAACTTTTCAATCATCGCACATATCGACCATGGCAAATCGACGCTGGCCGACCGGATGCTGGAAATGACCGGCACCGTGCCCAAACGGGAAATGGAAGACCAGCTCCTCGATACGATGGATCTCGAACGGGAACGGGGCATTACTATTAAAGCCCAGTCAGCCCGTCTCATTTATGATGCCAAAGATGGCAAACAGTATACACTGAATCTCATCGACACGCCGGGGCACGTCGACTTCAATTACGAAGTATCGCGCAGCCTGGCCGCTTGCGAAGGGGCGTTGCTCATCGTCGATGCTACGCAGGGCGTCGAAGCCCAGACCTTGGCTAACGTCTATTTGGCCTTGGAACACGACTTGGAAATCATTCCCATCATCAACAAAGTCGACTTGCCCAGTGCTGACCCCGACCGGGTCTGCAAGGAAATCGAAGACGTCATCGGCCTCGATGCATCCGATGCCATCATGATCAGCGCCAAGACGGGCTACGGTGTCGACAAGGTCCTGGAAGCTATCGTCCAGCGCATCCCGGCACCGGCTGACGACGGGGACAAGCCCTTGCGGGCCCTCATCTTCGACTCCCATTTCGATGCCTATAAAGGGGCTATTGCCAATATCCGTATCATGGAAGGCAGCGTCAAACCGGGCCAGCGTATCCGCATGATGGCGTCGGGAAAAGAATTCGAAGTCATCGAAACGGGCGTCTTCCTGCCTCAGATGCATCCCGTACCGTCCTTGGAATGTGGCAGCGTCGGCTATCTGGCGGCCAGCATGAAGAACGTCCGCGACTGCCGCGTCGGCGATACAGTCACCTTAGCAGACAACCCGGCTAAAGAAGCCTTGCCAGGCTACCGCAAGGCCGTGCCTATGGTCTACTGCGGCCTCTATCCGGTAGAAACGAACGACTACGACAATCTCCGCGATGCCCTGGAAAAGCTCCACCTCAACGACGCGGCGCTCCTCTTTGAACCAGAAACGTCGTCGGCCCTGGGCTTTGGCTTCCGCTGCGGCTTCTTAGGCCTTTTGCACATGGATGTCGTCCGCGAACGGCTGGAACGGGAATACAATCTGTCCTTGATTACGACGGCGCCGTCGGTCATTTATCACGTCTACTGCACAGACGGGACCATGGTCGAAGTGGATAATCCGTCGCAGATGCCGGACATGACGAAAATCGACCATATCGAAGAACCGTTGGTCAAGACGACCATCATCATCCCCAAGGATATGGTCGGCACCGTCATGGAAATCTCCCAGAACCGCCGCGGCCAGTACGTCACCATGGATTACCTCGACGATACGCGCGTCTCCTTGGTCTACAACCTGCCGCTGTGCGAAATCCTTTACGACTACTTCGACGTCCTCAAGTCGGCGACCCGCGGCTATGCGTCCCTCGATTACGAGCTCAACGGGTATCAGGCTTCGCCCATGGTCAAAATGGACATCCTCATCAACGGCGACGTCGTCGATGCCTTGAGTATCATCGTCCACAAGGACTTTGCCGCCCGCCGCGGCCGCGCCCTGGTCGAAAAACTGCGCAGCCTCATTCCGCGCCAGCTCTTCCAGATTCCTATCCAGGCTGCCGTCGGCAATAAAATCATTGCCCGCGAAAACGTGGCAGCTCTGCGCAAGGATGTCCTGGCCAAGTGCTATGGCGGCGATATTTCCCGTAAGCGCAAGCTCTTGGAAAAACAGAAGGAAGGCAAGAAGCGCATGAAACAGTTCGGTACCGTTGAAATCCCGCAGGAAGCCTTCATGGCTGTCCTCAAAGTCGACGAAACATGATCGGCCTCTACGTACACATTCCCTTCTGCCGCCAGAAAATGCCTTTACTGCGACTTTCCGTCTTACGGCGGCCTAAAGCGCTATCAGGCAGGCTATGTGACGGCCCTCTGCCGGGAAAATCGAGGCCAGTCCCTATACCGGAGAGACAGCGGACACGCTCTATTTCGGCGGCGGCACGCCGTCTCTCCTGACGGCGGCGGAACTGGAACGCATCATGACCAGTATCAGAAAGACCTTCGTCCTCACAAAGGATGCGGAAATCACGCTCGAAGCCAATCCGGAGAGCCTCGATCAAGCGTACGCTGCCTCTCTTCGGCAGCTTGGCATCAACCGCCTCAGTATCGGCATCCAGTCCTTTTCCGACGACCTCCTGCCTGGCCTCGGCCGTGTCCATACGGCAGGGGACGGGGAAGAAAGCGGTCCTCGCTGCATACGATGCGGGCTTCCGCAATCTCTCTATCGACCTCATGTACGGCCTGCCCGGCCAGAGCCTGGAAGATGTGGACTGCGACCTGCAGATCCTCGACGAACTGCCCGTCGTCCACGCTTCCATTTACAGCCTCATCGTCGAAGACGGGACGCAGCTCAAAGCCGGCCTGGAGAAAGGGGATTGGCAGCTGCCGCCAGATGAGGCGACGGAAGCCATGGCCCGGACGGTCCACGACGCCATGCACCGTTATGGTTTTCATCACTACGAGATTTCCAGTTATGCCAAAGGCCCCTTCGAGTCGCGCCACAACAGCAAGTACTGGACCTATGAGCCCTATCTCGGCTTCGGCGTATCGGCTCATTCCTTCGATGGGACAATGCGCTGGGCGAATGTAGCCAATATCCCGGCTTATATCCGCCAGGCCGGCAAGGGGAGCATCGTCGCCGAGTCCGTCACCATCGACGCGCGGCGGGCCGTCGAAGATTACTGCTTCCTGGCCCTGCGCCGCCGCGTCGGCATCGATTACGGCGATTATGCCCGCCGTTTCGGCAAATCCATCGAAGCCGACTTCGGTCCCGTCATCAATCAGCTCGTCTGCCAGGGCCTCTTAGAGCGCACGGCCAAGGGCTGCTGTCTCAGTGAAGAAGGGTTAGGATACGGCAATTATGTATTCAGTAAATTTATACGATGAGCTTCGGAAATTGTTGACAAATGACACTAATCTGAGTATAATTTCATTGTGTGCAGTAAAAGCACTCCCTATCATACCTTGGAGGGAGGGATAATAGAATGGCAGAAATCAGAGTTGGTAAAAACGAAACGTTAGACAGCGCACTTCGCCGCTTCAAACGTTCTTGCCAAAAGGCAGGTGTTCTTTCCGAAGTCCGGAAACGTGAACACTACGAAAAACCGAGTGTACGGAGAAAGAAAAAATCCGAAGCAGCACGGAAACGGAAGTACAGAGCATAATCGTCAAATGTAAGAAGGGTGATAGCATGTCTCTTAAAGAAGAACTGCTTCAGGACATGAAAACGGCTATGAAAGCCAAGGAAGCTGGTAAAACGGCTTTGTCCGTCATCCGCATGGTCCGTTCGTCTATCCGCAATACGGAAATCGACGGAAAATGCGAACTCGATGACGCTGGCGTCGGTGCCGTCATTGCCAAAGAAATGAAACAGCGCAAGGAATCGTTGGCTGAGTTTGAAAAGGCAGGCCGCAGTGACCTCGTCGAAGAAACGAAAGCTGAAATGGCCGTATTGGAAAAGTACATGCCTAAACAGCTCACAGCCGATGAAATCC
>ENA-OQCL01001183-OQCL01001183.1-human-gut-metagenome-genome-assembly--contig:-NODE-1183-length-10060-cov-2.874660_pt1 | contig 10060 bp, 10 predicted proteins | sample MGYA00242502_ERZ504586 | MGnify/ENA primary metagenome ERZ504586 (study PRJEB26092, sample SAMD00036316) | human gut metagenome | host: Homo sapiens | study: EMG produced TPA metagenomics assembly of... | reverse complement strand
GCGAAGCGATGACCGGAGGGGCTTTGCAGCCCTCTCGCAAGCGCCCGCCCCTGCAGCAACCGACACCTGCCTTTTGTCAAAAAGGCAGGTGCGGCTCTTTTTTATATTATATAGCTGTCAGAATATAGCTGTCAGATTGCGCCGTTCTCGCGCAGCCAGGCCTCCAGCTCGGCGGCGGGGCGGTAGCCGACCGAGCGGCTGACCTCCTGCCCGTTTTTGAAGAGCAGCAGCGCCGGGATGGCATCGATCTTGCGGGCCATTGCCAGCTGCAGGTTTTTCATCGGTGTTGACCTTGCCCACCTTCACGGTGGGGTGGGCGGCGGCCAGCTCCTCCAGCACGGGGCCCATCATCTTGCAGGGGCCGCACCAGTCTGCCCAAAAATCGACCACGACCGGCAGGGCGCTCTGCAGCACCTCGGCATCAAAATTCTGTTCAGTCAGCTTGATAGACATAGTCATTCTCCTTTTGTCCGGTGCAGGGGCGGGCAATGCGCCCCTGCGGTTATTTTACGGCATCCTGCAGCGTTCCAGCAGCTTCGTCAGCTTTTTCCCTCGGCCTGCGGGCCGCCGAAGTTGATCATATTGCGCAGGGTCAGCGCGTCAAACATCTGGGCCATGGCCTCGGGCGGCATCAGGCCGTCCCCACCGCCGTTGGTCATTGCTGCGGTCTCTTCGCGCAGGGCGTGCTGCACCACGGGCGCGGTGCGCGGGTCCGCCAGCAGGATGCCCAGCGGCGTGGTCTCGTCCACCTGCAGCGGCGGCAGGCGGGTGCCCGCGTAGTGCAGCGGCAGCGTGGTGCGGATGTCCCGGCTGGAATGGCCGATCCGGATCTCATACCGGCCGGGCGCGGCGTACCAGTCATGCAGCGCGGCATCGTAATGGCTCAGGTCGCGGGGCGTCAGGGTAAAGGTGACGACCTTCTCCTCGCCGGGCTGCAGCGCGATCTTTTGGAAGCCGCGCAGCACCTGCGGCACCCGCCCGCCGGCTACCGGCGTGCCGGTCGCATCGGCTACATAGAGCTGCACGACCTCGGCACCCTGCATGGCACCGCTGTTTTTCACGGTGACCTGCACCGTCACAAGGCCCTGCTCTGCCAGCGTGTCGGCGCTCAGCACGGCGTTGCGGTAGACATAGCCCGTGTAGCTCAGCCCGTGGCCGAAGGGCCAGCGCACCGGCATACGGCGGGCATCGTACCAGCGGTAGCCCACATAGACGCCCTCGCGGTAGTCGGCCGTCACGCCGTCACCCGGGAAATCCAGATAGCAGGGCGTGTCCTCCAGCCGCAGGGGCCAGGTCTCGGGCAGGCGGCCGCAGGGGTCGGCATCGCCCCACAGCAGGGCGTCCTCGGCCTCGCCGACACCCTCGCCCGCAAGGTACATGCAGAGAACGGACGATACATCGTCTGCCCACGGACATTCCACCGGCGCGCCGGTGTGCAGCACGACCACGGTGTTCTTCTGCACGGCGGCCACCCGGGCAATCAGGTTGTTCTGGCAGTCGGGCAGGCGCATGTGGCGGCGGTCGCCGCCCTCGCTTTCAAAGCTGTCGGGCAGGCCCGCAAAGATGACCGCCACATCGGCAGCCTCGGCGGCGGTGACGGCCCGCAGGAACTCGGTCTCGTCCCGCTGGTCGCGGTCGGCGGGGAAGCCCTCGACATACTGGATCATCCGGTCATGCAGCAGCGCGGCGTCCAGTGCGCTGACGGCGGTCGTGTTTACATGGCTTGAGCCGCCGCCCTGATAGCGCGGCCGGTCGGCATAGGCGCCGATGTAGACGACCTTCTGCCCGCGGTGCAGCGGCAGCGCGCCAAGGTTGCGCAGCAGCACGCCGCTCTGGGCGGCCAGCTCGGCGGCCAGCCGGTGGTGCGCGGCGCGGTCAAACGCGGCGGGCCGCTGCGCCAGATCCGCTGCCAGCAGGACAATGTTCAGGATGCGGGTCACGGCGCGGTCCAGCACGGCCTCATCCAGTGCGCCGCTGCGCACGGCATCGATAAGCCTGCGGTCGTTGACCCCCTGCGAGCCGGGCATCTCCAGCTCAAGGCCGGCGGCAATGCCCTTAACACGGTCGTTCACCGCGCCCCAGTCGGACATGACAAAGCCGTCAAAGCCCCACGCCCCGCGCAGAATGTCGGTCAGCAGCGGCTTGTTCTCGCTCGCATAGGTGCCGTTGAGCCGGTTGTAGCTGCACATCACGGTCCATGGGCGGGCCTTTTTCACGGCGGCCTCAAAGGCGGGCAGATAGATCTCCTGCAGGGTGCGCTCGTCCACGCGGCTGTTTACCGACAGGCGGCGGGTCTCCTGATCGTTGGCGGCAAAGTGCTTGATGCTTGTGCCTACGCCCTCGCTCTGCACACCGTTGATGAACCCTGCGGCCAGCTCACCGGCAAGGTAGGGGTCCTCGGAGTAGTATTCAAAATTGCGGCCGCACAGGGGGCTGCGCTTGATGTTGACGGCAGGCCCCAGCAGGATCTGCACGCCGTGGGCGCGGGCCTCCCGCCCGAGGGCGGCACCCATGCGGCGGGTCAGCGCCGGGTCAAAGGATGCGGCCGCCGCACACCCGGCCGGGAAGCAGACCGCCTCGATGCTGTCGTTGGGGTCGGTGCTGCCCTCTTTTTGGGTGCGCAGGCCGTGGGGGCCGTCGCTGACCTTGATGGCCGGGATGCCCAGCCGCGCGACCGCCTTGGTATGCCAGAAATCCGCGCCGGAGCAAAGCCCGGCCTTCTCCTCCAGCGTCAGTGCGGCGACAAGCTCTTGCACAGTAGGGTTCATGTTGGTTCTCCTTTAAAAAATAGCATGTGCAGTTTTCCACATTATAACACGCATGGTGTGGAAAATAAAAGAAAAAAGTGTAAAATTATAGCTGTGGGGACACAACCGGGACACAATCCTGCGGTATACTACCCCCAAAGGAGAGAAAAAGTGATGAATCACATACTGATCGCAGAGGATGAGCATCTGATCGCGCGGCTTGTCGAGATGACGCTGACCCGCGCAGGCTACCGCTGCACCGTGGCCGAGGACGGCCGAACAGCGGCGGATCTGATCGAAAAGACGGATTTTGATATGGCGATACTTGATATTATGCTGCCCGGGCTGGACGGCTATGAACTGCTGGCCAGCCTGAAGCCGCAGGGCGTGCCGGTCATCTTCCTGACGGCCAAGAGCGCTGTGAAGGACAGGGTGCTGGGCCTGCGGCTGGGGGCGGATGATTATATCACCAAGCCCTTTGCCGCCGAGGAGCTGGTGGCCCGCATGGAGACCGTGCTGCGCCGCACCGGGCGCGGCGGGCGGGAGCTGCGCGCCTTTGACATACGGCTGGACACTCAGGACCGCACCGCATGGCGTGGTGAGGAGCCGCTGGATCTGCGGCGGCGGGAGTTTGACCTGCTGGAGCTGCTGATGCGCAACCGGGGCGCGGCGCTCTACCGCGATGTGATCTTTTCGCGGGTATGGGGCGGGGAGCCGGACAGCGAATGTCTGCGCACCGTAGATACCCACATTGCCCGGCTGCGCAAAAAGCTGGGCTGGACGACCGAGCAGCTCGAGACGATCTACCGAGTCGGCTACCGCCTTAAAAAGGAATAAGGCAGGTGCGGGAAAAACACATTCTTGGCCGATTGCATGTGTAGGGGCGACCATTGGTCGCCCGCCAACCTGACGCAGCGATGTGTTTTACGGGAAGGTTTTTTCACAGACAAACGGGCACGGGCGAGCAATGCTCGCCCCTACATTCTCTGCGATGGGAGGCTGTGGGTTTTCGACACCCTTAGGCCCTACTATTTATAAAGGAGAGCTCTCATGCGTTACGCACAAAAAATGGTCTGCCTGCTGGTGCTGGTGCTGGCGGCGTCCTTCGGCATCGGCGGGTGCGTGCTGCTGTACAGTGATTTCGCCGTGCAGCGCAGCCGCGCCGCCGCCTCCGACGCCGCCGCCCATGCGCAGGCCTGCACCCTGCTGCAGACGGAGATCATCGACCTGCAGCGCCGCGGTGTCTCCATCGGGGACGCCGCCCTCACTGCCCGGGTCGAGGCGCAGCAGCGCCCGGCCGCACTCTGGCGGGGGGACACCCTTGTCTGCGCCACCCTGCCGGGGCTGGCAGACTTCCCGCTGGAGAATGCCGCCGCCGTCACCGTCCGTACCGAGGGCGCAGTCTACACCATCTACGCCAGTGACCTGCAGGGCGGGCTGCGGCTCGTCACCGCCTACGACCGTACCGAGCTGTACCACGGCCGCCGCGCCGCGCTGACCCGTTTCCTTGCACTTGAGGTCGTGGTGCTGGGGGCGGCAGCGCTCGTCACGGCGCTGCTGGCCGCGCGGCTGACCCGCCCGCTGGCTGTGCTGACCGAGGCCGGGGCGCAGATCGCCGCCGGTGACTATGCCCGCCGCACCGCGCTGCACACCGGGGACGAGATCGAGACGCTGAGCCGCAGCTTTGACGCCATGGCGGACGCCGTGCAGGAGAAGATCGCCGACCTGCAGGCCGATGTCCAACGGCGGGAGGAATTTTGTCGGGGCGTTCAACCATGAGCTGAAGACCCCGATGACAAGCATCATCGGCTATGCGGATATTCTGGCCACGATGCAGACCGACCCCGCAGAGCAGCGCGAGGCCGCGGCAGCCATCGCCCATGAGGGGCGGCGGCTTGAGGCGCTGAGCCATAAGCTGCTGGCGCTGCTTGGTCTGAGCGAGGAGCCACTGACCCTGACGGCGGTCCCGCTGGACAGCCTGTGGCCACGGCTGCGGGCGGCATGCCCGGCCGCGGTGCTGCAGACCCCGCCGCCCCCTGCGCCCATCGTGGCCGGGGACGCCGAGCTGCTGCTGGACCTGCTCTGCAATCTGGTGCAGAATGCCGTGCGGGCCGCCGCGCCCGGCAGCCCCGTTGCGCTGTACTGCAGCCAAAGCGGGGATGCCGTCACCCTGACGGTGGCCGATACCGGCTGCGGCATCCCCCCGGACGGAGCTGCCTCGCATCACCGAGCCGTTTTATATGGTGGATAAATCCCGCGCGCGCCGTCAGGGCGGCAGCGGGCTGGGGCTGGCGCTCTGCCGGCGCATCGCGGCGGCCGGCAGTGCGCTGCAGATCGAAACGCGAGCGGGGCAAGGGCACACGGGTCAGCGTGACGCTGCCCGTCTGGAGGGAGGTGCAGTCATGAAGCTGTGGGAGCATCCGCGCCTGACGGGGCGCTCTGCGCGGCGGCTGTGCTGGCCTGTGCCGCAATGCCCGCCGCCTTTCTGGCAGTGACGGACGCCGCATACATCGGGCGCGTTGTGCCGGTGGCCGACCCCTACACAGCGCCCACGCCGGCGGCGGACGACTACTATATCCTGCGCCAGCTGGCTGCCCGCCGTCAGGACAGCGCCGAGCTGCCGCGGGCTGAGGAGCCGGCCGCGCCCGGCACCCCCAAAATGTACATAGGGGCGTCCGCAAGTCTGGAGTCGATGAACTACGCCGATGCCGCCACCGCCGATGCGGCGGAGCAGGCGCTGCAGCGTCTGGCCGACTGCGACGTGCTGCCCGGCGTCTGGGCCGCGCAGCAGGACACCGCCGCCGAGGAGGACAGTTACACGGATTATGACGGCCGCTGGTATGATCTGAGTGCAGCCTTCTGCGCGACCGACAGCCTCGGCTTTGTGACGGTGCGGCGCTATACCCTGCAGGGGGGATATGCTGCTGACGCGCAGCAGCGTCACGATGGACAGCCGCACCGGTGCAGTGGTGGAGGTCTGGCTCTCGCTGCCGGCCGGGGACGCCGAGGCGCTGCCCCTGCCCGATGAGACCGCCCTGCGCGCCTTTGCAGCCCAGGCCGGGCTGGAAAGCCTCGGCGATTGGGCCGTACCCGCCGACAGTGCCTACCGCTGCGCCCTCTGCAGTGAAAACGGCCAAGCGCTCATCACGGCCTCGACCCACCCCTATACCTACGGCAGCTACACCGGCACAGCAGGCGACCGGTGGTATTACAGCCTGAGCCTGCGGAAAATGTAAAGGGCGGCAGTGTCTCCAAACACCCCTCCGCCCACGCCATGCGGTGCGGCTGTCACGCGGGCGAAGCCCGCGCAAAAGCCGCCCCACGCAGTGGGGAGGCGGCCGAGCCTGTGAGGCCGGAGGGGCCTTACCCGCTTCCCTTCACCACCCGCCTGAAAAATCAAAAAAGGAGGCCCACATGAAAAACTGCATCTCCATCATCCTGACCGCTGCAATAGCTCTGGCTCTCGCGGCCTGCACCGCTGCCCCCGACCCGGCACCCCTCGCCACCCCCACGCCAGAGCCAACGGCAGCGCCCGCAGCCCCCACGCCTGCCCCCGCTGCCGCCGATTTCTACACCCTGAAAAGCTACGACGGCTCCTTTGATGATGGTACGGCCTACTACGAGTTCACGCAGCGGCTCGGCTACGCGCTGCTGCTTAAGACCGACTACGCCGCGGCGGTTCAGTCCGTCTGCTGCGCCGTCCCCGGCTGCGGCCACGATACCGACGCCTGCCCGGCTTATTTCCCGGGGCGGGCCGGCCGTTATACGGTGGTCGCGGCGGGGGACACCGTGTATGTCTGGCACATCTCATTTTTCTATGACGACCAGAGCTGGGATGACTACTGGGCGGAAAAACTGGCAAGCGGCGTCAGGGATAGGGAACCCTTTGATACCCTGACCGATGCGGAATTTGAAGCCGAGTACCGCGGCATCTGGACAGAGCAGAGCACGCCGCCCTGCCTTTACGCCGTTGACCCCGCCGCAGGCAAGACCCGCACCGACCTGCCGCTGACCTACCGTGACTACACGGTGGATGTCTGCGATGGCAGCACGCTCTACGGTGAGCGGGTGACAACACCGTACAGAACGCAGGTGTCTCCCGGAAGAATCGGGCCAACGCCCGCCTGCCGCATCGACCTTGCCACCGGACAGGCGGAGACCTTTGTGCTGGAGCCCACCGAGCATTACCTTGCGGGCTTTGACGGCGCACTGCTGACCTGCCGCTATGTGGCCGATGCGCCGCTGCCCACCGATGCGGAGCAGTATGCCGCCGCCATCCAGAGCGCCACGGTGGAGATCGACCGCCTTGACCCCCGCACGGGCGCACGCACCAACCTGACCGAGCGTCCCTACAGCGATGCAGACTATGAGAATGACGGCTGCTTTATCGGTGTGTACAACGGCAAGGCGTACTTTGAGGAGCGCGAGATCATACCGGGAAGCGGCTTCCGCCGCACGGTCCTGACAACGGTGGACGCCGCAGGCCGCGCCGAAACCGTCTGGGACCCGTGGCCGCAGGCGGAATGGGTGCTGGGCGATGACGGCGGCCGGTATATCTGGCTGTACAGAGATAACTACAACACAAACTACGCCGCCCGCGCCCTGCTGGACACCGAGACCGGGCAGATCACGCCGGTGACGCAGGCGCTGCAGACCGGCAGCGGTGCCGTCAGCCTGCGCGGCAAAGCGCACGATGGCCGTTGGCTGGTCGTCATCGGCGCAGACAGTGTCGGAAGGACCACGGACTACGGCCTGATCGCAGCCGATCAGTTCGCCGCCGGCAGCACGGACTGGCAGCCGGTGACAATGTGGCAGGGGTAAAACGGCAGCCTGCCGCCGCAGAACCGGCTGCGGAAGCACAAATTTGTCCTTGTATCAAATACAGTGGCGTGCCTGCTGCAAACAAAATTTTGAAAAGTAAACAAAAAACTCTTGAAAAATTTCTTTTGTGGTGGTAACATGAAGGCGGTGTTTGAATTTATATAAAGGAGTGTCGTTTTATGGCAATTCAGAATGCTTACCTGCAGGGTGTATATGAGGGCCTTGCAAAGCGCAACCCCGAGCAGAAGGAGTTTTTGCAGGCGGTCGAGGAAGTCCTCGAGAGCCTCGAGCCTGTTGTGGCTGCTCACCCCGAGTATGAGAAGGCCGGCCTGATCGAGCGCCTTGTCGAGCCCGAGCGCGTCATTCTGTTCCGCGTGCCTTGGGTGGACGATGCCGGTAAGGTGCAGGTCAACCGCGGCTACCGCGTCCAGTTCAACTCCGCCATCGGCCCCTACAAGGGCGGTCTGCGGTTCCACCCCTCCGTCAACCTGTCTATCCTGAAGTTCCTCGGCTTTGAGCAGTGCTTCAAGAACAGCCTGACCGGCCTGCCCATGGGCGGCGGCAAGGGCGGCGCTGACTTTGACCCCCACGGCAAGTCTGACGCCGAGGTCATGCGTTTCTGCCAGAGCTTTATGACCGAGCTGTACCGCCACATCGGCCCGGATACCGATGTGCCCGCCGGTGATATCGGTGTCGGCGGCCGCGAGGTCGGCTATCTGTTCGGCCAGTACAAGCGCCTGCAGAATGAGTACACCGGCGTCCTGACCGGCAAGGGCATCCCCTTCGGCGGCTCTCTCGCCCGTACCGAGGCCACCGGCTACGGCCTGTGCTACTTCACCAAGGAGATGCTGGCCGACGCCGGCAAGAGCTTTGAGGGCCAGCGCGTTGTGATCTCCGGCTCCGGCAACGTGGCCATCTACGCCAACCAGAAGGCCACCCAGCTGGGCGGCAAGGTCATCGCCATGTCCGACTCCAACGGCTACATCGTGGACGAGAACGGCATTGACTATAAGGTCATCAAGGAGATCAAAGAGGTCAAGCGCGCCCGCATCAAGACCTATCTGGAGTATGTCCCCACCGCCAAGTATGTCGAGGGCAGCCAGGGCATCTGGACCGTCCCCTGCGACATCGCCCTGCCCTGCGCCACCCAGAACGAGCTGCGTCTGGACGGTGCCAAGGCTCTGGTTGCTAACGGCTGCTACTGCGTAGCCGAGGGTGCCAACATGCCTTCCACCCCCGAGGCCATCGCTTACCTGCAGCAGAACGGTATCCTGTTTGCCCCGGCTAAGGCATCCAACGCCGGCGGCGTTGCCACCTCCGGTCTGGAGATGAGCCAGAACAGCCTGCGCCTGTCCTGGACCTTCGAGGAGGTCGATGAGCGTCTGCACAACATCATGGTCAACATCTACAAGACTGCCGCCACCACCGCCGAGAAGTACGGCATGAAGGGCAACCTTGTGGCCGGTGCCAACATCGCCGGCTTTGAGAAGATCGCCTCCGCCATGATGAGTCAGGGCATTGTCTGATACAAACGCAGACAGTCCCGGTAATGGACGGTAAACTTTTTTAGAAAAACCTATTGACACACGCGCCGTGCTGTGGTATTATAATCAAGCACCGTGAAACAAGCGCGTGTGTCATATATCGCGGAGTAGAGCAGATGGTAGCTCGTCGGGCTCATAAACCCGGAGGTCGCAGGTTCAAGTCCTGTCTCCGCAACCACATTGTGCGACCCAAAAAAAGATATCGCACCGAAAAAGCCCGAAACCATGCGGTTTCCGGGCTTTTTTCGTGCCCAGTTTTGACTGCACAAAAAAAGATATCTTCCCGCCCTTCACTCGTGTGGTGAGGACTTGAACTAAATCTGACCGGATTTTGAGCCTCCTTTTTTGGCCCGAAACGATGATAAATATTGACCTACTCAAAAAATAAATTGTTAAATTTTGTGAACAAAGTGGTTTATACCAAAATGTAGTACAAACCACTGATTTTCTTTTTGGAGCATAGTGGCCGTCACCCATCACTGGGTGGCGGCCATTTTTTATTTGCAAAATATATATTCAATCGACTGGAGGTCTTTAGGATGGATCAGCAAATGAAGCCATTGAGCCCATATTTTTCGGAGCTTTCGCTTCGCCTTAGCAAAGAAGGCTACACGGTCCACATAGGCGAAACCGACCATCTGTCAGCGGACTGGCAAGGTCTCCCTCTCTGCCGGATCACAGCGGACGGAGGCGTTCGCTACTGGCAGGAGGATGTAGCGACGCCGGAACGGGAACGAGCCTGTGAGCGAGCCACCGATCTGGCCTGCACCGTGCGGGAGTACATGACGCTGCTGGAACAGGCTCCGCCCCTGCAAGCCCAGAGCCTGACCGGTGACTACCGCCTGCTGGCTGACTTCAATGGAGCCGTGCTGGCTGCCCATCCCACCCGGCTTGGCGTCCAATTCGTCACATGGGACTGGAGCTTCGACCGCACAGGTCTCAATCAGG
>ENA-OQCL01001182-OQCL01001182.1-human-gut-metagenome-genome-assembly--contig:-NODE-1182-length-10062-cov-2.474082_pt1 | contig 10062 bp, 14 predicted proteins | sample MGYA00242502_ERZ504586 | MGnify/ENA primary metagenome ERZ504586 (study PRJEB26092, sample SAMD00036316) | human gut metagenome | host: Homo sapiens | study: EMG produced TPA metagenomics assembly of... | reverse complement strand
AAATCGTAGATTTGCTGACATGGAGAATGTCAGCAACTTCCTGGGTTGATAAGGATTTATTCTGAGCCATTCTGTGTCCCCCTATCTTCTGTTATATAACTGTTCTCTTGCCATTATTATACGGTTTTTCAATTTTCTCTCAAGTTTTCCTACCGGCCAAACGGGTATTAGTTCGCGTCATTTCGTATCATTTCACGCATCAAGTTGAATAAAACTTTGAAATAGTTCGTATGAAGACAGCCCTTTTCGTGCTGTTTCACGCGAACCTTTCATCTTCATCTTGTTATTGAATTTTAGCCATCTATAATAATAGATAGAGAAGTCTGAATATACTATATATAATAGCTTTTTCATAAATCATTTAGAGGAGGAATCTACTATGTCAGGCGCTTACTACGAAAAAATCGCACGCATTAATCTCACAACCGGTGACATCTCTGTCGAACCTCTCGACATGGAACTCGCCCATAAATTTATCGGCGGTCGAGGTCTTGGTACAAAAATGCTTTACGATGCTGGAGTCGCAACCGTTGATCCACTTTCTCCGGAAAACCAGCTCATCTACATCACTGGTCCAATGACTGGCGCTGCTGCACCATCCACCGGCCGTTACATGGTCGTGACAAAATCTCCGCTCACAGGTATGATCGCCTGCTCCAACTCTGGTGGCATCTGGGGCGCAAAGCTGAAATATGCTGGCTGGGATGCCATCATCGTTGAAGGGGAAGCGCCGGAATGGGCCTACATTGTCATCGACGACGACAAGATCGAAATCCGCGACGCATCTGATCTCGTCGGCATGAAGAGTGAGCTCATCGACGATACCCTCAAAGAACGCCATGGTCAGGATTTTTCGGTGCTGAACATTGGTCCAGCCGGCGAAAAGAAAGTGCTGCTCGCTGCCATCATGAATGACAAAGACCGCGCAGCTGGTCGCAGCGGTGTCGGCGCTGTTATGGGCAGCAAAAAACTGAAAGCCATTGTCGTTCGCGCTACCCGTAAAAATCTCGACAACATCGCCGACATCGACGCCCTCAAAGAAGCAACAAAGCGCGCAATGGAAGTCATCAGAGAAAACCCTGTCACAGGTTCTGGTCTTCGTCAGCTTGGGACTGCTGTACTGGTCAACATTGTCAATAACATCGGCGCTTTCCCAACCAATAACTGGCAGGGATCCTATGCCGAATACGGCGATGACATCTCCGGCGAAACACTGGCTGATACGTATCTTGTCAAAGCCGGCGCCTGCTACCGCTGTCCAATCGCCTGCGCCCGCGTTATCAAAGTTGGCGACAAGGTTGTCGGCGGTCCTGAATATGAACCTCTGTGGGCATACGGCGGCAACTGCGGCAACAACGATCTCAACACCATCGACATCTGCAACATGCTCTGCAACGAATATGGTCTCGACGCCATCTCCACGCCTTGTACGATCGCCGCAGCGATGGAACTCTACCAGCGTGGCTATATCACAGAAGAAGAATGTGACGGCTACCCGCTCGAATGGGGCAACACAGAATCTCTCATCGAATGGACGAAACGCATGGGCGATCCTGAAAGTGAGCTTGCGTGGCTGATGAGCTCTGGCTCCGCCCGTCTCTGCGAACACTATGGCCATCCAGAGATCTCCATGAGCGTCAAAAAACAGGAAATGCCAGCCTACGACGCCCGCGCCATTCAGGGTATCGGTATCACATACGCGACTTCCAACCGTGGCGGTTGCCATGTCCGCGGCTATATGATCTCTCCTGAAGTGCTCGGTTTACCAGAACAGCTCGACCGCACCGTCACCACCGATAAAGCTGCCTGGGCAAAAACCTTCCAGGATCTCACCGCCGTCATCGACTCGATGGGCCACTGCCTCTTTACGTCCTTTGCAATGGCGCTCCGGAATACACAGATCTGCTCAACGCTGCCACTGGAACAACCTGGACCGTTGAAGAAGTGCTCAATATCGGTGACCGCATTTACAACATCGAGCGTATGTTCAACAAAGCCGCCGGCATGAAGCCAGAAGACGACCGCCTGCCAAAACGTTTACTCGAAGAACCGGTTTCCGATGGGCCTTCTGAAGGGATGGTTTCTCAGCTTCCTCTGACGCTGCCTCAGTATTATGAAGCACGCGGCTGGGTCAACGCTTTCCCAACAGATGAAACGCTGAAAAAACTCGGTCTTGACGAATGCGTTGGTAAATAATTATCATAAAATCGGGAGAGGTTTTCCGAACCTCTCCCTTATTTTTGAATTGGAAACGGAGGACCTGTTATGATCGAAGTCCGTGTATTTGCAACTTTGCGCGAGGGACGCGACAAGATCACGATGATGGATGCAGCGGGCATCACCTGTGCCGGCGATATCATCGCGAAGCTCGACATCCCGCCGGAAGAAGTTTCCATCCTGCTCATCAATGGCTTTCACCAGAAACCAGAATCTCCAGTGAAAGACGGCGATGTCGTCGCGCTTTTTCCGCCAGTTGGAGGTGGCTGATATGGAGACTCGATACAGCCGCAATATCCCTGCCCTCAGTGAAGAGGAATGCGCGCTTCTGCAAACAAAACGCATCGCGATTATCGGCTGCGGTGGTCTTGGCGGACACCTCATCGATCTTGCAGCGCGCATTGGTTTTGGCGTGATCCGCGCTGTCGACGGCGATATTTTTGAAGAAAGTAATCTCAATCGCCAGCTGCTCTGTGACTGTTCGCAACTGGGAAAAAGTAAAGCACAGGCGGCAGCTGCCCACATCCATCGTGTCAATCCCCAGATTTCTTGTGAAGGGATCGCAGTCATGCTGAATGCAGACAACGCGGCTGAACTATTGGCTGGCTGTGATCTCGTTTTCGACGCGCTCGATTCGATCGAATCACGCCGTCTGCTCGCATATGCAGCAGCTGCGTCAAATCTCCCTGTCGCTTACGGCGCCATCCGCGGCTGGGTCGCTCAGGCAACGCTCTATCTTCCTGAAGAGCCATTGATCGACCTGCTTTATCCGCCAGACGCTCGTCTCAGCGACAAAAGCGCGCTCGCTTTCACGCCAGCGCTCTGCGCTGCGCTGCAAATGTCTCTAGCTGTCAAATATCTCTGTGGTCGCCCAGTCTCAACCGGCACGCTTTATTATGCCGATCTGCTGAATATGGAAACAGCCACCCTGCCTTTGCGTTAAAAAATGCCTCCATGTGCCTAAAAGACATATGGAGGCATTTTTCTGTCGTTATTCTTCGGGAGTCTGCGCAGCTTCTCGCTGATGCGCGTCCACGTAAGCCTGCAGCGCGTGCTCGACGGCGGCATTCAATGTTTCATCCTGTTGCGCGGCGAGCAGCGAGATCGCTCTGTGCAGTTTTGGATCGATGCGCACGTTAAACTGGCCCTTGTAGGCTTTCGCCGGACGGCGGCCAACATTTTCGCAGAAAGCCAGATAATGATCAACGGCATCGTGGAATGCGCGCTCGACGCCGTGGACATCGGCACATTCGAAGGTCACGGCATCGACAATGCCCTCTACTTTTCCACTGAGCAATTGCGTATGTACATCGTAAGTGACTTTTGTTACATACCCTTTATATTCCAGAATGTTTTTACCCACAAATGCTCCCTCCTCATCTGTAACTGTATATGGGTATTTAGTGTAAAAAAATCAATATTTAATTAGTATTTTTAGATTAGTCGAAAATTTGGTGATTGTCAAGCCATCGCCCGGCGTTTTTGCCGGATTGTCACCACTCGACTGACGATGATCTTTGCCTTTCAGGGCAAAGGCGCAGCGCAGCGTGGTGCCGCTGCGCTGCGGTTGTTCGTATGCGCTACGGAACGTCAATAGCCGACATAATCTGGCCACGGAATTGGCGTAAGCTCGTCGACATTAAACGACACAAATTCCATTTCCGGTGTGATCGCGCCGATCACGCCATTCTGTTTGGTGATGACGCAATGGTTGACAGAATAGCTCAGATCGTAGACGCCGAGCGGTTCATCTGTGACGACGCTGTCCACGTAGAGCCTGTTGGAACGAATGAGCAGCGTCCACGGACCGTCGTATTGCGGCTCGGCGTAGTAAATCGTGCCGCCGTCAATATAATACGGCGCATCGCAGCCACTCGCAAATTCGTAAACCAGGCGCTCGCCATTGTCGCTGAAAACGGCGTAGACATTGCGCAAGGTCTCGTCGCCGCCCATGCCAACCTGCAGATAGGTGGTATCGCCGATGACTTTCTGCGAAATGATCTCGTCAATATCGTTGCTCTCATATGGCGCATTCACAGCGAGCAGCGTTGTTTCTCCGTCGCTTTCGCGCACAACGCCTTCATCTGTCACACGGTAGGTTGTGTCGTAATCAGCGACTGGGAAGATATTCACTGTGCGCGTGTCGCCGTTCCATTGAATGCTGCCGGCAAGGCTTGCAAAATCGCGCGCCGGCAGATAGGTGCGGCCCTGTTTCAGCACTGGCACGCGGGCCAATTCCTGTGCGTCGCCATTTACTGTGACATCGCGGCTGCCGATCGCAAGCTCTACATCCAGCCCGTCGCCGGTGATGCGAATGCTGCCGTCCGGCTGCCAGTCGGTCTCGTAGCCGAGGTAGCTATTCACCATGCGCAGCGGGATCATCACGCGGTCGTTTTCGTTGATGTACGGCTCGCCGATCTGTTCATCGGTGATCACCTTATCGCCATTGATGCGCAGCGTAACGGCGTCGCTCGTGAAATAATCCGGATAAACAGCGAGGAAATTTTCCATGCCGATGTCCCAGAATTCCTGCGAATCGATCGTGCCGTCGTTAAAATCCTGCCAGGCCTGTGCGACGTTGTCATAAGGATCGCCTTCGACGGCCAGCGCTGGCCCGGCAACGAGTGTGCTCAGCGTAAATGCTGCCAGCAGTGCGCCTGCTGTGCGTTTTTTCTTTTTCAACATGATCATAACCTCCTTGGATATTTTATACTGTTCATTTTACGAAGCTGTTCCTTCCTGCATTTGCTCCCATCCTTCGAGCGTTGCCGATGGATCGTCGCGCTCGTAGGTGAGTTTTTCGTAGAGAAATACAGGCGATTCGATCGGCCCCTCGATGTAACTCATATAATTGCCATACGGCGAATACATTTCCCGCTGACATTTCTCAAAGCTGAAGCCGCTCTGCCAAACTTCCGGCTCCTTGGCGTCGGCGAAAAGATTCAGCGTGTTCACCGCTGTGTAGCTGTCGTTGAAAATGCGGTCGGGGTCGCCGTCCCAGTTTTCCGATTCGTCGAAGATGATGTTGGCGATCTTCCACTCGTCCTCCACCTTCTGTAGCAGATAGCCCTCGCGCACAGCGTCTTCATACACCCTGCCATCGAACGCCAGATACGGCGCTTCCTCATCGGACGGCGCGACCACTTCGGCGTGGCGGGTGAGCACCACTTTGCAGAGGTCACCGCTAATCCGGCAGAGATCATACGTGTAGTGAAAATCCCCTTCGCCGACGGCTTCGCCATCACCGGCGCAGGCAAACATTTGGTAAAGCGTACGGGCGTTGGCTTCTTCGTAGATGCCATCCTCAGTGAAATGCGCGCGGTCGAAAAGTCGCCAGCTGCCGGAAGCGAGCGAGGAAAAATACGTGCGGTGGTAGTCCTCCAGCAGCGTCTGAATCTGAGCAAAATCAACGTGGTGAAAGATCGTGTTCCTGAGATTCAGCCAGAGGGGCTTTTCCGTGTCGATGGTGATGGCATCCGGCGCAAAGGCGCTGCGGGCGTTGTCCCCGCCAAGGATCTCAAAGGAGCCATCCGCCTGCTCAAACTGGGGAATATTTTCTGCGATCATCGCGTGCTGCATGTCCACCACCGACCAGGTAGACTCCACCGCCATCATTGGAGCAGGAACGAGCAGCAGCGCCAGGCATAGCACGCTGATCACACGCCTCAACATTTCACTCATCTCCCTTCGCTGAAAACTTTCCGTTCATTGATTTCTATTTTGACCTTACCACGCTTTCGCTGACAAATCAAGAGTATTCAGAATAATTAATGGTTTGTATCGCAAAGATTTAGAATTTCTTCACTTTCTTCAATTTTTTCTTCAATTTTCTCCTGTCAAGGGTTTTCGAGCAAAAAATTAAGAAATAATTAGGAATTCCTTCATCTTTTATTTATAAATGATGCGGCGCACTCTGCTAGACTGTATAATAGATGAAGAAGAAACAAAAGGAGGATGACGACATGGCTGACAAAATTCTGGTGGTGGACGACGAGAAGGAAATTGTGGATCTGGTCTCGCTCTATCTCAAAAATGAAGGCTACGAGGTGGCGGCATTTTACAGCGGTGTGGAGGCGCTGGCCCATGTGAAGCACGAGCGCTTTGATCTGGCGATCCTCGACATCATGATGCCGGAGGTCGACGGACTCTCCCTCTGTCAGGCGATCCGCCAGCGCTATCAGTATCCGATCATCATGCTCACAGCGAAAGGCGAAACGATGGACAAGGTGACGGGGCTGACCCTCGGCGCCGACGACTATATGACAAAGCCTTTCCTGCCGCTGGAGCTGGTGGCGCGCGTGAAAGCGCAGCTGCGCCGCTACAAGACCTACAACCAGATGCAGGAGCCGGAAGATCCGGAAGGGCTGATCATCTACGGTGGTCTGGTGCTGGATGTGGAAAGCCACGAATGCACACTGAACGAACGGCCGCTTGTGCTGACGCCGACGGAATTTGCCATCCTGCGCATTCTCTGCGAGCACAAGGGCGGCGTGGTCAGCGCTGAAGAATTGTTCCGCGGAGTCTGGGGCGAGGAATACTACGACAAACGCAACAACACGATCTCTGTACACATCCGTCACCTGCGCGAAAAGCTCGGTGATTCTTTTGACAACCCACGCTATATCAAAACAGTCTGGGGGTGTGGATACAAAATTGAACCATAAAAAACAAACGATCAAACGCTTTTTCCTCATCGCTTTTCTGGGAACAGTCGTCTGCATGGGCTTCCTCTTCTTTCTCGATCGCGGCCTGGAAGGGGCGCTGACGGGCTGGTTTGAGGACAGGCTCATGGCGGTCTACAGCTACACGCAGACAGCAAACGGCGAGATGGTCTACATCTGGCGGCCGGATTGGACGATGGTCAAGCTCTACGGCGCGATCTTTGCGTTTGTACTCGTGCTCGTCTGCAGCGTGATCGCGCTGGTGCTGGCGCGTTTCCTGACCAAGGCGGATGTGCGTGACCGCATGGCGGATCTCGGCGAGATGATCCACGATTACATGTTCTCGGACAAGGATGCTTCGGCTGTTTTCCCGAAGGAATACAACGCCATCGCCATCCAGATGAGCGAGGTCAAGGACAAGATGCGGCAGCATGAACAGCTGCTGCGCGAAGAGGCAGCGCGCAAAAACGATCTCATCACCTATCTCGCCCACGATCTGAAAACGCCGCTGACTTCTGTGATCGGCTATCTCAGCCTGCTTTCAGAAGCGCCGGATATGCCGCTGGAGCTGCGCGCAAAATACACGCAGATCGGAGTCGACAAGGCGCTGCGGCTGGAAAGCCTGATCAACGAATTTTTTCGACATCACCCGTTTCAATCTGCAGCAGGTGCACCTCGACGCTTCGCGCTTCGATCTCACCTACATGCTCGTGCAGATGACCGACGAATTCTACCCGCTGGCGCAAAGCCACGGCAACACGATCATTCTCGATGTGCCGGAGGATCTCAGCCTCGTCGGCGATGCGAACAAGCTGGCGCGCGTGTTCAACAACATCCTCAAGAACGCCATCGCCTACAGCGACGCCGACACAGAGATCCGCGTCAAAGCCTGGGAAGGAAACAATCGCGTCGTCATCACCTTCACAAACAGCGGCCCGACGATTCCACCGGAAAAGCTCGCGCTGCTCTTTGAGAAGTTTTTCCGTCTCGATTCCTCACGCTCGACGAAAACTGGTGGCGCCGGCCTTGGGCTGGCGATCGCCCGCGAGATCGTGACGCTGCACCACGGCGAGATCTCTGCGACGAGCCAGAACCACGAAACAACCTTCACCGTCGCGCTGCCACTTGATCAACCGCGCGAAACACCGCCAACCCTCGATACCTATTTGGACGATAAACTTCCATAAAAACGACGAACGCCGGCAGGATCCACAAACGGACCTGCCGGCGTATCTTCATTTTCTGCAGCCTGATCAGAGCTTGACAACGTTTGCCGCCTGATCGCCACGTTCGCTGGCGACGACGTCAAATTCGACAGCCTGACCTTCTTCGAGGGTTTTGAACCCATCGCCCTGGATGGCGGAGTAATGCACGAACACATCCTCGCCGTCTTCGATGGTGATGAAGCCAAAGCCTTTTTCATTGTTGAACCATTTTACGTTTCCAGTCATTGTGAACCTCCAAAGATGAAATTAGTACCAAAAATAAACGGAGATCACATTTCACATATTGTAACGGCCGGTCGCTGGCGCCGCCAGCTCTTACAATATGTGAAAAGCATTCAATGTTTGATAAATCTGATACTTGAGGTTAAGTATAGCAGAGGTCCTCCGCCCTTACAAGAACTTTACATTTTTCCATCCATAGTTATTCGCATGTAAAAAGCCTGCGGCATAAGCCACAGGCTTACATTCATTTTGGATAGCGCTCAGCGAGCGCAGGATTTTCGGCGAAAAGCTCATCGAGAAGCTTCTGCTCCTGCTTCGTTGGCGTATAGCTGGCGAGCAGATCTGGCCGACGCTCGAGCGTGCGGCGCAGCGCCTCTTTTTTTCTGCCAGCGCGCGATGTTTTCGTGGTGGCCGCTTGTCAGCACTTCCGGCACTTCCTTGCCTTCAAAAACACGCGGCTTGGTGTACTGGGGATATTCCAGGAGGCCATTGTAAAAGGAATCGTCCTCAAACGACGCCTGCTCTTTGATGACACCTGGCTTCAGTCGCGCGATGGTGTCGATCATGACCATCGCTGGCAGCTCGCCGCCGGTGAGCACATAATCGCCGATGGAATATTCGTCGGTCACATAATCGCGGATACGCTCGTCGAAGCCTTCGTAGTGGCCGCAGACGAAAGCAATGTGCTCATACTGCGCCAGCCGGTTTGCATCAGCCTGGCTGAACACCTTGCCCTGCGGCGAAACGAGAATGATCGGCACGCTGCCATCCAGCGGCAGCTTGTCGCGCAGCGCATCGACGATCGGCTGCGGCTGCAGGAGCATGCCGACACCGCCACCGTACGGCGTGTCGTCGACGTGGTGGAATTTGTTCGTCGCGTAGTCGCGGAAATTGACGATCTCAATATTGAGCAGGCCCTTTTCTCTGGCCTTGCCGATGAGGCTTGTGGTGAGTGGACCCTGGAACATTTCCGGGAAGAGCGACAGAATCGTAACGTCCATCAGTCGACCAGTCCTTTCGGCAGCTCCACTTCCATGCGGCCAGCGTCAAGATCCACGCCAAGGATCACAGATTTGACCGCCGGGATGAGGATCTCGCGTGTTGGCGACTGTTCAACGACGTAAACATCGTTGGCGCCTGGCTGCAGCACGTCGGTGATGACGCCGATCTTTTCCTCGCCTTCGTAAACGACGAGCCCGATCAAGTCGTCGATATAATAAGCGCCTTCCTCCAGCGGCATGCGGTCGCTCTTGTCAATGGCGAGGTACTGATTTTTCAGCGCTTTGGCGGCGTCCATGTCGTCGACATCGTAGAGCTTGACGAGGACGGTGTCCTTGTGCAGACGCACGCGCTCAATGTCGTAGACGGTGTAATTTTTGTTGCGGTCCTCCAGATACACCTCATCAAGGAGATAGTAGCGCGTAGGATCGTCGGTGAGCGGCTCAACTTTCAATTCGCCGCGCACGCCATGGGCATTGAGGATCTTTCCGATGCGTGTCTTGTCGTTGCTCATATCCGCGCTCATTTCTGACGGATCTCTTTGACGATGTCGTCTTCAATGACGAGCTCATAGTGGGTGCCAGCGGTGAAAGGATCGCCAACCTTGATGGTGGTGAGGAAATCGCCTTCGCCGGCGTCCACTTCGCTGCCCATGATGAGATCGTCCACAGCGGCCAGCGCTTTGTTGAACTGTTCCTTGTAGACGTTGATCTTATCGCGTTCGGCGTTGAGCTGGG
>ENA-OQCL01001181-OQCL01001181.1-human-gut-metagenome-genome-assembly--contig:-NODE-1181-length-10063-cov-12.455012_pt1 | contig 10063 bp, 10 predicted proteins | sample MGYA00242502_ERZ504586 | MGnify/ENA primary metagenome ERZ504586 (study PRJEB26092, sample SAMD00036316) | human gut metagenome | host: Homo sapiens | study: EMG produced TPA metagenomics assembly of... | reverse complement strand
AAGAGAGTTCTATAATTAGGATACTGGAAAGCTATATATTAACCTCGTGCGTTTTTTGGCGAAAAATCCCCGCTTTTCCCGTTGGTATCACTGAACTTTCGGTGTGCTGGCTTTTTTGTTTTTTTCCTTTTCAGCCTTGCGTTTACTTTCCTTTGCGCAATAGGCTTCGAAGTCCTTGCGCGGTATCACGTAAGACCGCCCGACCTTCGCAATATTTGGAAATTTATTGCGCTGTATAAGCTCCCTTATCCATTGCGGCGATGTCCCTAGCATTTGAGCCGCGGTGTTGGTATCTATCCAGTCTAATACGGGTTTTCTCGGCATTATATTTCTCTCCTTATGTTATTTGTCTATGTTATATTATAGTCTATTATACTTGCGTTTACAACTTTCTTTTGCGGTACATAAACAGCGTTGACAAGCTCTTTTATGGTGGTATAATAACTAACGATAACAAACATTATCGTTAGTTATAAAAATGAACTCGTAAGGGGTGCGCGGCGATGACGGCGAACGCAATAACGGCAAAAGAGAATAACAAGCTTCTTGAATACGTCCCTGCGGGGTATCGCGATACAGTGTCGCGCCTTCTCAACGCCTCTATGAGCGCGAACACCCGTACGGCCTATGAAAAGCAGTTGCGCGCGTTCTTTGCGTTTTGCGGCGGGCTCCGCGTCTACGCTCTGCCGGCAGATGCAGCGACGGTAACGGCCTATATCGCGCACATGAGCGATAGCGGTAAGTCCAGCTCTACGATAAGACAAGCCCTCGCGGCTATATCGGCAATGCACCGCCGCGCCGGTGAGGCTGATCCGACGCACGCCGAACTTGTTCGCACGGCTCATGCTGGCGCGCGGCGTGAAATAGGGACGGCGCCGCACAAAAAGGCCGCGGCTACGGTCGATATTGTCAAAGAGCTTGTGTCTGGCCTCGACCGCTCCACGCTCCAGGGAAAAAGAGACGCCGCTATTTTGCTTCTCGGCTTCTGCGGCGCGTTCCGCCGCTCCGAGCTTGTCGCGCTGGACGCCGAAGATTTCCAGGAAACGACGAACGGCGGGCGCGCTGCCTATCTGGTGAGTGTCCGTCATAGTAAGACGGATCAAGAGAGCGCGGGAATGGTAAAAGGCATCTTTGCGACGCGCAGTAAAGAGCTTGACCCCGTTGCCGCCGTGAAGGATTACATCGCCGCCGCCGGTATCACGTCAGGCGCTCTTTTCCGGCGCATCAGACGCGGCGGGCATATCCAGCCCGAACGCATGACGGCGCAAAGCGTCGCGCTTGTTATCAAGGCCGCGGCTGACCGCGCTAATATCTCCGCTGACCTCTCCGGCCACTCTTTGCGCTCCGGCTTCATCACGTCGGCGCTGGATTCCGGCGCAAGTGAACGCAGCATTATGAATCAGTCCGGCCATAAATCTGTTACGGTTATGAGAAGCTATCAGCAGCGCCGCGACGCCCTCCAGGATAACGCAGCTTCCGGCCTTGCCGCCGCCATGTAGCGTGTGGAGGTGTAATTCTACCTGGAAAGAAAAGTAGGCCGCTCTACGGCCTTCTACGCGGGGCGTCCCGGCATATACTAATAGCTATTCCCGATATATATGCAGTGCCGTGGCCTGTCTCGCAGCGAAATTTGAAGATGCCTTTTCCACTATCCAAAGTATATCGCTTCTTTGTCAACTTGTCAATAATACTTGACAAATTGACAAAGGGGGCTTATAATAAGGACACTGGAAAAGGCACGTCGTTTTTTAGGCCCTACGTCGGACCGCGGCCAATGCGGCGGTGTTCTCTCCGCCGCCTCCGTCCTTACATACTAAGGCGGCGCCCTCCTTATACCTAAGGTGAGCGCCGTATATTGTAATACAAGGGATTTGCACGTCCTTATGTTCTAAGGGATTAGAATATCGTGTCCGCATGGTAAGCAAACGAGATTTCGAGTTCTGTTAAAACGTTCTCCGCTATTTCCTGGAACACTGCACGCCGCCAGCGGTAAAGCGTTTTCGTATCGATGCCTTGCGCCTCTGCTATTTCTCTGAAGCTGCGTCGCTGCCATTCCGCTGCACATACTCGCAGCGCCGCATACCTGGCAGGGAACATTTTCGCGCATTTTGCAGCTGCGCGCGGCAGAAGCTCGGCGCAGTTATGCGCTGCGTAGTACTCCGTGAGTTCGTCCGCAGTCGCAAAAGTCTGTAGCTCCGGCCGCACGAAGTTATACATCTCCGCAAGCTCCGCGGCGTCCAAAGAGATACGCCCTTCGATAATATCAAGCCCGACAAGATGATTCTCGGCTATGAATGTTACAAGCTCCGTCATGCGTTGCAGTTCATAAGAAACTAGCTTTGATTTTCCCGGCCGGCTCATTCGCGACGTGCACTTTCTGTCTTTTTCAAAAAAGCTGTGTATGTTTGATAGTCTGCATCTCTGCCGTCTGCGTACGCGGAAAGCGCGTCGTTAATCAAGGCGTTTAGGCTTCTGCGGTCGAAGTCCGCAAGCGCCTGCAACTTGTCGCGCAATTCTCGCGGTATCAAGAGATTGAGGCGGTAATCTTTCTTTGCGGTTCCTGTTTTCCTGCTTCTATGTGTTTTTTCTGTATTAGATGTATTTAGTGTATTATGTGCCGTATCTGTCGTAGCTGTATGTTCTTCTGTTTCCTGCGCCGCAGTAATATAATCCATTGCGGGATTTTCAAATTTCTGATTTTCAAATTTTTTAGTCATTGCCTTTTCCTCCGTTGCATATCTTAGCGACTTCCTCCGCAAAGCTCCGATAATCGGCGGCGGGCTTGCTGTTCGGCGCGTGCTGAAACAGCCCCCGGCGCTGCGCCTGTGCTTCCCTTACGGCAACACCTTCGCGGATAGCTGTCGAAAATGCGCGCGTTCCCATTGCGGCCGCTGTGTGTTCTACGGCCTCTGCAAGCTCGCGGGATAATACCGTCCTGGCGCTGTGGCGGGTAATCAGTATGCCCGCTATCTTTAAGCTCGGATTGCAGTATTTGAGTACCGCCCGCACGGTCTGATAAAGCTGTCCTATTCCTGCAAGGGCGTAATTATCTGCGGTCGTCGGGATTATGAGATAGTCCGCAGCTGTCAGCGCGTTCACTGTGAGCGTCCCCAGCGCGGGCGGCGTGTCGATAATAATATAGTCGTAGGCCGCGGCCTGTTCCGCTATGGTTTCTTTCATGCGGTACTCTCTCCCGGGCGCGTCTCCCAGCTCCTTATCTATCGCCGCCAGCATGGGCGATGACGGCAATATATCAGCCTGCAAAGAACGCGATCGCACCGTCGCTGCCGACGCGGGCGCCGCTCCCGTGAGCACTTCGCGCAGCGTCGGCATGCCTTTTCTTATGTCGGTCGCTATTTCTGCCGTTGCGGTCGCGTTTCCCTGTGGGTCAGCGTCTATCAGCAAAACGGAATAGCCCGCGATGCTCAAAGCCTCTGTTAAGGCTGTTGCTGTCGTAGTTTTGCCGATGCCGCCCTTCTGGTTGGATATGGCTATAATACTCAATATACACACCTCCCTTATATTGTGTATTATACAAAAAAAGGCGGCTATTGCCGCCCCTCTGTTCCTGTTATCTATCGAGATTTAGTAATCCAATCGTCGACGCGACACAACTTCCTAAAAATACGAAACGCGTCCATGAATCCGCGGCGATATTCGACTTCGCACCTTATCGCCTCTATACCGTTTTGTGAATCCGCATAGCCTATAAGTTCCCGCCTGTTACGCGGTAAAAGGCGCTCTAGCGTCTCATAATAATAATCTCGTAGCGACTGCTCTGCATAATATTGTTTTCTCATTCCCGCCGCTACAAGCGCGCGCTCGAAATCTTTCCCGGTAGAATCCTGTCGGTCACAAATGAATTCCCGTACGGCATCGTTAAATATCTTTTCCAGTCTCATGTTTATATAGCTCCTCCTTCAATCTGCGAAGGGCGGCGGCTGTATAATAGCCTTAGCCCTTCGGGGTTCTTGAGGCTGCGCTATTTGCTTGACCGGCTCGCGCAGCCTCTCTTTTTTCCCTGCGTTCATCTTTCAGCTATAACTGTTTTGTCTGGCCTCGCCTCCTATTACTTTTTACTTTGTATGCGCATTATACACATAATACAGATAACACACAATATGTGATATATATTATTCCTCTCCGGGAACGCCTTTATAGTCATGCCGAAAAAGCACCGTGTTTTATCCCGCTAGCGGCTCGTTTTCGCGTCCTCCGTCCACGTAGGGGCGGCAAACCTGTTTTAGACGTGTATTCCCTCCTCTTTTTGAAGTTATAAGGCTTCTCGTCGATTCTGGCGGGGCTAGTTCGCCGGTATGGTACAAAACGTACCGTACTCCACCCACTTTAAGGGGTCGTGAAACGCGACACCCTTACGGCGGGCGGCATTTGTGCATTGTTATGGGGTAACGTTTCGTTACCCCCTTTGCAAGGGGACCCTGAAACGGGGCGGGGTCTCTATGGTGGCTGGTACTTCGGGACAAGCCGGATAATGTATGACAAAACTGCTCCGCAGTCTTGCAAACATTATCGGCAATGGAACACTTCGGCGCGTGGCTTCTCGAGTATCTTCCTAAGAGAAAAATCTTTTATGGCGGCGTTTGTATTTTACCGGACTGGCACACACTATTATTAGCAAGCCTACACGATAAGTCCGCTTTGTGTGATAATGCTTCTCGTTGCCACAACTCCCAAATTCCGGCGACGGAAGGGAGGTGTCGTCAATGAAGCAGAAATATCTTATCCCCTTCCTGCTTTCCGTGTTGGCTGGTGTAGTGGCTAACTACATCAGCAAATGGCTGTACGGAGGGTAGTAGCAAATCGTGGTAACACAGCCAGCAACAAAAGGGCCGACGTCCCCCGACGCCGGCCTTTGTGTCGCAATGTAGCAGCGATATATCTTATCCCTAGTTGGGATTATAGCATTTTTTGAACGTCTGCGGCAGTGTCCTGCGTGCCCTGCGCAATATGTGTAATAGGGGGGTTATACGTATACCCTGCGTATTTTTCCCATCTCCCGCGCCGGTCGCCGCTGGAATAAGCCCGCTGCTCTTTATGGGGGGCGGGATAACTGGATATTTCCCGCGTCCCTCCTTTGTCCCGCTAGTTTGTCCCGTTATAGTCTGCCGTCCGGCTTGGCCTTGCCGCTGCCGTGTCGTTTCTTTTTCGCAGCGTCGTTCGCCATTATTGCGCTGTAATCTATGACAACGCTGCCGCGCCCCGTGAAGCTGTCGCGCGCCTGGTCGCTCCAATCCAGAAAGCCCCGCGCGAAGTCTACCGGCATTGACATGGTTGTTTCTCTCTGTCCCCGCCTGTTTTTCAGCACTCTGTAATTCATGTAGCGCCTGCCCTTGTCGGCCCTGCAATAAAGCACTATTTCCGCGCCTTGCTCCAGGTCTCCGGCCTCGCGCAGCTGTTCGGCGTATGTGCTTGTAAATTCCGTCGCGGGGTCGTTCGCCGCGTCCTTCGCGCCCTTCGCCGCCTCGCGGTTAAACTGCGCCCCGGCAAATATGGCTATTTTCCTGCGCGTGAGCTGTTTTATCACGTCCATGACGCGCTTAAAGTCGCGATAGTCCCCGCTGCCTTGTTTGTCGGGCCGCAACAGCTGGATATAGTCAAGGCATATAACGGCGTTTTCCGCTCCGCAGCGGTCTACGAACGCCCCGATGAGCGCGGCGGCCTGTCCGGCTTTCTCGGCTTCCGGCAACGCTATCAAGTCCGCAATCAATAGGCGGTCTGACAGTTCGGCGACGCCCGCCGTGATTGCGTCCCATATATCGCGCCCGTCCCTGTCGTGCGGCGCTCCCAGGCTTGCCCCGTCGGTGTCTATGGCGCGCTCTATGGCTGCTATCCCGATGTGTCCCGGCACTCGCCCGCTCTGCGCAAGGTAGGACGATAGCACCCGGTAAAATACGCTTTCGTGCGCCTCTTCAAGCGTTAGGAATAAAACGTGCGCGTCTGGACGTGTGAGCGCGATACGCGCAGCAATATTCGCAAGCGTGAGCGTCTTACCGCCGGACGTGCGCGCGCCAATGAGCGTCAACGCCTGGCATATCAACGGGACTTCTTCGCCGGCTGCATTAAAGAATGTCCAGCCTATATCAAGGCCGCGGCCTCTGTCTGCTTTGAGGCTGTGCAATAGCTCTAGCGTCGTTGGCTGCAAGCGGTTGAGATAGCCGCGTCCTATGCGTTCGGCCTCGGTCATGCCTGCATAAGCTATTTTGTCCTCCAGTTCGCGCCGCAACGCCTCCGGCTCGCATGACAACAGCGCGTCGCGGTCGTTCCAATCAACATTTTCGCCCTCTGGTGCTTCCGGCGCTATGACGTGCGCCGCGTCCACGCCTAAAGCCTTGCGCGCTTCCTCGGCGGCCTCCATGCCGTGATTGCGCCGCAAGTCCGGGCGCTCGGCGTTCGCGCGGTCGTTGTCCGCAAAGACGAAGTAATCCGACGCCTTCAAATATGCTCTGATATTTGCCGCGGCCTTCGTGAGGTTGTGGCAGTTGAAACATACGGCTATAGGAATATCGGTCGCTGCGTAGACGCTTGCGGCCGTCGCATATCCTTCGGCAAGCCCCAACGGCATATCCGGCCGCGGCCAGCCGATGATATAGACTGCTCCATCGACGCTACAATCCGGCGCAAAATACTTGCCGCCGTCCGGCGCGATGCGTTGATAGTTGACGATGTTCGTCATATCCGGCAAGCGGTACATAGGAACGCACAAATTGCCGTAGCTGTCGCGGCGCAGCCCTTCGTGTGCCTGCACGCCTTTATTCTCCAGATATTCATGCGTACCGTTGAAGGGCGTCGCAAGGGCGAACGCCTCCCGCGCCTTGCGCAGCGCCTCGGCTTTCTCCCATGCTTCGTACTGCTCGCGGGCGGCGCGCTTCGCTTCCTGTTCTTCCTTGCTCGGCAGTTGGGCGCTGTACGCTTCCCATTTCTCGCGATCGCCGCCGATGCTCTCCCAATAGCTCCAGCGGATAAACTCGCCGCGCCGGTAGTCGTATATCCAGCCGTTGGCGGGCTTATCCGCGTATAGCCGCGCTTTTGCGCTGCTTTCGCGTCGTTTGTCCGCCGAAGACTTCAGCCGCGCGGTGCGGCGCTCGCCGTCGGCTTTCCAGCCTTTATAGTCCGGCTCATAACCCTGCGCCGCCACGAAGTCATAAAATGCCCGTTCAATTTCATTCTCGGAAAAGCTATAATCCGACATGAAAAGCTCACGCTCCTTCGGTGTTGAGATTTTCCCCCGCCGGTTCGTTTGGTCGCGACGGCGGGGTTTTTCTTTTTTCATTTTCTTGCCGGGCGGTGCGTGCCGTCAAGGCAAAAGCACCGCCGCGCCGCAAGGCGCTAAAGATTCTTGCTTTTCTTGCAGAATCTTGCCGGATTTTTGGCGAAACAGATTTTCTGTTGGTATCACTAAAAAAAACACACTTTTTTGAAGTACTCTATATACCCATTTTTTCAGCCTCTATATACCCATTTTTTCAGCCCTATATACCCATTTTTTCAGCCCTATATACCCATTTTTTCAGCCTAACAAGTAGTATGCTTATGCCAATATTTTGTTACTATGCTATCAAAATTCTATTTCTATGCCTTCAATAGCCCTGCCATGCCCCTTTATTTCGATGTAGCCCTTAATATTTTTCTCTTTGATGTGTTGCTCTAAGATTTTTTTAAGTAATCTCCCGCGCTTTTTGTCGCTTTTTCATGTTTGCGGGGGTGCATTCTCCGGTGATGCCTACTTTAGCGTATAGCTCGCTGTATTTTATTTTGCACGAAACGCGTTTCTTTCTTGCCTTCGCGTTTTTCACCCATGCGATACGTTCCGCAATTTCACCTTTTAGGATAATTGCGTATTCAGTCGCGCTTTTCTCAGGTAATTTGAGCAACGCGGCGGGGATAATCGTTCTCTGGTTAATCTCGCACGCTAATACGTCCAAAATAGGCTGACGGTATATTTTGAAAAAGCCTGTCACTTCTTGTCCGTTAAGCCTTACCTTTCCAGCTTCAAAATATTCACCCATTAAGAGCGGACCGAAATAGCGGCGTGGCATCAGCTTAGTATATTTAGGGTTGCCGTTCTTGTCTTTGTTGCCCGTATCGATGTCCAATATATACCCAAACAATTTTTTCATGCTATTCACAATACGTATATGGTCTGGCGATCCATACGATAGACGTGCATTTTTGTCTGCCAGAATTGTACGATAAATCATTTGTGGTGTAATAACGCATTCTTTGTCTCCCTGTGCGGCAAAGAGGGCTACAATAGCGTTGTGCACTTGCTTATCATACCAATCGAGCCCACGTAGGCCGTCTAATGCCGGGGCTTTTTCTTTGTCTTTGACTAAGGTCGCGACGGCAGTAATTTCCTTTCCCTTGCGCCCCTCTAGTCTTAGGAATTGCGGGATCTCATTAAGTATGCCGCTGAATGTGGGATTGACGGGCTTTGCCAGAGGAAGGGGGTAGTCAGTCGGGAAGCGTGTGCCGAAGAACTCTAAGTTGATAGGTTTAGCTATCCCTTCTTGTGGCAATAGTTGGCTTAATACCTCTCCAAGCATGAGCACATACGCTGCAAGCCGCAGTAGCCAATAACGGCGCTCGTGTGGCTTCATTTCTAGGTAGTTTGTCCATAGCGCGCGCTGTTCTTCCGTTATCCCATGCGCGCCGTCTGCATCAAATAACGATGTTTGTTCACCGCCGTCATTAAGCACGTTGTAATATTCCACGCGAAACGCATGCAGCACATCGATTGGAACGGAGAGTCGCGAAAAATATTTCTCTACAAGGTTAGAAACAAGAGTTTTTGTAGAATCACACGAGAGCCACAAGATATCTGGTGTTTGGGGTGTGTTATAGCGCTTGATTTTGATTTTCCCCATTTGCACCGGTATTGATACGGCTTTGCCATCTGTCTTATCTACAATTTCAACATGCGACACGTCGACTTCTTTTAGCGGAGTTTCGGCCTCTATCTGCTTTTGTAATGCGGCCATTACTGCGCCATGTGTTTCTTGTTTCCATGTAATTCTAAGCTCTGAAATTTTATCCAGCTGTTTGATAACGTCTTCCAGGGCCGGCGGCGTTACGGTTTTTTCTTCTTCGTTTTTTAATATTTCGGTTTTTTGTTTTGTAATATTGTCCGTCATGAGGGGTATATGTTATATCCTTTCTTCGCTTTGCCGGAGCTCCGCCGCTTCCTGCGCCTTCCGGGCGTCGTACTCCGCTTTAGCGGCCTTGCTCATGCGGTTGTATAGCCGCTGCTCTTTGTGCGCTGCGCGCGCAGCTTCGGCCTTACGGAAGGCTTCTATATCCTCCGGCGGGATAAAGTGCATCATGCCTAGCTTGCGCGCGTTTGGGAATTTTCCGCGCTTTATATACTGCTGCACGGTGTTGCGCTTCATGCCTAGCTCCGCAGCGACTTGTTCCGTCGTCAGCCACGTTGTCGGTACTCCGAACATCTCATTTTCCGCCATCTTCCGGCCTCCCTTCCGCAGCTGTGATAATTACTCTCTGCCGTATCTCCGCCCCATCGCGGTACATTCCCCATTTGAGGCGGTACACGCCGCCCGTCTCCAGCGTCAGGCTGTCCGCAGCTGTTACAGCGTCCGCCAATGCCTTGAAAGTGACGCCGCGCCCATCATCGAAGATAAGCCAGCGCCGCCCGTCGTGATCTGCCTGCTCGCGGTATCTGGCCGTGACGGTGAGCGTATCTGTCCGCCGCGCGATCTCCCCGGCCTCCGGCAATCCGCGCAGCCATGCCACCCGTATATCGTCCATTGTTTCCGCCTCCTTCGCCCTTTATCGGCCTGCGCCCGTTGGGCTTCGGCGTTGGCCGCGGCCACTCGTAGCGGTCGCTATATAAGGCTCCTTTTCCATCGTCCTTATTATATCGACTTTCTGTCAATTTGTCAATAATATTGACACTTTGACAAGAGAGTTCTATAATTAGGATACTGGAAAGCTATATATTAACCTCGTGCGTTTTTTGGCGAAAAATCCCCGCTTTTCCCGTTGGTATCACTGAACTTTCGGTGTGCTGGCTTTTTTGTTTTTTTCC
>ENA-OQCL01001180-OQCL01001180.1-human-gut-metagenome-genome-assembly--contig:-NODE-1180-length-10091-cov-2.742975_pt1 | contig 10091 bp, 9 predicted proteins | sample MGYA00242502_ERZ504586 | MGnify/ENA primary metagenome ERZ504586 (study PRJEB26092, sample SAMD00036316) | human gut metagenome | host: Homo sapiens | study: EMG produced TPA metagenomics assembly of... | reverse complement strand
ACTCATAGAGCGTTTTGTCCCGTTTTTCGCCCATCAGTCCACCCCCTTTTGCCGGGGTGTCCCTTTGACAGCAGCTCCGGCGGTTCTGCCAGGGCTCTTCCTGAAAATGAATTATAACAGAGTTAGTGCGGCCATTAGCCTTTTCTCTCTTGACAGATTACATAGGATTACATAAAATTTAATAAAATCACAAGAGAGGGGAGGTTATATGGAAAAGTTATACTCACCAGACGAGGCTGCTGAGTTGCTCCAGATACACCCTCACACAATCAGAAAATGGTTGCGCGATGGAAAAATCCAAGGTAAAAAGTTTGGTCGTGTTGGAGAATCCCAGAGTCAGAACTAGAAGCGGTGAAAGAAAATAAGTAACCCCGAATAGCTGGTGAACTTGCCGGAACAGCAGCTAAACGGGGTTCGGACATCCCGAAGGAGGTCAATGTGATTATATCATATCTGCCTCCTGCGGTTGGACTGTGCCGAAGGAGGCATTTTTTATGAATAACGATTGTGCGTCTGGAAAGTCGCTGCGCGCGGCGATACGTGAGTTTGCGTGGAACAGGCAGGACGACCCGAGGGCTGAAGAGTATGGGCTTAAGCTTACGGGAAGAGCGAAAGAACTTGAGAAAGAGAACTTACTTAACGAGCATTACTGGAATATCCTGCTGTTGTCGGAAGGGTGCAATAAAGATATTCTTTTCGACTATGAAGCTTCATGGAATAACATTATAGGTATTCAGTGCGACGCTGCTTATATGCGTGGAATGATGGACGGCTATAGGCTCTTCCGTATGTTCGAGCGTGAAGACGAGAGGAGGAAGGCGCATGCTGAACGCTCTCGGGCTTTTTGAGAAGGACGGGCAGATTCTTGTCTCGTCTGTCGACGTCGCGGAGAATTTCGAGAAGCGGCATAAGGTTGTAACTAGAGCAATAGAAAATATAATAAAAAGTAACAAAGATTTCACTGAGCACAATTTTGTGCCCAGTGAATACGAGGATTCCAGCGGGCGGATGTTGCCTTCATATTACATGACGCGCGACGGTTTTACGCTTCTGGTGATGGGGTTCACCGGATATAAAGCGCAAGAGTGGAAAATAAAGTATATCAAGGCTTTCAACGCGATGGAGGCGAAGCTGAAGGAAGGGGCGGCGCGCGAGGCGGCTCTGCCCGAGGCTAAGCCCGATGACAGCGGCGAGGCGGCGCGGCTGCGGCTGCGCGAGAAGCAGGCGGAGCTGCGCGAGCGGGAGATCGAGGCGCGGCTGGCGGAGCTTGAGCTCCGGCGGCGCGACTACGACATTCAGACGGCGCGGCTGCTGGCTTCTATCGCGGAGCTGTCTTTCGTTCCCGATGAGGCGAAGCGCAGTCTTGTGGCGGGGGCTTCGGCTATTCTTACGGGGAAGGACGAGGTTTCCGCCGCCGTTTCTTCCGCCGCGCAGGCGCAGGAGGCCGGAGCCGCGCTGCCGGTTTCGGGGCGGCTGTATTCGGCTTCGGAGCTGGGGAAAGCTTTCGGAACTAACAGCTCTTATATAGGGAAGATTGCCAAGCAGCTGAATCTCTCGTGTCCGAAGGGGACGCGCGGGGAGTTCGGCGAGTGGATTTGGCGGATGGATGGGATTAAACGGAAGCACCGGACGCTTGCGTTTGTTTATAACGAGCGCGGGCGCGCGATGATTGCGGCGTTTTTCCGGGAGCGGGGGTATTGAGTTTATAGAGGAAAAGAGAGGCTGCGGGCCTCTCTTTTTTATAGCCGGGCGGGGCGGCGCTCCCGCATCTCGCCGGGAAACGCACCCGGCACTAGGAGCGCCGTAAGGAAGTTTTTTATCTTCTGACGAAGACGGCGCTCCGTCGCTACCCTCTTGCGAGCGGCGACGGCTGCCCGTTCCGTCCTCCCGGCTTGTTTTTTCTGAAAGATGAAGCGGTCAAGTTTCCCCCGCTTGACCGCTTTAATGAGTGGCTGGACTGTGATGACGGCGACAACCAGCCATAGTTCCAGAGACCGCCTTTTATCATCACATTCACAGTTTGATTATAGCATTATTTTAGATTTCAGCCGCTCTTTGTGGAGCTGGCTTTTTGTTGGGAGGTTGTCTTATGAGGCTTATCGGCGAGGAAGAGGCGAAGCGGCGGGGCTGGAGAGGCTGTTTTACGGTTCCGACCCTATGGTTATGGAGGAGCCGGTTTCTGTTGTGCCGGGCGGCGTGCGGGAGCGCGAGGAGGGGCTGCGCGCGGCTTTCGACGCGGCGGCGGCTTCGGGGATTACGCCGGAGAGGGCGCGCGAGGATTTGCGGCTGTCTCGGTCTTCGGGGATTCCTTTTTATATGATTAACGAGAGCGAGCGGGTGCGGAATTCCGCTCTGCTGGAGGAGCACAGGCGCGCGTGCCGCGAGTCTTTCGCACGCGCGGCGCGCGAGGCTCCGGTGACTTCGCGTTTTCTTTCTGACCCGGGGCGTATGCTGACGGCTGGCGGCAATGTGGGGCGGATGACGGAGGCGGAGGGGCTTATAGCTACGGCGCTTCGGGCGCATCGCGCTGGGGCGGCGCAGGCGGAGCTTTCGCAGCTGCTCGGGCGCGTCGCGGCTTATAACGACGAAAGCGCGGAGACGGCGGCGCGCATCGAGGAGCTGCGGCGCGAGGTCGAAGAGATTGGGAACGCGCCGGATTCCGGTTTTGCGAACTGGCTTTGGAGCGCGGTGAATCAGCTGCCGCAGTGGGAGCGGCAGTGGGCTTCGGGCGGCGGGTACGGCGCGGCCGCAGGGGGCCGCTTCGGGCGCGGCTATGGCTTTGAAGGCGGGGGCTTTTATCCCGTTTCCCGAGGAGGTTGCGACTGTGCCCGCGGCTATGGTCTGGGGCGGCTCGCGCGGGTTTGCTGCGGGCGCTCTTAAAGCCTCTTTCGAGATGGAGGCGGGGGCGGCTTATGACGAGTTCCGCTCTATCCCGGGCGTCGAGGACGCGGCGGCGCGTACCGCGGCGGTGGTTTCGGGCGTTATAAATTCAGGTTTTGACGTGCTGGGGGCTTCGGCTTTCGTGGACAGTTTCCCGGGCGGGCGCGCGGCGCTGAATAAGGTTATCGGGCGCGCGGCTCTGAAGGAGGCGCTGACTGATCCGACTGTGGCGGCGTCGCTTGCGGCTTTCGGGAAGCGGTATGCAAAGGGGCTGACTTTGGAGACTGCGCAGGAGATGGCGCAGGAGGCCGTCACTATTCTTGTGGGGCGCGGGCTGCGCGAGTATTCCGGCGTGGAGCAGGAGCCGCTTTCGGCGGACGCGGCGCGCGTGGCGCAGACCGGTATCGAGTCTATGAAAGCTTTTTCTCTGGTGATGCTGCCGGGGCCGACTACTAGGCTTGCGCGCGACCTTAACCGCGTGAGGACGGGCGCTCGACTTATAACGTGCTTACGGAGACGGCCAAGGCGGCCGATTCGCTTGCGGCTTCGGATATGGGGCCGGAGGCGGCGAAGGAGTTTACCGCCGAGGCTATGAAGGGTACGGAGGTGGAGCGCGTTTTTATTTCCCGGTCAGGCTGTCGTCACCCTGAATCAGTCCGGGCATATCCAGAATTACGAGGAGTTTCTGAATGAGACGCTGGGCGTTTCCGCGAAGACGGTCGAGGAGGCGGCGGAGCTGGGGAACGATATCGAGGTTTCGGGCGCGGACCTTGTCGCGCTTCCGCAGCCGCTTCGCGACGTGCTGCTCGCCGAGGCTAAGGCCAACCCGGAGGATTTGTCTGAGAGCGAGGCGAGGTTCGTCCGCAGCGAGATGGAGGCGCGGAGGTACGCCGAGCTGGATCTCGCTTTTACGGAGGCGGAACGGCTCGCGGAGGAGGATAAGTCGGCGCAGTTCGTCCACGATTCAGTGAGCGCGCAGGTGAAGATGGCGGCGCAGGATTACGAGCGCGAGCACGCTGAGGCCAGGAAGAACGGCGAGGAGCGCGGGCCGTTTATGGGCGGGGACGCAGACGAAGTAGCCGAGCAGGCGGCTTCTATCATGGAGGCGGCGAGCCGCGCGGCCGCGCGCGAGTGGACGGCTTCGGGAGTTAACATGACGCCTAAGCAGTGGTTCGAGGATTTGGGGCTGTCTATTTCGTTCGGCGAGGCGAGAAGGGGCGCGTTTGTGCTGGAGCAGCCTGTGAATCCGGGCGTGGATTTGAACGAGACGGTCAGGGGCGTCGTCGTTCGTCCGACGCTTGCGGCTGAGGACGCGCGGAAGGTTCGGGAGAATAAATATAAAAAAGAGTTTGCGCAGAAGATAGCCGGGACTTATCTGAACGAAGATACGGGATGGGATATAGGCCTTTCAACTCGAAATGTTTCTCATGCAGTTTATAGTGCCTTAAATAATACTGTGGTTGATTTTGAAACGTCCGTCAATATTTTGGAAGGCTTGCCGGATATTATTCGCAGCGCTAAGCTCATAGAGAGCCATGCGGACAGGCATCAGAGAGAAGAAATCAAGCAAGTTCACAGATTATTTTCATCCGTAAAGTTATCAGGCGATAACGACACAGTATATACGGTTAAACTGACTGTAAAAGAAACAGATGGGAAATACGTGGCGGAAGTCGAAAACATATACAGGGCGTACGACGCAAAGGTCGAAAAGAAAGCCTCCGACCTGACTCGCGCGCCCCTTGCTCATGATGAGGTCACGACGCGCGCAGCATCGGAAGCTGATAGCATAAGTATAGGTGAGACGAATAGCAGTGTCAATGATGAAACAGCGGACAGCAATGACGCAAAAGTCGAAAAGAAAGCCTCCGATGCTACGCGCGGCCCACTTCCTTATAAAAAAGGTCCTGAACCGCAATCATCGGAGGCTTATGAGATAAGTATAGGCGAGATGCTTGCGAGCGTCAACGATAACAGCGGCACTCCGTATTGCAGGAGGCCGGTTCGGGCGCGCGCGGCTCTATCGTTTTCGGCGAGCGGAAGGTTCGCGGAAAGGATAAGAAGGAGCGCGTTCTGCCTAAGGTGCAGATCACTTTGTCCCGCGACGCTGACGCTTCTACGGTGTTTCACGAGTTCTGGGCATCTTTTCTTTTCACGATCCTTTGCGCGGCGCGCAGCTTTGCCCGCGGCTTCCGAACGGACTAAGCGGGATTTTGAGATTCTGCGCGACTGGCTCGGCTGGGACGAGGATAATCAGACGGAGTGGACGCGCGAGCAGCACGAGCAGTTCGCGCGCGGCTTTGAGGCTTATCTTTTCGAGGGGAAGGCTCCGTCTATCGAGCTTAGGAGCGTTTTCCGCAGGATTCGAGACTGGATGGTGAATATTTACCGAGAGCTGCGTAATCTGAATGTGGATCTGTCGGACGATGTGCGCGGCGTGTTCGACAGGCTGCTGGCTACGGACAGGGCTATCGAGGAGGCGAGGACGGCGCTTGCCATCGAGCAGGATAACGATTTTTCCATGCTGGACGAGGAGGCTAAGACCGCAGCAGAGGCGGCACGCTCAGACGCTTACGCGGAGGCGCAGGAGGAGCTTCAGTCTTATGTACTGCGCGAGGTTACGAAGCAGGCGCAGAGAGAATGGCGGCGGGCATATAAGCGGCTGGAGCCTGAAATACGTAAGGAGGTCGCTTCTTCCGGCGTCTATCAGCATTTTGAGCTTATGAAGGAAGCGCCGGATTTGCGGCTTTCTTCTTCGGAGTTCGCGGAGCGGTTCGGCGCGGAGGCGCTGGCGAAGCTGCCGCCGGATGTCGTTTCCGAGAATGGAACGGATTTGGATACTGCGGCTTCGGCTATGGGGTTCGCTTCCGCCGAGGAGATGGCGGGGGCTTTTGCTTCGGCGCGGCCTTTCGAGGAGGAGGTGCGCACGCGTACCGATGCGGCGGTCGCGGCTAGGTATCCCGATAAGGTCATGACGCCGGAGAATCTGGAACGGCTGGCTTCCGACGCGATTTTGAAGCATTTCCGTCTCGAAGAGAATGTCGCAAAGGCGCAGGCCGACCTGCGCGCCGAGGCGGAGAAGCACGGAACTGACGCAGCGGAGGCCCTGACGGAGCTGGACCGCGAGAACCAGCGGGAGTATGTTTCCGGTGCGGAGCGGACGAAGCGCAGGATTCACCGCGCGCTCGAAGAGGACAGGCAGGAGCGGGAAAAGCGGAAGAGGCTCGAGGCCGAGCTTGAGAAGGAGCCGGAGAATAAGAAGCGGTTCAGCCGTCATAAGCAGATGGTTGCCGACCTACGAGCCGGGAAGGGGCGCGCTTTGAAGGACGCCGCTGACGCCGCTATCGGGCAGAAGGTTTACACGGAGGCTATCCGGCCTTCGGTTTATGTCGCGGCGGCGGAGCGTTACCGGCGCAGGGCCGTCCAGTCTGAGCTGAAGCGCGATTTCGACGAGGCTTTCCGTTATCGCGAGCTGGAGGCTATCAATATGGCTATGGCTAAGTCTGCGCGCGAGGCGGCGGACGAGGCCGGAGAGATCCGCAAGTATCTGCTGAAGTTTGCCAAGCGGAGCCCTAAGAAGGGGTTCGGCATCGCGCCGGAGTTTATGGAGCAGATCGACGTTTTGCTGGAGCGTTTCGATTTGCGGCGCAGGCATAGAAAGAACGAGGAGGCGCAGCCTGTGCCGAGTCTCGCCAAGTTCGCCGAAGCGCTGAAGCAGGAGGGCGAGCTTCTGCTTATTCCGGAATCTATGCTGAACGAGGGGTTCCGCAAGCGGTTCGACAGGATGACTATCGGCGAGATTCGCGACCTTCGCGACCTTGTGAAGTCTATCGAGCATATTGGGAAGAATCAGAACAGGCTGTACCGCGTTAAGGGTATGGAGAACGCGGCGTCGGCCATCAAGGCTATCTGCGACAGGATAGCCGCTTATTATAAGGTGGGGACCGAGCGCCTGCTGAATCCCGCGCCGGATTCGGAGCTGCCTAAGGCTCAGCGGAGCGCGAAAGGAGCGGCGGCCGCTCTTGATTCCGCGCTTAATCCTACGGAGTTTATCGTGCGCGAGATAGACGGGTACGAAGACCTGGGGCCTATGCGCGAGTTTATTTACGAGACTATCAACGACGCGGATACGCAGGAGGAGGTTCTTTTTAAGCAGAAGTTCGGGGTAGCTTCACCAGATTTTCGTGAAGTATTACGGAAAGGACCTGAAGGTTACGACGCCGGACGGGCGGCGCGTGGCTTTCGCGGATTATACCGTGAAGTTCGACAACGTTTTTCTGGCTACCGACAGGTACGACCCCGAGAAGCATCAGTATGCGAAGACGGACACGCCGCTTGAGCTGACTTTCGACAGGTGGATTGCGCTGGTGCTGAACTGCGGGAACGAGGGGAACAGACAGCGGCTTGAGAACTGGGGCTTTACGGAGGCGGACCTCGACGCGATCGTGAACGCCGGACTGAGCGCGACCTTGAGTTTATCCAGGAGATTTGGGATTTTCTTGAGACTTTCAAGCCGATGATTCAGGAGACGCACCGTATTCTTACCGGAACGAGCCTGCGCTGGGTGGAGGCGACGCCTATTAAGACGAAGTTCGGTACGCTGCGCGGCGGGACTGGTATCCTGGCGGGCGGGTATTATCCCATCGTTACGGACCCTAGGTATAACGAAAGGGCCGCTTCTAGGCAGGAGCTTGAGGAGCTGCTGGATAAGACGCGGTTCAATCATTCGGCGGCGTACGCGAAGCAGGGCTTCCGCAAGGAGCGTCAGGCGCGCGTGATGGGCGCGCCGCCGAAGCTGGACCTTTCTGTGCTGGACAACCATGTCGCGAACGTCATTCACGACGCTTGTTTTTCTGTGGCTCTGCGCGACGTGCAGAAGATTTTCCGATCGAGGACGTGCAGAACGCTATTGTGAACGCGGTGGGGGCGGAGAAGAAGGAGGCTATAAACCGCTGGCTTCAGGACGCGGCGGCGGGCAAGCGCATCAACGCGGTGCGCATGACGCCTGTCGAGCAGCGCGTGCAGAAGACTACGGCGAATATCGCGTCGTCTACGCTGGGCGGCTCCATTGTGGGGCCGGTGCTTCAGCTTACCGGGTATTTCCCGCTTATTCACAGGCTGGGCTTCGTTAATTTCGTTTACGGCGTTTCGAGGTATATGCGCAATCCCGTTGAGCATTGGCGTTTTGCCGCGGCGCGCTCCGGCTATCTGCAGAAGAATATGGATTCGGTGCGCGATTCCATGATTCAGCAGACGCGCGACGTGTGGAGCCACAAGGGGAAGCGCGACAAGATTTCCCGTCAGATTACGGCTCTTTCCATGTCGCTGTTCCCCATGGTGCAGAATCTTTGCAATGTGCCGGGCTGGTATATGAGTTACGAGGTCGGGATGAAGAAGTATAACGGCGACGAGAAGAAGGCGGCGCGTTACGCGGATATGGCGATAAGCACTACGCAGGGCGGAGGGCGGTTCATCGACCAGACGCTCGCGGAGCGGTCGAACCCGTGGAACCGCGTGCTGATGATGTTCTGGTCGTGGTTCCGCGTGCAGTACGGTATGCAGAACGAGGCTTTCCGCAGGGTATGGCGCGAACGGAGTTTTTCGTCGGTCGTGAATCTCGCGAGTTATGTTTTCTGGGTGCTGCTGGCGCAGCAGATGTCTGAGGCTTTCGTGCGCGGCGAGAAGCCGGACGACGAGGACGACAGGGGGCTTTTCGAGCAGCTTGCCGGTGATCCGGCTTCGGGCGTTTTCTGGATGGCGAAGCGCGCGGGGCTTGGCGCGCTTTCGGCTTATCCCGTCGTCGGCCCCGCAGCGTCGTTTATCTTCGACGGCGGGCGATTCCGCATTTCTCCGGTCGTTTCAAAGCTGGAGTCGTCGGCGCGCGTGGTGCGCAGAGCGGCTGAGGTCATAGACGAGGAGGGCTGGAATCCCGCGGACTGGGACCCGGAGGATATTTTCTCTCTCTCGAACGGCGCGGCAGAGCTGTACAGCATGAAGAACGGCGTGCCTATACGCCGCTTCGTGAAGCTAGGCGAGGCTTTCGTGCGCGCCGCCGAGGGCGAGGACGCGGCGGCTCTGGCCTGGGACGTGCTGCTTAATAAGCGGCTGGGGAGCACCGAGGAAGGCCGGTAGTTTTTATAGTGAAACAGAAGCGCTCCGCATCCGGCGGGGCGCTTTTTATATACGAAAGGAGATGGTATCGTGACCGTACCGAGCGACGTGAACAAGCATATTTACGCGGGGAACGGCGTGACGAGGGTGTGGCCGTATTCGTTTCTTTTGTACGACGCGGCCCACCTTCAGGTGTGGGTGAAGCGCGGGGAGGAGGATGCCGTACAGCTTTCGGGCGGCTTTACGCTTAACGAGCTGGAAAAGACTGTGACTTATCCGCCGGAGGGGACGGGCGAGGCGCCTTTGTCCGCGGAGGACCAGATCATCATCATGCGTGTGGTGCCGGTGCTTCAGCTGCTGGATTTGCTGAATCAGGGGGAGTTTTTCGCCGAGGATATCGAGACGCAGTTCGACCTTATCGTGATGATGATCCAGCAGATTACGGAGACGCTGCGTCGCGCAGTGGTAGGCCCCGTGGACCAGAACGATTCCGGCGTGGCGTATCAGGCGCTGCTCGACGCCGTTGATGAGGCGAAGGCGGCCCGCGACGAGGCCAAGCAGATAGCGGAGAATCTTTCCGAAGAGAATAAGGCGCAGATAGAGGCGGCGGTCGAAGAGATGGAGGGGCTTATAGAGACGGCCCAATCATACGCCGAAGCGTCGCGCGAGTGCATGGAGGCGTCATGCGCCTGCGCCGCCGACGCCGCGGCAAAGGTGCAGGCCCTAGAAGCGCTCATGCAGAGCTTTGAACAGCTCTACGCCCAGATGGGTATAGAAGACGGCGGCAGCTCTGCGTCCTTCAGTACGGCGTCGCTCATATACGACGGAGGGACATCCATTACATACGCGGAAATAACCGTAATACGCGACGGAAAAGCGAGCGTCGCGTCGGGATGGAGCGAACTCGACCCGGAAGTGCTCGACGCGCTCAACCCCAGCGGCATCGTGGACATATCCGAAGTAGACGAAAACGGAGAAATAACCATATATGTAGACCATCTGCCGGAGGTGGAACATGCAGGAATATAAAAGAAGAATAGCGCCGGTCCCCAAAGAAGCCTTCTCAACCGCGTCGTTCTACAGGCCGCTCGACATAGTGA
>ENA-OQCL01001179-OQCL01001179.1-human-gut-metagenome-genome-assembly--contig:-NODE-1179-length-10094-cov-2.786696_pt1 | contig 10094 bp, 11 predicted proteins | sample MGYA00242502_ERZ504586 | MGnify/ENA primary metagenome ERZ504586 (study PRJEB26092, sample SAMD00036316) | human gut metagenome | host: Homo sapiens | study: EMG produced TPA metagenomics assembly of... | reverse complement strand
CCTCCAGCGCGGCGATATCCTGGTATCCATTGATGGGACGTCTGTCGCAGACTATAAGCTGGAAGATGTGTCCCAGCACATCCGCGGTCCTGTCGATACCAGCGTCGACCTCGTCGTCCGCCGCGATGGCGAAGAAAAATCTTTCACTGTCCAGCGCCGCCAGATCCACGTGCCGACCGTGGCCGGCAAGATGGTCGACGGTACGGATGTCGGTTATATCCGCGTCGCCGTCTTCAGTGAGGGCACAGCCGATGATTTCACGAAAGAATTTACCAAGCTCCGCGAACAGGGCATGAATAAGCTCATCCTCGACTTGCGCGACAACCCGGGCGGCATCGTCGAACAGGCTGTCGGCGTGGCCAGCAATTTTGTGCCGCCTGACAGCACCATCGTGTCCTATACGGAACAAGATGGCAAAGTGGACCAGTACACGGCCCAGGGGACGGAGGACCCCATTCCCCTTGTCGTCCTGGTCAATGAAAATTCGGCCAGCGCTTCGGAAATCATCGCCGGTGCCGTCCAGGATATGAAGCTCGGCCCCATCGTCGGCGTCAAGACCTACGGCAAGGGGACCGTCCAGGGCGTCTTCCCTGTCGATTCTTCGTCAGCCGTCAAAGTGACCGTCGCCAAGTATCGGACGACCAATGGCCGCGAAATCGACGGCGTCGGCATCGAGCCCGATGTCGTCGTCACCCTGACCCCGTCGGACCCGGAAGACAGCCAATTTGAAAAGGCTTTGGAAATTATTCGGGAAAAATGACTTTACAGATGGGCAAATATGCTTTAAAATTTGATAGTAACGGTAATTAGATAATTTTTGGACAGATAGACAGGAGACATGGTATATGTATGCTGTGTCTCTTTCTGTATCCGCATGTATTCCTATGAGGTGAAATATGTTTATAGACAGAGCAAGAACTTTTTGTACAGTCCGGCAAGGGCGGCGACGGCATGAGCAGCTTCCGTCACGAAAAGTTCGTCCCCAAGGGCGGTCCGAATGGCGGTGACGGCGGTCAGGGCGGCAACGTCGTCCTCGTCGCCGACCGCAACGTCAATACCCTCGTCGACTTCCGCTTCCGCCGCCTGTTCAAGGCCAAACCCGGCGGCAAGGGCGAAGGCAGCAACAAGTACGGCCGCAACGCCGAAGATTTAGTCATCACCGTCCCCTTGGGGACCATCGTCAAGGACGAAGAAACGGGTCAGGTCATGGCCGACTTATCCCGTGACGGCCAGCGGGCCATCGTCGCCAAAGGCGGCCGCGGCGGCCGCGGCAACTGGCATTTCCGCACCAGTGCCAACCGGACGCCGACCTTTGCCGAACGGGGCGAACCAGGGGAAGAACGGTGGCTGCGCCTGGAATTGAAAGTCCTGGCTGACGTCGGTCTCCTGGGCTATCCCAGCGTCGGCAAGTCGAGCATCCTGCGCAAGGTGTCGGCAGCTCAGCCGGAAGTGGCTGCGTACCATTTCACGACGCTCAACCCTATTCTGGGTGTCGTCAACCTGCCGGATCACCGCAGCTTCGTCATGGCCGATATACCCGGCCTCATCGACGGCGCCAGTGAAGGCGTCGGCCTGGGCCACGATTTCCTGCGCCACATCGAACGGACGAAGATCCTCATCCACGTCATCGACGTATCGGGCATCGAAGGCCGCGACCCCATCGAAGACTATGAAAAAATCAACGCGGAACTGGCGAAATACAGTGAAAAACTGTCGCGCAAGCAGCAAATCGTAGCGGCCAATAAAATCGACCTCCTCGGCGATTCGGACAACCTGGAACGGCTCATGGACTACATGGCCGCCCACGGCGTCGAAGTCTATCCCATCTGCGCCATGACCGGCGAAGGCATGGACAAGCTCCTGGAACGGGTCTGGACGATGCTGGAAGAATACGTGGAAGAACCGGATGAAACGACGGAAGAAGTCGTCTATAAGGCCCAGAACAAACCGGACTTTGAAGTCAAGCGCGACGACGACGGCGCCTTCGTCATCACCGGCGCCCGCATCGAAAACCTCGTCGCCATGACCAACTTCGACGATGACCAGTCCCTGCGCCGTTTCCAGCGCATCTGGCGCTACATGGAACTGGACAAGCTCCTCCAGGAACACGGCATCCAGGACGGCAACACCGTCCGCATCTATTCCATGGAATTTGAATACCACAAATGACGCAGGCCGCCAATGGCTCCCCTGATAGGGGAGCCATTGTAGGGGCTCGCACGTGGCGAGCCCGCCTGAGTCCGGCGGTAACGCCCCCGGCACCTCGTAGGGGCCGCCCAAAGGGCGGCCCGCCTGAATCCTACTTGTTTTACATAATAATGAACCTAAGGAGATCCATATGAACAATAAAGATAAGAAGCAACTCAAGGGCATGGCCAGCCTCATGCCGTCTGTCGTCCAGATTGGCAAGGACGGCCTCAGCGATGCTGTCATCGACAGCGCCCGGGCTGCCATTACGGCGCGGGAACTGATCAAGGCCCACGTCCTCAACAACGCCAATCTGCCGACGAAGGAAACCATGGAAGATTTGGCCGACATGCTCGGCGCCGAACTCATCCAGGTCATCGGCCACTACGGCGTCTTATTCAAGAAGAAAGACAAGAAATCTCATTTCGAATTTATTAAAGATTAGGACGTGAGGCTTTGTGAACAGTACAAGCAGGGACTTCGGCCAGAAGAAACGCATCGTCGTCAAGGTCGGGTCCAGCACCATTTCCCATGCGACGGGGAAACTGAACTACCAGCGCATGGAACACCTGGTCCGGGAACTGGCGGACCTCCAGAACCAGGGCAAGCAGATGATCCTCGTCAGCTCTGGCGCCACCAACGCCGGCCTGGCACCCCTCCATATGGACCACCGGCCCCGGTCGATCCGGGAAAAGCAGGCCCTCGCCGCCGTCGGTCAGGGCGTCCTCATGCATACGTATGAACGGTTTTTCCGCGAATACGGCCAGGTCGTCGGCCAGGTCCTCCTGACCCGCATGGATTCCCAGGATCGGAGCAAATTCATGAACTCCCGCAACGCCTTGCTGACCCTGCTCGACATGGGCGTCATTCCCATCATCAATGAAAATGACGTCGTCGCCGTCGACGAATATAAAATCGGCGACAACGACACCTTGTCGGCCATGGTCAGCGGCCTCGTCGATGCGGACCTGCTCATCCTCTTATCCGATATTGACGGTCTCTATACGGACAACCCGCGGACTCATGCCGATGCCAAGATCATCCCCGTCGTCGACAACATCGACAAGCACATCTATGAAATCGCCGGCGACGCCGCTCCAGCATGGCACCGGCGGCATGTACACGAAAATACCAGGCGGCCTCCATTGCTACCGCCGCCGACGTGGACATGGTCATCGCTTCGGGCAGTGAAGACGGCATCATCAGCCGCATCTGCGCCGGTGAGGAAGTGGGGACGCTGTTTAAAGCCAAGGAAACGCCGCTACATTCGAAGAAACGCTGGCTCGTATCGGGCAGCAAGGCCCAGGGCCGGCTCATCGTCGACGAAGGCTGCCGCAACGCCATCATCGACCGCGGTTCCAGCCTCCTGCCCGTCGGCATCACCGCCGTCGAAGGTATCTTTGACGAAGGGGACATCGTCAGCGTCGTCTACGACGGCCTGACCATTGCCAAGGGCATCAGCAACTACAGCAGCGTCAACATCAATGCCATCAAGGGCCTGCAGTCCGCCGACATTCCCAAGGTCCTCGGCCACAATGGCATTTATGAGGAAGTCATTCATCGCGACAATCTCGTCGCCATGTATTAGAAGGGGGTATTTTCCATGATATCCGAAGTATTCCGTAAAGGCCGTGATGCCAAAGAAGCCTCGTATGCCCTGGCTGCGACATCGACGGCAGCAAAGAATCAGGCCCTGGCGGCCATTGCCGACGGCCTGGTCGCCCATGAAGACGATATCCTGGCGGCCAACGCCGTCGACTTGAAGCGGGCCCGGGAAAAGGGCATGGCCGAAGCCATGGTCGACCGCCTGACTTTGACCAAGGACCGCATCGCCGCCATGGCCGAAGGCGTCCGCCAGGTCATCGACCTGCCTGACCCGGCCGGCGTCGTCCTCGACGAATGGGACCGCCCGAACGGCCTGAACATCCGCAAGGTCAGCGTGCCCTTAGGGGTCATCGCCATCATTTATGAATCGCGGCCCAACGTCACCGTCGACGCAGCCGTCCTCTGCGTCAAAGCCGGCAACGCCTGCGTCCTCCGCGGCGGCAGTGAAGCCATCGCGTCCAATACGGCCCTGGCTAACGTCATCCGCGAAGGCCTGGCCAAAGCCGGTCTCCCGGCCGATGCCGTGAACCTCATCGAAAATACGGACCGGGCTTTGGTCAAGGAACTGCTGACCTTGCGCCGGTACATCGACCTGGCCATTCCCCGCGGCGGAGCCGGCCTGATCCGCATGGTCGTCGATACGGCGACAGTACCCTGCATCGAAACGGGCAGCGGCGTCTGCCACGTCTACGTCGATAAAGACGCCGACCTGGACATGGCCGTCCACATCGTCGAAAACGCCAAAGTTTCGCGGCCGTCGACGTGCAACGCCATGGAAACGCTCCTGGTCCACCGCGATGTGGCCGATGCCTTCCTCAAGAAGCTGGCACCGGTCATGGAAGCGGACCGCGTCGAACTGCGCGGTGACGATGAAGCCTGCCAGTCGAGTGCCATGAAGGCGGCCAGCGAGGAAGACTGGGCGACGGAATACAATGCCCTCATCATGTCGGTCAAGGTCGTCGGCTCCCTCCAGGAAGCACTGGACCACATCCGCCGCTTCAGTACCCATCATTCCGAAGCCATCATTACGGAAAATAAGGCGACAGCTGCCGCTTTCCAGGCGGCTGTCGATTCGGCGGCCGTCTATGTCAACGCGTCGACGCGCTTTACCGATGGCTTTGAATTCGGCTTTGGCGCCGAAATCGGCATCAGTACACAGAAGCTGCACGTTCGCGGCCCTATGGGGTTGGAAGCACTCGTGTCCTATAAATACCTCGTCGACGGCAACGGTCAGGTCCGTTGAGGCTGGCCCGGCTGCGCGGGTATGGACGGACCCTGCGCCAATATGCGGCTTCACCGAAGACGCAGTTCGAATACCGGCATTATGCCAAATTTTTATTGCTTTATGCGTTAGCAGTAGCTATCGCCTGGGGAGGAATCTATTGGTACCATGGAAATCACTAGGCTCGGCATCATGGGAGGGACCTTCAATCCCATCCATTTAGGCCATCTCATGATTGCCGAAGAAGCGCGCCAGACCTTTCACCTGGATAAGGTCCTCTTTGTGCCGTCATACATCACACCCAATAAGAACGTCAACGGTGCGACGGCCGAGCAGCGCCTGGCCATGACGCGCCTGGCTACGGCTGACAACCCGCATTTTACAGTCAGTGATATGGAGATGCGCCGCAAGGGCAACTCCTATACGGTCGATACGCTGCGCTTCCTGAAGAAGCTCTACGGACCGTCGTATATCTTGTATTTTATATCCGGGACAGATACGATCCACGACCTGCACAACTGGAAAGAACCGGAAGAAATCCTGAAGTTGTGCCAGTTCGTCGGAGCGACCCGGCCGGACGGCTCGGAACAGATCGACTCCATCATCGCCTCGTTCGGGGAGTTGGGGAAACATATCCTCAAGCTGCCTGTGCCGACCATGGAAATTTCGTCGACGGAACTGCGACGCCGCATCCGCCTGGGCCTGTCTGTCCGCTATATGATACCGCCGGCTGTGGCCGAATACATCAGAAAAAATGGAGTATATCAATGTACAACGAAGAATTCAAAGATAGAATCAAAGCGGATTTAAAGGAATCTCTGTCTTCTCATCGCTATACCCATGTATTGGGTGTAGCAGCAGCGGCCCGCGAACTGGCAGACCGCTACGGCTGCGATGCCGATACGGCTGAAGTGGCCGGCCTTTTGCACGATGCTGCCAAACAGCTGCCCCTGCCGGACATGCAGGCCCTGGCGGAAACATCCTTTCCCGTCCTGCCGGCACCCATCCTGGCTAACGGCGGCCTGCTCCACGGCTACGCTGCCGTGACTATCGCCAGGGAACGCTATGGCATCACCGATCAGGCCCTCTTAAGGGCCATCGCTCATCATACGACCGGGGCGGAACAGATGAGCACGCTGGAAAAAATCATCTTCCTCGCCGATTACATCGAAGTGAACCGCGACTTCGACGGCGTCGACGATTTGCGAAAAGCCGCCCGGCGCAACCTCGATGAAGCCGTCCTCTTAGGCTATGATTCGACGATCCGCCATCTCCTCGACCAGGGCAAGCCTATTTTCGTCGGCACCGTCGTCAATCGCAATGCACAGATCGACGTCATCCGTGCCGCAGATCGGAAGGCCTGAGGATGACACAGGAAAAACGAAGGAAGATTTTATACCGCATTTTGACCGTCGTCGCCGCCGTCGCCGTCTTCCTGGCCGGCCGGTCTTTATACCTGCATTACCAGTCCATCAAAGAGGCGCCGATCCAGCAGGACGCGCCCGATACCAGCCAGACCCAGAGCGACAGCTCCGTCTTTGCCCAGACCAGTCCGGACAAGCCGCTTTACGTTCTCCTCCTCGGGACTGATGGCGGTCATCCACAGCAGGCGAATTTCGTTGGTGTCGCGGCCATCAACAAGGCCAAGAAGCACATCGACATCATCATGCTGCCAGACGATACGAAGATCGAAGGGCGCAAGGAAAAGGGCATCCAGGAATTGCAGGATGTCTATAGCGAAGGCGGCATGAGCCTGGTCCGGGCCGTCGTCGAAGATATTTTCCACATCCCCATCCCCTATTATGCGACCTTCACGGTCGATTCCTTCTCGAAGATGGTCGATATGAGTGGCGGCGTGCCGATTTACGTCGAAAAGAACATGTACCACGGCGATGAAGAAACGGGGAAGACCGATATCAACCTCTTCCAGGGTTATCAGACCCTGACCGGGAAGGAAGCTGCCGGCTATATGCGCTACGTCGATGGCGACGGCTATCTGTCGCGGACGCAGCGCCAGGAACGGTTCATCAAGAATTTCTATGAAGACCGGCAGGACTGCTTCGGCGTGACCAATGCCTTCTTCCTGTACCGGGCATGGCACGACGTCGATTCCAATATTTCCGCCAAGGATATGGCCCAGCTGGCCTTTGATTTCCGCGGCGTCACGGCCGATAACATCGACTTCTATATCCTGCCCGGCGAAATGGCCATGAGCGGCAAGAACGGCGATACGAAATATTACTGGACCTACGACCCGGTCGAAGTCCAGAAGGTCATCGGCCGCACGAACAATGCCATTTCGACAGCACCGGAACCGGATGATACGAAAAATAATAATTACGTCATAAAGGAGTTACTACATACATGCCAATTACCATGAAAGCAGCGAAAGCTGAACAACCGAAAGAACTGAAGAGCTATGAAATTGCCTGCAAGGCCGCTGACGACAAGAAAGCCTGGGACATCGTCACCCTCGATATGAGCGATTCGTCCCTCATGGCGGACTACTTCGTCATCTGCAGTGCCCGCAATAACCGGCAGTCCCAGAGTATTGCCGACAACATCGAAGAACAGATGGAAAAGAACGGCTATGATGTCCGTCACGTCGAAGGCTACCGCGAAGGCAAGTGGATCCTCATCGATGCCGGCGAAGTCATTGCCCACGTCTTTGTCGAACAGGACCGCCAGTACTATGATCTGGAAAACTTGTGGTGCGACGCACCGCGCATTGCCTACGAAGGTGAATAAGATGACGACACTTCAGGAAAACAGTATTGCGACGCTGGAAGTCCTGCGCCAGAGCGATATGGGCGTCTTTTTGAACGGCGGTACGGGCAATACGAACGACGATATTTTACTCCATAAGAATCAGCAGACTGGCGACGTCAAAGTGGGCGACAAAGTGACGGTCTTCTTGTACCATGACCCGTCCGGTCGCTTGACGGCTTCTATGCGCCTGCCTAAAATCAAAGTCGGCCAGATCGGCTATGCGCCAGTCATCAATACGACGCGTTTCGGTGCCTTCGTCGATGTCGGTACAGAACGGGGTATCTTCATGCCCTTCGCCGAAATGAAAGGCCGGCCGAAAGAAGGGGAATACGTCTGGGTCAAGCTCTATGAAGACAAATCCCATCGCCTGGCCGTCTCCATGGAAGTGGAAGACGAAATGCGCCGGGCGTCGCGAGCAGCGACGGATGCTAAAATCGGCGACTGGGTCGAAGGGGCGGTCTACAATATGACCGACCAGGGGGCTTACCTCATGACCCGCGAACGGTGGATCGCCTTCCTGCACCGCAGTGAGTTCAACGGGCCGATCCTCATCGGCCAGATGATCAAAGGCCGCATCACTTACCTGCGCGAAGACGGCCGCATCAACATCTCCCTGCGCCAGACCAAGGAAAATGCCATCAATCCCGATGCCGAACGCATCCTGGACTTCCTCAAGCAGCGCAAGGGCAAGATGCCTTATGGCGATAAGACGGCACCGGCCGTCATCAAGGCCAAATTCGGCCTGAGCAAAGCCGCCTTCAAGCGCGCCTTGGGCCACCTCATGAAAGAGAAGAAAATCCACCAGGACCAGGGCTGGACCTATTTGGATATGTAGGGGCTCGCAGGCCGCAGCGACATGAATCATGTCGCCGTAGGGGCCGTCCCAAAGGGCGGCCCGTTGTGGGAATCCCGCAAGCTGATGCGATTGAGCGGTTCGTATAAAAACGGGACCGTGCACGAAGACATATGTCATCATGCACGGTCCCGTTTTTGATTTTGTAGGGGCCTCTACGTGGCAAGCCCCTACGGATTTAATTTTTTTTCTATTGGATTCAGGCGGGCCGCCTTGACAGGACGGCTCCTACGGTATTTAGTTTTTTTCTGTTAGATTCAGGCGGGACGCCCTTTGGGACGTCCCCTACGGATTGAACTTTTTCTGTTAGACAGAAAAGTTCAATCTGTCCCATTTACAATGGGCTGAATATACCCTAAAATAGAGTACAGATTAATCATAACCATACATTGGCCAATGTGTGAAACTCTAATCCGTGAGGGGGATTTCACATGTCATCATATTCTATGGAACACAAACAGCAAGCCGTTTCGGCTGGGAGTCTTTGTTATGCTGCCGTTTTGACGGCCCTGGTCTTTGTCCTTACCTTTGTACCGAAGATCCCGATTCCCCTGGGCTATGCCCATTTAGGGGACGCCATTATCTTTGCGTCTGTCCTGTTCAGTACGCGCCGTCAGGCAGCCCTGGCCGCTTCTGTCGGCTCGGCCCTGTCTGATTTCATCGGCGGTTTTCCGCTTTGGATCATCCCGACGCTGATTATCAAGTATGTCATGGTCGAAGCCGTCTTTTATACGGTCCGTCCGGACAAAAGGGAATGGAAACTGACGTCACCGCGCGTCTTCTTCGGCTTTTTCTTATCTGCTGCCTGGATGGTCCTGTCTTATACTGTATCGGGCAGTCTCCTCTACGGCAGCTGGGCCGTCGGCATCCCGATGGTACCGGGACTCATCGGGGAAGGCGTCGTCAATATGATTGCCGCCTATGCCCTGGCTGCTTGTCTGGTCAAGGCTAGATTCCGTGGTTATGGTTATAGCCTGAAAAGATAAGGAATGATTGTATATGCATCAAAAGAAACTGGCTCTGGTCAATGATGTCACCGGCTATGGCCGCTGCAGCATTGCCGTGGCCCTGCCTATCGTGTCGGCCCTGAAGGTCCAGGGCTGTATCCTGCCGACGGCCATCTTGTCGGTCCATACGGGCTTCCACGATTATTATCTCGACGACTATACGGATCACATGACGCCGTATATCGAGAGCTGGAAGAAGAACGGCCTGACCTTTGACGGCATCAGTACGGGCTTCCTCGGCTCGGCCCGGCAGATCGACATCGTCCTCGATTTCCTGCACGACTTCAAAGGGCCGCAGACTCTGGCCTTCATCGACCCGGTCATGGGCGACGATGGCCAGTTGTACCCGTCGTATACGCAGGAAATGTGCGATGAAATGCGGCGCCTGTTGGCTTATGCCGACGTGGTGACGCCCAATGTGACCGAAGCCTGCGAACTTTTGAGCCTGCCT
>ENA-OQCL01001178-OQCL01001178.1-human-gut-metagenome-genome-assembly--contig:-NODE-1178-length-10103-cov-2.156776_pt1 | contig 10103 bp, 11 predicted proteins | sample MGYA00242502_ERZ504586 | MGnify/ENA primary metagenome ERZ504586 (study PRJEB26092, sample SAMD00036316) | human gut metagenome | host: Homo sapiens | study: EMG produced TPA metagenomics assembly of... | reverse complement strand
ACTCCGCAATTCTGCACTCAGCAGGTCTAAAATCGCGTCTCCGCGTTCCAGAAGTACGCGTTTTCACCGAGAAGCACCGTGATGCCCGTGCGGTCAAAATAGGTGCGCACGCCGTCTGCCATGCCGCAGCAGGCGACCGTTTGCCTTGTTTTGCAGGCTTCACACAGCTCCCAAAACGGCCTGCGCGCCGGAAACGTCAATGTTCGGCATGCCGCGCAGGGAGAAGATCACATGGTCGTAGGCGGGCATTTCCGCCATGCGGCGATTGAATTCATCCACCGCGCCGAAGAACAGCGAGCCTGTCACGTACACAACGCCGGTCGTCTCCAGCACCGGCGGCTTGCCTTCCACCGTGCGCAGCTTATTCGCGTCAATGTCGGAGAAGCTTACGCCAATCTGGCTGGATTTTGCAATGTACAAAATCGCAGAGTACGCAACACCAAGCAAAATCGCGACCGTCAGGTCAAAGATCACCGTCGCGAGCATCGTGATGAGGAACTGGCTGATGCCGGATTTAGCTTGTGGCTGAAAATGTAGCGGATGCCGCCCCAGTCGTTCATGCGCCACGCCGTTACCATCAAAACGCCGGCAAGCGCCGCAAGCGGCAGGCGCGCCATCACGCCGCCGAGCAGAAACATGGAGGCGAGCAGGAAAACGGAGTGGAACACGCTCGCAAGGCGCGTCTACTGGCCGGATTTCACCGCTACGCTCGTGCGCGCAATGGCCGCCGTAGCCGGCACACCGCCGAAAAGCGGCAGCAGAATGTTGCCTACGCCCTGCGCGATGAGCTCTTGATCGGCATTGAACGGCTCGTTTTTCATGCGGGAAGCCGAAGCACCGCACAAAAGACTTTCAATCATGCCGAGCGCCGCAATCGTCACAACGGGAGAGATGAGGGTTTTTTCAGCATGTCAAGGTTCAGACCGCCGAGGTCAAGGCGGTCTGCGAGCATCAGCGTGCGCGGAATGTCGCCCACCGTCGCAATGGAATCCATACGGAACAGGGCGGAAACGACCGTTGCCAAAATGATGCCCACAAGCGAGCCCGGCACGCGTGCGCCCCACTTTTTCGGCCAGACAATCATCACGACAACGACAAGCAGACCAATCAGCACCGCTTGGAGGTTCGGATGAAAGCCGAGGCGCGCGTAAGACGCGATTTTTGCCAAATTTGAGCTGCCCTCGGACGCAGTGCCGAAGAAATTATCGATTTGCCCATCGCGATAATAATCGCAATGCCGGACGTAAAGCCCATGATGACGGGCATCGGGATGAAGCTGATGAGCCGCCCAAGCTTAAAAATACCGGCTAAAAGCAGCAGTGCGCCCGCCGCAAAGCACGCGAAAAACACGCCCTGCAAGCCGTAAGACGCCACAATGCCCACCAAACGGCGCTCATCGCGCCTGTGGGGCCGGAAATCTGGAACGAAGCGCCGCCGAGTACCGCAATGACAACGCCCGCAATGATTGCCGTAACAAGACCCGCAGCTGCCGTAGCGCCGGAAGATACGCCGAACGCCAGCGCAAGGGGCAGCGCCACCGCGCAAACAGTCAGGCCCGCCATGATGTCTTTCATCAGCTTGGCGGTGTTGTAGCCCGAAAACTCCTGCTTCAGGCTCGTTAAATAGTTTTTTATCATGTTTCCCTCCAATAAATTGATTTTTCCGCATCATTTGCCGCTTTTTTACCGCAGCCTATTAACTATACCATTAGGAGCCGCTTTAATGCAAGGAAAAAGATACGCCGTTTTCTCGCGCTTTTCTGTGCATACAGCCCGCGTGACACACCTTATAAAAATCTTTACTTTTTATAGGAAATACGCTATACTTTGTACAAAAGCAAATGCGAAAATTCCTTGTTTTAATCCAAACAAAGAGGTATGAAAATGAACGTAAAAAAAACCGGAAAGAGACGGCATTGTCCGCGCCTATCCCGAAAACGGCAAGCCGCTCGCGTGGTCTGCGTCGTCCGGTGTAGAGCTCATCGAAAGAGACGGCCTGTATTTTAAAGACTTGGAGAAGACCGGCGAGCTTCTCCCGTATGAAGATTGGCGTTTGCCCGTTGAGGAGCGCGCCGCAGACCTTGCTTCCCGCCTAACAACAGAGGAGATTGCGGGCCTTATGCTCTATTCGCCGCACCAAGCGGTGCCGCCCATGGCGTTCGGCCCGTTCGGCGGTACATATAACGGCCAAAAGTACGCGGAAGCAAATGTCCCTGCGTATACGCTCACCGACCAGCAGAAGGAATTCATGAACAAAGAGCACATTCGCCACGTCCTCATGATTACGGTAGAAGACGCGAAGACTGCCGCAAAGTGGAACAATGAGCTGCAAAAGCTTGCCGAAAGCATGCCGCACGGCATCCCGGTGAACATTTCCTCCGACCCGCGCAACGGTGCGCGCGGCAGCGGCAGCGTAGAGTTTAAAACCGCCGGCAGTGACGTCAGCAAGTGGCCGGAGGGTGTCGGTTTTGCCGCGTGCTTTGACCCCGAGATTGTCCGCCGGTTCGCGGAGGATGCGTCGAAAGAATACCGTGCGCTCGGCATCACCACGGCGCTCGGCCCGCAGATTGACCTTTGCACCGAGCCGCGCTGGATGCGCTTTGTCGATACGCTCGGTGAAAATCTTGAGATGACAAAGAAAATGGTCAAGGCGTACTGCGACGGTATGCAGACCACCGAGAATTCCGAAAACGGCTGGGGATATGACAGCGTAAACACCATGGTCAAGCACTGGCCGGGCGGCGGCACGGGTGAGGCCGGCCGCGATGCACACTATGCCTACGGCAAATACGCGGTTTACCCGGGCAATAATTCCGAAGAACACAGGAAACCGTTTACGGAAGCGGCGTTTAAATTAGACGGTCCCACCGAAAGTGCCTCTGCCGTCATGCCGTACTACACGGTTTCTTGGGGACTCGACACCAAAAACGGCAAAAACGTCGGCAACTCGTACAGCGAGTATCTCATCAAAGATCTCCTGCGCGAAAAAATACGGCTTTAAGGGTGTCGTTTGCACGGACTGGGGCATCACGCAGGATCCCGCACCCATTATGGATACGTTTGCAAGCCGCTGCTTTAATATGGAAAACATGACCGAGGGGCGAGCGCTGCTTCGTCGCCATCATGAACGGCGTAGACCAGTTCGGCGGCAACGCAGAGATTGCGCCCATCATGGAAGCGTATCAAATCGGCTGCGAAAAGGTCGGCGAAGAAGCCATGCGCGCCAGAATGGAGCGCTCCGCCGCGCGTCTGCTCAAAAATATTTTCCGGTGCGGCCTGTTCGAGAACCCGTATCTCGATCCCGAAGAGTCCGCTAAGATTGTCGGCAACGCGGAATTCTGCGCCCACGGCTATGACGCACAACGCAAATCTGTCGTCTTATTAAAGAATCGCAATCACTGTCTGCCGCTCCAAAAGGGTATCAAAATCTACGTGCCGCAGCGCAAGCTCCGCACCATGAAGGGCTTCATGCGCAACGATATCCCCGCCCACACGGAAGACCCCGTGACGGACGAGGTGATTTCGAAATACGGTGTGCGCGTCCATACGCCCGAGGAAGCGGACGTGGCGCTTGTCTTTGTGGAAAGCCCTGCGTGCAACGCGTATTCTACGGAAGACGTCGCAAACGGCGGCAACGGCTACCTGCCCATCACACTCCAGTACCGCCCCTATACGGCGGTGAACGCGCGCGAAGTGAGTATTGCGGGCGGCGATTTCCGCGAGGATTTCACGAACCGCAGTTACCGCGGCAAAACGAATATTGCCTATAATGAATGCGACCTCGATAACATTCTAAACTGTCGCGAGGCGATGGGAGACAAGCCCGTCATTGTCTGCGCAGCAATCAACAACCCAATGGTCATGCACGAGTTTGAGCGTGAAGCGGACGGCATCGTCGTCGAGTTCGGTGTTTCCCGCGCCGCGGTGCTTGACGTCGTCTTCGGCGATTACGATCCCACCGGCCGTCTGCCTGTGCAGATGCCGAAGGACATGGACACCGTGGAAAAGCATTGCGAAGACGTTCCGTTTGACCTTGAAGTGCACGTGGATGAATTCGGCCACGCCTACGACTACGGCTTCGGCATGAATTATGAAGGCGTCATCGAGAAATAAGGAGTGACATCTAATGAATACAGTAGAAAAATGGGGGCTTTTTGAAGTTTCCCTCAAAGGTCCGTCTGCGGGCAACCCGTTTACGGAGCAGTCCGTTTCCGCCACGTTCCGCAGCAAAAACGAGATCGTCACGGTAGACGGCTTCTATGACGGCGACGGCGTTTATAAAGTGCGCTTCATGCCCTCGTTTACGGGCGATTACGTCTATGAAACGGTCGGCAGCTTCCCGGAAGCGGAGTCTGCCGGCGATTTCACCGTAACGGAGCCGACCGGCAATAACCACGGCCCGGTGCGTATTGCGAACACGTACCATTTCGCCTATGAAGACACCACGCCATACTATTCCGTCGGCACCACGTGCTACGCGTGGGCGCACCAACCGGAAGAAGTGCACAAGCAAACGCTCGAGGAGCTCGATAAGGGCTACTTCAACAAAATGCGTTTCTGCGTCTTTCCGAAGCACTACATCCACAATTTCCGCGACCCCGAGACGTTCCCGTACGAGGGCACCCCGGTCGATAATTCAAACCTCACCGAGAAAACTTCTCGTATTTCGTCGAGTTTTTCCGGCAACAACTGGGATTTTACGCGTTTTAACCCCGAGCATTTTCGCCGCATGGAGCGCTGCATCGTAGAATTACAGGAGCGCGGCATCGAGGCCGACATCATCGTTATGCACCCCTACGACCGCTGGGGCTTCTCCGTCATGAACCGCGAGCAGGACGACCTCTACTGGAACTACGTCATCGCGCGCTTCTCCGCCTACCGCAACGTGTGGTGGAGCCTTGCAAACGAATACGACCTCATGCGCGCCAAGAAGCTTGAGGACTGGGAGCACTACGCAGACCTGCTCTGCAAAAAAGATCCGTACAACCACATGCGTTCCATCCACAACTGCATACCGTTCTACGACCACACTCGTCCGTGGATTACGCATTGCAGCTTGCAGCGCCAGGATCTCTACCGTCACGTGGAATACACCACCGATTACCGCACGCGCTACCAAAAGGCCTATCGTGTGGGATGAGATTGCCTACGAAGGCAATATTGATATGGGCTGGGGCAATATCTCCGGGCAGGAGCTTACCCGCCGCTTCTGGGAAGCTTCCATGCGCGGCGGCTACGCAGGCCACGGCGAGACCTTCATGAACCCCGAAGACATCTTGTGGTGGAGCCACGGCGGCAAGCTGCACGGCGAAAGCCCCGCGCGCATCCGCTTCCTGCATGAAATTCTCACGCAGACGCCCGGTCTCGGCTTAAAGCAAGGCCCCGGCGCGTTCGATGAGACCGTCGCCGTGCCGGACGAGATGATCCCCGTCACCGGCTACGAGATTCACTACTACGGCTTCGGCCGCCCGAGCTTCCGCGATTTCGTAAAGCCCGCGGACGAAAACTGGCGCGTGGAGGTCATCGATACGTGGAACATGACCATCACCGATGCCGGCGTGCACAGCGGTAAGTTCCGCATTGCGCTGCCGGGCCGCGAGTACATGGCCGTGCGCCTCACGCGCGTGTAAACATTCATAAAGCGTATAAATTTAAATAAACCGTAAAAGAGGGCACCCGCAGCGCTGCGCGGTGTCCTCTTTACTTGACAGAATCTTTCCCGCGCCGTACAATAAACCCAAGATAACAAAGAAATATTCCGAAAGGATGACTATAATTTTGGCGAATAAAAGAAAACGCCCCGCTGCTATGCGCGAGGAAGAACGGCAGGCACAGCGCGCAGCCGCCCGTGCGGAGCGCCGCACAAGGCGAGCCGCAGAGCAGGCCACACAGAATGTCCGCAGAAGACGGAAGCCCCGAAAGCGCCGCAAAAAGCAGGCGTGCCTCATAAAAAGAAGAAGATCAACAAGTTCCGCGTGGCGGTCGTCTGCACCGCCGCTGTGCTCGTGGCGCTCGTTGCCCTCGGCGTGGCCAGCGCTGCCGGTGTGCGCACGCCCATCAGCAGTATCGCCGCAGACGGCGAGCCGGAGTTCTTCTCCACCGTAAAACCGCAGGCCAGCGCCGCACCGGCAGAAAACACTGCTTCCGCCGCGCCTACGCCGTCTTCCGCTTTTGACGGCGCACTTTTCATCGGCGACAGCATGACGACGCGCCTGAAAAGCTACGTCACGGACGGCGCAGGCAGCACCACCGCTTTGAGCGACGCGGAATTCATGACCCGCAGCGATTATTCGTGGGGCGAAGCGCAGAACGAACTAAACGGCGGTGAGGGCGGCCTGTGGCTCGACGATGACACCGCTCTCACCGTCACGGAAGCCATCGACCGTTTCTCCGCGACGAAGCTTTACATTCAACTCGGCAAGGAAGACCTCACGTATAACGACGTTTCCGACGTCACGTCCACTGCACAGGCGGTTATTTCCGCGCTGCAAACGAAGTACCCGAACCTTGAAATTACCGTGCAGGCCGTTACGCCCATGCTGGAGTGGATTGACTATCAGGGGCTCAGCAGCAGCACCATCGCGCAGTATAACAAAGCGATGCAGACCTATTGCACGGGCAAAAAGAACCTGAAGTTCTTAAACATCGCCGCATTCTGTACAGAGGGCTACCTTCCCGCGGAGTATTGCGCTGACCCCGAGGGCTTGTGCATCCACTTAAACGACGAGGGCTGCGCCATTTGGGCAGATTATCTCCTCGGCAACAAAACGCCGGAGCCGTCGCCCACCCCCACGCCGACCCCCGATCCGAACGGCGACAGCACCGATAACACCGATACAACGGACACCGCCGGCGACACCTACACGGACGATTCCGGCGATTATACGGACAACACAGGGGATTACACCGATGATACGGGCGACTATACGGATGACACCGGTGATTACACAGAAGAATAACCTACAAAATATGGCATGCAAAATGTTTGGTATACCATATTTTGCTTTTCTCAAAAACTTTTTGAAATTTTTTTGAAAAAAAGGCTTGCAATTTAGAAAAGAGATGTGGTATTATAATAAAGCCGTTAGATGAGGCGGCAAAACAGAATAGTTGGTGTTGATTACAACGAGGGTCCACCTGTTCCCATACCGAACACAGAAGTTAAGCTCGTTTGTGCTGAAAATACTCGGCTGGCAACGGCCCGGGACGATAGGTTGGCGCCAACACTTAGAAGAATCACAGAAATGTGGTTCTTTTTTATTTTTCAAAATGCTAAAAGCCCCCTCTGTCAGAGGGGTTTTTTCATTTACGCTTGCTTTTAGCTGTCCGCGCAGAAAGCTTGAGCAAAACTTTATTCCTTCAACAGGTTTTTACATTCACGACTTTGCCATAGTTTCAGCAAAACAACGGGAAAAAACGCATTTTTTCCGCGGAAACATAGCGCCAAGGAACATTTGACATATTCGTGAATTTGTTGTAAAATTTTTTGGAATCCTGCTTTTTCCCAATCACGGGAAAAACGATAGATAAATGGAGGGGCGGAGACCGGCACTTTCCTGTGTGGCCGCACGCGTACCTCGAAGAAAGGTAAGTGTTCAAAAAGTGGAAAAAACCCTGATTTGTCTGGCCATCGCTCTGGTCGTCGGTCTGCTGATGTCCCGCTTGGCAAAGCTCGTACATCTGCCTGCGGTCACGGCGTACCTCGTCGGCGGTCTGCTCATCGGTCCGTTCTGTCTCGGCGCGCTGAACCTTCCGTACATCGGCTTCAATTCTCTGGAGCAGGTGGAGGGCCTCAGCGTCATCACGCAGACGGCGCTCGGCTTCATCGCGTTCGCCATCGGCAACGAGTTCCGCGTCTCGCAGCTCAAAACGATGGGTAAGCAGGCCATCACCGTCGGCATTCTGCAGGCGGTCATCACGACTATTGTGGTCGATATCGCCCTCATTGTCCTGCATCTCATCAATCCCGCCCTCCTTTCGCTGCCCTCTGCCATCACCCTCGGTGCCATCGCCGCGGCTACGGCCCCGGCGGCTACGCTCATGGTCGTGCGCCAGTATAAGGCAGACGGCCCGCTCACAAAGCTCCTGCTCATGGTCGTCGCCATCGATGACGCCGTGGGCCTCGTGCTGTTCTCCGTGTCCTTCGGCATCGCCGGCGCGCTCGAAATGGGCAGCATCAGCGTTGTCAGCGTCATTTTAGAGCCCATCATCGAGATCGTGATTTCCCTCGTGCTCGGCGCACTTTCCGGCCTTGCGCTCAACTGGTTAGAGACCTATTTCCATTCTCGCAGTAAGCGTTTGTCCCTCACGGTCGCCTTCGTGCTTCTCATGGTTGGTATCTCCTCCATGGAATTTGAGCTCGGCGGCGTGAAGATCGGTTTCTCTCTGCTGCTCGTCTGCATGATGACCGGTACGGTCTTCTGCAATGTGTGCAGCGCTTCCGAAGAGCTGATGAGCCGTCTGGATCGCTGGACAGGCCCCATCAACATTTTGTTCTTCGTGCTTTCCGGCGCGGAGCTCGATTTGAATATTTTAAGCAACCCGCTCGTGCTGCTCATCGGCATCATTTACATCGTCTTCCGCTCTGTCGGTAAGATCTCCGGCTCTTACATCAGCTGCGCCATGACAAAGTGCAGTGACCACATCAAAAAGCATCTCGGCATCACGCTTCTGCCGCAGGCCGGCGTGGCGCTCGGCATGGCGCTCACCGCTACGTCCCTTGCAGACGGCAGCATCGTGCGCAACGTCGTGCTGTTCTCCGTGCTGGTGTATGAGCTCATCGGCCCGTCTCTCACAAAGCGTTCCCTGCTTGCCGCGAGGCAGAATCAAGACCGAGGCAAGACAGCGCCCGCGAGGAGACAAGACCTGTAAAGCCCATTACCCTCAAGTAATTTCATAGAATACAAAACGCAGGAAGGCAAAGCGCTTTCCTGCGTTTTTTCATGCCCGATTTCATCTTGAAAACAGGGAACAAATGTGCTATTATGGTGAAAAGAAATTCTTAGGGGGCGTTTGAGTGCGCGTTGTGATTGCGATGGATTCGTTTAAAGGCAGTTTGTCTTCCATAGAGGCAGGCAAGGCCGTGGCAGAGGGCGTACGCCGCGCAGACGGCGCAATCGAGTGCGCGGTGTGCCCTGTGGCGGACGGCGGCGAAGGCACGTCTGCAGCGCTCACAGAGGGCCTGCACGGCGAAACGGTGCGCGTGCGGGTCACGGGTCCGCTCGGCGAGAAGGTCACGGCGGAATACGGCGTCAAAGGCGATCTCGCCATATTGGAAATGGCACAGGCAGCGGGCCTGCCGCTCGTACCCCAAGATAAGCGGAACCCCATGAAAACCACCACCTACGGCGTGGGCGAAATGCTGCGCGATGCAATAAATCGCGGCTGCAAGCGGTTTATCCTCGGCATCGGCGGCAGCGCAACGAATGACGGCGGCGCAGGCATGCTGCAAGCCCTCGGGTTCGATCTTTTGGATAAGGACGGCAACCCCGTCCCGTTCGGCGCAGAGGGGCTGCGCGTGCTCGCAAAAATCGAGAACAAAATGCCCTGCCCGCGCTCAAAAACTGCGTCATCCGCGCGGCGTGCGACGTCACAAACCCGCTGTGCGGCGAAAACGGGTGCAGTGCCGTCTTTGGTCCGCAAAAGGGTGCTACACCCGAAATGATTCGCGAAATGGACGGCTATATGCGAGATTACGCCGCATTGACGAAAGAACTGTATCCCGAAAGCAATCTTGATACCCCCGGCGCAGGCGCGGCGGGCGGCCTCGGCTTCGCACTCGGCGTGTTCCTGCACGCAGAGCTCATGCCCGGCATTGAAATCGTCATGGAGGAAACGCACTTAGAGGAAAAAATCAAAAATGCCGATTTCGTCGTGACGGGTGAGGGCAGATTGGACGCCCAAACCGCTATGGGCAAAGCGCCCGTAGGCGTGGCGAAGTTTGCTAAGAAGTATCACAAGCCCGTCATCGCGTTTGCGGGCGGTATTGAAAAGGGCGCGGAAGCGTGCAACAAAGCCGGCATCACGGCGTTTTTCCCCGCTGTGCGCGGCGTGACGACATTAGACGAAGCCATGCGCCCCGAAACCGCGGCGGAAAATCTCGCC
>ENA-OQCL01001177-OQCL01001177.1-human-gut-metagenome-genome-assembly--contig:-NODE-1177-length-10104-cov-5.452741_pt1 | contig 10104 bp, 9 predicted proteins | sample MGYA00242502_ERZ504586 | MGnify/ENA primary metagenome ERZ504586 (study PRJEB26092, sample SAMD00036316) | human gut metagenome | host: Homo sapiens | study: EMG produced TPA metagenomics assembly of... | reverse complement strand
GAACCGGAACCGCCCGCAGTGATGAAGCCCAAAATCTTGGATTTATCCAGCTGCACAGTTTCCGAAGGTGCCAGGTCGTCCGCAGCCAGCAGCACCGGCACATCCGAAGCAATACCGCCCTGCACTGCACCGGACAGGATCCCCAGGATGCGATCCGATACATCGCGCACATCTGCCGCACGGGCCTGCATGTAGGAATCGTCCATGGATTCAAACATGGCGGCGAACTGAACTGCAGTATCCGAAATCGCGGCTTCGGCGTTCATCTTTTCATTGTTGATATGGTCGGAGATGGCTTCCTCGTAATCGAGATCCTCGGCCATCATCTGGTGGGTCTCAAACAGCATGGCGGCTTCATCGCCGGCTTCGGCGCGGGCCTTTTCGGCCAGTTCGCCCAGCTGCTCAATGGCGGCGGTCTGCGCGCCCTTGAAACGGTGCCACTCGGCATCGGGATCGGTCACGGTATAGCGGGGAATCTCGGTTTTGGTGCGGTGATAGAAATAAAGCGGGCCAACGCCAACGCCGGAAGATACGCCCTTGCCCTGAATACTGATCATAACAAGCGTCCTTTCTTTGGTGTTCAATGGGATCCTGACTGGTTATTTTATACAACCAAATGCAGCAGAAAACAAAATGCGGCTGCCTGCCCCAGCGCCGGGTAAGGGCCTTGCTGGGGCAGGTGCCGCAAACAAAAGGATTCAATTACAAATGCTCTTTGAAGAAAGCTTCCAGTGCCGGTGCTGCGGTATCCTCGTCCTCGCCTTCCACGGTAACGGTAACGGTATCGCCGCACTTAACGCCCATACCCATCAAAGCCATCAGTTTCAGCGCGTTGCTGGATTTATCGCCCTTGATGACGGTAACAGTGCTCTTATACTTTTTGACCTCTTTTGCTTTGATAACCTCCGCATCGCTTGCATAGTAAACGTCGCCGGTCGTGCCTTCCTGCACGCCGATCACCTTACCATCCAGCTTAAACGTTTTGGTATCCGTTCCGGCCGGAACAATCACATACTGCGTTGATGTAATATACTCAACAGAGAAATCAACCTGCTTTCTGCGCTCATCGTCAGCCGTGATACCAGCGGCTCCGATATCGCCCTTGCCAGCTTTGATGTAGTCGATAATCAAATCGAATTCCATATCCTGAACCGTGAGCTTAACGCCGAGCTCTTTTGCGATTTCGTTCGCAATATCGACGTCTACGCCAACGACCTCATCGTTTTCGACATACTCAAACGGCGGAAACGCCGCATTCGTCAGCATGACCAGCTCGCCCTTTTCCTTGATCTGGGCAAGACCGCTCTGCCCTGCACAGCCAGCAAAGCACGCGAGCACCAGAACGCCCGCCACCAGCAGGGACAGCGCTTTCATAACCTTCTTCATTTTCATGACCATCCTTTCCAAACAGTTCCTTCCTCTTTTTCGGATTAAATTTATTATAACATGCCTTTTTGAATTGGCAATAGTGAATTTGTATAAACAAAGCCCTATTTTGCATAAAAATTCATCATTTTATGTATTGCGATACGCAGTTGCGCGGCGGCGGACTATCCTCCCATTAGCAGGCGAACTGTTAGTGCAGAAAGCAAAAAGCAGGTCAAATCAGCACAGAGGGCCGCGGGGATCGTATGCCGCGTTTTTTTCACGCCCACCGCGCCATAATATACCGTAACCGCATAAAAAGTGGTTTCTGACGAGCCCATCATCACGCTTGCGACCCTGCCCGCAAAGGAATCCGGGCCGCAGCTGCGCAAAATCTGCTGGAACATCGTCAGAGATCCGCTGCCGGAGAGTGGGCTGAGGATGGTCAACGGCATCACTTCCCGCGGGAGCCCCGTGATGCGTGAGAGAGGCTCCATCAGCCCCATGAGCACCGCTAGCCCTCCTGACTCCCGCAGCATCCCAACCGCCATCACAAGCCCTACCAGTGGGGCAAGCAGAGAACGAAACGTGTCGAAACCCGTTTTTGCCCCCTCCAAAAAACAATCGAACACCTTAACGCCATGCGCTAAGCCATGTAGGATGATAAAAATAACGATCACCGGCAAAATCCATGCGCTAAAATTCGCCATATCTGCCGCCTCCTTTTAAAATGCAGGCAACGTTATCCGCCCCTTTTTCTCCGCCTGACCCGGAGAAGCCACGCCATCGCCAGGCCGACGCATAGCGCGGCGGCGGAAGTCAGCCAGGCCGCCGGCATAATATCCATCGGCACAGCTGCGCCGTATTCCTGCCGCAGAAGCGCAACCGTTGTTGGGATCAAATGCAGCGCCGCTGTATTGAGCACCACAAAATTCACCATTTCATCACTTGCGATTTCTGGGGTTGGGTTGTTCGCCTGTAGGCCCCGCATCGCTTCCAGGCCGAGCGGCGTGGCGGCATTGCCAAGGCCCAGCAAATTCGCCGTTATATTCATGGATACGGCATTCATTGCCGGATCATCCTTTTTGAAGTTTGGAAATAAAAGCCGAAGCAGGGGCGACAGCATCCGGCTAACTGTGGCAGTCAAACCGGAGGCCTTGGCGATTTCCATCAGCCCGCCCCATAGACAAAGCGCGCCCAGGAGCTTAATGCATAGGGTAACCGCATCCGACGCGCCCGCCATAACGGCATTGGAGAGCGCCTGCATATTCCCCTGCCATGCAGCCGATAGAAAAGCCAAGAGCATCATGCCTGCCCAAATATAATTCATCATAATTGGTTAGTCCCCTTTTGTAATCCAATTTTTGTATATTTGCCTTTCCTCTACAATTGTATTGAATTTTTGGTCATTTTATCCCAAAATTCGTGTCAAAGTTTGTTGAACTTTAGATTGACTTTAATGTCAGTAAGTGTTAAATTATATACAAGGTACTTTGTACCCCGCGAATGTCCCCGAAAGGAACCGTTATCCGTCGGTCGATTCGCAAAAAAAAGGGAGTGTGGTACTATGAAGTCAATCGGTATGGTAAGGCCCGTCGATGAAATGGGCAGGATTGTCCTTCCCAAAGAGCTGCGCAGGCAGTTCAACATTGAGGATGGTGAAGATTCTGTTGAAGTCTTTGTAGACGGCGACAAAATCATTCTCAAAAAGTATGCGCCTGCATGCATCTTCTGCGGCGACGTAGAGAATGCGGTCGAGTACAAGGGCCACCGCGTATGTCCGGATTGCGTGCGCAAGCTCAACGTGATCGTCGAGTAAGCACAGGCACGGAAGGCAAGAAGGGGCGGCCAAGCTTTCCATCCAGTTTTTCCCTTGACAGGCTGCCGTTGTTTGCAGTATACTGTAGCAGCTTCGTGAGGGAGTAGTTCACGCGGAAATCGCGTGTCAAGTCAACATACTGGCCATAGGCCTGGCTTGCCTTAATGAACAAGACTCATGTACAGCTCTGATTGGGCTGTACATGAGTTTTTTTATTTTGTAAAAGCCAGCGTATGAAATTGAAAATGGAAAGGACTGTACTACGGATGGATTCTGTCACCCTGTTCCTTCTTGCTTGCGGGCTCGCAATGGATGCCTTTGCCGTTTCCCTCTCCAACGGTTTATGCTATCACAATTTTCGGCGAAGCCAAGCAGCGCTCTCCGCCGTCACCTTTGGCATATTTCAGGCCATCATGCCGGTGATCGGCTATTTTGCGGGCCGCTTCTTCAGCGAGGCCATTTCCTCTGTTGATCACTGGATCGCTTTTATCCTGCTCGGGCTGATTGGCGGGCACATGCTTCTGGAAGCGATCAGGGAAATCCGGCACCCGGAGGCCTGCGCAGAGAAGCGCCCCTTTACTCTGCGGATTTTACTCGTACAGGCCGTTGCCACAAGCATTGATGCGCTCGCTGTTGGCGTGAGCTTTGCCGTCGTTGATACGAACATTGCGGCAGCCGCGGCAATCATCGGCATCATCACCTGCGCTTTATGCGTGATCGGCGCCGCAATCGGTCAAAAATGCGGCGCGTTCCTCGGCCAGTGGGCAAAGCTTCTCGGCGGGGTAATCCTGCTTGGTATTGGGTTCAAAATTTTGATCGAACACCTAGCTTCCTAAGTTCCCTAAGCCAAAATAAAAAACACAACAGGCCGCCAGGAGCCTCTGGCGGCCTGTTGCTATGTTTCCTTTGCCTAACGTAAACTCTCATAATCCCCTTTTTTGTGTAAACCAATCCAAAAACTGCTGGATTATATTTTACATTATTCCTTTTAAATTTCTAGATTACACCAGTTAACCGATTATTTCCATCAAAAATATTGCTTTTATGCCAATATTATGATACGATAACTAATATAATAACGTAAAAAGGAAGAAAAAAATCTATGTGGATTGCACATAAAAACGAAGACGGGCAACGGGAACAAAGCATTCTTGAACACCTGAAGGGCACAGCGAACCGCGCGCAAGAATTTGCGAATCCTTTTGGCTGCGGCGAATATGGCCGCTGCCTCGGCATGCTGCACGATATCGGGAAGTATTCCGAAGGGTTTCGAGAGCGGATCTTAAACGGAGGCGGCAAGGTGGACCATTCCACAGCAGGCGCGCAGCTCGTATGGGAGCTGTCAAACACCCTCAACGCGCGAATCGCCTCCTATTGTGTTGCGGGGCATCATACCGGCCTGCCGGATGGGGGCAGCGCGGCCGACCATGAAGCGGAATCAACCCTATCCGCCCGGTTACAGCGCCCTGTGGAGGATTATCAGGCTTTCCGCCAGGAAATCGATCCGAGCACTCTGCTTCCAACCCAGGAGCCTCCCCTGCGCCTGTTGGGAAAAGCGGGCTTTACCATTTCTTTCTTTACTCGAATGCTTTACTCCTGCCTGGTGGACGCCGATTTTCTCGACACGGAGCGCTTCATGTCCAACGGCAGCGTCGCGCGCGACCCGGGGGAACCGCTTCCCATATTGCGTGGCAAACTGGCACAATATTTAAAAAAATTCGATCATCCGCAAAATGATCTCAACCGGATGCGCTGCAACATTCTAAACCGCTGCCTGCAAATGGCGGAAAACGGCCGCGGCCTGTTTACCCTCACCGTGCCGACCGGCGGCGGCAAAACGCTCTCCTCCCTGGCCTTTGCGCTTGAACACGCCAAGCACAATGAGCAGCGCCGCGTGATTTATGTGATCCCCTACACCTCGATCATCGAGCAGACGGCAGAGGAATTCCGCACGGTTTTGGGCGATCGGAACGTGCTGGAGCATCAGCACAATTTTCAATACGATTATGGCGACGACCGAATCGACCCGCGCCGCCTCGCCGCCGAAAATTGGGACAAACCCGTTATCGTCACCACCAACGTCCAGTTTTTTGAATCCCTCTTCGCAAACAAATCCTCCCGCTGCCGCAAGCTCCACAATATCGCGGGCAGTGTCATCATCTTCGACGAGGCGCAGATGCTGCCGCGGGAATACCTGATCCCCTGCGTCCGTGCGATCTCCGAGCTCGTCCAGAATTACGGCTGTACCGCCGTGCTGTGCACCGCCACGCAGCCCGCTCTGCAAAAGCTGTTCCCGCCGGAAATCCGGGCAACAGAAATCATGGAGGATGTGCCCGCCCTCTATTCCTTCTTCAAACGCACAGAGCTCCAGCCAATCGGCCCGCTCTCCAACGAGGCGCTCATTGAGCGGCTGGGAGAATTAGAGCAGGTGCTCTGCATCGTCAACACCAAAAAGCACGCCAGCGATCTTTACGAGGCGCTCAAAGATGAAAACACCTTCTGCCTGACCACGCTGATGTATCCGCTGCACCGCACTACCGCCCTATCGGATATTAAAGGGCGGCTGAAAGACGGCCTGCCCTGCCGCGTGATCGCTACCAGCCTGGTCGAAGCGGGCGTAGATTTCGATTTTCCCACCGTATATCGTGCGGAAGCGGGGCTGGATTCGATCATTCAGGCGGCGGGCCGCTGCAACCGGGAAGGAAAACGCCCGGCGGAGGAGAGCATTGTCTCTGTTTTCCAGCCGGAGGAGGCCTATCAAAACAGCCAGGCCTCTTTTGCAATGCCGAGAGACGTTGCACTCTCTGTGATCCAGCGCTATGCCGACATCGCCTCCGCAGAGGCAATCCACAGCTATTTTGGAAAGCTATACAAAAATTCTGGGAACGGGTTGGATCAAAAAAACATTGTAAACCGCTTCGAAGAAGGCGCTCAGAATGCGTTTCTCTTCCCATTCGAAACGGTTGCAAAGGAATTCCACCTGATTGACGAACAGACGAGGACCATTCTCATCCCTGTGGAAAAAACGGTCGCGGAGTTGGCCAAGCGGCTTCGGCGCGGGGAACGCAATCAAAGGCTCATGCGGGAAATTGGGCCGTATTGCGTTTCGGTTTATGAAAATCATTATGAGGCGCTAGACGCCATCAGCGCACTGGAGGTTTTGGACGATGAGATCGCCATTCTGACCGACCTTTCGCTCTACGATGAAAAAACCGGGCTCTCCATGCAGTCCGGCAAAGGAGGGATCGGGCTCTTCAGTTGATATACTCATTCATTTTGGAAAGGAGTGAGCCATATGGGATATGGCATTCGGGTGGAGGTCTGGGGGCCTTATGCTCTCTTTTCCCGCCCGGAGATGAAGGCGGAACGCGTTTCTTACGATGTGATCACGCCATCCGCTGCGCGAGGATTGATCGAGGCAGTCTACTGGAAGCCAGCCATTCGCTGGAAAATTGATCGAATTCAAGTGTGTAACCCCATCCGCTTTACCAACATCCGGCGCAATGAGGTCGCCTCAAAAATCTCCGCCAGCAGCGTGCGCAGCGCGATAAACAACGGTGACATGCCGTATTTGAACACCTCGGCGGAGATTCAGCAGCGCGCCTCTATGGTGCTTTACGACGTTCGCTATGTGATCGACGCGCATTTTGAGCTGACTGACAAGGTAGGCCCAACGGATACGAAGGAAAAGCATTATGCAATTGCCTGCCGCCGCCTGCGCGAGGGCCAGTGCTATCACCAGCCTTGCTTTGGCTGTCGGGAGTTTCCCGCGCATTTCCGGCTGTTTGAAGGCGAATTTGTTGCCACCTATTATCAAAACGAGCCGGAAAAGGATCTCGGGTTTATGCTTTATGATATGGACTATTCCGACCCGGAAAATATCTACCCCACCTTTTTCCGCGCCGTAATGAAAAACGGTGTGATCGATGTTGGTGCCTGCGAGGTGATCCGATGATCCTGCAAGCGCTTGTCAAATACTATGAAATGATGGCTGCGGAGGACAAGCTTCCAAAACAAGGCTACTGCACCGGGAAAGTCTCTTATGCGCTGGAACTCTCTGGGGAGGGGGAGCTCTGCGGCATCACGACCCTAAGGCTACCCGTTGAACACGGGAAGAAAAAAGGCGATGCAGCACAATTGCTGGAGGTTCCGGAGCAAGAGTCCCGCTCCGTCAATATCCTCCCCTTCTTCCTGTGTGACAACGCCATTTACCTGCTGGGCCTAGATACTAAGGGAAATCCGAAGCGTGCCCTTCAATGCTTTGAGGCTTCCAAAAAACTGCACCGGGAAATTCTATCCGGCGTCGATCATCCTGCCGCGCGCGCAATTCTTGCCTTTTTCGACCGCTGGGATCCGGCTGCGGCTGCTGAAAACCGCTATGTGAAGGACCATCTGGCCGGGCTTACCGCCGGAGGAAACCTGATTTTTCAAGCGGATGATCAGTATGCGCAGGGTATTCCCGCCCTACGGGAGGCCTGGGAAGCTTACTGTGCAGCGCAGGAGCAGGGCGTTGAGCTGCCCTGCCTAGTCACGGGGGCGCGCCAGCCCATCGCCATCCTGCACGGCAAAATCCGGGGCGTAAAGGATGCGCAGAGCGTGGGGGCCAATCTCGTTAGCTTCAATTCCAGCGCCTATGAATCTTATGGCAGGGACAAGGCGCAGGGGCTCAATGCACCAGTTGGAAAATATGCCGCTTTTGCTTACGTCACAGCACTCAACGCGCTCCTGGCCAATTCGGAGCACCGGCTGATCATCAGCGACACAACCGTTGTGTTCTGGGCGGAGAGTGCAAACCCGGATTTCCAGATTTTATTCAACGCCGCAATGAACCCCAAGGAAGACAATCAAAAGATGCTGTGCGCCATCCTTGAAAAAATCAGCCGGGGCCTTCCGCCCAAGGAGGGCGTCAATCCCGAAACGCCCTTCTACATCCTTGGCCTTGCGCCGAATGCCGCTCGCCTCTCCGTGCGTTTTTTCCTACAGGATTCTTTCGGGAACTTTTTGAAACATATTCAACAACACTACAGCGATATGGAAATTGAGAAGGCGCCCTATGAATTCCCTTATCTCTCCCCCTATTGGCTGCTGCGAGAAACTGTGAATCCCAACGCCAAAGATAAATCCGGCTCCCATCTGCTTAGCGGTGCGGTCATGCGCTCCATCCTAACCGGCGCCCCCTATCCGCAGGCATTGATGAATGCGGTGATGCTCCGCATCCATGCCGAGCAGGATGATTCCGAGCGGCATATCAAAAAAATCACACGCGGCCGAGCCGCCATCATCAAGGGCTATCTCATCCGCCGACACCGCGGGGAGGAAGAATATAAGGAGGTTTTGCAAGTGTCGATCAATGAGGAGAGCAAAAACAAGGCTTATGTGCTCGGCCGACTGTTCGCAATTTTGGAAAAAGCGCAGTTGGAGGCCTATCCCAACATCAATACCACCATCAAGGATCGCTATTTCACCTCGGCCTGCGCAACACCGGGAAGCGTTTTTCCCACGTTGATCAAATTATCACGGCATCATATTCGGGTGATTAAGGATATAAAGCTGAAGTGCTATCTCGACAACCAGATTAAAGATCTGATCGATAAGCTGGATGTTGCCGACACGCCTTTCCCCGCCCATTTTTCACTAGAGGATCAGGGGAGCTTTGTGTTGGGATATTACCAGCAAACGCAAAAACGGTATATGAAAAAAAGCGACAGCGATGTGAAGGAGGAAGCATAAATGTCAGAGCCGATCAAGAACAGGTATGATTTCGTGATTCTTTTCGACGTGGAAAACGGCAACCCCAATGGAGACCCGGATGCAGGCAATATGCCGCGCATCGATCCGGAAACCAACCATGGCATTGTCACGGACGTCTGCCTTAAGCGCAAAATCCGCAACTTTGTAGAGACAGCCTGCGAAGACCAGCCCGGCTACCGGATCTACATCAAAGATAACGTGCCGCTCAATAAGAGTGACCGAGAAGCTTTCACAGCCCTCAATGTGGATGAGAAGAAGCTCAATAAAAAGGATCATCCGGATCTGGACGGTAAAATTCGTGATTTTATGTGCCGCGAATTTTTTGATATCCGCACCTTTGGCGCGGTGATGACCACTTTCGTCAAAGCCGCGCTCAACTGCGGCCAAGTGCGCGGCCCCGTCCAGCTCGGCTTTGCCCGCAGCATTGATCCGATCGTCCAGCAGGAAGTCACCATTACTCGCGTAGCCATCACCACAGAGGCCGATGCAGAACGCAAAGGCACGGAGATGGGCCGCAAATTTATTGTCCCCTATGCGCTCTATCGGGCAGAAGGCTTTATATCCGCCAATCTGGCCCGCAAGGTGACCGGATTTTCCGAGGAGGACCTTCAACTTCTCTGGAAAGCGATCATCAATATGTTTGAAAACGACCGCTCCGCTGCACGCGGCAAAATGGCAGTGCGGGAGCTGATCGTCTTCCGGCACGATAGCGAATTGGGCAACGCGCCAGCCTACAAGCTGTTTGAAACCGTAACCGTCAAAAATAAGGATTTTTCCTGCCCGCCGAGAGGTTATCACGATTATAACGTACAGGTAGACACGGCTTCTCTGCCCGCGGGCGTTACCTGTGAGCGGATGATTTAACAATGTATCATGAAGAAGACTTTCTCGCCATCTCGGGGCTCCAGCATTTTGCCTTCTGCCGAAGGCAATGGGCGCTGATCCATATTGAACAGCAGTGGCAGGAAAATCTGCGCACGGTGGAAGGGCATATCTTACACGAGAATGCACACGACGCCTTTTTCACTGAAAAGCGGGGAACTGTGCTAATCTCCCGCGGCATGGCGGTTCAATCCCGCACGCTCGGCGTCAATGGCGTATGCGATGTGGTGGAGCTACACGCTTCGCCGGATGGTGTTCCAATTTTTGGCCGGGGAGGCAAGTGGCTT
>ENA-OQCL01001176-OQCL01001176.1-human-gut-metagenome-genome-assembly--contig:-NODE-1176-length-10128-cov-6.261774_pt1 | contig 10128 bp, 9 predicted proteins | sample MGYA00242502_ERZ504586 | MGnify/ENA primary metagenome ERZ504586 (study PRJEB26092, sample SAMD00036316) | human gut metagenome | host: Homo sapiens | study: EMG produced TPA metagenomics assembly of... | reverse complement strand
CGGAGGAAGAAATAAAAGCCGACCAACAGGATGGATTTTAGTTCCCTTGATCTATCCGCCGTATTCCAGATTCGCAGTGTCAATTACTACGCGTTTACGAGAGGCAATGTTCCTGCAGAAGAATTTCTAAAAGTTCTTCAGTCCCTTTATTAACAGATAGAAAGCCGCGCTGTGTACGATTCTGTATACGGCGCGGCTTTCGTGTTCATCGAACTAATCAATGATCGGAGCGGTAATCATGGGATTTGACTCGACGTACTTGGATTATGTGGCTATTGGCAATAAAATACGAGAACTGAGACACATACATAATCTCAGTCAAACAGAATTGGCCGACCAGCTAGGTATTACTGCTGCCGGTTTTAGCCTAATTGAGCGGGGTCTATCTAAATTAACGTTGGAACGGGCCGTTCAGATATCCAAGATTTTTCATATTTCTATAGACCAACTATTGTTTGATGAAAATACAGCATCCATTCAACGCGTATACTCATCAATCAGCCAGTATTTGTCCTCCATGCGATACAAAGATCTGAAAACAGTAGACGCCGTTATACAAGCTCTTTATAAATCATCGTTAAATTAGGTATCGAATATTTCATCCATGTAAAATGATTCAATAATGTCCAAATCACAAAGAACTCCCCTTCTGCCGAGCAGCAGATGGGGAGCTCTTTTTCCGTTTATCAATCATCTAAATGCCAAAATACCGCACCGCATTCTCATAGCTGATATCCCGCACAATCCCAACCAGCGTGTCCATGTCAGCCGGGTACCATCCCTCCTCCACCATCTCACCAAGCATCCCGCAGAGGATGCGGCGGAAATACTCATGCCGCGGGTAGGATAAAAACGAGCGGGAATCCGTCACCATGCCGACAAACCGGCCGAGAACCCCCGTGTTTGCAAGCGTGCGCAGCTGCTCACGCATCCCGTCGATATGGTCGTTAAAACCACCAGGCGGAACCAAACTGGATTTTGCCCGGCGCGTCGCTGTTCTGGAAATTGCCGAGCATCGTGCTCAATACATAATTATCCTTCGGGTTAAGCGCGAAAAGGATCGACCGCGGGAGATTCCCCTCTACATCGAGGCTGTCGAGCAAACGAGAAAGGTTGTGCGCCGCTGCGTCATCCGCGCAGGAGTCAAAGCCCGCATCGGGGCCAAGCGCCTGAAACATGCGCGTATTGTTATTGCGCATTGGGCCGATATGCAGCTCCATGCCCCAGCCCAAACGGGCGTATTCACGCGCCATCGCTTGCAGGAGCGCCGTGCGGTATGCCTCCATTTCCCACTGCGAAAGGGGAGCCCTTGCCACGCCCTTTTCAAAAATCTCCTCCAGCTGAAGCTCCGTCGCCTCCGCGTAAGGCACGCGGCCAAAGGCATGGTCGCTGGCGCGGCAGCCGAGGGAATCGAAAAAAGCGATTCGCTTCTTGAGCACTTCGCACAGGGTGGCAAAGGAACCGATGCCCTCGCCCGCTGTTTGCTCCATCACAGAAATCCAATCCGGGAAGCCGGGCTGTTCAATGCCAAGTGCCTTATCGGGCCGGAAGGCGGGCAGCACACGGCAGCTGAAGCCTTTTTCCGCCTTGAGCAGCTGGTGGTATTCCAGCGTGTCGGCCGGGTCGTCCGTGGTGCATAGGGCCGCCACATTTGACTTTTCAATCAGCCCGCGCGGAGTAAAACCGCCCGCATGGATGCGCTCATTTGCGCGGTGCCAAATTGTATCCGCTGTTTTGTCGCTCAGGGTTTCCTCGATGCCGAAATACCTGCGCAGCTCCAAATGCGACCAGTGGTAAAGCGGGTTTCCGATGCAGGCGGGCATCATGGAGGCATAAGCCTTAAATTTTTCATACCCGCTCGCGTCTCCAGTGATGTATTGTTCCTCAATACCGTAGGAACGCATCGCACGCCATTTATAGTGATCACCGCCAAGCCATAAAGCCGCGATATCCTCCGGCTCACGGTTTTCATAGATTTCCTTTGGGGAGAGATGGCAGTGCCAATCAAAAATCGGCGTATTCTGCGCACCCTCACGGAAGAGACGGCGCGCCGTTTCGGTATCCAATAAAAAATCCTCTCCCATAAACTCCTTCACGGTGATCACCCTTTCCTTATCATCAGTCGGTGCAACCGCACCGTTTGTCTCCAAAATTAGATTTTAGACTGTTTCGGCAAAACAGCAAAGGTATCCTACGCCGTAAACAGCTTCCAAGTTGCAAAGCTTGAAACTTTGCGGCCCGTTTGGAGCTTTCATATCATTATACACCAGACCGGCCTCTGCGAAAAATGGCGTTGCCGCATCGCGGCAGGAGGCGCTTCGCGCCGCCAACCATTTTTCCAATGCTTCAAACTCTGTTTGAAGCTATTACACCATGTGCAAAAACTCTCTACGAAAAATGGCGTTGCCGCATCGCGGCAGGAGGCGTTTCACGCCGACAGACATTTTTCCAATGCTTCAAACTCTGTTTGAAGCTATCATACCATACACGCAAGGCCAATCTTTGCGAAAAATGGCGTTGCTGCTTTGCGGCAGGAGGCGTTTCGCGCCGACAGGCATTTTTCCAATGCTTCAAACTTTGTTTGAAGCTATTATACCACATCCCTCCCCCCTTCGGAACCTCTTTGACCAATTCCACACGAAAACGAAGGGGGACACGCCGCAGTTTAGCCGCAGCGCGTCCCAAAATTTCCTTATATATTTTCATTCTTAAGTGTATCAATCATATTCCCCTTTTTCAGCTTAGCGCTCGCATAAAGCATCGTAAGCCCCACGATTGCCAGCACGCCCGCCACCACACAGAGCAGGGCAAGCCACGGCATCTGAAAGGGAATATCAAAGCTCCTCCCAAGCGCCAGCTGGAGCAGAGCCATTATGACAAAGCTGAACGGTAAGCCATACAGCAGCGTTTTCAGGGCGTAGAACAGGCTCTCAAAGCGGACCATCTTCCGGAAGCCCTTCGGCGTCATGCCGACCGATTGCAGCATGGCAAACTCACGCTGACGCAAGACCATGCTGGTAGAAATCGTATTAAACATATTCGCCACACAGATGAGCGTGATCAGGGCGATAAAGCCGCCCGAAAAAACAGAGATGATTAGAATTACATGCTCAAACTCCTCCTGCGATTCCGCATAATCATTATAAACCACTTGTTCCGGGAGCCCCGGCGTATGATAGCCTTCAAGAATTTCACGCACCTTATCGGGGGCGTCCGTATCCAACCGAAGGGATGAAAATTCCTCCAGCATGGATTGCTTCTCCTCTCCACTGAGCTTTTCTGCATAGGCCGCGCGCATCGCGCGGCCCGTCTGCTCCGGCACGACGAGCATCACGCCGAATGCATCCGACACGCCAAAGGGCTTTTGTGAAACGATATCTGCGATACGGATGGCTCCAAACGTCTGCTCGGCTTCTGCTTTTCCTGACAGCCGCGACAGCAAAACCCGGTCGCCGCGTTTCAATTCGAGCAGATCAAATGTTTTTATAATTCGCTCCTGCGTTTCTGCATCCTGCACCCGCCAGGTATCCCGGTTCACCAAAATGGCCTTGCGCTCCTGTGGATTTTCATAATCTCCCAGATCCACATCAACTTCCTTCGCATAGGCTTTGAAAGAAGACTCCTCCAAAATTAGGATGCTGATGGGCACGATATATTTTCCGCCCGCCTTTGAAAAGCCAGCCTGCGAGCAGAATTCCCGGTTCACATCCTCCTCTGGGAGTGCTGTTTGAAAGTTCATGCTATCTTCAATGGTATACTTTGTTACCTGGCCTTCAGCCAGAATACGCTGAAATAGCTCCTTCTGCTGCGATTTCTCCAGGCCTCTGGGCATGACGATCATATCGCAGGCATAACCCTCCTCCTCCAATCCGTAGGCTGTCACGGCCAATTGGATGCCGAAGGATACCGTCAAGAACAGCACGACACTCACCGTCAGGGAAAGGAGCGTCGTACGATAACGGCCACGGTTGCGTTTCAGGTTTTTCAGCGCAATCTCGCCTTCAAATCCGAAAAGCCGGCGCGTCAGGCGCGAGGTTTTCACCATTTTGCCGGAAAGCTTTACCTCTTTTGTCTGCCGAATCGCATCGATCGGCATCGTGCGAGAGGCTCGCCGGGCTGGCCGCCAGACAGAGAAAAAAATCACCAGCACGGACAACAGCACAGACAGCAGAATCGACAGCGGCGAAGCCACCATGCGCACATCTACAATCAGACCGAGCGCATCCCTGAGCGCGGTGTTCATCAGGGCGAAGGTGACGCCGATCCCGCCCAGCCCGGCCAGCAACCCAGCCGGGATCGCAATGATTCCCAGCAGAAATCCCTCAAAATAGACTGAGCCGCGTTTTTGCCGCTTGGTAGCGCCCACACTTGCCAGCATCCCAAGATACCGGCTACGCTCCGCAACGGAGATGGAAAAGGCGTTGTAAATCAACATCACCGAACCGGTGATAACCACCAGCAGCAGAATGCCTGCGAACAGGCTCACCGCGCTTTGCAGGGCGTCCCTGCTTGTCAGGCCGTAAAAGCGCAGCAGCGAGCCGTTGAATTGATATCCTTGTGCGCCGATCTTATCCGCCAGCTCCTCCACCTCCTGATAAATCGAACGGCGCACTGGGTCAAATACCAGAGCGGGATCGGCTAGTTCCCCCTCAGCGGCAAGAGAAGCCGCGTCACAATAGCCGATGATCGGAAACGCGCTGGCCATTTCGTTATCATATTTTCCCGAAGCGCCCTTCAGGATGCCGGTGATTGTATAAGTCCTTTCCCCTCTCGGCTCAAATCGCTCCGCTAGAGAACCATCTGTGTTTCTCACAGGATAATCCCCTGTGCTTAGCCGTTTCTCACTCCCGGAGCCGCCTGGATCGCCAATCCGATAGCCAAGCTGAAACGTAACGGTATCGCCGATTTGCAGCTTTGCCCCAGCGTTGAGTGCATCCTGGGAGATTGCGGCCTCTCCCGCTCGCTGCGGCAGCCGCCCCGATGCCAGCGTTTGATTGAGGTGTGTAAAAGCCGGTGTATTATATTCTTCAATATAGAAAAACGGCTTATCCGGATTTTTTGATTCTATAAATTTTGTGAAACCAATATTCCGCGTCAACAGAACAGCTTTCACATTTTCCGCCTGCTCCGCCTGGGCCAGCTTCTCCGGCTCCACGCCGTTGAGGCTCGCATGCCACTCGCCGGATTTTGCAATCGTATCACGCTGCATCAGATCCATAAACGAAAAGAAGATCGTTGAGATCGCCGTGAGCATCGCGACAGAAAGAATGATCCCAATGATTGTCACCAACGTGCGCCGCTTATTCAGCCTCAGGCAGCGTAGGGTGAGCCGGTTAACAATATTCATTGCGCTTTCCCCTCCCCTCCGGGGCAGGAGCGCAGCGTCTCATCCCGCATGATCCTGCCATCCTCCACGACAAGGATTCGATCTGCCTGCAAGGCGATATTTTCATCATGCGTGATGACCAGCAGCGTTTGGCTATGCTGCCGATTGAACATCTTTAACAGCTCGATGATCTCCGCGCTGTTTTGTCGATCCAGGTTTCCCGTCGGCTCATCCGCGAGGATCAACGCGGGGTGCGTAATCAGCGCGCGCCCGATGGACACGCGCTGCTGCTGCCCGCCGGAAAGCTGATTAGGCAGGTAGCCCAACCGGTCGGTAAGCCCGAGCGAGCTCACCAGATCGGAAAGCGATTTCTCATCTACCTCTCGCCCGTCGAGCAGGAGCGGAAGCGTGATGTTCTCTTTTATATTCAAAACAGGGATCAGATTGTAAAACTGATAGATCAGCCCGATCTGCCGCCTGCGGAAAATGGCAAGCTCTGTTTCATCCAGTGTGCCGATCTCCGTACCATCGACGAACACTTTGCCCGAAGTTGGGCTGTCCACGCCGCCAAGAATGTGCATTAATGTTGATTTGCCGGAGCCTGAAGGGCCGACGATCGCAACGAATTCGCCTTTTTCTACCGTGAACGATACGTCGTCCAGCGCATGCACAGCGGTATCTCCGCTGCCATAGATTTTGTTCAGGTGCTCTACGCGCAAAATTTCCATCATGATATCTTTCCTCCTACTCTGCTCCACTTTTTTCAGCATAAAAACCGTTCACTTCGATTGGGGAAGGGCAGAGTTGATATATTCGTGTTTCAACCCAAGGCGAACGATTCCCTTCCCCATCTGCTTTGCCTTCAGTATAAAGGCGCAAGGTGAATATCCGGTGACCGGCGGATGACAATTTCGTCACAAAACAAAAAGGACTCCATGCAAAACGCCCCGCACTTTGCATGAGTCCCTTTTGCCCCGTTTTCGGCATATTCTTACGCGGCAAACCCGTGTTTGCCGTTTCGTCAGATCAGAACAGATAACCGGGAGGCGAGCCGGTAAGCATTCTCCTCACTCACCAGCACGGCAATCCCTTTTTCTTGTGCACGCGCGCGCGCGTCCTCATCGAGCGGCGCATCCTCGCACAACACGATGCAGGCCACGTCCGCAAGCATCGCCACGGCAATGGAATTGACATTGCCCATTACGGTGAACCACACGTCGCCACTCTGCGCGCGGGACATCACCCAACTGAGCAAGTCGCCGCAGTAGCCGCCCGCCACCTCGCGGGAAAGCGCCTCCCCACCCACGGCCACACGCAGCTCCAGGCGCTGTGCAAGCTCTTCTACCGTCATTTTCTCCACATCCTTCCGGCCAGGTTTTCAGCTGATTTCAGTAGGATTCTAATCCGTATCTCTCTCTTCCTTCTTGCGGAAGGGGGCAGGTATGTAGTTCTCAAATTCTGTGGATTTCGCCTGCTTGCTCATGAAGAACACACAATCCTGCTCGCTGGCCATGCCCCGCACGATATCCTCTGCGAGTGCCCGGCAGGAAGGCGCGCCGCAGGTGCCGCAATCCAACCCCGGTAGCCGCTCGTGCAATTCGTTTAATTCATTCATGCGCTTCATCGCATCAATTACGTTATCCGCCAGCTTCAAAACAGAGCTCGCCTCCAGCGGGCGCTGCCAATACATCTCCCGCGGAATTTCGTCATCCTCCAAATGATTGCAGGAAACGGGCAGGTAGCGCCGGAGCCTTTGCAGCCGCGCGCGGGCGACAAATGGGTTTTCCACCGTGAGCACGCCGCCAACGCAGCCGCCTGTGCAGGCGTTAAGCTCAATAAAATCGATATCGTTAAGCTTTTCATCCTCCAGCTCTTCAAGCACTTTGATCACATTCTCCGTGCCGTCCGCAGCAAGGTAACGGTCGCGCAGGAGCGCCGCAGATTCCCCGCCGCTGCCGGCCCAGCTCACGCCGATGAGCCCCGACTGACGCATATTCTCCGGCGATTTGACCTTATCCATCTGCTGGAACAGGACAGGGTATACGTTTTTGATCGCCACCACGCCATCCACATTGGATTTCTCCAGCCCCAGCGGTTGCTTGACCGCCGTGTTTTTCGCCGGGCAGGGCGTCAGGAAAAAGATGCCGATCTCCGATGGAGCAAGCCCCGTTTTCTCCACCGCCTCAATGCGGGCGAGCCTTGCCGCCTCCTCCATTGGGGAATTCAGATCGAGCAGATGATCGATCAGCTTCGGGAATCGGACGCGGATGAGCCTGCACACCGCCGGGCAAGCAGAGGAAATCACGGGCTTTTTCAGCTTTCCGCTCTCCATCAGAATCCTGGTGGCGCTGCTGACGAGCTCCGCCCCGCGGGACACCTCAAACGCATCGTCAAAGCCCATCGATTTCAATGCAGTCAGCACATAATCCACATCGTCCAGATTATTAAACTGGCCGTACAGCGTTGGCGCAGGCAGCGCGACACGGTATTTATAATCCAGTATTTTATTGAAGGAATCGCACTCCGCATATTTCGCGTGGTGCGGGCAGATTCGGATGCATTCGCCGCAATCGATGCAGCGCTCGGAAATAATGTGCGCCTTCCCATTACGCACACGGATTGCTTCGGTGGGGCACCGCTTGATGCAATTGGTGCAGCCCTCGCATTTTTCCTCATCCAGACGCACCGAATGGAAAAAAGCCTCCATTTGTCGTCACCTCTTCCCCGTGGGGCAAAGCCCATCGGGCCCTTTCTCACAGCCTGACAGCATCATTGTTCAGGCCGACGGCTGGTTTTGGGTATAGACTTTCAGGCGCATGGTAGTGCCAACGTCAATCTCCGTTTCAATCACCATTTCGTCCGTATATTTTTTAATATTGGGGAGCCCCATCCCCGCGCCGAAGCCAAGGGAACGCACCTGATCCGGCGCGGTAGAATAGCCCGCCTTCATGGCAAGCTCCACATCCTTAATACCGGGGCCGTGATCGGCAAGCACCATCTGGATGCAATCCGGTGAAATCTCCACATCGATCTCCCCGCCGCCGGCATGGATGACCATGTTGATCTCCCCCTCATACATGGCGATGGAGACGTTGCGCACAACATCCGGATCAAACCCCAGCTCCTTGAGCACGCGCTTGACATCGCCGGAAGCCTCCCCCGCGCGGGTGAAGTCATCTCCCGACACCTCATAATGCAGTTTTACGCTGTCCATTCTCTATGACCATCCTTTTCGCAGTTATCACCTGACTGAGTTTCTCCCCCACTGCTGCATTCCATCAGGCACCGCTGCGGCCGCGCAGGCCGTTTGCATAGAGCATCCCACAGGAGGTAAACATTTCGTATTCCGTAGAGAGTAGCACCATACCGCGCTCTGCTGCCAAGGCCTTCATATCCTCATCCGGCTGCTTGCCGCGCACAAAAACGATGCACTGCATATCCATCATCTCCGCCGTACGGATTACCTGAGGATTGACTAGCCCCGTGAGCAGAACTGCCTGCTCCTTGACAAATGCGAGCACATCGCTCATCATATCGCTCCCGCAGGCGGTGTGCACCTCCCGCTCCAATAAGCTTTCACCGCATAGGACCTGTGCGTCTAAAAGTTCCTTAATTTTTTGCACTGTCATGGAAAGCCCTCCCGATCGATCGATTAGATTCTGGATTCAGTATACAGGATTCCTGCTTTTTTTTTCAACTGCTTACACAAGCATCCGTGCGCAAGGGTGAACATTGCCGTCAGGGCGCGCCCAGACGCACGTTGGCTGCGTTCTCGGGCTCGACTGGCGTCAGCCAGCCGTCGCCCTGCGGCCTTATCATTCCGCGCCTGGGACGCCTTGGCGGTGCTTCGCAGTTTTCAGCCCGTGGCCGTAATCTCTGGCAAGGAGGATAACGCAGCCAGGGATGCGGTCACGGGCTGAAAACCAATGTGCACCCCCCGTAAACTGATGCAACTATCGTATCATAAAACCAACCTGTTATTACAAGGGCGGATATGAACGAATGAGGCATGGATAACATTAAAGATATCTAATCCGGGGGAAAGGCCTCGCTATTTCTCGGTTCGTTTCTCCCGACCCATTCCGCCAAAATACTTCTCCGCTCAAAATTTCTATATTTTATTACGAAGCGAAGCGAGTAACAAAACAAAGCCGACTGTAACCTCATGGAACAAAGGGATACGCGCTGTTCATGTCAGCAAATGGTTATCGGCTATTTTTTATTACGCCGTAGGGGCGAACTGCGTTCGAGGCGAACACAGTTCGCCCGCAGGCCCGGGTAATAATATGTGTTTATACAAGGGTCAAATACGGCGGTTCCCGCATCAACCGCAGGCCCATTTCCAAAACAAATCTGGCCAAAAGCACGCGGATCACAGGGATACACATTGTTGACCAACGCAGAAAACCACCGGCTATTTTTTCATATACGCTCTGGGCATAGTAACGGCCCCCTGCCGTAGTTCCATTCTACAACAGGAGGCCCTTTTTCACTGCTCGTTTTCCGGGGTATTGGCCAGACATTATACACCAGCCTCGCTTATCACTCATCAAACCTGCTCCATCCAGCCGCCCAAGCCCAGCACCGCACAGCTCAGCGGCGGCATCGTCAGGCAGCCTTCCCACGGCATCACGCCCATTAAGCCCTTTGCTGCCCGCCAGTCATACGGCAGGGCATAGGTGTAATCATAATCGCCGCGGTTGATAACCGTTAAAATCCGGTCGCTCCCCTTGTTCCGTGCAAAGGCAATCATGCCGCCCTCGGACCAAACCGGCTCAAACTCTCCATCCGCCAATGCGGGG
>ENA-OQCL01001173-OQCL01001173.1-human-gut-metagenome-genome-assembly--contig:-NODE-1173-length-10142-cov-2.415676_pt1 | contig 10142 bp, 11 predicted proteins | sample MGYA00242502_ERZ504586 | MGnify/ENA primary metagenome ERZ504586 (study PRJEB26092, sample SAMD00036316) | human gut metagenome | host: Homo sapiens | study: EMG produced TPA metagenomics assembly of... | reverse complement strand
GGGATCGCGCGTCTTGGCCCCTCGCAGGGTATAGAGATTGTGCATGGTGTGGGTGCAGTTTTCAGCGGCGGTCAGGGCCTTCAGTTCGGGAATGTACCAGTGCATTTCCGCCGGGGCCTCGGTATTGGGAGCCAGCAGAAAAACAAAGGTCAGGCCGTCCAGTTCAAGGCGCTCGCCGCTTTGGGCAATGGTACGCGTGGGCGGAATGAGGCCGGTGGACCCGCCGGAATTTTTCAGGCCCAGGCCCGCGCCCACATGGCCGGTGGGCGACGGCGGCAGCAATTCGCCGTACATGTACTGGGCCCGGCGGCCCATGGCTGTTCCGGCCAGCACGTTTTCCGACATGGCGGCACGCAGAAAGCCCTCCGGCGCGATGACCCGCACCGCGCCGCTCTTGACGTCCTCTTCCGTGGTCACGCCCGGCACGCCGCCGTAATGATCCACATGGCTGTGGGAATAAATGACCGTCTTCACGGGCTTGCGCGGGCGGTGCGTGTAGTAGAGATCCAGGGCGGCGGCAGCGTTTTCGGCGGAAATCAGGGGTCCACCACGATCAGGCCCGTATCGCCTTCAATGACGGTCATGTTGGAAAGATCCGCATTGCGCACCTGGTAAATGCGTTCCGTGACTTTGTACAGGCCGTCGCGCAACACCAGCTGCGACTGCCGCCAGAGCGAGGGATGCACCGTGTCCGGCGCGGGCGTGGGCATGATCCGGGAGGGCGGCATGTCCCGGCTCATGGCCGGGGCCAGAAACGCGTATTTCCGGAGATTCCAGGTTTCACGGCCGTTTTTGTCCAGAATGCGGCCGTTGTCCGGCAGGGGGGCCATAAAGCCGCGCTGGGCGTCGGCATAGTCCTGCCGGTCGTTGAAATCCAGATCCTGGACAGCGGCTTTATTGGCCGCGCGGGTGGCGGCGGTGGCCGCTTTGCCGCTTGTTTCCGCGGAAGCGTCCCGCACGGGGGCCGCATATGCCGGGTGTACTCCCAGGCCGCAGACAATGCCGCAGGCCAGGCCCGCCGCGCTGAGAAAGAAATGACGGAACATCCGCATAATTCCTCCTGGAGTATTTCACGTGAATTGCTCGTTTGCAGCGGGCAAAGCCCGCCTACGCGCAGTTGGGGCAAGGATTTGTCTGCGAATCCTTGCAGGGAGGTTTACGCATGAAATGCGTGAGCCACTCTCAGGGTTGACGTTTGGAACAGCCGAAGCGCATGAAATCCGTTTCCGGCAGGTTCGTGAGGCGTTCGTCAGGCACCAGCGCATGTCCCTGCCAGTCCCGGATGGCGGCATTGAGCCGCTCCATGTTCACATAGGAGAGCAGGGCGGGCCAGCGGTCGGCCATGGCCCGCAAAATCCGGGCGTAGGTGACTTCCCCGCCGTGAAAGCCGTCGATGAATTCGCAGTCGTTGGAAGCGAAGGCGCGCGGGTCCGTGCAGTCCAGCACGTCGATGCCCCGCGCCAGCAGGGCGTCGCGCAGGGCGAAGAGGTGGGGATAGTCCCGCTCGTGCTCGCGCATGGCCGTCAGCACGCGTTCGGAAAGCGGCGCGATGAACACGAAGGTCTGAATGCCGCGCGCCTTGAGGCGGCAGTATATTTCGGCAAAGGCGTCCAGATGTTCCTCACTGGGACCGGTCTGGCCCGGCTTGGCCCGGTAAAAGGCCTTGATGCCGTGGCGGACCTGGCTGAGCGTGTCGCTGAACTGGTAATCAAAGGGGCGCTTTTGGCCGGTGATGTCCGCCGTATAGTACCAGGAGCCGTCCGGGCCGAAGCCGTCGTCGGTCTGCTGGGCCATGATGCCGTAGCGCCCGGCCCGGAAGCCGTGCCCGAAGGGGCCCAGGAGGGGCGCGGCCGACTCCGCCGGGGAGAGCTTGCCGTCCAGCAGCCAGCTCCAGGGCTTTTTGAGGCTCTCGAAACCGTAATTATAGGAGCCGCTGGTGGGCGGCACTTCCTCAAAGGGCCGGGCTTCCCACTGGGGCATGAACCACCAGAAATCCAGGCCCAGGATCACGGCCTGGGGCTTGTGGATGCGCAGCATGGCGTCCAGGGTGGAGCGCAGCACCGCCAGATTGCCCGCCACCCCGCCCATGTTCAGAAAAGGCTTGCGGAAATAGGCCGCGCGGAACTGCATGACCCGCGAGGAGCCCACGACTGTGATCTCCGGCTTGACCGCCGCGTAGAGCCGCAGCTTGTAGTCCACGAAATCCTGGGAAACCCCGGAGCCGAACAGTGCGAATTCGCCTTCGGCCTGGGCTTCCACGGCGCGCTCCACGGCCACGTCCCCGCTTTCATACAGCCACCACCAGGTATAGGGCAGCACCAGAACAAGGCCCAGCAGGGCCAGGGCCAGCAGGGTCTTGAAATAGCGCCGGAGATAGGCCGCGTCGCTCAGATTGCGGGCAGGCAAAGCTCTCGGGGTCTTGGGCTCGGGCCGCTCTTCCGGGCTGGTGGAAGATGTTCGGAAAAGTCGCATGTGGGGCTCCCGGCGCTAAAACTGAAAATATAAAAAAGTGGACTGCCGCGAGACCAGAATCAACGCCGCAAAAGCCAGCAGGGCCAGACCCGAGGCCCAGAGCCGGGAAGGCCGCCAGGCCAGCCAGGGCCGGGAGCCGTCGCGGCGGCCCTGGAGAATTTTCCCCGGCTGTTGGGAAAGGCCCAGACCAGCACGGCGCAGAGGATGAGCAGGGCGAAGGGCTGCCAGCCCTGGAAGTAGTGGTTGGGCAGCAGGCCGCCCGTCGGTCCGGGTTGGAGGCTGAACGGGCCGGTGAGCATGGCGGTGTAGACGCGCAATGCGCCGTCCAGGCTCAGAGCCCGGAAGACCACCCAACAGAAATTAATGCACAGAAAGGTGAAGGCAATGGACAGCAGGCGCAACGGCGCGGAGGACAGCACGGCTTCCAGGCGCGAGCCCTTGATTTGTGCCCGCAAAAAATGATTCGCGCTGAGCATCAGGCCGTGCAGAGTCCCCCCAGATCATGAAGGTCCAACCCGCGCCGTGCCAGGGCCCCGCCGATGAGCATGGTCAGGAAGAGATTTCGGTACTGTTTGAGCCGTCCGGCCCGGTTGCCGCCCAGGGGAATATACAGAAAGTCGCGCAGCCAGGCGCTGAGCGTGATGTGCCAGCGTCGCCAGAAATCCACGATGCCCGCGGATTTGTAGGGTGAATTAAAGTTCTCGGGCAGGCGCAGGCCCAGCATCAGACCCAGGCCCAGGGCCATGTCCGTGTAGCCGGAAAAGTCGAAATAGAGCTGGAAGGTATAGCAGAACGAGCCCAGCCAGGCTTCGGCGCCACTGAGGGGAAAGGCCTTTTTCCGCCGCGTTGAACACCGCGTCGGCGTACAGGGCGATGCTGTCGGCCAGGAGGATCTTTTTGGCCAGGCCGATGCTGAACAGGCTGAAGCCGCGCGCCAGACCCTCGGCCCCGGGATCGGCCAGGGCGTCGAACTGCGGGCCTACCTGCTCGTAGCGCACAATGGGGCCGGAAATCACGTAGGGGAAGCAGGAGGAGAACAGCGCGTGCCGCGCCAGGCCCTGCGGCGCGATCTGGCGGCGGTACACACTGACCAGCCAGGCGATCTGAATGAAGGTATAGAAGGAAATGCCCAGAGGCAGACCGGGCGGCTGGAAATTCCATTCCGTGTGGAAGAGCAAAGCCAGGTTCTGGGCCAGAAACCAAGAGTATTTGAACCAGAGCAGGGGCAGCAGGTTGAGCGTCAGGGCCAGGGCCAGCAGGCCCTTGCGGGACAGGCTCAGAGGTCTTTTTTTCAGGTTTTCCGGCGCGGCCAGGGCCAGGCCGAAAGCGTAGTTCATGCCCACCATGACGGCCAGCAGCAGAAGAAAGCCCGTGCCCCAGAAACCGTAGAAGACCGCCGAAAAGAACAGCAACACCAGGGCCAGCCGCGCGGAGCCGAAGCCCCCGGCCAGCCGCCAGGCCAGCAGCAGAAGAGGCAGAAAGCAGAACAGAAAGGGATAGGAATTGAACAGCATGCGCGACTCCCGGCACAACGCCCCGATTCCGCCACTCCCACGGTCACAACGGATTGTCCGTTCTCGCACGACAATCTGGCGCGGTAACGCCCGCTACCCGCCTCAACTGGCGTCGCGGGCAGCGGAGCGGAAAACGGACGGCATGGCCGCAACGTGCCGTGGACGTCAACAAGGCCGACGTCCACGCGCAAAGCGGATTACGGCCCCGCTATGGGCCGGGAGCGGGGTTGCCGCTGAGCGGGTCAGGGCTCAACAATGCTCCGCTCCTACAGCATGTTGCGTTTGAAATGCTATACATTTCAAACTCTATGCCGTCTCCGGTCGCTTCCTTGCACCTGGGCGTGGGTGCCCGCTCACGCGGCCACCAGAGCTATTCACTCATTTTAAACGTGAATTGCTCTAAGGATTGAGTTCCGAACGGAATTTGCGCGACAAGCGGAAGACCATGACTTTGCGCGGCGGCAGGGTGATGGTTTCATCCGTCTGCGGGTTGCGGCCTTTGCGGGAGGCCTTGTCGTAACACTCGAATTTGCCGAAGCCGCTGATCAGCAGAGCCCGGTCCTTCTTGATTGGCGGTCTTCATGATCTCCAGGAGCTGCTCCACCACGTTTTTCACATTCCACGCGGTTTTTGTCGGTCTCTTCGTAGATGGCCTCCACAATATCCGCTTTGGTCAGTGTTTTTTTCATCGTGAATTTCTCCGGCGCGTTCATGCCACGCTTCTGCGGCTGGCGGCCCCAAGCCGTCGCGCAGGCGATCCCCGCGTCCATGTTGAGTGGCGCGCATCCGCTTCACACAAGTGACACTTTCTTTTATAAGTACACGCAAGTCCTGGTCTGAGCAAGATTTTTCTTTTTTGCCCGGCTGTATTCATTGTCCCGGCAAAGGTCCATCCCTGTTGCTGCCCTGTTCTGTTCCTTGTCCCGTGCCCTGTTCCGCGAGGCCCTATGCCGTCCGATTGCCTTTCCTCAGCTTTGTTCCCGCTGAACGCGCCCTGGCCGCCGCTCCCGCGTGCCCGGCCGATTGTGCCGGTATTTCTGCCTTTCCGTGGCTGTCCCACGCGCTGCGTCTTCTGCGCGCAGGACATCCAGACCGGCTGGGCCGATAAGAGCGAGGCCACGCCGGACCGAATCCTGGACACGGCCCGCGCGGCCCTGGATCTGCGTGCCGCGCGCGGTCTGCCTCCGGCGGAACTGGCCTTTTATGGAGGCACTTTCACGGCCCTGCCCGAAACGGAGCGGGACGCTTGTCTGGAGTTTGCCGCCGCCGCGCTGGCGCGTGGGCGGATAACCGCCTTCCGCTGTTCCACCCGGCCCGATTGCCTGGATGCGGCCCTGCTGGCCCGTTTGCGCCAATCCGGTTGCGCGGCTGTGGAACTGGGCGTGCAGAGTTTCGCGGACGCGGCCCTGCGCGCCGCCCGGCGCGGTTATGACGGCGCGGCGGCCCTGCGCGCCTGCGCCCGGGTCAAGGAGGCGGGCCTGGCCTTGGGCGTGCAGCTGCTGCCGGGCATGCCGGGGACGAGCCCGGAGATTTTTCTGGCGGATGTGCCCCTGGCCTTGAGCGCGGGCGCGGACATGCTGCGTTTTTATCCCTGCCTGGTGCTGGAGGGCACGGGCCTGGCCGGGCTCTGGCGCGCCGGAGCCTATGAACCCTGGGATATGGAGTCCACCCTGGACGCCCTGGCCCGCGGCTGGCTGCTGGCGCGGGCCGCCGGGACGCCGGTGATCCGCATGGGCCTCGCTCCGGAAGCCTCCCTGGCCGGAGCGGTGCTGGACGGCCCCTGCCATCCGGCGCTGGGCGCGCGGGTCATGAGCCGGGCCCTGTTCATGACCGTGCGGGACCTGGCCGCCCGTGAGCTGGGGGGGCGCTCCTGGCGCGTCTGGAGGCGCCCCGCGCCTGCCAGGGCTATTTCTGGGGCCACGGCAACGAACTGCGCCCGGCCTGGGCCGGGCTGGGCCTCGGGCCGCGCAACGTCCGCTATGGCGCGGACCCTGTCCTGCGGCTCTGGCCCCGGCCATAGTCGCGGGACAGGCCGTATTTTCCCGCTTCTGTTTTTTCCTCCTGAAAGGTCCCGGCGTGCGTATACTTGGCGGTGGGCGGCAATCTACGTCTTGGCTATAATCTTTTTCCGGAATATGACGAAAAGGCAGAGAGGAAAATGGTTCGCCATGTTCTCCGGCACAGGCCTTATGTCCATGCGATGCTGTATTCCGGCACGTCCGGTCGTTTTTTTTCAGTAACGGGCACATTCCGGTCGGATTTTTCCAGAGCAAAGTATTTTTTCAGAATTACTTTGCGCCGGCGGCTGCCGAAGCAGGCGCGCACGCCCGAATTCAAGGCGGGACCGCGTTCCCGCCGCGGGATGAGGACAACGTCAATTTTGAGAATGCGCATTTTCAAAATTAACCTGCCCTAAAGACGGAAAACCGGCATAGGCTCTCCATTTCGCCCGTATCCGCATGGGTTTTCTCCAGTCCGGGTGTTCCGGTGCCGGAAACCTGTTTTTTTCGGGTGGGCGTCTGCGCTGTGACGCCTTTTTCACGCCGCTGTCCGCGTCGTTCGATTGGAGAAGGGAGAGATGGCATGAGATTGCGATTGTTGGACAAAATGTTGCTCTTTGTTCTGCCTGCCCGCGTTGCTGGGGCTCTGCGCGGTCACCTGGTTCAGCTATACCGGCGCGGAAAAATCCCTGGAGAAGCAGATCGGCGAAGACCTCAACATGATGGTCCTGAGTGAAACCAGCCAGCTGGAAAGCGTGACCGGTTTGCTGCGCAATGTGTTGAACAACGGCGCGGGCATTGCGCGCATCAACAACTTTCTCAGAGCCTCGTCTGATGAGGAGCGAGCTTCCCTGCGGCCCGGCATGCAGCAGGCGCTGAAAAGTCTGGCCGAGGATTTTCCCCTGCTCAAGGATGTGGGGCTGAGTCGGTCCGGACGGCATAGTAGTGGGCCATACCAACACCCAAAAGGGAAAGGGCATGGACCTGGGGAGCGCCGTATTTCACGGCGTCCATGCAGGGCAAAAGCAGCGTGCAGAACACGCGCAGCAAAACCACCGGCCAAGTCACCACCATCCTTTCCGCGCCGGTCATGAACGGAACCAAGGCGCTGGGCGTGATCTACGCCACGCTGGATCTCAAAAGTCTCAGCGCGGAAACCACGGACAGCATCAAAATCGGCAAGACCGGGGCCTGCTTCGTCTATGACGGCAGCGGCCTGCTGCTGATGCATCCCAACAAGGACTACATCGGCGACGAGGACGGCAAGCTGGATTGGGTCAGGCAGATCCTCGCCCAGGGCAGCGGCCGCCTGGTCTACGGCTGGGGCGGCAAGGAAAAGGTCGCCTATTTCCGCAGCATCCCGGCCATGAACTGGTTCGTGCTGGTGAGCGTGGAGCGGGCCGAAGTGCTCGCGCCCGCCAAGACCCTGTTGCGCAGCAACAGCCTGATTTCCGGCGGCATCGCCCTGCTGGTGGGCCTGATCATTTTCCTGGTGGCCCGGAACATCGCCGGTGCCCTGCGGGAAGGCGCGCACTTTGTGGGCCGGGTGGCCGAGGGACATTTTGAGATTGACGACGCGCAACGCCGCAGCCTGGAAAAGAGCGCGGCCCGGACGGACGAAATCGGCAGCCTGGCCAGGGGCGTGGGGGCCATGGTGGAAAACCTCAAGCAACTCTTCGCGGACAGCGAGCAGAAGACGCGGGAGGCCCATGCGGCTACTGAAGAGGCCCGTCAGGCCATGCGCGAGGCCGAGGAGGCCCGCAAAGCCGCCGAGGGCGCGCGCCGCGAAGGCATGCTGAGCGCCGCCGGCCAGTTGGAGGAAGTGGCGGCCGTGCTTTCTTCCGCCTCCACCCAGTTGTCCGCCCAGATCGAGCAGTCCGACCGGGGCGCGGCCGAGTCCGCCACGCGGCTCTCCGAAGCGGCCACAGCCATGAACGAGATGAACGCCACAGTGCAGGAAGTAGCCAAGAATGCCGGTTCCGCCTCCAGCGCCTCCGCCGAGACCAAGGAAAAGGCCGAGGCCGGTGCGCAGGTGGTGGAAAAGGCCGTGCGCAGCATTGAGGATGTGCACCGGATGTCCCTGGCCCTCAAGGGCGATATGGCCCAGCTCAATGAACACGCCCCGGGGACATCAGCCAGATTATGGCCGTGTATTTCGGACATCGCGGAACCAAACCAACCTTCTGGCGCTCAACGCGGCCATTGAGGCCGCCCGCGCGGGCGAGGCCGGGCGCGGTTTTCGCCGTTGTGGCCGACGAGGTACGCAAACTGGCCGAAAAGACCATGGCCTCCACCAACGACGTGGGCAACGCCATCAAGGCCATCCAGGAAAGCACGGCCAAGAGCATGACCGGCGTGGACAATGCCGTGGAACGCATCGGCGAGGCCAACGAACTGGCCAGCCGCTCCGGCGCGGCCCTAGAAGAGATCGTCGCCACCGTGGTAGCCACGGGGGACCAGGTCAACGCCATCGCCACGGCCAGCGAGGAGCAGTCCGCCGCCAGCGAGGAGATCAACCAGTCCATCGTCCAGGTCAACGACATGTCCCGCCAGACCGCCGGGGCCATGGCCGAGGCCTCCAAGGCCGTGTCCGACCTTGCCGCGCAAGCCCAGCGGCTCAATGAGCTCATCATCCGTATGAAAGAAGCCTGATTTCCGCGGCACGACGCGTTTTTTTCTCCCTGCGACAGTATGACAGCCGGCGGCAACGCCGGCTGTCGTCGTTGACGGGGCAATTGCCGTTTCCGGCGGCCTCAGGTCCTGTTGGGACGGAAGATTCGGCAACAGGGCGCGGGCATCCAGTGACTGATTGCGAAAAACGTGGTTTTTCGCTGCGTCACGGCGCCCACGCTTCCCGGGCGGGCTTTGCAGCTATGGTTGATCCTTCGGGCGGGGGAGAATTTCTACTTGGAGCGGCCGGTCTTTCAGACGTGTGCTGCCGCGTGCCGCGAACGGGCTGAATTGTGGATGCGGCCGTCGGCTGGGCGCGGTGAGACCGCAATGGACAGGGTTTGCCGTGTAGATTTGTAGCGGGCGGCGCCGCTTGCGGAAGCCATGCTTAAAAAGGAAGGGCGGCCGCCGGGGGCAACCGGCGGCCGCTGAGAGGGAGGATGTTCCGATGGTTAGAGGGTTCTGTTCAAAGGAGGAGGTTTTTCGGGGGGTTCTCCTTGCCGCTCCTGATGGGGGCTGGGAGCGGCAAGGAAATTTGTTTTATTTTTTTTCGTATATGTCGACCGCCCGTCGGCGGATAAGCAAGTTGGTGATTCAGCAGGTTAAAGGTTGCTGTCGACTAGTATTGGTCCATACCGTGGCCATAGCCCATGCCGTGACCGTAACCCATACCGTGGCCCCTCATGTGGTAACCGGGACCGTATCCATTAGGACGGGTGTCTGCGCCTGCGGGTTCACCCACTTCCTTTTCAAGGCGCTGGGCCATTTCATCGTGCAGGGCGCCCAGCTGATTATTTAATTTCGTTAGTTCCGTAGCTGTTTCCCGTACAGCTTTGACATCGGGGTTGGTAGCGTTCCTCAGGGCACGCAATTCCTGCCGTTTTACGAAAATTTGGTCTTGGAGGGGATCCATACGCTTGGCGTACTCGTCCACGATCTTTGTATATTTTTCCTGCTGCTCGGGGCTCAGAGCCGCGCCTCTGTTCCATCCTTGGCCGTACCCACCGGGGCAGCCTTCGCAGCCGTAGCCGGAATCAGGGCTGTAGTGGGAGCGGGCCATGCTGTCCGTGACCAGAACGCCACCAGTCAGAGCGGCGGCCAGCAGGGCGGGCAGAATGAAACGGGAACTTCTCATTATAATCTCCTTACCTTTCAAGCAGTTAGGTTATTTTTTCTCTCGGCGCCCGGTGTTCCGTGCGTCATGCCCTCTTATAGCAATGTGCGTGCCAAAGTTCGACAAAACGGCTAACCTATTATAATTTAATAGAGTTTTTCCTCTATTGATGCAGGAAGAATAAAAAACGGGGCGTATGCTTTTTATACAGAGCACGCACAGGTTGTATAAAATTTACACAGGTGGCTATATTTCACACAGGCGGAAGCGGAGGGGCACGGGGGGTGGGAAGTGGAAAAAGCGACCCCGTGCCGACAAGATATCAGGCGGGGGCCGGTCGGCCGCGCCGGAGCCCGGAGTTCTTAGAGCAAT
>ENA-OQCL01001171-OQCL01001171.1-human-gut-metagenome-genome-assembly--contig:-NODE-1171-length-10152-cov-11.002095_pt1 | contig 10152 bp, 9 predicted proteins | sample MGYA00242502_ERZ504586 | MGnify/ENA primary metagenome ERZ504586 (study PRJEB26092, sample SAMD00036316) | human gut metagenome | host: Homo sapiens | study: EMG produced TPA metagenomics assembly of... | reverse complement strand
AGACGTTCGATCTGCTCTGTCACCAGGAAGAGGCGGACTTCAAGCGGAAAGGCAGTCCCAGCCTGTCGTACTCCTCATGGATGAGGGCAAGCCCGTGTACGAAATTTTCCTCCTCCTTAGCAAACGGCGGCATAAAGAAGGTATCCTTCCCTGTCCCTGCGCGGACGAAAAGTATGCCGTCCTGCTCCGCCCAGGACGTCTGATACGCATCCTGCCACAGGAAAAGTGTATTGAAGGTGCAGGCGATCTGCTCGTAATGATGCACGGCAAAGTAGCTGTCGATCCGTGCTTTGTCTTCTATGCGAAAGGGTTTGAATTCCATGGTAATATCTATGCTCCTTGTGAGGCGATCTGTGACCGGTCGCCGGTCATGGCACTCTTATATTCAAAAAAATTAAATAACCTGTTTCTATTTTACCACAGCCTGCAAGGGGACAAGAAAGAAAGGATCCGCGAGTGCATTCCGTTCCCCATTTCCAACCCTTCGTCCTTATGCTATAATATAATCAATATGATACAGTACGGGTATCAGCGTCTGATTTCCGCACAAGTCGAGGTTTCTGCAAGCGATTGTCAGAAACTTTTCTTTCCCTGTAAGGCGGACCGAGGTACCGGCCGCTTATCCAAGGATGATGTGATGAAGCAGAAGAGATCCCCTGCCCGGGACGCTTCGCTTCGCCGATCAAGGATCACCCACAGGGGAAAGCTGTAGTCCAAGAAAAGGAGGATACCATGGCAGGGATAGATCAATTTCGCGGAGCGCTTCTCGGAGGAGCCTGCGGTGATGCGTTAGGTTATCCGCTGCAAAGTTTTTCCGTCAGTCGTATCCAGCGCCGCTTCGGGCCCTTCGGGCTGCGCACGCTGGTGCGGGACGCGAAGAACGGGAAACTAGCGCCTGTGTCAGACAACACCCAGATGGTACTGGCAACGATCGATGGGATCTTATGGGCAGATGCCAAGAAGCTGGAGATCTTGGAAGGGGTGTACCGCGGATACATGCGCTGGTTTTACAGCCAGACGGGCGAAGAACCGCGCCGCGGACAGAAGACATGGATGCGCCGCCAGCCGCATGAAAGAGAATTCTGCCTCGTCCGAGAAAAATTCATGCACGCCCGCCGCAATCCGGAGGAAGGGCTGCTCTCCGCCTTCTCAAAAGACGGCCGCGGCTCGACGAAGCTCAAGGTGAATGACAGCAAGGGCAGCGCCGCTCTCATGCGAGCCGTCCCTGTGGGTCTCCTTTTTGCCGGTGATGAGAAGCTCGCTTTCGACACTGCGGTGAAGCTCGCTGCGCTCTCTCATTCCAATCCGACAGCCTACTACAGCGCCGGCGCTCTGGCCGCGCTCATTTCCTGTCTCACCTATGGCCTGACGCTGCCGAAGTCTCTGGAGCGTGTGACCGTCCTCCTCTCGAAGCAGCACAAGACGACAGGCATCATCGGTCTCCTCACCGCTGCGGTCGAACAGGCGAATGCCCGCCCCGCCGGAAAGAGCGGCACATGGGACCACATCGACAGCATCGCCTCCCTGGGAAGCGGCGCGAATGCCGATGAAGCCCTCGCCATCGCCATCTACTCCGTCCTCGCGCTCGATGATCCGCTCGATGCACTCATCACCGCTGCCAACCATGGCGGCAAGAGCAATACCACGGCCGCCGTGACAGGAGCCATCGAAGGCGCCCGCTTCGGCACCGCCTTCATGCCTGACTATTGGGCCGATATCCTGGAGGGACAGAATGTCATCTCCTTCATGTCCGACAAGCTCTTCTATGTGTATCAGAAATATAATCCATAAAAAAAGCCGCCTGCGGGCGGCTTTTTTAGTGAACGGAAGAGACTCTCTCCATGTCATTTCAGGGCGAAGCGTCTTTCCCGTGAGGCCCGCCTTCTCACTTCTGCACCGCTGTGAGCAGCTCCGCTCTTGTACGCACCTTGAACTTTGTGAGCAACTCATTCACATGGTAGCGAACGGTGCGGGGAGAGATGGAGAGCGCTTCGGCAATGGCCTTATATGTTTTTCCTTGAGAGAGAAGCTCTAAGATGAGCTTCTGGCGGGGCGAAAGGTCGGGATAGCGGGAAAGCGTCCGTTCAGAGAGCACCTGCTGGACATACTCATAGTTTGAGCGGCCTTGCGAGTGGGGAAACCGTTTCTTGTCAGGCATCATGCTCCACGGATTTGATACATGAATATGCACGATACGAAGCGCATCCTCCTCGATATGAAAGATCATGGTGGTGCGCTGGTTCTCCGAGAGAAGAAGCCCGGTCTCCTTTTTCGTCGAAAGAGGAATGACAGAAAGAACCAAAAGGACGGTGTCGCTCACCCACTGCACGTGGTAGCGGCCTTTTCCCACACCGATCAGCGGGACCTTCTGCAGATCGCGCTGGCGTGAGAAAGCAGTGATGGCGTCTTTCTTGCTCAGATAGTTCTCGCCTTCTACGGCGCCGATCCAGCTGAAGCTTTCCTGTGACAGGTAAGCCATCCAGATCCTTGGGATGGATGGTCTTTTTCATAGAATCCGCGATGCAACATCTCACTGATGCGTATCGCTTCCTTTTCCCAGTACTTCCTCTTTGTCTCCTCCATAACGCTCCCCCTTAATGTCCGTATTATAGCATAAAAGAAAAATGACTGTAAGCCACCGGGCTGCTGCCATTGGATGGGACCCAGAAGGCGGTGCCGCCTTTCGTATGTCATGGACATGCGTGATCTCCTCCCCACGGAAGGCCATAGCAGCGGACATGCATCGCACCGTCTCCGCGGCTATGACCATCTGTGCTATAATAAAACCAGCTAAAACCATTTACAAAAGGAGCGATATCATGGCTTTTAAAGAAATCAAAGCAGAAGAACTGACTTGGAATCCATTCACACAGATCGGCAAGGGCTGGTTCCTGGTGACGGCAGGGGATGAAAAGGCATCGAATACCATGACCGTCAGCTGGGGCGGCCTTGGCGTATGGTGGGGCAAGGACGCAGCGACCATCTATATCCGGCAGAACCGCTGCACGAAGGAATTCATCGATGCGAAGGAGACCTTCACCATCTCATCGCTCCCGGAAAGCTATAAGAAAGAGCTGGGATATATGGGCTCCCACTCGGGTCACGATGGTGACAAGTGGGAAGCATGCGGTCTCCATCCCTATCCCGTGGACGGCACCTGCGGCGTAGCGGAAGCGGATGTGATCCTCGTGTGCCGAAAAATGCTTCAAACAAAGCTCGACGACAAGACCTTCCTCGACCCGTCTATGGAAAAACGCTGGTACGATGGAAAGGAAGCAGGAAATTTCCATACCATGTACATCGGTGCGATCGAAAAGGTACTGGTGAAAGAATAAAAAAGGAGCTGTGAAGAAATGAATCCCCATTTCTTCACAGTCCCTTTTTACTTTGCTTTCATTTGGTTCAAGGTTCAAGGTTCAAGGTTCAGGGTTCAAGGTTCAGGGTTCAAGGTTCAGGGTTCAGGTGGCGGCTTCGCCGCCTTTTTAGAGGATGGTATCCTCGTATCGCAGCCTTCCCCTCTAGGGGAAGGTGCCCCGCATGGGCGAATAGGGCACTGGCGGTATGAAAGAGGATGATGAAAGCGGAAAGGGGCGCGGCACATGTGGAGAAAGCGTGAGTCCGAGGGAAACGCTGATTAAATCGCAGAGTCAGATTTTACAAGAATTTTTATACATGGCTTCGTCATAACCTTCCTTAAATAGCTCGCTATTCGCGTCAGGTTATTCCTCGCTATGCATAAAATTTCAAGAGTAAAATCTGACAACGATTGAATCAGTGTTTCCCTAGGCCGCGAACGAAAAAGATTTCTCGCTTACGCTCGAAATGACGATACGAAACCATCTGATGTCTTCCAGTCTTCTAGTCTTCTAGTCACTAGTCACCAGTCACTAGCTACTAGTCATTCGACATGGCATCCATGATCCTCCACGCAAACCACACTATCTCTCAAGATAGCGGGTTTTTGCGTGGAGCCGTGAACTCTCAATTCGTCGGCTTATCCGTTCCTTCCTGCGGCTTCGCCGGTGTTTTGCCGGTGATGCGGTCGAGGAGCTTGCTGCCGGCGGATTTCTTTTCCTTATCCTTCTTCTCTTTTTCTGCCTTGGCTTTGTCTTCTGCTTCCTTCTTCGCCTGTGCCTCGCGGGCTTTTGCCATTTCAGCACGTACAGAATCCGGAATATCGAAAGACTTCGACTTGTACTGTCCGAGAGCCACGCTCATGAAGTCGCGCCAGATGGCTGCCGGGATCGTACCGCCGGTGTAGCCGGCATTGGTCGAGGTATCGTCGCCGATCCAGACTGCGGTGACGAGCTCCGGCGTGTAGCCGACGAACCAGGCATCGTGCTCGTCATCGGTGGTCCCAGTCTTGCCGGCTGCGGTGCGTCCGATCGCCGCATTGCCGCCGGTGCCTCTGGAAACGACCTCTTCCAGGATGCTCGTCAGGCGGTATACCGCACTTTCACTCACGACCTGCTTGCCGGGAGCGGCCTGCGAATGGTCCTCGAGCACATTGCCATTGCGATCGACGACCTTCAGGATCGCCGTCGGTTCGACGAGCTTGCCGCCATTCGCAAAGACGCTATACGCCTTCGCCATATCGATCAGGGAGACGCCATTGGTCAGGCCGCCGATGGAGGCCGCGAGGTTGTTATCATTCGCCTTGCCGTCCTTCACGAGGGTGGAAATGCCGCAGGCCTCCGCAGTAGCGAGGATCTTCGACATGCCGACCTTGTCTGCGAGGTCAATGGTCGGGATATTCATGGAATGTACGAGCGCTTCTTCGAGCGTCACCTTGCCGCCCGAGGTGCCGCCGTAGTTCTTCGGCGTCCAGCCGCCCGCATAGGTCTTTTTCTCATTGCTGATGGTATCGTAAGGGCTGTACTTGTTTTCAAACGCCGTCAGATACACGAACGGCTTGAAGGCCGAGCCCGGCTGACGGACCATCTGTGTCGCGCGGTTGAACTGGTCTTCGCCGCGTCCGCCGACCATGGCTTTCACATGGCCCGTACCTGTCTCGATGGTGACGAGCGCTCCCTGCGGCTGGGTGAGGCCCTTGCTGTTCTTATTCCCTTTCGGCAGCTCGGCGGCGAGTGCCTTCTCCGCTTCCTTCTGCATGTCGAGATTCAGCGTGGTGTAGACCTGCAGTCCTTCTTTGTAGATCGCATCCGAGTCATACTTATCGCTGATGGACTGGATGACATAGTTGATGAAATACTGCGCGGTCCCCGCGCCGGATTTTCCTTTGTCCTGCTTGGCCAGATGCACATCGGCCGCTTTTGCCGCCTGTGCGTCCGCTGCGGAAATGTAGCCGTACTTCGCCATCTGATCGAGTACGATGCCCTGACGGTACTTGGCTGCTTCCAGACTGCGGAAAGGCGAGTAATAGTTCGGACTGTTCGGAAGGCCTGCCAGCATCGCACACTGCGAGAGCGAGAGATCCTTCACATCCTTTCCGAAATACACATGCGCCGCGGTCTGGATGCCATAGCAGCCCTGACCGAAATAGATCTGGTTCATGTACATTTCCAGGATCTGCTTCTTGGTGTACTTGCTTTCGATCTCAAAAGCCAGCACCACTTCGAGCAGCTTTCTTTTCAGCGTCTGCTCCTGCGTGAGGAAGGCATTGCGCGCGAGCTGCTGGGTGATGGTCGAACCGCCCTGTCCTGTCGCATTGCCGCTCGTCAGATTCGCAAAGACCGCGCGCAGGATGCCGCGCGGATCGACGCCATGATGCTCATAGAAACGCACATCCTCGGCCGCGACGAATGCATTCTGCAGATTCTGCGGCACCTGAGAGATCGGCACCGGGATGCGGTTCTCTTCCGCATGGACGGTCGTAATGAGCCGTCCCTTGTCATCATAGATGCGCGAGGACGCATTCGGCGTGATGTTTCCTGCCACGTCCGGCAGATGGCTCGAGACAGACACAAAAAATCCGGCCGCCGCGCCCGCAGCTGCGATGAAGCAGATCACGAAGAGAAAGACCAGCACTTTCTTGAAAGTGGATCGCTTCTTCGGCTGCTCCCTGCGAATATCTGAATTCTTCATAGATCGCTCCTGTGATCGAAAATGTAAATTGCGTTCTTCCTATTCCATCCAAAAACGCAATGGGCATACAAGTACTTATATTATAGCACAGGTTGGGAATGAGAAACAGAAACAGGGTTTAATGGTTCAGGGTTCAGGGGTGTGGTGGGGCTTCGCCGCGAATATTTATGGGGCGATGCCCGAAGGTCTTATAAGATGACGCGATTCTCGCATCGTCAGCCTTCCTCTCGAGGGGAAGGTGCCCCGCAGGGGCGGATAGGGCACTTGCGGTATGAAAGAGCGCGGGAACAAGTCACAAGTTCCTATTTCACACATCCTTCGTTGATCGGTCTGCAAGGAAGATTTCTCGCTTCGCTCGAAATGACGATACGAGAGAGTCTAATGCCTCCTAGTCTCCTAGCCACTAGTCACTAGTCACCAGTCACTTGAGATTTCTAATCCCTAATCCCTAGCCACTAGTCCCTACTCATCAGCATCAAAAAATCCGCCCCTTCCGGAGCGGATCTTCTCATTCCAGTATGAAATTATGCTTCTCATCCAGATGCCCCGTGAGGCGAAAAAGCACCGGCGCATCACTCGCATCGATATAGATATATTTTCCTCTCTTGAGGCCGGGTGCCTTTCCGAAGGCGGTGGTGAAGCGCTTCCAGTTCGGCGACCACTCCGTGCGGATGCCGGCGGCCTTCGCGATGGCCATCACGGGAAGATACACGTGTCCGTCCTTGCCATAGGCGTGGACATCGAGCAGCTCTCCTTTGAGATACAGGTCATAGACCTTTGCCACATAGCGAGGCTGTCCGTCCGAGCTGTCGATCGCCTGCTGGATGCTCGCATCATCGGCAAGACCGCCCGCCCCCAGCTCCGCCAGTTTCTTTCTGACATCAGAGATCTCGAGCGGCTCTCGCCCATAGCCGTCAGGGTATACGTAGTAAACGACGGTTTTATCCGGAGCCATCTCTGCCACGACACGTTCATACTTGATGTCGACAGGGATCCCCTTCACGATGTGATCGAAGAGGTCTTCGACATCCTTCTCGTACATGCGAACGCAGCCATGGGATGCGTAGCCACCGATGGAGGACGGCACATTCGTCCCATGGATCCCATAATTACCGCCGATGCCGATCCAGCGATAGCCGAGCGGACAGTCCGGCCCCGACGGCACCTCGGTCTTCGGATCATCCGGATCGACCCAGGTCGGATTGATCTCCATATCGACCACCTTGCGCCGCCCGATCGGTGTCGGAGAATCCGGCTTGCCCGGTGCGACAGGATACATGCGGATGCCGACGTCCCCCTGATACAGGGTGAGAAGGCGGCTCGCCAGATTGATCTCGATCCGCTTGTCCTCGAAAGCCGGTCTCTTCAGCATGTCCTCCGCTTTTCCCTGCATCGCTTCCGCCTGAGCAGGGAGCTGGGCGCCCGCATTGTCCTTCGCAGCGGAAACCAAAGGCATGGCACTGGCGGCGTAGAGCGCCATGGTCATGAGTATTTTTTTCAACAAAGAAATCCCACCTTTGCATTGATTTCTCTTTATTATAACATGTTTAGCAGAGGGTTCAAGATTTGCCCGCAGGCCATGAGAAAGTGGTGTCCTCGTATCGTTACCTCGCGAGGGGATGAAAGAGAAATGGGGATACTCTTTCATGCGCTCCCCCTTTGAGAAGGGGCTGCTCAGCTGGGAGGAGTTCTTTGAAACCCAATCCCCAGTCACTAGCTACTAGTCACTAGTCCCCCAACTATCAGTCACCGATCCACCAGCGTCTCGGCTCGGTAGGTCTCTCCGCTTTCATGCGTGACTTCGCAGGAGAGACGGATGACGGCGGCTCCCTCTACTGCGGTCTCTTCCTGATGGAAATCTACGCGGTACGTTCTCCCATTTCTTTCTATGTCTCTCAGAATCGAAAGCGGCGTACCAAAGCGCACCGCCGCTTTCCCCTGCTCCAGCGCTTCCTGTACAATGAGCGCTTCATCGGTCGCGATCTCCATCCTGACCTCCCGGCGCATCGCCTGCGAAAGCGTCAACGCGACGCTGCCGGCAAGGATCAGGATAACCGTGATCCCTACGAGTGCCCAGACCATGAGGAAGCCGCGATGTGTTTTCATTTTGCCTCCTTAGGGAAAGAGCTAGGGATTAGGGATTAGGGATTGGGGATTGGGGATTAGGAGTGACTGGTGACTAGTGACTGGTGACTAAATACAACCTTCGGACACCATCATGATTTATACTCCGCGGCGCATTTCGTCATCCTGAGCGGAGTGAAATGTCGGATGTTCGATCATGTAAAGGCGGAACAGTGAGAACTGAGTCGAAGGATCTGGCGCCGCACCACCATTTCGCATTTCTCATTTCTAATTCAAACGTAATCAAAGGGCGGCACGCCCCACGGGCTACCCCTGACCCTGATCCCCTTCTCACATCATATCCGGCGGCGGTTCCTGATTGGTGAGTTCATAGAAGAGCGTGAACTGGCCGGCGAAGAGGAGCTTCACCGTATCGACGGGGCCGTTACGGTTCTTGGCGAGGATGATCTCCGTCTCATTCTTCTGCGGATTGTCATCCTCCATGTCGCGGTCGTAGTATGCGGGACGGAAGAGGAAGGACACCATGTCCGCATCCTGCTCCAGAGAGCCGGATTCACGCAGGTCAGAAAGGAGCGGTCGATGGTCCTGACGGGCCTCGACGCTTCGGGACAGCTGCGAAAGAGCGATGACCGGGACATTCAGCTCACGCGCCAGACTCTTCAGCGATCGGGAGATCTCGGAGATCTCCTGCTGGCGGTTATCTCCGTTTCGGAGCGTATTCTTCGCCTGCATGAGCTGAAGATAGTCGATCATGATGATGTCGAGTCCCTGCTCCGCCTTGAGGCGGCGGCACTTGGAGCGGATCTCCGAGACGGAGACGCCTGGCGTATCATCGATGAAGAGCGGCGCATCCATGAGGACGCTGGCCGCAGAGGCGAGCTGGTCCCACTCCTTCTGCGTGGAGATCCGCCCGGTGCGGAGCTTCGCGCTGTCGACGAGCGCGGTCGAGCAGAGCAGTCTTTGCACGAGCTGCTCGCGTGACATTTCCAGCGAGAAGAAGGCGACGTGCTTGTGCGCCGAGGAAATACTCATGTTCTTCGCGATATTCAGCACAAAAGCCGTCTTGCCCATGGATGGGCGCGCCGCCACGATGATGAAGTCGCCCTTCTGGAAGCCGCTCGTCAGCGCGTCAAGGGAAGGAAATCCGCTCGGAAGCCCTGTGATGGACTCCTTGTTCTTGAATTTCCGCGTGATCTCCTGCAACTCATTCTGCACCGCCTCGCCGATCGAGGTGAAATCCGAGCGGCGGTCATCCCGCGTCACGGCAAGGATCGTTTTCTCCGCATTGTCCGTGATATCCTCGACATCATCACGCTCCGAGTACGCCTCATCCGTGATGACGCCGGCTGCATCGATCAGCCGCCGGAGCTTCGCCTTGTTTGCGACGATGTCAGCGTGGCGATCCACCATCTTCGTGGTGGCCACATTCGCCGGCAGATCATTGACATAGAGGACGCCCCCCACATCATCCAAACGCCCCATGCGCTTCAGCTCTTCCGTCACCGTCAGGATATCCGCCGGCTCGCCCTTGTGCGCCAGATTCAGGATCGCCTGAAATACGATCGCATTCGCTTCGCGGTAGAAATCCGCGGCCGTCAGCTTGTCCTCGGCCGTCATGATCGCGTCCTTGTCGAGCAGCATCGCCCCCAGGACGGACTTTTCCGCGTCTATATTCTGCGGCGGAATGCGCGTCACGATCATCGTATCCGTGTCCGGCTTCTTCCCCCAGCCCTCTTTCTTCCAATTTCCCTTCGACTTGCTCTCGTTCTCTGCCATGGTGTTCTCCTTTGCATCAATATTGGCTTTATTATACGGTTTCCCTAGCGAAGGAACAAGTGAACAGGTGTGAGTGGTGACTCATGACTGGTGACTAGTAGCTAGGGATTAGGAATTAGAAATCTCAAGTGACCAGTGACTGGTGACTGGGGTGACTAAATACCACCACCGGCATCGCCATTATTTTTACTCCGCTGGCGCTTCTATATTTTTATGCGCCGCACCAGCACTCCTCACTCCTCACTC
>ENA-OQCL01001170-OQCL01001170.1-human-gut-metagenome-genome-assembly--contig:-NODE-1170-length-10158-cov-2.365367_pt1 | contig 10158 bp, 13 predicted proteins | sample MGYA00242502_ERZ504586 | MGnify/ENA primary metagenome ERZ504586 (study PRJEB26092, sample SAMD00036316) | human gut metagenome | host: Homo sapiens | study: EMG produced TPA metagenomics assembly of... | reverse complement strand
CAATACCGTGGACACCCGCATGACAGCTGCCTGAAAATACCTGCTGTGTGACCTGCTGCTCAACGACGTAGAGGAGGATTACTCCTTCCTGATTGACATTTATAACCGCCGCGTCAACCTCGGACCGGATTACACCGAGGAAGAGCAGAAAGACCTGCCGCTGAGCGAAGAGCAGGCGAAGAAATATCTGGGTACCTACTACAATCCGGGCTACGGCGTGATGGAATTTGTCTATGAGGACGGTCATCTGCGCCAGCACTACGGCTTGATGGACCAGCCGTTCAACTACATCGGCGATGATAAGTTTGTAGGCTTCGAGGTGCTGGATACCCGCACCTACCGAGCAAACTTTACCGAGGACGGCAACCTCTGGATGCGCCTGTCCACCGATGCAGTCTGCCCAATCTTCTTTGAGCGGGTGCGCTAATCGAGCGGCGGAGTATCACGGAATCAGAACAAAACAATCGGGAGGACATCCATCGGATGTCCTCCCGATTTGCCGTTGCAGGATATTTTCCACACATTCCCCTTGAACAGGTGGAAAAAGCTCCTCCTATTCTCCTGCGACCAGTGGGACGCTGCACAGCAGCCGGTTGTCCAGAGTATATTCCAGCAAGCCGCAGACCTGATTGGAGGCGGTGGGGGGGATAGAGGAACGGCTGGGCAATCAATCGGCTTTGCAGGCGGGCAGATTCGCCCTGCCGCAGCGGGACACAGGGCTGCCAGGCGGGCAGCAGCGGAATGGGAGTTTCGATGCCGTTGGACTGGATTTCGCTGCCCACCAAAGTGGTGTGGACAGGCGGCAGCACCAGCGGCTGCATCGAGTAGCGGCTAAAGCAGCGGTCGTACAGAGAAGCGTGCAGGTTCCAGTCGTCCTGCGCATTCAGGGTGACACAGATGAGGGTCATCCCATTCCGCTCGGCAGCGGACACCAGACACCGTCCGGCATCATCGGTGAAGCCGGTCTTGACCCCAATGCAGTCGGGGTAAAGGGTCAGCAGTCGGTTGTAGTTTTTCAGCCAACGCTCATAGGGCGGCGCACCAAACCGGACCTGCATCGAAGACTGGGAGCAGATGTGGGCAAAATCCTCGTTTTGTAAAGCAACGCGGGTCAATTTGGCAAGGTCGAAGGCGGTGGAGTAATGCTCGGGCGCATCCAGTCCGCAGGCGGTGACATAGTGAGTATCGGCAAGACCCAGCTGTTGTGCGCGCCGGTTCATCGCCTCCACAAAGCCCTCGATGCTGCCGTACAACCGTACACCGGCGGCATTGGCAGCATCGTTGCCGGAGGGCAGCAGCATCCCGCACGCCAGCGCGTACAGAGAAACCATGTCGCCCTCCATCAGTCCCATCGAGGAGCCTTCCACCTGGATGGCATCGGGATCGACCAGAAAATAATCGTGCAGATTAGGCTGCTCGAGCACCATCATCGCGCCGATGATTTTGGTGGTGCTTGCCATCGGCAGCTGTTGGTGGATGTTCTGCCCGCACAGCACCCGACCGGTGGTTGCCTCCATCACCAGATAGGCTTTTGCGGCGGCATCGGGCTGTTCATAAACGGAAAAATCCTCCAGCGATACCGGTGACGGGCAGAGCGAGGTGCGGGTTTCCTTGGCAAAAATCCTCCAGTCCGCTGCACAGCCAAAAAGCAGCAGGGCACAGAGAAAAGAAAAAGACAGGCGTTTGAAAACGTTCAAGGCAGCCAACTCCTTTTTGTTCAGAAATCAGGGGTGGAACAGTACAGGATATGCCGAGGTTGGAGAGAAAATTCAAAATGTACAATTTGTAATCTAGTTTCATAACAATACAAATTGTATATTTTTTTATTGAAAAAGTGCGAAGTGTGGTATATACTGTACAAGCAAAAACTTTTGAGGAGGAAAAATGAATGGAACAAACTCTACCCAAACTGAAAACCAATCTGGACACCAACCTGCTCAAGCTGGTTGCGGTCGTCTGTATGCTGCTCGACCACTTTGGTGGGACCTTTTTTGGAGCAGGTCCCTGCCTTTCGCTGGGCGGGCAGGCTGGCGTTCCCGCTGTTCTGCTACTGTATGACGGTTGGGATGCTGTACACCCACGACATCAAGCGGTACCTGGGGCAGATTGGGATTGTTTGCACTGATTTCACAGCCGTTCTGGATTCTAGCTTTTAATGCGGAGGACTTTTGGGGAAAACCCTGCTCAATCTCAACATCTTTTTGCACCCTCTTTATGAGCCTGCTGACCGTCTAGGGATTTAAGGAGAAGAAATACTGGCTGTTTGTGGCAGGGATCCTGGTGATGTCCTTCATCAACTTCGACTATTCCACCACCGGCATCATCCTGATGATGAATTTTCTATCTGTGCAGGAATAAACCGGCTCTGGGCGCTGCGTTGTAATTTTCTGAGCTATCTGCCAGCCCTTTTTGGGGAGATGTGCAGGACCCGCTGGCGCTGGTTGTCGGCGGACACGCCATCAGCTTTGAGGCATTCTCTCTGCTGGCACTGCCGCTGATTTATTTAAAGACCAACAGCGGTCTGAAAATTTCTAAATGGGTGTTCTATCTGATTTATCCGGCACACCTGCTGCTGATTTATCTGCTCCAGCTGTGGATGGCATAAGACAAAATAAGGGAGGCGTCCTCTTTCATAAAGAGGACGCCTCCCTTATCGGTTTTGCAAAGCTTTAGCAGAACAACGGCTGGAGCTGGCGCGCCGACAGTGCAGACTGCACGGTATCGGTCAGGCGGCTAAAGTCAGCAACAATCGAGCAGGGCTTTTGCTCGGGTGCATCCTGCCGCATCGGGACAAAGTAGATGTTTTTTGCTGTTGAGCAGCGAACCGATGTTTTTCCCTGCGTTGGCAAGGGCGTCGTTGGTGGATACCGCCAGCACCACCGGACGTGCGTTTCGCAGGTGGGCTTTGACGGCAAGGGTGACGCTGGTGTCGGTGATGCCGTTTGCCAGCTTGCCCAGGGTGTTGCCGGTGCAGGGTGCGACCAGCAGTACATCCAGCAGCTTTTTTGGACCGATGGGTTCGGTCTGGGTCAGGGTGTGCCAAATCTCACGACCGCAGATTTCCCTCGATGCGGCGGCGAAACTGCTGCGCACTGCCAAAGCGGGTATCGGTTTCATAGGCGTTTGGGGACAGGATGGGATACAGCTGCCAGCCGGTCTGCTGCGCCATCTGTTCCATCTGGTCGATGACCTGCGAGAAGGTGCAGAAGGAACCGGTCATGGCAAATCCCACCCGTACAGGAGCGTGTTCGTTCATGTCGTTCACCTCGTTTTGGATTGTATGTCTGTTATCATCTGTATGACGGTGTCGCACAGGATGTTCCCTGCGGTGACAGGCGCTGTTTTGGCAGGCAGGGCAAGGGCGTGCAGGCAGCGAAGTCCCAGAGAGCGTGCAGCCAGGTGGTCGATGCCGCCTGCACCGGAGGCAAGGTCGATCAGCAGGCAGTCATGGGGAAGCAGCCGGAGCTGCTCCTTTCCCAGGATGGGCGCAGGGACGGTGTTGAAGATGAGCTGCTGCTGCGGCAACAGGGTGTCCATCTGCGCAAGAGGAAGGGCGGTTAGCCCAAAGCTGCGCGCCAACGCCAGGTCCTTTGGACTGCGGGCGCAGACGGTGAGCTGTGCGCCAAAGGCTGTCAGCAGCCGTGCAAGGGGGTTTGCACACCGACCAAAGCCGGTGAGAAGGCAGCGGCTTTCCCAAAGGGTGATGGGCAGCTGGCTCAGCGCAAGCTCGATGGCAGCTTCGGCGGTGGGGACGGCGTTGAGCAGCGCCATCTCCTCCTGTTGCAGATAGCTGTGCAGCAAAAGGGAGCGGCGTTTGGCAAGCTGATGCAGCTCGTCGGTCACCCTGCCGCAAAGCAGGACCGTACCGCGGCGGCATTGCGCAAGCAAGGGCAGCAGAGCAGGCTCGACCAGCACCGGAAGCAGCAGAAATCGGTTTGTGCGAGCAGCAGCGGGTCGCTTTCACCGGGAATCAGACGCTCGACCACATATCCGCGGCGGCACAGGGCATCGGCAGCCGCACGCTGGCGGTCATCGGTGCAGAGGACGGCAATGGATGCAAAGGTTCAGGATTCATACAGGTCACCTCCATAGGATTGGGCAGGAACGGGCAAAGGAACAATCTATCCTATGAAAAATGCGGATTTTGGTGCAGGCTGAATGTTCATCTGTCGGGGAATGTGGTATAATAACAGAAAATACAGCACAGGGGGAAACGACTTTGGCAAAGAAAAAACCATTGAAAAAGGATAGAAAAGCGGGCAGAGGCAATCTGCCGGCACAAAAACAACCGTTTTATTTACAGGCGCAGCAGCAGAGAAAACCAAAGCCGAAGAAGCAGCAGGAGGATTGGGACGAACCGGCAATCGAACCGGGAGAATATCCGGTCAGCTGCGACAGAATGGACGAACAGGGCAGCGGCGTGGTGTATCTGGAAGGAGAAAAAACTGCCGGTGGACGGACTGCTGCCCGGCGAGCAGGCGGTCGTCGAGGTGTTTGGAAAGCGCAATCTGCACGCAAGGCTGCTGCAAATCAAAAAGGCTTCGTCCAAACGGGTCAAGCCGCAGTGTCCTGCTTTTGCCAAGTGCGGCGGCTGCAAGATGCAGCACCTGCAATATGACAGCCAGCTGGAGTGGAAGCAAAAGACGGTGGAGCAGCTGATGAAACGCTACATCGACGAGGGAGCCAAGCTCTATCAAATCGTTGGGATGGTAGAGCCGTGGCGCTACCGCAACAAATGCCATATCAGCTTTGGTATGAACGGGCGCAGACAGATCATCTCGGGCATTTATGAGGAAAACAGCCATCGGGTGGTACCGGTGGAGAGCTGCCTGATTCAGGACAGCAAGGCGGACGAGATTGCGCGCTCGGTGCGAGCCATCATGAAGGAGTGCAAGCTGCTGCCTTATGATGAGGACAGTGAAACCGGATTGCTGCGGCATCTGCTGGTGCGCACCGGCTTTGCCAGTGGTCAGGTGATGGTGGTGCTGGTGACTGCTTCCCCGATTTTTCCGGCAAGGAGCCGCTTTGTGTCCCTGCTGCGGGAGCGTCACCCGGAAATCACCACCATTGTGATGAACTGCAACCCGAGAAAAACCAGCATGGTGCTGGGAGAGCAGGAGCGTATCCTGTACGGAAAGGGTACATCGAGGACATCCTCTGCGAAAAACGCTTTGCCATCTCGCCGCGCTCCTTCTATCAGGTCAATCCGCAGCAGACCGAGGTGCTTTACCAGCGGGCAATCGGCATGGCACAGCTGAAAAAAGGACAGCGGGTGCTGGATGAGCAATTTTGGCGAGCTGTTGATTCCGCTGGCAGGCGAACACCAGCTTGAAAAAACGCAGCCAATGTGCTGTGTGCCGTCGAGCAGCTGGTGCAGCGCGGATGGGAAAATCCCGGTCGAGGCGGTGCGGGAGGGTCTTGCTGCTGCAAAATGGCCCGCGCGCTTTGAACTGCTGGATGAGTCGCCGTATTTTATCCTTGACGGAGGACACAACCCACAGTGTGTGCAGGCGGCAATGGATGCGCTGGAGCGGTTTTTTCCGGGGAAAAAAGCGGTCATCCTGACCGGCATGATGCAGGACAAGGACACCGAGAAGATGCTGGAACAGATGGCAGAACATGCCGCCTGTTTTGTCTGCCTGCACCCGGACAGCCCGCGCGCCTTGAGCGCCGAGCAGCTGGCACAGCAGGTGACAGAGCGGTTTGGTTTGCCGGCTTTCTGCTGTGAAAGCATTGCGCAGGGTGTGGCATTAGCTCGGGAAAAAGCAGGCAGCGACGGACTGGTGTGTGCGCTGGGGTCTCTGTATCTTGCCGCTGAGGTGCGTGCGCAGTTTGAACGGGAATAGCACAAAGATTTCCAAAATGTAAAATATCCGTCGGACCACTCTCTATCTTTGACAAATTGCGGGATACATGGTATCATAAAGCATGATTTACAAAGAAATATACTTCACCAAAGAAGTGTGATTCAGAAAGAAGCATCATTCACCAAAAACGGTATTCGTCCAAGCAGGCGATGACGTTTGTATGATTCAGAAAAAACGAATGCCCGATGGGTAAAATGGGGGAACAACTGTGAAAAAACGTTTTAGCGTTAACTCTCGCGATGCTGCTAGTGCGCTTCGATGCTTGCAAGGATGCGGCAAATCGGAGGAAGAACAGCAGACCGAACAGCAGACCACCGAGCAGGAGTCGGCTGATAACACCAATGGAATCGGCATGACCAGCGAGGACTGCAAAGGAAAGGTGCTGGCATGGAACGTCGGTGTGGACTCGGCGTCCTTTGACCCTGCCAACAGCGTTTCGGCAGACAGTAAAAGTGTCATCAACAATACGCTCGAGGGCTTGATGAGAAACACCGGCGAAGGCGCTGCACCGGCGATGGCACAGCAGATGCCAGAAGAAAAGGTCAACGAGGATGGAACAGTTACGCTGACCTACACCCTGAGGGAGGCAACCTGGTCGGATGGACAGCCGGTCACCGCAGGCGATTTTGCTTTTGCATGGAAACGCTGTGCAGACCCGGAAAACCAAATGAGCAACGCTTACCTGATGAGTGTGCTGGCAAACTATGACGACATCGCCGCAGGTCTTGCCGATATCGAAGAGCTGGGTGTCAAAGCGGTGGACGACACCACCCTGGAGGTCACCCTCAAGCAGCCGACCGCCTACTTTAACGAGCTGCTCTGCCTGCCTGCCTTCATGCCGCTGCGCGAGGACGTAGCGGGAACCGACAGCAGCTGGTCGAAGGACCCGCAGCGCGCCGTTGCCAACGGTCCGTTTGTCTTTGCTGGCTACACCGAAGGCAAGGAACTGATTCTCAAGAAAAACGACAATTATTGGAACAAGGATACTGTTGCGATGGACTACATCGTAGCGCGGATGCTGGACGAGCAGATGGCTCCGGTGGGAATGGCATTCGGAGATATTTCGATGACAGCAGGTACCGTTGAACAGCCTCAGGCACAGACCGACACAGCAGGCAACACCGTCGAGGTCCCACAGCTGGCAGAAACCATCGAGGCTTCCTCGGTCGATTCTAACCGAATTGTCAGTCTGGTGGTCAATGCCAACACCGGCATCGCGGTGGGAATGGCAAGCTCTATCTGCCCGTTCAACCTCGAGGAGGTGTGCAATACCACCATCGAGCTGATTAAAACCCCAACCACGACCTTTCGCTGACACTGACGGCACCGGACTTCCCGGGCGGCGGACAGATTATCTATAATCCGGCGGAGATGGATAAAATTTACCGCACCGGTCGCGGCTCCTTCAAGGTTCGAGCCCGCTGGAATTATGATAAGAGCTGCAACTGCATCGAGATTACACAGATTCCGCCAACTACTACCACCGAAGCCATCATCGACAAGGTGGTGGATTTGATCAAATCCAACAAGCTGCGGGAAATTTCGGATATGCGGGATGAAACCGACCTGTCGGGCTTAAAGCTGGCAATCGACCTAAAGCGCGGTGTCGACCCGGATCTGCTGATGCAGAAGCTCTACCGCTTCACACCGCTCGAGGACAGCTTTTCCTGCAATTTTAACGTCTTGATTGGCGGCACACCGCGCGTGCTGGGCATCCGTGCACTGTTGCAGGAATGGATTGCCTTCCGTCAGCTGTGTATCAAGCGCAGAGTCTACTTCGACCTGACTAAAAAGCAGGAAAAACAGCATCTGCTGGAAGGCTTGCAGAAGATTCTGTTGGACATCGACAAAGCAATCGAAATCATCCGGCAGACCGAATCGGAGGAGGATGTTGTCCCCAACCTGATGATTGCATTTGGTATCGACCAGGTGCAGGCGGAGTATGTGGCGGAGATCAAGCTGCGCCACATCAACAAGGAGTACATCCTCAAGCGCACCGAGGAGGTCGACCAGCTGGCGCAGGAGATTGCCGAAATGCAGAAGGTGCTGGACGATTCAAAGCGCATCGACCGCATCATCATCAGCGAGCTGAAAAATGTCATCAAAAACTATGCACAGCCGCGCCGCAGTTTGCTGCTGATGCACGAGGAGATCAAAACCTTCACCGAAGAGGAAACGGTGGAAAACTATCCGGTCAACCTCTTTTTTACACGCGAGGGGTACTTTAAAAAGATTACGCCGCAGTCCTACCGAATGTCCAGCGAGCAGTATCTCAAGGAAGGCGACCAGGTGGTGCAGCATGTTGAGGGCGGCAATGCCGACAATCTGCTTTTCTTCACCGACCGTGGTCAGGTATATAAGGCAAAAGCCTGCGACTTTGAGGACACCAAGGCGAGCGTGCTGGGCGATTTCGTTCCGGCAAAGCTGGGCATGGACGAGGGCGAAAGTGCCATCGCGATGGCAGTGACCGCCGATTATCAGGGATATATGCTCTTCTGCTTTGAAAACGGCAAGGTGGCAAAGGTCAACCTGAACGCTTATGAAACCAAGACCAACCGAAAGAAGCTGCTCAAGGCATACAGCACAAGGGAAAAACTGACCGCAGCGCTGTGTCTGCATGAGGATGGACAGATTTTGCTGACTGCCTCCAACGGACGTCTGTTGCTGCTGCCGACCGCCCTGCTGCCTGCCAAAGCGACCAAGGACCAGCAGGGACTTCAGGTGATGAAGCTGACCAAAGGTTCGGTCGTCAGTGCAGCCGAGATTTATCAGCCGGACACCCTGGAGGGAGAGCACCGCTATCTGGCAAAGGCTCTGCCATCCCGCGGAGAATTCCTTAAAGATAACCTTCCGGGATAGATTGGTTTGTAATCGCTTTTCATCCATTACAAAAAACAGGACCGACCCTTTTATAAAAGGGTCGGTCCTGCTTTTTTTGTGGAGAAAATTACAGCACACCCTGCGCCATCATCGCATCGGCAACCTTTAAAAAGCCTGCAATGTTGCGCCGGCGAGCAGATTGCCTTCCATGCCGTATTCTTTGGCGGCACGGCAGCAGTCGTTAAAGATGTTGACCATGATGTCATGCAGCTTTTCGTCCACCTCCTGTGCGCTCCAGGAGTATTTCATGGCGTTCTGGCACATCTCCAGTCCGCTGGTCGCTACGCCGCCTGCGTTGGATGCCTTTCCGGGCGCGTACAGGACGCCAGCCTGTTGGAATGCCGACACCGCATCCAGCGAACAGGGCATATTGGCTCCCTCTGCTACCAGCTGCACGCCGTTGACAATCAGCTTCTGTGCATCCTCCAACAGCAGCTCGTTCTGGGTCGCACAAGGCAGGGCGATTTGGCAGGGGATGCTCCAGATGCCACGGCTGCCTTCCTCTTCGTTTGCCGGGTGGTATTCGCTGCCGGCAACCTGGTCGGCATACTCGCTGATGCGTCCGCGCCGGACCTCTTTAATCTGCTTGATTACCTCCAGTTGGATGCCGTTCGGGTCGTGCAGATACCCATTGGAATCGGACATGGCGATGACCTTTGCGCCCAGCTCCTGTGCTTTTTCTGGCAGCATAGATGGCAACGTTGCCGGAGCCGGAGATGACCACCGTTTTGCCAATCAGACTGTCACCTGCCAACTGGGAGAGCATCTCGCGAACAAAGTACAGCAGACCGTAGCCGGTCGCCTGGGTGCGGACCAGCGAGCCGCCGTAGCTGAGTCCTTTTCCGGTGAGCACGCCGGTGAACTGATTCCGCATCCGCTTGTACTGACCGAACAGATAGCCAATCTCCCGTGCGCCGACGCCGATGTCACCGGCAGGGATGTCGGTGTCTGGACCGATGTATCGAGCAAGCTCGGTCATCAGGCTCTGGCAGAAGCGCATGATCTCGGCGTCCGAACGTCCCTTGGGGTCAAAGTCACATCCGCCCTTGCCGCCGCCCATCGGCAGACCGGTCAGGCTGTTTTTGAAGGTCTGCTCAAATGCGAGGAACTTGATAATCGACAGGTTGACGCTGGGATGCAGCCGCAGACCGCCCTTGTAAGGACCGATGGCAGAGTTAAACTGCACTCTCCAGGCGCGGTTGACCTGGGTTTTGCCCTGGTCGTCCTGCCAGGCAACCCGGAACTGGATGGCGCGCTCCGGCTCGACCATCCGCTCGAGCAGACCGGCAGCTTCATATTCCGGGTGGCGCAGAATGACCGGCTCCAAAGTGCCCAGCACCTCGGTGACGGCATTTAAAAATTCAGGTTCGTTGGCATCGCGCTGACAAACCTGCTGGTAAACCTTTTGCAG
>ENA-OQCL01001169-OQCL01001169.1-human-gut-metagenome-genome-assembly--contig:-NODE-1169-length-10176-cov-2.272962_pt1 | contig 10176 bp, 8 predicted proteins | sample MGYA00242502_ERZ504586 | MGnify/ENA primary metagenome ERZ504586 (study PRJEB26092, sample SAMD00036316) | human gut metagenome | host: Homo sapiens | study: EMG produced TPA metagenomics assembly of... | reverse complement strand
CTGCGTTCGCAGTATCCCTCATCGCCATCAAGTGGCTCATGGGTTTCGTGCGTCGTCACACGTTCACCGTGTTCGGCGTCTATCGCATCGTGCTCGGCGTGCTGGTGCTGGGGTACTTCTTCCTCATTGCATAACGACTTCGTTGCATGCCGCGCCGCGACGGCATGAGTGCAGCGACGACAGGTTGGTTTCCACTGGTTTGCTGTGTCGCGTCGCGGCAGCATGCTTCCAGCTATAGGACTACAATACATAGCATTGCATAGGGCGAAGTGATTTATGCCAGATAAGGAGGCCGCTCTATGCATGCTAAGACGATCTGCAAGGTATTAGGCGGCGCTGCGGCACTTGCCGCCGGGTCTGCACTTGGGGCGGTGGGAGCGGTCTGCGCGGTGCGCGCGGCGAAGATGAAGCCCTCGCGGCCAGATGGTGCGCCGCTCGGGGCAAATGGCTACCACGCTGGTGACGACGCGGTGGGGCGGTTCCAGGAGCTCCTGCGCATCCCCACTGTTTCGCGCGACGATCCGGCACGGGTCGATCGCAGGCACTTCGCGCACTGGGTTCCCACGCTCCGGCGTTTGTACCCGCTTACCTTCGCGGCGTGCGAGCTCCACATGATCGATGAGTTTGGGATTCTCATGCGCTGGCCGGGAGCGAATCCCGCGCTCGACCCCATCGTCATGATGGCGCATCACGATGTCGTGCCGGTCGAAGGGCAGGCGTGGGAGTACGATCCATTCGGCGCGGAGATCGTCGATGGAGAGATCTGGGCACGCGGATCGCTCGATACGAAGTGCATCATCGGCGCGTTCTTCGAGGCTGCCGAGCATCTCATTCGCTCCGGGTACACGCCGCCGCGCGATGTGTGGTACTTCTCGTCGAATGCCGAGGAGACGAGCGGGCCTGCTGCGCGCGATGCCGTTGCCTGGCTGCGTGACCACGATATCCATCCGTACCTGGTGCTCGATGAGGGCGGTGCCGTTGCCGGCGATACCCCGCTCGGCGTGAAGGTGCCGGTTGCTATGGTAGGCGTCTCGGAGAAGGGGCATGTGGACCTTACCGTCACGGCGCGCGCCGACGGTGGCCACGCCTCCACTCCCACGGATATCGACGCCCCGCGGCTGCTCGCCCGCGTGTGCGAGCGCATCGCGGCGCATCCAGGCATGCCATGTTTTACGGAGGCGCTCGACGCCACGCTTGCCGAGCTGGCGAGTCGCAGCAGCCTGCTCTACCGTCTGGTGTTCTCGAACCTATGGCTCACCCGTCCGGTGGTCGCGATAATCATGGCCGCCAACGGCGAGACGGCGGCGATGCTGCGCACCACGTACGCGCTCACGCAGCTCGAGGGCTCGAATGCACACAACGTGCTGCCGCCGGTGGCGCGTGCGAATTTCAACGTGCGCGTCGCACCCTTCGAGACCGTTGCGGACGCCGTGCAGCGTGCCCGCGTCCTGGCGGCAGAGGAGTGCGTCGCGAGCGGTGTCTCGCCCGACCATGTGACAGTCGAGATCAACGACGCCGTGCCCTATACAGAGCCGGCGCCCATCAGCCCGTTCGAGAACGATGCTGCCTTCGATTACCTGCATCGTTGCGTCGCCGGCGTGTATCCCGAGGCGGGATTTGCTCCGTACGTGCAGAATTCCTGCACCGATTCACGTGAGTTCAACAAGATTTGCGAGCGCGTGTACCGTTTCTGCGGCTTCGAGTACTCGGGTGAGGCGCGCGGGTTCATCCATGCTGAAAACGAGCGCATCGGCGTCGACGTCTACAAGCGCGGCATCGAGTTCTACATGGCGTTTTTGGCGAACCTCGACCAGCTTGCCGGATAAAGGCAAGGAGCTCCAGTGCCGGATGGGGAATGGGTTGGTTGGGGACGCGCTTCTTTCAACCCATCCCACAAGGAAAGGATTGATATGGCTACCAGCAAACAAGCGGTGAAGGCCGCGAGCAGGCTTGATTACGCGAGCGTGGCGTTCGCGGCGCTGCCATTCATGGGCATGATCAGCTTCTGGCAGGTATTCGACGGTATCGTGCCGCTCATGCTCACCGATACCTTCGGCCTGGATAACGCCACGACGGGCGTGGTCATGGCACTAGACATCGTTTCGGCCTGTTCCTGCTGCCGCTCTTCGGCATTTGAGCGACCGTTGCGCGAGCAAGCTCGGGCGCCGCACACCGTTCATCATGGCGGGCTCGGTAGTTGCGGCCATCGCGGTGCCGCTCATCGCCGTGGCGAACAACATGCGCAGCTTCCCGCTGCTCATCGCCATGATTCTGCTCACGCTCGTGGCAATCTGCGCGTATCGCACCATGACCGTGGCCATCGTGGCCGATATCACACCGCGTCCCCTGCGTACCAAGGCAGATTCTATCGAGAAGATCGTGGGCTACGCGGGCACGGGCGTGATGCTCGTGGCGATCACGCTGCTGGTTCCCGATGTCGAGCATCCGGATTACCTGCCGCTTTTCGGTCTTCAGGCAGCGTTCATCTTAGGCTCTGCGATTCTTTACTTCTGGCGCGTGCGCGAGCCCAAGCTCGTGGAGCGCATGCACGAGAAGAGCCTCGAGATGGGCATCGAAGAGGCGGAGATCGACACGGACGACTCGCCTGAGGCTGGCGGCAAGCAACGCGTCGCCGACCCGTCCATTCGCATGTCAATCATCATGATCCTTGCTGCGACGTTCTTCTACTATATGAGCTACAACGCGATGACGACGAACATCTCGCGCTATGCGGACGCATTCTTCGGCATGGCGGGTGGCAGCTACGCGATCATCAATATCGTGACCATCGCGGGCGGTTTGCTCTCGTATGTGCCCATCGCGAACCTTTCGCTCAAGTATGGGCGCAAGGCCATGGCTGTCATCACGTCTGCCGTGGTGGTCGTGGGCTCGGCGATCATCTGGCTTGTGCCGGGCTTCAACCCGCTCTTCTACGTGGTCTTCCTCTTCATGGGCGCAGCGTTGGGCGGCGTGGACCTGTGCGTGTATCCCATGCTGCTCGAGCTCTGCGATTCGAACAGCGTCGGCCGCTACTCGGGCTACTACTACACCGTTTCCATGGCAGCGCAGGTAGTAACGCCCATTCTGTCCGGCATGGTGATGGACGCCGCACCAACGATGCTCTTCGGCTACATCACGCTCATGGGCGCGTTCATGCTGCTCACAGTGCTTGCCGCAAAACATGGCGACACGATCCTCATCGACGAGGTGGCTCGCCGTGAGGAGGCGTACAAGCAAAAATAGCCGTCGCGAGTCTGGTTGCCGCCGCGCACCGCTTGAATCGCGTGCGTGCCGAGAGCTCGTGCGTGCCGAGGCCCTTGCGCGTCAAGATTTCTTGCGTGCTAAAAATGGAGAAACCGTCACGAAGGAGATGCTGAAAGCCCCTTCGTGACGGTTTCGGCAATTTTTAGCACGTAAAGCTTGCGGGCGGGTGGAAGTACGGCACGCAAGTGGCGGCGCTACGCTTCCAGCGGATGATGGCAGGCGCAGAATCGACCCTCGCCGAAATCGCGCATCGCGGGTTTCTGCGTGCGGCACAGCTCGTCGGCGTATGGGCAGCGCGTGCAGAAGCGGCACCCAGCGGGCGGGTTGATAGGCGAGGGAATCTCGCCATCGAGCAGCTGGCGCTTGCGGTTCGCCTGCGAGGGATCTGGGATGGGTACGGACTCGATGAGAAGCTTCGTGTAGGGATGCAGAGGACGCGTGTAGGCGTCCGGCGTGGGGCACACCTCGCAGAGCTGTCCCAGGAACATGACGCAGATGCGCGTGGAGATGTAGCGCACCACGGCAAGGTCGTGTGAGATGAAGAGGAACGAGATGTTCGTCTCGCGCTGAAGCTTGCGCAAGAGGTTCAGAATCTGCGCCTGGATGGACACATCCAGCGCGGAGACCGGCTCGTCGCAGACGATGACCTCGGGGTTCGGCGCCAAAGCACGTGCGATACCCACGCGCTGACGCTGGCCACCGGAGAGCTGGTGCGGGTAGCGCTCGTAGAACTCTGGACCCAAGCCGACGCGCTCCATGAGGGAAAGCACGCGCTCACGCTGCTCGGCTTTGGAAACGCCGGCGGCACGCAGCGGCTCGGCGATGATCTCGCCCAGCGTGAGATGCGGATCGAGCGACGAGAACGGGTCTTGGAAGACGATCTGCATCTTCTTGCGAGCTTCGCGCAGCGCCTTGCCCTTCAGCTTGGTGATGTCCTCGCCGTCGAGAAAGACCTCGCCGGAAGTGGGGTCGATGAGGCGGACGGCCATGCGGCCGAGCGTCGACTTGCCGCAGCCGGATTCACCCACGAGTGCGAGCGTTTCGCCACGCGCGATGGAGAACGAAACATCGTCGACGGCGTTTACCACGCCGGCGTTCGTCTTGAAGTGCTTGGTGAGATGTTCGGCGCGAAGCACGGGCGTCTCCTGCGCGCTCGTGGACGTCTCGGTGATCGGCTCGGCGTCGCCCGTGGGCGCATTGGTGGGCACAGAAGTTTTAATCTCATCGGTGGTTGCCATTTAGAGCACCTCCTGGGGCTTGAAGCAGCGAACGAGGTGGCCGTTCCCGGCGTCGGTGAGCTCGGGTGCCTGCGTGCGGCAGCGCTCGTCGGCAAACGGGCAGCGCGTGCAGAACCGGCAGCCCTCTGGGAAGTTTCCCAGCGAGGGAACCGTGCCGGGAATGGTGTGCAGGTCGTGCTCCATGTCGCCGTTCACGCGCGGGATGGCGTCCATAAGGCCGGTCGTGTAGGGATGGAGCGGGCGGTTGAAGATCTCTTCTTTCGTGGCATGTTCCACGATCTGGCCGGCGTACATGACGTTCACCTCGTCGCAGATATCCGCCACGACGCCAAGGTTATGCGTGATGATGAGAATCGACATGCCGCTTTCGCGTTGCAGGCGCTTCATAAGCTCGAGAATCTGCGCTTCGACCGTCACGTCGAGCGCGGTGGTGGGTTCGTCGGCGATGAGCAGGTCGGGGTTGCAGATCATGCCCATGGCGATGCAGATGCGCTGGCGAAGGCCGCCCGAGAGCTGGTGCGGGTAGGATTTGTAGCGACGTTCCGCCTCGGGTATGCCCACTTCGCGAAACATCTGGATGACGCGCTCCTTAGCTTCCTTGCGGGAAACCTTCTCGTGCAGCAGGATTGCTTCGCGCACCTGCTTGCCCACCGAGATGGAGGGGTTGAGAGCCGTCATGGGCTCCTGGAAGATCATGGCGATGCGGTTGCCACGGATATCGCGCATCTTGGGCTCGGGAAGGGCGAGCAGATCCTCGCCGTCGAACGTGATGCTGCCTTCGCAGGGCGAGATGCCCGGGTCGAGGATGCGCATCACGGTACGTGCCGTCATGGACTTGCCGCAGCCCGATTCTCCCACCAGACCCACGGTCTTCCCGCGCGGCACGGCGAAGCTCACGCCATCCACCGGATAGGCGGCGTCGCCGTTCTTGAGCGTAAGGACGTCCTTCAGGCCGTCGATGACAAGCAGGTTCTCGTCTGCCATCTCTTCTCCTCCTATATGTGGCGCGAGGACGAAAGCCTTACGCCAGAATCTGTGCCAGCCATACCGACTGATGCGGCTCGACGGGAGCGCGTTCGCTGCCTACCGTCGGGCGGCATCAAGCGGTACACGGGGTGTGGATACGCGCGGTGTTCCGGCGTGTGCCGGGCGCGCGATGCCCCGAAGGGCGCAGGCCACATGCGCTGCAGCGACCTGCGCCCTCAGAGCGGAGCCCGTTACTTCGTGAGCTTGCCGAGGTAGTACACGTAGGTTACCAGCGGACGAAGGCAGGTAGCCCTCGATGCCCTTCGTGTACACGTCGTAGTTGATCGTGTCGTAGAGCGGCACGATGGGGCCATTCGGTCTGCATGTCGTTCAGCAGCTCGACCACAAGGTCGTGGCGCTCCACGACGCTCGGATGGCGTTCATCTCGGCGACCTTGGCCTTCATCTCGTCGGAGATGGGAAGTAGTACACCGAGGTATCGCCCAGGAGCAGCTGGATGAAGCTGTCGGTGGCGAGCATGTCGGTGCCGAGGGCGTTGATGAACATCTGGAGCGTCTGGTCCATGAGCTGGCTGGACCAGGTGCTTCAGCCGTCCACGCTCGCAACCTCGACGTTGACGCCAATTCGGCAAGGTCCTGCTGGATGCACTGGGCAACCTGCGAACCGGCCTCGTCGCTTGCCGTGATGGTGTAGGTCTGAGAAAGATCCATCTCGGTCTGGCGATTCTTCCTTGGCAAGCTCAACGTCATAGCCATCGAGGTCACGGCACCGTCGTAATCCTCACCCAGGAGCTTCTTGGCGAAGAACTGGTTCGCCGGCTCAGCGGCGCCGCCGGTGACGATGTCGACGATATTCTGACGGTTGATGGCGTGGAAGATGGCGCTGCGGAACGGCTGGTCGCCGACAAGCACGCCGAGCATCTGCTGTCCCCAGGCCTCGAACTCTACGACGTTGAGGTTCGCGTCTTCGCGTGCGGTCTCGACGGCGGTGGCCTCCATCATGGAGACGCAGTTCACCTCACCGTTCTGCAGAGCGACGAGCGAAGTCGAGGAATCCACGGGCGCCTGGATGACGACCGTCTTGAACGTGGGTGCGCCACCCCAGTAGTCCTCATTGGCCTTGAGGGTGACGGTGCGAGCCTCGTCGACGGACTCGAAGACGTAGGCGCCGGAGCCGATCATCGGCTCGGATGCGTAGTCGTTGGCTTCGGGGTCATAGCAGCCGTTCGGGATGATGTAGATCGTCTCGGCGAGGATGTTCTTCCACGATTCATCATCGCGAACGACGGTGATCTTCACGGTCTTGTCGTCGACCTTCTCCACGTCCGTGATGTAGTTGGACATGTAGGGGCCCTGCGAGGGATCGGCGCGGAGCGTATCCCAGCTGTAGACGATGTCGTCAGCCGTGACGGGGTTGCCGTCGGAGAAGTTCGCCTCGCGAAGCGTAGCGGTTACGACGTTGCCGTCCTGCTCGAAGGTGTCGACAAGCATGGGCTCGACGTTGCCCTCACCATCGAACATAAAGAGGTTGTCATAGAGGGAGTGCATGGTGACCTTGTCGGCACCGGTTCCCACGATGTGGTCGAAGGTGTCGTTTCCGGCGACCGAGATCATCGTGAACGTGTCGGTGAGCTCGATGCCGCCGGTTGCGGCGCCCGAGCCGCTACCGCCGCTGCCGCCGCAGCCGGCGAGGCCGCCCACGACCCCATGAGGGCCGAGGGAGCGCGGCGGAGCCGCCCACCGAACTAGCCTGCCGCGAGACCTGTGAAGTGCTCATGAGTCCTTCCTTCCTGGAGCCTTCATTCAGCTCCTGTTATCGGGGCGCGAGCATGCCCCGGTTTACCCAGGTTTGCCAGCAGGCGCGCGGTTGCGCGTCGCCCGCGGGCTCCGTCAGCCTAGCGGCTGTGCGGATCGAGCGAATCGGTGAGACCGTCGCCCAAGAGGTTGAAGCATAGCGATGTGACGAGCACCGCGATGCCAGGGAAGATGATGAGGTACGGCGAGGTGCGGATGAGCGGCAGGGCGTCGTTGATCATGGCGCCCCATTCGGGCGTGGGCGGCTGGATGCCCACGCCGAGGAAGCTCATGCTCGATGCCGAGATGATGCAGCCCGAGATGCTCATGAGCACGTTCACCAAGATGGGGCCGAAGGCGTTCGGCAGCACGTGGCGCCAGATGATCTGCGCGTTCGTGACGCCGGCGGCGCGCGCGGCCTCGACGTACTCGTTTTGCACGACGCCGATCACGATCGAGCGCACGATGCGCGCGGTACCGGGCACGCTTGTTACCACGAGCGCGATGATGATGCCGTGCATGCCGCGTCCGATGACCGCCACGAGGGCGAGCATGAGCAGAAGCGACGGGATGCATACGAGCGAGTCCATGATGCGCATGACCACGATGTCGAACGTGCCGCCGAAATACGCGCACGCAGATCCGATCGCCGTGCCGATGACGAGGGCGCATGCGGCGGTGGTAAGGCCGAAGAACAGCGAGTAGCGCGCACCGTAGATGGTGCGGGCGAACACATCGCGGCCGAACGAATCCGTGCCGAACCAGTGCTCGAGCGAGGGCGGTTGCAGGCGCGCCTCAGCAGTGATCGAGGTGATCTGCTCCTCACTGAAGATGAAGCCCGAGACAATAGCGGCGATGAGGATGAGGACGAGCACCACGAGCGCCACGACGGAGACCTTGTGCTTCATGAACGCGTTGATGACGTCGCGCGTCTGGCTACCGCCGGTTTCGACCGCGGCCTTTACGAGCTTTTCCTCACGCTTCTTAGAACGTTTCGTAACCATGGGGCATCACGCCTTCTCGATGCTGTCGCGGAACTTGGGATTGAGCAGGGCGTTCACCAAGTCGAGCGCGAGCATGATGAGCATGTAGGTGAACGAGAGGAAGAGCGTCGCGCCCAGCACGATGGGCGTGTCCTTCATATTGATGGCATTCAGGATGGCGCTGCCGAAGCCCGGCAGGCCGAAGACCTGCTCGGCGATGATGGCGCCGCCCAGCAGGCCGGCGAAGCTCATGCCGAGATTCGTGAGCACGGGCATCATGGCATTGCGGATGACGTGGATGAAGACCACGCGATTCTCGCCGGCGCCCTTCGCGCGGGCGGTGCGCACGTAGTCCTGGTTGAACTCATCGAGCATGGTGATGCGCACCATGCGCGCCACGTAGGCGGCCGAGGGCAGCGCGAGCGTTGCCACGGGCAGCACCATGTTCTTCCACGTGCCGATGCCGTGTGAGGGGAGAATGCCTAGCTGCAGCGAGAACAGCAGCATGAGCATGAGGCCAAGCCAGAAACTCGGGATGGAGGCGAAAACGAGCGCGATCGTGGTGGTGCCCACGTCGACCGCCGTGCCCTTTCGCAAGGCCGCGAGCACGCCGATGGGGATACCGAGCGCAGCGGAGAAGATGACCGCCAAGAACGCCACCGTGAGCGTGGTGGGGAACTTGGGCATGAGAATCGCCGTCACGTCGTTATGCTGCGTGTACGACTCGCCGAAATCGCCTTGGAGCGCGCCCACCATGTAGTCGATGTAGCGCTCGGGGAGCGGCCGGTCATATCCCACGGAGTGGTTGAAAGCTTCAATCTGCTCGGGTGTGGCGTTCACGCCGAGCGCCGCTTGGCCAGGCGTGCCCGGTGAGAGCGAAAGCACCGTGAAGGTGAGGACCGAAACGATCAACACCGACGGGATGATGAACAGAATGCGCTTGATCATGTATTTCAGCATGAGCTGATTCCTTCCAGGTGCGTTACGAGGAAGAGGTGCATCTCAGCGATAGTATGCCAGAATTCCTCGGGCGTGCCGCCGCGGTTATGGCTGCCCTGCGCCAGCACGCGCAGCAGGATGGGTGCCGTACCCGTGGTCGCTGCCTGCATGCGCGCGGCGAACTTCTTGCCATGGTAAGGCGGAACATTGTTATCGCACTCGCCGGTTTGGATATAGACGGGCGGATAGGCGACTTCGCGCACGTTGTAATAAGGAGAATACGAGCGCAGGTACTCGAACATCTCACGGCTCTCGCGAGGGTCGCCATATTCGGTGATATACATAGGACCGCGGTCGTCGTCGGCGAAATGGATCATATCGGTGTGGGGGACAGAGTCGATGACGCAGCCCCACAGATCCGGGCGCATGGTGACGAGCGCACTCATGAGCAGGCCGCCGTTCGAGCAGCCGGTGATGCCGATGTTGCCGGCGCGCGTCCAGCCGTCTGCGATGAGCTGCTCGGCCACGCCGATGAAGTCCTCGTAGCAGTGGCGCTTCTGCATAAGCATGCCCGCCTCGTGCCACGCGGGGCCGTATTCGCCGCCTCCGCGCAGGTTGAGGTGCACGTAGATGCCGCCTGCGGCGATCCACCGCGGAACCTCGACCATGGTGACCATCTCCGTGTACCACGGGAGGTTCGAGCTGTTGTAGCCGCCGTAGGCATACATGAGCGCCGGCGCACTGCCGTCCGCCTTGGCGTCCTTGCCGTGCACGAGGTAGTAGGGAATGAGCGTGCCGTCGCCGTGGAGGGAGCGAAGCGCTGCTCGACCACGATGTCGGGATGGGTGATGTCGCTCACCGCATAGACCGTATCGAGTGAAGTGCCGTCGAAGGCGAGGATGCGCGGCGTGCAGACAAAGCTTTTGGAAGCTCAGGTAGACGCGGGCATCGTCCTCGCCGGCGATTCCCAGTT
>ENA-OQCL01001168-OQCL01001168.1-human-gut-metagenome-genome-assembly--contig:-NODE-1168-length-10178-cov-8.643319_pt1 | contig 10178 bp, 13 predicted proteins | sample MGYA00242502_ERZ504586 | MGnify/ENA primary metagenome ERZ504586 (study PRJEB26092, sample SAMD00036316) | human gut metagenome | host: Homo sapiens | study: EMG produced TPA metagenomics assembly of... | reverse complement strand
ATGTGGTCAAGGCCTCTCTGGTCGCTGGCATCCCAGCCAAGGACCGCATCAGCGATTTCGCCATTGACGTTGTTCACAGCCTGCAGCACGCCTTTGCCGTCATAACGGTTCTTGTCGCCGTCACGGAGCTCAGTGGCTTCGAACATGCCAGTGGATGCACCGGACGGTACAGCGGCTCTGGCGAAGGTGCCGTCTTCGAGCTGCATATCGACTTCGACAGTCGGGTTTCCACGGGAATCCAAAATTTCTCTTGCGTGCAGATCAGTAATTGCTGCCATTGTTCTTACTCCTTTGAATATGTAGTAGCTAGGGATTTGGTTGATCCTCGGAGGACAGGAATCAGGTTGGCCGGCTTCTCATCATTTTTGACTGGCCGCCCCTGCCCTTCGGGCATCCCCTTCCATGGGAAGGGGGAGAATATTTGCCGTGATTTCTTATAAAGCCCTTATTTCCCAGCCTTTTCATAAATACTGAGGAAATCCTCGGGTTTGAGGCTTGCGCCGCCGATGAGTGCTCCGTCGATGTCTTTTTCTTTGAGGAAATCAGCGATATTTTCACTCTTGACGGAACCACCGTAGAGGATGCGGATATCGGAGGCGGCTTTCTTGCCAGCGATGTCCTTCACGGTCTCGCGGATGAAGGCACAGACAGCTTCCGCATCTTCGGCTGTCGCAGCCGCTCCGCTGCCGATAGCCCAGATAGGCTCATAGGCGATGACAAGAGAGCCCACATCCTTCTTATCGATGACGAAAAGTGCGGTGCGGATCTCCGAAGCAATGCGCTCCTCGGTCTGACCATTCTTTCGCTCTTCTGCTGTTTCGCCGACACAAAGGATCGGTGTCATGCCATGTTCCTTGACGGCCTTCACCTTGCGCGCGATGAATTCATCGCTCTCGCCCAGGATCTCACGGCGTTCCGAATGACCGCAGATGACATAACTGCAGCCGAGGCCTTTCAGCATGGCCGGAGATATCTCTCCGGTGAATGCGCCCTTTTCTTCCGGGTAGACATTCTGCGCGCCCCAATGGACCGAGGTGCGGGCGAGGAAGAAATTCGTCAGCGGAAGGTCGGTGAAAGGCGGGCAGATGAGCATTTCCACGCCCTCCTTCTTCTGCAGTTTGAAATGCTTGAAGAAGGCCTCCGCCTCTTCGACCGTGCAGTTCATTTTCCAGTTTCCTGCGATAAGGATCTGTCTCACGGGGATCACTCCTTATCCGCCAGGATAGCTACGCCCGGAAGGACCATGCCTTCGAGCATTTCCAGTGAAGCGCCGCCGCCGGTAGAAACGTGGGAGAATTTGTCTCCGAGCCCAAGCTCATCGACGACAGAGGCTGATTCACCGCCGCCAATGACGGTGGTCGCATCGAGATCAGCCATCGCTCTTGCGATGGTGAAGGTGCCTTTGGAGAATGGTTTCATTTCAAAGACGCCCATCGGCCCATTCCATACGACAGTCTTCATCTTTTTCAGAGTTTCCACATAGAGCTCGATGGTCTTCGGCCCGATATCGAGCGCCATCCATGGGTCCTGGAATTCTTCTTTGGAGAGGACCTTGGTATTCGCATCCTCCGCGAAGGCATCGCCTGCCATGAAATCGACCGGCAGCATGATCTCACTGCCCATATCATGGGCCTTCTTCATGAGATTTCTGGCGAGATCGAAACGATCCTTGTCCTGCAGGGATTTGCCCATGTCGTAGCCTTCCGCTGCGACGAAGGTATTCGCCATGCCGCCGCCGATCAGGATGACATCGGCTTTTTCCATCAGATTCGCGATGACCTGGATCTTGTCGCTGATCTTCGCGCCGCCAATGATGGCAGCGAACGGACGCTCCGGCTTTTCGATAACGCCATCAAGGAAATCGATCTCCTTCTTGAGAAGCAGTCCGGATACCATCGGCATCAATTTGCCGACACCGGCAATGGATGCATGGCTTCTGTGCGATACGCCGAATGCGTCATTGACCGCCAGGTCGCAGCCTTCGACCAAAGCTTTTGCAAAGGCCGGATCATTCTTTTCTTCTTCTTTATGAAAACGAAGGTTTTCAAGGAGAAGGACTACGCCTGGTACAAGCGCTTCCTTTTTCTCCTTTGCTTCTTCGCCGATGCAGTCAGAGGCGAATTTCACATCCATGTGCAGCAGTTCGGAAAGGCGCTTAGCGACCGGCGCAAGAGACAGGTCCGGCTTCACTTCGCCCTTTGGACGGCCCATATGGCTCGCAATGACGAGGGCAGCGCCATGGTCAAGAAGCCAGCGCAGCGTCGGCAGGGTCGCCACGATGCGGCGGTCATCGGTGATATGGCCTTCCTTGTCATGCGGCACATTGTAGTCCACGCGGATATAGATGGTCTTGCCTTCCGGTTTCAAATCATAAATGGTCTGCTTATTCATTCTTACAGTCCTTTCGATGCGACGAATTTGACGAGGTCGATGATTCTCATGGAGTAGCCCCATTCGTTATCATACCAGGCAATGACTTTGACCAGATTGCCTTCCATGACCATGGTGAGCAGGCTGTCGACGGTGGAGCTGACATCGGTGGTCTTGAAATCGGAAGAAACGAGCGGTTCATCGGTGTAGGCGAGGATGCCCTTCAATTCACCTTCTGCCGCCGCTTTGAGTGCTGCATTGATCTCTTCCTTCGTAGCCGGCTTTTCGATCTCAGCGACGAGGTCAACCAGGGATACATCCGGGGTCGGTACACGGATCGCAAGGCCATTCAGCTTGCCCTTGAGTTCCGGAATGACGATGCCGATGGCTTTGGCTGCGCCCGTGGAAGTCGGGATGATATTTTCCGCTGCCGCTCTGCCGCGTCTGGCATCCTTCTCTGCCTGGCCCCGGCAAGGGGACACGGCCCTGCTGCTGGCGGACCGGGCCGACAGCCGGACGCTGTGCGCCGCCCGGGTGCTGGCGGAGCGGTTCCGGCACCTGCGGCTTTCCGTGGGGCCGGGGCAGGAGGCCCTGGAGCGGCAGCTGCTGCGGCAGCTGGGACTGACTGCCGGCGGGGGAGCCGCCGCCGTTACCGTGACCTTCGGGCCCCAGGCCCGGGAGGGCTGCGCCGTCTACCTGACCCCGGACTGCGCCCGGCGGCAGCGGGTGGACTATATCTGGCGGGACGGGGAGAGCCCTGCTCCGGAGGAGCCGCTGCTGGCGGCTCTGCATCGGGCGGGGCGGCTGCCGGATGTGGGTGTCAAATCCGCGGAAACGCTTGACATCGGCCCATAAAATTACTATAATGCAACGTGACATATTATAGGTATATCGTGGCCGCCTTCCGGCGGACACCCGAAAGGAATGGATCAAATGGCAACTGTTAAAGAATTCCGCATGAGCCAGGAGCGCTATGACGAGCTCAAGCACGAGCTGGAGTACAGCAAGACCACCCGCGCCGACGAAATCGCCGAGCTGATCAAGGAGGCCCGGGGCTTCGGCGACCTGTCCGAAAACAGCGAGTACGACGAGGCCAAAAACGAACAGGGCAAGCTGTATTCCCGCATCGCCGAGCTGGAGGAGATCCTGCTCCACGCCGTTATCGTGGACGAGAGCGATGTGGACTCCGATCGGATCTCCATTGGCTGCCGCGTCACCGTGACGAACCTGGATAACGGCAAGCAGCTGCCGGAATACACCATTGTGGGCTCCCAGGAGGCCAACGTCATGGAGCGCAAGGTGTCTGAGGATTCCCCCTTCGGCAAGGCGCTGATGGGTAGCAAGGCCGGTGACCAGATCACCGTGGAGGCCCCCCGGGGCGTTATCCACTATCGTGTGGATACCATCGAACGATAACCAGAGAGGAGAACTGCACCATGGCAGAACAGAATCATCAGCAGCAGGACCTGCGGGAAATCCTTCAGATTCGCCGGGACAAGCTCAAGGCATTGCAGGACGCGGGAATGAACCCCTTTGAGATCACCCGCTATGACGCTGACCCACATGCCAGGAGGTCAAGGACCATTTTGACGCGCTGGAGGGGCAGACCGTGTCTCTGGGCGGCCGCCTGATGTCCAAGCGCGGCATGGGCAAGGTGTCCTTCTGCGATTTGCAGGATAAGTCCGGCCGCATCCAGATCTACGCCCGGAAGGACGAGATGGACGAGGAGGCCTATAACCGCTTCAAGAAGTACGACATCGGCGACATTGTGGGCGTAAAGGGCCAGGTGTTCCGCACCCAGAAGGGCGAGATGAGCATCCGCGCCCACGAGATCACCCTGCTCAGCAAGTCCCTCCAGCCCCTGCCGGAGAAGTTCCACGGCATCACCGACAAGGAGCTGCGCTATCGCCGCCGGTACGTGGACCTGATCATGAACCCCGAATCCAAGCGGAACTTTGAGATCCGCAGCAAGTTTGTGGCCTTCCTGCGCCGTTATCTGGACAACCTGGGCTTTATGGAGGTGGAGACCCCCGTGCTCAGCCCCATCGCCGGCGGCGCCAACGCCCGGCCCTTCATCACCCACCACAACACCCTGGATATCGACATGTATATGCGCATCGCCACGGAGCTGCACCTGAAGCGGCTGATCGTGGGCGGTATGGAGCGCGTGTATGAGGTGGGCCGGATCTTCCGCAACGAGGGCATGGACACCAAGCACAACCCCGAGTTCACCACCTGCGAGCTGTATCAGGCGTTTACCAATCTGGACGGCATGATGGACATTCTGGAGGGCATCCTCACGGGAGCCGCCAAGGAGATCCTGGGCACCTACCAGGTCACCTGGATGGGCCACGACATCGACCTGACCCCCAGCTGGCAGCGTGTCACCATGGCCGACGCCGTGAAGAACGTCACCGGGGCCGACTTTATGGCCTGCATCGGCGACGCCGACCGGGGCGTGGAGCTGGCCCGCAGCGTGGGCGTGGATATGGACGGCGTGCCCCACACCTGGGGCAACGCCCTGTATGAGACCTTCGACCAGAAGGTGGAGGAGACGCTGATCCAGCCTACCTTTATCACCATGTACCCCGTGGAGGTGAGTCCCCTGGCCAAGCGCAGCCCCAGCCAGCCGGAGCTTACCGAGCGATATGAGATGTTCATCTGCGGCTGCGAGATGGGCAACGCCTTCTCCGAGCTCAACGACCCCATCGACCAGTATCAGCGCTTCAAGGCCCAGGCCGAAAAGCGCGCCAACGGCGACGACGAGGCCGACATGATGGACGAGGATTTCGTTCTCGCCCTGGAATACGGCATGCCTCCCACCGGCGGCCTGGGCTTCGGCATCGACCGCTGCGCCATGATGCTCTGCGGCACCGACTCCATCCGGGATGTGATCCTGTTCCCCACAATGAAACCTTTGGACTCTGACAAGAAGGTTTCCAAGGAAGTTTCGGCTCCTGCGGAGGCTGCTCAGGCGGCTCCGGTCGTGGAGGAAAAAATTGATTTTTCCAATGTGGAGATCGAGCCGCTGTTCCAGGATCAGGTCGATTTTGACACCTTCTCCAAGAGTGATTTCCGTGCCGTGAAGGTTAAGGAATGCGAAGCCGTGAAGAAGTCCAAAAAGCTCTTAAAGTTCGTTTTGGACGACGGAACTGGCACAGATAGGGTCATTTTGAGCGGAATTCATGAGTATTATGAGCCGGAAGAACTGGTCGGAAAGACCTGCATCGCCATTACGAACCTGCCGCCCCGCCCGATGATGGGCATCGATTCCTGTGGTATGTTGATCTCCGCCGTGCATCACGAAAACGGCGAGGAAAAGCTCCATTTGCTGATGGTGGATCCCCACATCCCCGCCGGCGCAAAGCTCTATTGATTGACCTAAAATTGTCGGTGCTTACGCCACAACTTACGCCAATTTACTCCGAGGATGCACCACAGAGACAGAGAGAAATGTACAAATGAAAACAGCCCTGCAGAATCGCTTCTGCAGGGCTGTTCAGTTTGTCAAAAAGGCTTTTTGACAAACGGAAAACCACCGTAATTCTATCAGAATTACGGTGGTTCTTATGGCAGCGGGAGAAGGATTCGAACCCTCACATACGGAGTCAGAGTCCGCTGTGCTACCTTTACACAATCCCGCTATGTTCCTGACGAACAAAATTTATTATACTCGTTTTCCAGCGTTTGTCAACACTTTTTTTCCGGTTTCTGAAAAAATTTTCCGGGGGCGGTTTGGCCCGCCCCCGGAGAGGGTAAGAGACGTTACGCCGCCAGCAGATCCGCCGACGTGAAATACTTGCGCAGGGGCTTATACAGCAGAGCGAACACCACCAGGCACAGGACGATGCTGGGCAGCATATAGCTGCCGTTGTACAGCAGGGAATAGAACCAGGGGCTGGTCATGGTCATGCCGAAGAACTCGTCGGGCATCCACTTGCCCCAGACGAACACGCCGATGAGGTAGTGGGCCAGGAAGCGCAGCACGCCGCCGATGATGGTGCCGTAATAGACGCTCCACTTCCGGCGGGACAGCAGGCCCGCGCCGAAGCCCAGGGCCACAAAGGCCAGGAAATAGTCGCAGAGAATGGTGGTCCAGTCGATGGAGAACTTGTTGCCGATGAGATAGGTGATGGCGCCATACACCAGGCCGGCCAGGGAGCCCCAGCCGCAGCCATACCGGGCGGCGAACAGGATGATGGGCAGCATCTCCAGGGTGATGGAGCCGCCGTTGGGGAACTCATAGAGCTTGATGAGGCTGAGGATCTCCGCCATGGCGATGAAGATGGCAGCCTCACAGATCATGCGTGTTTTGCTGACTTTCATGTGTTTTTCTCCTCCGTGAAAAAAATATCCGCATCGCGGGCCGCGCAGGCGTCGCAATGCGGATACAAAGCGGTATGGTCGCATTCCTACGCCGGCATTACCCGGATCAGGTCTGAGGGACCGGACGGCAATACGTCGCATCTCAGCCGGCTTGCGCCAGCACCCCTTGGATTATGATAAGATTTTATCATGCCCGGCGATCTTTGTCAAGATATAAACGCACCGGCCCGGTAGGAAAAGCGCCCCTCCTTACCGCACCTGAACCCCCTCCGCCACCTGGGCCAGGTCGTCCACGGAGAAGCCCTTGCCGGTGACGGTCAGAACGGAGCTCCAGTCATCCAGCGTGCACACGACGGTGGACATCCCGTTTTTGTGGGTGGTGAATGCGGGATAGCCGTTGATGGTCAGCCGGTGCATATCGGCGTCCTCCGTGTCCACGCACATGACGCCGTCGCCGCTGAAAGCCATCAGCCTGATCTCCAGCCAGCAGCCGTCGCCGTCGGCATAGCGGTAAAACCAGATCCCCTGGCTCAGGTTTGTTTCCGTCAGGGTCACCCCGGTAGGCAGCCGGCTCACCGTCAGCCCGGAGGGGAGGGAGGACCCGCCGCTGCGGTCCGTCCGGGACCCGGGGCGCAGCAGGGTATGGGTGTCGAAGGTTTCCACCACCCAGCGAACCGTCTGGGACCGCAGGGTTGGGGACACGGCAAAGGCTACCGAGAAGCACAGCGCCGCCACTGCCAGAATCACCGCTGCCCGGCCCGCCAGCCGCCGCAGCACCCGTCCGGCGGAGCGCAGATCCCGGCGCAGAAGGCCCCGCTGAATGGTCTGCATGCACCGCCGCTGTGAAAGCGCAGGCACCGCAGCCGACGGGTCACGGGCCAGACGCTCCATGGCCTCCCGGGCCTGTCGGTTTTCCTGCCGCGCGACCTGGTCCATCAGCAGCGTAAACAGGGCCTCCTCCTGCTTGCTATTCCTCTCCTGCACGGTGCACCCCTCCTTTTCGCAATTTTGCCCTTTTTACAGACGTATCTATATACGTAACACCGTAATCCGCAAAATGCAACCGATTTTTTTCGTTTTTCTTGTTTTTTTCAAAAAAACTATTATAATGTAGAATGTTGAGTCTTTGAACATCTTGCCGACTGCGCGAAAGGGGGGACCATATGCTGCCGATTTGCATCCTTACCATCCAGGATGAGGACGACCGCGCGTATATGTCCCGCCTGTTTGTGCAGTATCATCGCCTGATGTATCAGTGTACATATGAGGTGCTGGACGACAAATGGGCCACGGAGGATGCCGTCCAGACGACGCTGCTGCGGCTCATCGACCGGATAGACGTTGTGCGGCAGCTGGACGAGAGCAAGCTGCCGGGGTATATCGCCGCCGCCTGCCGCCACACGGCGTACAACGTGCTCCGCCATAACCGCCGCCACCCCCAGGTGCCGCTGGAGGACGCGCCGGAGGCGTCGTCCGCGCCGGACATGGATGAGCTGCTGTCCCGCCGGGTGGAGCTGAATGCCCTGGCCCGGGTGTGGCCCCGGCTGGATGAGGACACCCGCTGGCTGCTGGAGGCCCGGTACATTCTGAACTATTCGGACAGCGAGCTGGCCCGGGAGATGGGCGTAAAGCCCACCAGCGTCCGCATGGCCCTGACCCGGGCCCGGAAAAAGGCCCGGGCTATGCTCCGGCCGGAGCTGGAGAAAATGTGATAAAAGGGGGAGAATTCTATGCTGACCGGTCTGACGGGCTTTTTGCCGGAGTCAACCTTGACCCTATACGATAACCTGGAATTTCTGTTCCGGATCCTGCTGTCCGCTGCCCTGGGCGCGGCCATTGGCCTGGAGCGCACCAAGCGCCAGAAGGAGGCGGGGTGCGGACCCACTGCATCATTGCCTGCGCCTCGGCGGTGTTCATGATCCTGTCCAAATACGCATTCATCGACACTGCCGCTCTGGACGGCTCCCGGGGGGCGGACACCGCCCGCATTGCCGCCCAGGTGGTCAGCGGCATTTCCTTTCTGGGCGCCGGCGTCATCTTCAAAAACGGCAGCTCCATCCGGGGCCTGACCACTGCCGCCGGTATGTGGGGCACCGCCGCCGTGGGCATGGCCATCGGCGCGGGTATGTACTGGCTGGGCCTGATGGAGGCTGTGGTGCTGGTGGTGATCCAGCTGGTGCTGCACCGGTTCCGGGTGGGCGGCGATGCGGAGATCACCCAGGAGGTCACGGTGCACATGACGGACAGCGACGGCCTGATGCAGGCCTTTGACTGCCTGGTCCGGGAGCACCGGGGCAAGATCACCGACAGCACCCTGACCCGGGAGGACAGCATGCTCTGCCTGGAGGTGTCCATCCGGCTGCCGGACCCCATTACCCATGAGGAGGCCCTGCGTTTTCTCAGGGAAAACCCCGGCGTCCGCAAGATTTCCGTATAACAGAGGAGGAAGCCATGAAGATCGTATGCCTGGGCGACAGCCTGACCACGGGATACAACCTGGCCCCCGGAGAAGGCTGGGTGGACCTGCTGAACCGGGAGACGCCCCATCTGTGGGTCAACGCCGGCGTGGCCGGCGATACCTCCACCGGCCTCCTGGTCCGGCTCCAGAGCCAGGCCCTGCCCCAGAAGCCGGATATGGTTCTGTTTATGGGCGGCGACAACGACATTATGCTCACCGGCTCCGCCGACCAGGCCAAGTCTGCCGTCATGGCCATGGTCCACCAGTGCGTGGCCGCCGGGGTCCGGCCGGTGGTGGGCATTCCATATCCCGTGCGCACCATCCCGGCCCAGTGGCAGCCGGTGTGCGACATGGACCGGGCTCTTGAGGCCTCGGCGGAATACGTCCGGTGGCTGCGCAGGCTGACGGACGCCATTTCCCTGCGGCGGGTGGATTTCGGCGCGGCCTTCGACGCCGCCGGGAACACGGCGGACCTGTACCAGCGCGACGGCATGCACCCCAGCCGCCTGGGCAGCCGCGTCATGGCGGACGCCGTGCTTCACGACCTCCACTTGGTCAGATAGCCCAAAGACGGACCTCCGTTTTTTACCATTTATCCAAATGTTACCCGGGCCCAATGTTTCGCGTTGACACCATTTCCCGCCCCGTGATAGAATGGACATAACAACGGAATAGGGATCATCGGTGGATGGACTCGGGAGAGACCGCGCTCTGCGCGGCGCCGAAGGGGAACGCAGAAGCTCTCAGGCAAAAGGGACCGGGTCCGGACGATACTCCGAAAAGGCCGGATATGTCCGGCCACCGAAGGTGCAACTCGCCTCATCCGGGGCGGGGAATCTCTCAGGTTAGGATACGGGGGCGCAAGGCAACGGCTTTGCGCCCTTTTTTTGCTGCCCAAAAAACAGGAAGGAACAACTTTGAAGGAGGAGCTTAGAAAATGAGCGAACTGAAGCGCACGCAGCTGTACGACGTGCATGTTTCCGCCGGGGCCACCATGGTGGACTTCGGCGGGTGGGAAATGCCC
>ENA-OQCL01001167-OQCL01001167.1-human-gut-metagenome-genome-assembly--contig:-NODE-1167-length-10185-cov-4.480314_pt1 | contig 10185 bp, 13 predicted proteins | sample MGYA00242502_ERZ504586 | MGnify/ENA primary metagenome ERZ504586 (study PRJEB26092, sample SAMD00036316) | human gut metagenome | host: Homo sapiens | study: EMG produced TPA metagenomics assembly of... | reverse complement strand
GAAAAACGCCGAAGAGATCGTCGACGGATACATCAGGAACGCGCTGACCGAATTCTTCGACGACGACCGCGTGATTCACGGATAGAGCAGTTTTCAGCGGACGCGCCCGCGCGGCGCGTCCTTTTTTTATAACTTTACGCAGGGAGGGCCGGTTTATGGCGCTGGCGGACACTTTTGAGAAAGATGTAATCGAATTCACGCGCGAGCTCGTGCGCATACGCAGCTACTCGGACGAGGAGGGCGGCGTCGCACGTGCCGTCGTCGCCAAAATGAAGGAGCTCGGCTACGACGAGGCCTTCATCGACGGCACAGGCAACGCGGTCGGATTCATCGGGAACGGCGAAAAGCTCATCCATTTCGACTCGCACATGGACAACGTAGAGGTCAACGACGCGGACGAGTGGATTCTTCCGCCCTTCGCCGCCGAGATAAAGGACGGGCGCATCTACGGACGCGGCTCCGTCGATATGAAGGGCGGCCTCGCGGCCTCGATATACGGCGCGGCGCTCGCGCGCGAACGCGGGCTGACGGAGGGCAAGCGCATATGCGTCAGCGGAAGCGTCTGCGAGGAGTACTGCGACGGCGAGAACATCAAGATGATGTACAAGGAGCTCAGCCTTCGCCCCGACTTCGTCGTGATATGCGAGCCGTCCGACGACGTGATAACGCTCGGCCACAAGGGCAAGGCGCAGATGCGCATAGTCACGCACGGCCTTTCGGCGCACGGCTCCGCGCCCGAGAAGGGCGTCAACGCCGTCTACGAGATGGCGGAAATCATAGCGCGCGTCGAAGCGCTGAACAAAAAGCTCACAGACGAGGGCGACCCGCACGGCACGATAGTGCTCTCGAACATCAGCTGCGTCACCGCGTCGCTCAACGCCGTGCCGAGCGAGTGCGAGATATACCTCGACCGCCGCCTCGTCCTCGGCGAGACGGAGGAGAAGGTGCGCGCAGAGATGGATTCTCTCGTCGCGGGAAAGCGCGCTACGTGGGAGACAGGCACGCTGCGCCGCACGAGCTGGACAGGCGCGCCGCTCGTCTACGAGCCGCTGCACATGGCGTGGAAGATAGAGGACGGCTCGCCGCTCAAGCGCGCCGCCGATGAAGCATACCGCGACGCCTTCGGCGAAGCGCCAGCGCGCTACGACTTCTGGGACTTCGGCACGAACGCCGTCACCCCCGTCGGCATGGGCATCCCGACGATAGGCTTCGGCCCCGGCGAGTACAAGCTCGCCCACATGCGCGACGAAAACTGCGAAACGTCGAAAATAGCGAAAGCCGCGGAGTTCTACGCGGCGATCATCGGACGGCTGTAGACTGCGCAGCAGAACGAAAATTACAGAGGCGGCGGGCCTGCGAGGCGCGCCGCTTTTTCATAGACGGCGAGGAAATTTTACGCGGCTGCGTGAATTTGACGGACGAAGGTGATTCTATGGGAGTTTTCTTACAGCTCGCGCTCTTTTCCGGATGCGAGGAAGACGACGCGCGCGCGGCGGTCGAGGCGGCGGCTCACAGCGCGGAGTTCGACGTCAACCCCGCGGCCTGCCGTTACGCCCATTCCCACGAAGGGACGCAGGCGCTCATAGCGGGCGGCGAGCCCGGCTTCGCGCCGCTCGCGAAGGCGCTCTCGGAGGCGGCGCAAAATCCCGTCATGCTGCTCTGCATATACGACGGCGGCTTCTGGGGCTACGACTTTTACGGCGGCGGGGACGAGGACCATTTCAGCACGATGCCGGAATATTTCGGGCCCGTCTCAGAAGAAGAGAAGCTGCGGCTGAGCGGCAATCCCTCCGCGCTTGCAGGCTGGTTCCCGATACGCGGCGAACGCGGGATAGCGCGCTACCTTGTCGACTGGGACGAATGCCCGCCGGAAGAGCTTGAGGAGGAGGGCAAAGCCTACGAAGGAGACAGCTTCGGTTACGGCGACTGCTGGCAGATGACGGACTTCGCCGCGCGTCTCGGCTTCCCGTGGGCTTTTGACGACATAGAGGGCGCGCCGCGGCTCAAGCCGCAGCTTCCGACGCTCCGCGAGATTCTGGACAAGGAATTGCCCTCTGTATCGGGCGGCGAAGTGCTGGACAAGTATCCGCTGCTCGCCGCGCTGCCTCGGCCTTTTCCTTTGACTACGTGCGCGAACTGCTTACCGAAGAGAGCGTGCGCGGATTTCGCTTCGAGAACAAGACGCCGCTTGAAATCATCGACGAAGCGGAAAATTATCGCTGGTCGGTAAAAATGCCTGAGCGCGACAAGCTCTGCATGAGGCTCGCGGCGCTCGAGGGTTTCTGCTTGCTATGGATGCAGCAGGACGAATTCAACGCATGGTGCTGTTTGGATAAAGCTACATACGAGCCCGTCTGCGTCAAATATGAGAAGCCGAGCGACGTGCGGCTGCTGCGCGCACGCGCCGCGGTCACGGATTTTCACAAAGCGCCACCGCGCGCAGCGCGACCTGAAACGGCTGATAGAGCTCGACCCCGCGAATGAAGCGCTCTACCGCGCCGAGCTGCGCAGATGGGGCGAAGAGGAAAGGGCGTGGCAGACAGAGAGCGACAAAAGCTTCGACGCATGGATGGCGGGCATAGAACGCGAAAAGGCGGCTGAGGCGGAGAAAACGGAAGAACGTATCGCCCGCATAGTCGAAAGGCGGCGCGGAAAGCGCGGATAAAGAGAGAGCCGCGCGCTACAAAAAGGGGCCTGTTTTGTAACTATGTATAATTGCGTTGTAAAAGTATTTGACTATATAATTGAATAAGAAAAAAGTACAAAGGAAGGAGGCGCGGCGTATGATTCTTAATCAGCGGCAAAAAGTTGAGAATGCAGTAGCATATTTTGCGCAGGAGTATAGACGTGCTTATAAACGCTGGCCCGCGCAAATGTGGATTTACAAGCTGCTCGCGCTCCTTGACTTTCGGATATTAAAGGCTACAGGACGTCCTTGTCTCGGCTTGGATTACTTCGCTATGGAGAACGGCCCCGTCCCGCCCTATTTATACGACAACAGACACAACGAAAACGTAAGCGCTACTTACCGTTTTACCCCATCGCTGGAAGGCGGAGGAAAGATATACATCGAGGCCTTAAAGAAACCCGAGTTAGAATATTTTTCCGACCGCGCCGTCGATGAGATGGAACGTCTATCGCAGGAGTTTATCCTTTCCGGCAAGGGACTATCTTATCTCATAGAGGCCACGCACAAGCTTCGCTCATGGGAAACCGCGTGGAACGCAGCCTTGAATTTTGGGCGTCGCAGAATGTTGATGGAATACTCCGATGAGTTTTCACCCGACATTCATACTAAACCGACGGACGAGCTGTCTTGGGAAGAAGAGGCGTTTTTAGCATACGAGAAACGTCGCGAAGCCGAGTTACGAGAGGCAGAATAGCCGCAAATGGAGACAGGCGACGTATTTCTTTGGCGCAACTATCCTTATGCAGTAACCGGAAAAATTAAAGACCGCTGGTTCCTCTATCTTGGCAAATACAGAGTCGACCCATTTTCAGAAATTTACCTTTTAATCCCGACCGCGACGACGCAGCTTCATCACTTCGAACCAGGCGGGAGGAGAGCTTCGCACAGTTACATAATGATAAAAGCCTCAGACGGCTTTGGTTTTGAAGCTGACTGCGTTATAGATTTTGACGAGGTATTCTACGATACGACGGAACGCGACTTCGCTCAGTTCTGTTCGCGCGGAGACATAATACCTAAGGGCAGAATCGACAACCAGCAAACCCTGCTCAAAATTTACAAAGCAGTCGAAGCAGCACGTGACGTAGACCGCTGCATAAAGCTCTGTGTAAGAGATAATCTGAAAGCAATAGGCGTAAATATCTAGCCGAGAGATGAAAAGACTAAAGCCGCCCTAAACGGGCGGCTTTTTCGCTGCTTTTACGCGAGTTTCTTCAATTCCTCGACGACGCTTGCGACCATGCGCGTTATCGAAAGGTCGGGGACTCCGGCGACGATGTTGCCGCAGCAGTTGACTGGGATGAGGATGCGAGATGCGGCGCTCTGCCCCACCGCCGCAGCCATCGCGGGCGTGATTTCGCCGAGCAGCGAGTCGGCTATGACGATGGCGACGGGGCCGATTATCACGTCGGCGCTGCGGCAGCAGACCTTGACGGAGTTCTCGCCGGTCGCGGCGCGGTTCGCGCCGGCCTTGAGCATCGCGGCGGCGGCGGTGCTGTTCGTCCCGACCGCGGTGACGTCGGCCTCGGGGAAGGCCGCCTTGACCGCCTGCACGACCTGGCGGCCTATGCCGCCGCCCTGTCCGTCTATTACGAGAATTTTCATGAAAGCTTCACCTCTTGTAAAAGTTTGCCGCTTCGCCGATACTTTTGCCGTAAGGCATAATTTACAGCGAAGGAGTGAGCGCGATGACTACGAGCCTGCGCGAGATTCCGGGCATAGGCGAGCGCATGGAGACGCATTTCCGCAATATCGGCGTGAGCTGCGTCGAGGAGCTCGTCGGGCGCAGCCCGGAGGAGCTCTTCGAGCTCAACTGCAAATTCAAGGGCTTCCGCGACGACCCGTGCGCGCTCTACGTTTTCCGTCTCGCCGTCTATTATGCGGAGAATCCCGTGCGCGACCCCGCGAAGCTCAAATGGTGGTACTGGAAGGATAAAAAGTACCCGCCCGAAAGCTGAGAGCCGCGCGGCTAATATTCGGCATGGTACGGGAACGGCAGGAGCTCCTTCGCGCGCACCTTGCAGAGGCCGCCTTCGTCCTCGACTATCACCCAGCAGTCTGGCATGTAGTCGCCGAGTATCTGGCGGCAGTTGCCGCAGGGCGGCATTATCTCGCCGCGCTCGCCGCCGCGCACAGCGACGATGCAGTCAAACTCCCGCGCGCCGTCCATGACCGCCGCGCCTATCGCGACCGGCTCGGCGCAGGTTCCGTGTATAGAGTAGACGTTGACGCCGCGGTATATTTTCCCGTCCGCGGCCCTCAGCGCGCAGCCGACGGTGTGACGGTATTCCTCGCCGTCGTAGCAGGGCGCTATCGCGCCGCGCGCGATCTCTATAAGCTCGCGGTCCTCCGGCTCAAGCGCGCGTTTTTCCATGAACTGTGCGCTCCTTTCATATTTATAGTTTCTTCCGCAGATATATCATGTCGCGCAGAAGCACGCCGTTGTCGATTATCGGGCGGCTGTAATTTTTCGTGAAAAAATCCCGTTCGCGGCGGAATACCGAAAATCCGCAGCTTTCGTAAAATCCGAGCGTCTGCGGCGTTTCGCCCGTGCCGAGTATCAGCTCGGAGAAACCGCGCTCGCGGCAATGCCGTTCGATGAATCCCATCATCGCGCGCCCGTGCCCGCGCCGCTGACGCTCCGGCGCGACGGAGATATTTTTCAGCTCCGCCGTTCCTCCGCCCTCGTCGGTTACGACCGCGGCGCAGAGCGCGGTTTCGCCTTCGCGCATGACGAAGAGCACGCCGCGCGGAAGGTAGCGCATGATCATCGTCTCTTCCTCGTCGCCCACGAGCAACAGAGAAATGTATTTTTCCTTATCTTCCGAGATTTTTACGATTTCCATATCATTCGCCGCCGCGCCGCAGCGTCAGCACCGTCAGCTCCGAGGGCACGCCGAGCCGCGTCAGGAAGCCGTTCCATATCCCCGTGCCGGGCGAGACGAAGAGCTTCATGCCGTCGACGCCGTACCAGCCGTTTACAAATCCGCCGTTGTATTCCGCAATCGCACGCGCAAGCCCCAGACCATCGCCGCCGTGAGTGTGGCCCGAGAGCTGCAAATCCGCGCCCGCCTCGGCGTTCGCGCGCGCGTTTGCCGGGCGGTGGTCCATCAATATCACAAACGCGCCCTCCGGCGCTCCTTCGAGAGCCTTGCGCGCCTCCGTCCGCTCTATATAGCCGTCCGGCAGCCCCGCGACTGTCAGCGCCGCTTCGCCGCGCCGTATGGCGGCGTTTTCGTTGGCGAGCATCTTTATCCCCAATTCTTCGAGCCGCGCCGTCCATTCGCGCCAGCCGAAATAATATTCGTGGTTGCCCGCAACGCCGAAAACTCCGTCGCGCGCGCGCAGCCCCGCGAGCGGCTCAACGTCGGCGCGCCGCGCCTCGACCGTGCCGTCGATGAAGTCGCCCGTTATCAGTATCAAGTCTGGATTCAATTCGCAGGCGCGGCGCACAAGCTCCGCGGCCCACGGTGCTTTGCGCGAGGCGCTTATGTGCAGGTCGCTGAGGTGGATTATCCGATAGCCGTCAAACTCCGGCGGAAGCTCCGCAAACGCCGCTTCTCGCTCGACTATGCGCGGCTGGCGCTGCGCCTCGTAAACGCCGTAAACTCCGACCGCGAGCGACAGAGCGAGCATCAGAGCCGCCGTCGCAGGCGAGATGCCCGACGACGCGAAGACGCCGTAATACATACCGCTGCCGGTGCGCCACGCGTTTGCGGCGCGCGCTATTGAGCGCAGCGCGAGCGACAGGTCGCGGCAGAGCGTCAGCGCGAATAGCACGGCGAGCGCGACGAAGGCGGCGGTGTAGCCCTCGATGACGAGCTTCGGCAGCTCCGGCGAGAAGAAGTGGCCGCCGACGTGAGTGAAGAACTGCTGCTTGAAGGCCGCCGCGGCGATAAGCAGAGAGAGAGCCGCCTTCGCGGGCCAAGCGGCGCGCAGCGGCAGGACGAAGCGCAGAACTGTGTAAATCACCAAAACGAATGCAGCTATCCTAAACATGAGGTCAAGTATAGATGTTGGAGCCGCTCCAGGTCAACAGCGCGCCGCTCTGATAAAATAGGCCCATGACCATAACGAAAGGACTGACGGCGTTGAAGACTAAATTTTTGAAGAACTTGCTCGCCGCGCTGCTGCTCGCGCTGCTCGCCGCGCTTCCGGCGGCCGCCGCGGAAAAGCGGTTCCACATACTGATGATAAACGACCCGCACAGCTACATACTGCCCTACCGCGAGGCCGTTACGGACGCGGAAGGACGGCCCGCCGCCGCATACACGGGCGGCATGGCGCGCGCGCTCGAACTGGTGCGCGAGGAGCGCGCGAAAATCGAGGCCGGGTCCGGCGCGCCAGTCTTTCTATTTGAAGCCGGCGACATTATGCTCGGACTCAAAGGCGCGCTGACGGCCGGCGAAGCGGAGTACGGCGCGCTCGCGCTGCTCGGCTTTGACGCGGGCGTGCTCGGCAACCACGACTTCGACGGCGGCGTGAAGACGCTCGCGAAGCTCGGGACGAAGCTGAAATTTCCAGTCCTCGCCTCGAACATAGAATTTGAGGACGAGCGCGCCGTCGGGCGATATTTCGCAAAGAGCGCGATAATCGAGCGCGGCGGCGTGAAGCTCGGAGTATTCGGCCTCGTGACGCCGGAGCTCAAGTCGGTGGTGAGCTTCCCCGAGGGCTTCGAGGTTGACGCGGATCTCGCCGCGGTCGCGGAAAGATACGCCCGCGAGCTGCGCGCTGCGGGCGCCGACGCAGTCGTCGCAATAAACCACATCGGCCTGCCGCTCGACAAAAAGCTCGCCGCCGAGGCGCGCGGCATCGACGTCATCGTGGGCGGACACACGCATGACGCAGTGGAGGAAAAGATAATCATAGACAACGGCACAAACTCGACGCTCGTCGGACAGGCGGGCCTCGACGGGCGGTACGCTGGGCGCTTCGACGTGACTGTGGACGATGGCGGCCTCGTAGCGGAAAAGTCGTCGTGGAAGCTGCTGCGCGTCACGCCGGAGACGCGCGGCGTGCCCGAGGTAGAGACGATGGGCCGCGCGGCGCAGCGTGAAATCGCCGCGGCGCTGAAAATCGGCAACCCAGTTATGGGGCTGACGCGCGCCGTGGACTGCACGCGGACGGCGGCGCGCACGCGCGAGAACGAATTCGGCAGCCTCGCGGCCGAAGCCTTCCGCTGGCGCGCGGGCGCAAGGATAGGCATGATAAACGGCGGCTCGCTGCGCATCGGCCGCGTCGTGCCGCCGGGGCCTTTCTCGTCCACAGATATGCTCGACCTGATACCATACGGCGACAAGCTCCGCCGCCTGCTGATGACCGGCGCGCAGATACGCGAGCAGCTTGAAATTTCGGCCTCGTCGCTCGTCGCGCCCGGCGAGGAGTACGATTACGCGCGGCGCACGCATTCGGGCGAGTTCCTGCACGTTGCGGGGCTGCGCTTCGAGATAGACCTTGACGGCGAGGCCGCGGAGGTCATGAACCGCCGCATGACGCGCGCCGGAAGCCGCGTGCGGAACGTAACCGTCGAAAGCGCGCGCGGCTGGGAGCCGCTCGACGACGAAGCGGTCTATTCCGTTGCGGCGTCGGCCTTCCTCTGCCGCGAGTTCGGCTGCATAAGGAACGAAGAGACGCCGCACAGCGTGATAGAGGCCTTCGACGCCTACTGCGGCGAGGCGCTCGGACGGCGCTTCGAGCCGAAGCTCGACGGCAGGATAAAGATAACGGGCGGCGGAAAATAACACCGGCCGCCGTACAGACGAAGGGACGAAAAGCACAGAGCGCGGGACAAATTCAGTCTCCGCGCTCCGTTTTTTATACGGTGGAAAAATTACAGCGATTCTCTGAAGAGCGACGCCGCGCCTATGACGGCTGCCTCGCCGCTTAAGCTTGAGGTTTTCAGCGTGAAATAGGGGCGGAAGGGCGCTGGCAGGTATTTTTGCGCGCGCGCGGCGAGCTCCTCCGCGAGCCCGTCCGCGCGGCTCATCCCGCCGCTCAGTATCACGGCTTCGGGGTCGAGCGTCACCGTTATCGAGGCTATGCCGCGCGCAAGAGCTTCGAGCGCGGGCGAGATTATCGCCTCGGCTTCGGGCGCGGCGCGCATCTGCCAGAGCGATTTGAAATCTGCGGGAAGCCCCGAGGCCTTCGCGCGCCGTTCAAGCCAGTCGGCGGAGGCCGCCTCTTCGAGGTGTCCCGCGCCGCCGCAGCCGCAGCCGGTCAGCTCCGCGCCGCAGAGCGCCATGTGGCCGCATTCCGCCGCCATGCCGTGCGCGCCGCGCACGAGCCGCCCGCCCGAGACTATGCCCGCGCCGACCCCCGTGCCGAGCGTCAGCACGACGTAGTCCTCCATCCCGACGGCCTCGCCCGCCATGCCCTCGCCGAGCGCCGCGCAGTTCGCGTCGTTCTCAATCGCGGCCTTCGCGCGGATGCCGCGCTCCGCAAGACGGAGCTCGACCGCCGCGCCGAGCGCAAGGCCGTCGCAGTTCTCGTAATTCGTGAGCCGCGCGACGGTTTTGCGGTCTTTCGCGACGAAGCCGGGCAGCCCCATGCCGGCGAAGCATTCTTCACCGCTTTCGGCGAAGCGCATGACGAGCGCCGCGGCGGCTTCGACGAGCGGTTCCGCCATGCGCGGCGACGGAGCCGCGACGGTTTCCGCGCGCAACAGCTTCGCGGGGCTTCGCGAAAAATCTACGACGCCAGCCGTGATAGTATGTCCGCCTACGTCGAGGCCGATTCGTTTCATTTAATAATTCTCCTGCGCGGCGCGCGCGACGTCCGCCGCCGTGCAGATGAAGCGCCGCAGCTCGAACACTTCCTCGCATTCGAAGCGCAGCGTGCGCCCCGCCATGCGCTGCGCGCCCGGGACGAGCGCCGCCGCGTCGGCCTGGAGCGTGTTCATGAAGGTGATTTCGAGCGAATAGGGCCCTTCGAGCGTAAAGGGGCGCAGCTCCCCGCGCAGCGCCGCTTCGGCGGCATCCTTCGCCGCGGCGTAGATTTCGGGCTCCGTCTCCTCGGGCGTGCGGCAGAGCGCCGCTCCGCGCCCGAGCCCCTCCTTTACGGAGCAGAGGCGGAGCCGCGGCCCGAGCAGGCTGCGCGCCTCGGCGCAGAGGGCGTCGTCGCCCGTCGCGAGCGCCACGGGGACACCGAGAGCTCCGCAGAGCAGCGCGTTGACGCCCGTCTCGCCCATCTTCACGCCGTTGACCGCAAGGCCGTATATCGTGCGCGAATCGAAGGTGTGGTCGAGCACGGCCTTCTCCGTCCCAGCCATCGCGTGATATCCGACGAAAAAGCGCCGCCGCGCAGCCCGCCGCGCCCTCGACCATGCCGAGCACCTTCGGCGAACCGCTCGCGAGCGAGACGTGCTTTCCGAACTCCGCTATATCGAGGTTCGTCATCGAGCCGTGCGCGTCGCATATCACAACGCGCTCAGCTCCCGCGTCGAGAGCGCCGCGCACCGCGGCGCGCATGTCCCCGGCCTGCCGCGCGCGTCCGAAAGC
>ENA-OQCL01001166-OQCL01001166.1-human-gut-metagenome-genome-assembly--contig:-NODE-1166-length-10208-cov-4.720762_pt1 | contig 10208 bp, 10 predicted proteins | sample MGYA00242502_ERZ504586 | MGnify/ENA primary metagenome ERZ504586 (study PRJEB26092, sample SAMD00036316) | human gut metagenome | host: Homo sapiens | study: EMG produced TPA metagenomics assembly of... | reverse complement strand
TTTTAGCCGCCCTTTTGGCAGTGGGTGCCATCAGCTTGCGGCTGTTTTTTCAGTCAAGATTTTTCCCCTGCTTTTCTGATACTGCTTTGGCGTTGTGCCGTAAATTGCCTTAAAGGTGCGGATGAATTGCGTGGTATCCCGATACCCCACACTTTCACAAATATCGTCAATTTTCATATTGGTGCGAAGCAGCAGGTCGCGGGCATGCTGCATACGGATTTGCCTGAGCATGTCCGAAAAGGATTGTCCAGTCTGTTGTTTGATCAACGAGCTCAGATAGGGCTCACTGAGGTAAAAGTGCTCGGCGGTTTGTTTCAGTGAAGTGGTAGCGTAATTTAAATGAATGTAGGATTTAATTTCCACCATTCGCTGATTTAGCCCTGTGTTGGCGGATGAAATTTTAACGCTTTCCTCGTAATTCTGAATCAGATAGGAAAAAAAGGTGGTAATCAGCCCGTCGATCACATGGTTTGCGTAGGGTTTGTTTTCCTCTTGCTGTGCGTACATATAAAGTAGTAGCTCCAGCAGGAAGGCGTCATCCCCGCAGTGAAAGGTTAAGGAGTTTTTGATAAATTTTTGGGGAGTAAAAGTGTTTTGGGGCAAAGTAGTCGGACAAGACCGTTTTATTTTGCAGGAGATTGATAAACACGCGGTCGAAGGTGCTTTTACGGATTTTGATGTTAACCGAGCGGCTCTTTGGCAGGGGAAAAAACAAAATGTTCGATGTGGGGCGGAATGATAACAATATCACCGGTTTGCATTTCAATTGTCTGTGTTTCGATCCGGTGCCCGCATTTGCCACGCAGAGTGTAAACAATTTCAAAAAAATCGTGCTGATGGGGGGGAATATCCAAATATTGCGGCACATAGTTGAGCTCTACATTGCAATTCTTCGCAATATGGTTCTGCTCGTGGAGCAAGTCGGCTCCGGTTCGGTTGATGTAAGCCTCCATCTCAGCCCGGGAATGGACGGCCTCCTCCGATTCCAAATAGCTAAAATCAAAATCCTTCGCACCGGAAGGAGCGTGGAGCTTGATGCGGTTCATATCAAAAAATGTCCAAATTTTTACCAGTTTGCCGATAATAAGCATACCCGATCTCTTCATCCGCATCCAGTTTGGAAAGCATCTGGTAAATGCGCTTTAAATCCATATGGAATCCTCCCGGCAATCGTTTTGATTATGATAGCATAATGGGCGGCATAGCCGCAGGGCAGCCTGAATCAATGGTTCAATGTTTTCCGACACACTAAAAATTTTCGCTTTCATGTGTTACGTGAGGTTATTATAGCATATGTTGTGTCTGTTTGTGAAGAAATACCGATATTTTTTCATAAATCAGGGTATTGTTTAGATTCTCTATTTCGAATATAGTAGGAATTAATAAAAACGAACCATAAGAAAGCGCTTTCTTGTGAAAATCTGAATGGAGGAAATATGATGAAATTGTTTACAAAAATTTTGGCGGGATGCTGCGCGCTGGCGATGGTATTCTCTCTTGCCGCATGCAAGGATACGCCGGCCGATGAGCCTGATAGCACAGGGGATGCTGCGGTGAATCTCTCCGAGGCTACTCCGGGCGAAACCGTTGCACAGGCTGACGATATGTCTGAAACGGCGCCGGAGGAGGACTCCGCGCAAACGCCTGCCGACACGGAGGAGGCGCAGAGCCAAAATGGCCAGACTCCTCCCTCCACTGAAAAGAATACGGCCGCTTCACCGAATTCTGGGAAGGATCTGAGCAAAACGGAGGTGCTGGCTCTTTATCAAGCAGGCACGAAAAAGAGCAGCCTCAAACGCACGAAATACAACCGCCAGCTGACCTATGGCAAGCTCTGGTCGCCGGGTAATTTTGACAATGCACAGTTTGACTTGGTGGAAGACAAAGAAAAGGCCGCCCCGATTTTCAACGGCACAGATACGGCCTCAAAAGCAGTCACACTGCCTACCCTACAGGAGAGTTTGGTGGAATCTGCGACCTGCAAGGAAGCCGGCGGCAAGCGTGTGCTGACGATCCGCCTGAAAGCGAAATCCGGCGATCAGGGCATCGCCGATGGAGCGGGCGGATACCTCGACCTCGTCAATTTCGAGCAGGTTGGCAGCATGGCGAAAGCCTATGGAAAGGCGATGTTCCCACTGGCAAATATCAAAACGAAGTCGATTCAAACCACGCTGAGTGCCGGCACATACACCGTGACGCTTGCCACAGACGGCAAAATTGAAAAAGCCTCTCTTACTTATCAGCAAACGGTAAAGGGCGATATGAAGCTGAGTATCCCATCCTATGAAATTAAATGTGACGTCCGCTTCCAGATGACGATGGATTATACTGCCTAAGGAGCGCTTTTGAATGGGCATTTTAGAATACGGCGCGAAATTCTGTGCCAAAAAGCTCGATGAGATGGACCGCACGCAGCGCTACCCGATCGCGGTTCCGTCTCCGGAGATCGTATTACATACCGACCTTCCCTATTGTTCAGGCGGAGATCCGGCACACCGGCTGGATCTCTGCTATCCCGCAAAGGGCGGAGATTTTCCGCTGGTAATCGATATCCACGGGGGCGGCCTGATCTATGGGACGAAGGCGCTCAACCGCGATTTTACGCTTCACTTGGCAGAGCAGGGCTTTGCGGTGGCCAGCCTTGATTACCGGCTGGTGCCGCAAACTCGTTTCGATGGACAAATTCGGGATCTATTTGCTGGCTTTCGTTGGCTGAGTGAGCACCTGGATGATCATCCGATCCAGAAAGACGCTGATTTTTTGACGGGGGATTCTGCAGGCGCGCTTCTGGCAGTCTATGCCGCGCTGATCGAGCAAAGCTCCCGGCTGCAACGTCAGTTTCAGGTGGAGCCGTCTGGCCTTCCGCTGCTTGGCCTTGGCCTGAGTTTTGGCATGTATTTTACCCGGCATAGGGATTTTGCAGGGAAGCTCCAGCCCTTGTTTTTTTGGAAAAGACTACCGCAGCCGTGACTTTTATCCGTCTATGGAGCCAGAGCGGCTCCCTGAGCTGGAAATTTTGCCGCCCTGCTATCTGGTCACCAGCGATGATTGCGCATTAAAACCGCACAGCACCGCTTTTGAGCAATTGCTGAGGCAACACGGTGTGCAGCACACGTTTCGCTGTTGGCCCAAAAATGCGGAAAAAGAGCTTCCCCATATTTTTAATGTTGCCCATCCGGATTGGCCGGAGAGCCGGGAGACCATGCAGGAAATGGCCAACTTTTTCCGGGTATTGTGTTCCCAAAGCATCCTAGTTTAAAATGTAAGTCGCATGGAGGTCTTTATGAAATCTTTTACGCTAAATGAAAGGGCTGATACCAGGCCCAACGACCGCTATTGGCAGTTCTGTGTCGGGAGCTGTCACGCTGCACTGGCGCTGCGAGCAGATTATCAGCGGCAGCTCAAACGGGCGCATGACGAATTGGGATTCCAACGGGTACGCTTCCACGGCATTTTTGATGACGATATGCAGGTTGTCACCTCTTTCCACGATTATCTACCTTTGCCGGGCAGTAAAAAAAGTAAAAAACGCGGTCGTTCTATCAGGTTGCTGTCGTTTATGACGCGCTGCTGGAGATTGGGATTAAGCCCTTTGTGGAGCTCGGTTTCATGCCCTCTGTGATGGGGCGGGGGAAACGGACGGTATTTCACTATAAAGGAAACGTCACGCCGCCCAAGGAATACGAGGCTTGGCGGCGGCTGATCCAGGATTTTATCCGGTTTTTGATTGGCCGTTATGGAAAATCGGAAATTGAGAGTTGGTTTTTCGAGGTCTGGAATGAGCCGGATTTACGCGGTTTTTTTTGGACAGGTTCGCAGGCGGAATATTTTCTTCTCTATAAAACTACCGTCAACGCCATTAAGGATATTGACCCCAATATCCGCGTGGGCGGCCCCGCCACCTCGCAGAACCGCTGGCTGCCCGAAATGCGCGCCTATTGTGAGAAGGAGCGGCTGCCGCTTGATTTTCTCTCCACTCATCACTATCCTGGCGATGATATCGGTTTGCCGATTTTAACGAGTGAGAATATCAGCCGCATGCTGTTCGCAGCAAAGCGAAACCCGGGCGATAATATTTCGCAGGTGATCCGTAAAATGATGTATCGCCCGCAGCTGCTGCCTCTTATTCAAAAGGACTCCATGCTCCGGCAGGCACAGCAGGCGCGGCAGGAGGCGGGGGATATCCCTCTGCTTTATACGGAGTGGAATGTGAACCCCACCTGCACTGCGCCTCTGCATGATACCACGCAATCTTCCTCCTATATCGTCAAGCATGTGATGGATTGCCAATATCTCATGGAGGGCTGCTCCTTCTGGTGCTTTTCCGATATTTTTGAGGAAAGCACCTTTCTGCCGCAGCCGTTTACTGGCTCCTTTGGCTTGATGAATATTTATGGAATCCCGAAGCCGAGCTATTGGGCGTTTTACCTGCTCAAGTTGTTGGGGGATAAGCGCTATATCCTGCCCACGACACATGAGGATGTCGAATTCGCCGCTTTCCGCTCCGAGGATGAAATCCAGCTGCTTGTTTACCATCAATCCTATGTGATGCAGGAAGGGGCAACCGAGCCGGTTCAAATTACGCTTCAAACCGGCCGCGAGGTGCAATCGGTCCGCCGCTGGCGCATCGACCGCACGCACGGCAATCCGCTGCCCCTGTGGCAGGAGATGGGCTCCCCTGATCTGCTCACGCCGGAGCAGGCGGCTGAAATAGAGGAAAAAAGCCGGCTGAAGCCGGAAGAAATTCCATTTCGTTTGTCAAGCTCTGGCGTCATTCTGGAAACAGCTATTGCGGATAATGACGTGCAGCTGATCACTGTTTCTCTGAGTAAGGGAGGGAGCCTGGCGTGATTCATTCAATTTTGCCAAAACCGCGTGAGATACAGGTAGAAGAGGGCTTCTATCAGGGCGGTCCGGAGCGGACGGAACAAATATGCGACGATTCCCTAGAGACAGAGGGCTATCGCCTGAAAATCGGCGCGCAGGCCATTGAGATGCGCGCCAAAACGCAGGCCGGTTTTTACTATGCGGAGCAAACGCTCCGGCAGCTTCAGCGGCAGAATGGCGGAAAGCTTCCGCTGTGCGAAATCGTGGACGCTCCTGTGTTTGCGCATCGCGGCTTCATGCTCGACTGCGTGCGTCACTTTTTCCCGGTCACCGATTTGAAGCGACTCATCGAGGCCGCCGCACGCATGAAGCTCAACCGCTTCCACTGGCATCTGACGGATGATCAGGGCTGGCGCATCGAGATCAGCGCATTCCCAAAGCTCACGGAGCTTGCCTCCATGCGCCCCTTTTCCAATTTTGGCCGTTCAATGGAGTACGGCCCGCACGGTGGCTACTATACCAAAAGCGATATCCGTGAGATCGTCGCCTTCTGCGCGGAGCGGCACATCACAGTCATTCCGGAAATTGAGATGCCGGGCCATGCATCGGCCTTGCTTTCCGCCTACCCGGAATATTCCTGCGACGGGAAGCCGGTTGCGGTGAAAACACGCGGCGGGGTTTATGCGGATACGCTCTGCGCCGGAAAAGAGGAAACCTACGCGGCGCTGGAGGCAATCCTCATGGAAGTGATGGAACTGTTTCCAGGCAAGCAGATCCATTTGGGCGGAGACGAAGCGCCCAAGGATCACTGGAAGGCCTGCCCGCTTTGTCAGCGGAAAATGCGGCAGGAGGGCCTCAAAAGCGAGGTTGAGCTGCAATGCTGGTTCACAGACCGTATGGCGGCTTTCCTCAAATCCCATGGACGCGAGGCGGTCGTATGGAACGACGCACTCAAGGGGGGCGGCCGCCTCAGCCCGGAGATCACGCTGCAATACTGGGTCGGCGGGGACGACGCCTCCACCGTCGCGCACGCAAATGCGGGCGGGGCGGTCATCCAGTCGCCAAACCTTTCTTACTATCTTGACATGTGCTATGGCGTCATTCCGCTGGATCGGGCGTATGCCTATGTGCCCTATTTTCCGGAACAAAATCGTAAGGAGAGTACGATCGGCGTTGAAACCCCAATCTGGACAGAATATATGCCGGATATGAAAAAGGTTGGCTATATGGCCTTTCCGCGCATGGCCGCAGTGGCCGAAACAGGCTGGTGCGGCACAGAGGGGAAGGACGCGCAATCGTTCCGGTGCCGCGTGAAGAGCTTCCTGCCGTTAGTCAGCGAGCTTGGGATTGAGCCAGCGCCGGAAGCAGTTTGGAACATGAAAAAGAGCGCCAGAATCCGGGATGCTCTGAATTACTGGTATCACGCATTAACCTGGGCGGATCTTATGGATTTCGTAAGCCGTCTCCGTCAAGAAAAGAAAGAGAGAGATGCGCAATGAAAATAGCGAAAGAAAAAGAAACAGTATCGCCCCTAGCCGAACATCATCAGGCAACGGCGAGGGAAAAAATTTCGTATAGTATCTATTTTTTGGGGCAGGGGCTGGTGTATACCATCGTTTCCCAATGCCTGATGTATTATTACACGGATTCTGTTTTGATGGCTCCGGCGGTGGTGTCCATTATTCTGGCGATTGGCAAGGTTTGGGATGCGGTGAATGATACGCTGTTCGGCCTCATCGTGGATGCGGTGAAATTCAAATCGGGACACAAATTTTTACCCTGGCTTCGCCTCTCCACCATTTTGATCCCATTGAGCACGATCGCGCTGTTTTGCCTCAATGCTGGCATGAGCCCAACGATCAAAATTGTGCTGGCTGTGGTGACCTACCTGCTGTGGGATACCTGCTATACGCTCTGCGACGCGCCGATTTTCGCTCTGCCGACCGCTATGACCTCTAGCGTAAAGGAGCGCTCCGGCTTTTATGACCGTGGGCACGGTGGGCGGCTCGCTTGCAGCTGCGCTGGCCACTGTGTTTTTTGGTTCCGTATGCGGAAAATAACGGCTACCTCAAGGCCGCGATCATCGTTGCGGTGGTTTCTTTCCTGGCTATGTCGCTGATCAGCCCTTTTTTGGAAAAGAGCGGTATAAAGTGAAGGAGGAGGTGCTGGAAAAACCGGCCTCCCTGAGGGACACCTGGGAGTATCTGATCCATAACAAATATCTGCTCTATTTCTATGCTTATCGCATGATCTCAGGCAGCATTGCGGTTTCGATGCTCATTTATGTTGCAAAATATTGCCTTGGCGATGTGAAATATATGTCGATGGTCGTTGCCATTTCAGTCATTCCAATCTGCATTTTGTTCCTGTTCTCCGGCAAGATTTTCAAGCGGTTTGATAAGATCGTCGTCTATCGCTTCTGCATGATCGCAACGATTCTGATGAATGCGATCACTCTGTTCGTCGGCTACCAAAACCGTACTTTGGCCATCGCCTGCCTGGTCGTGATTGCGGTGCTGGCGATTCTGCCCTCGATTTTAATGGGTGCGATCCCGCAAGACTGCGTGGAATACGGCACTTACAAAACAGAAACCCGCAAAGAGGGCATCACGTTTGCCCTCCAGACATTCGCCAACAAGCTGACGGCGGCTGTTGCGACGATTATCACCGGCGGTGTGCTCACCTTTGTGGGGTATGATGTGGCTGCGGAAAAAGCTGCTACGGAGGCGCACAAGGTAGTGGAAATTGCCGTTTCCCAGGCGACGGTCAGCGGGATGTGGAAGGCGAGCTTTATCGTCCCGATCATCGGCCAGCTGCTTGCGATCGGCTTCCTGTTTGCTTATAATTTAAGGGATAAAGACGTGCAGATTATGTCCGACTGCAATGCGGGCAAGATCACAAAAGCAGAGGCCGAGGCCCTGCTTTCCAGAAAATATTGATAGGAGGGAGAATCCCATGACGATCCCGGAAATCATCAGCCAAATGACGCTGGAAGAAAAGGCGGCGCTTCTCACGGGGGAAGATTCCTGGCATATTCGCAACTGCCCGCGTTTGGGGATGGAGCGCACGATGGTCAGCGACGGCCCGCACGGGCTGCGCAAGGAACGTGAAGATGCAAACGGCGGTTTATTCAAAGATAGTATTGATGCTGTCTGCTTTCCCTCCGCCGTGGGCATGGCGAGCTCCTTTCACCCAGATGCGCTTGCGAAGCTCGGCGAAACGCTAGGCGAGGAGTGCCAGGCGGAGGACGTTTCCATCCTGCTTGGCCCCGGTGTGAATATAAAACGCTCTCCTCTGTGCGGGCGAAATTTTGAATATTTTTCGGAGGATCCTTATCTCACGGGCAAGCTCGCCGCAAGCTATGTGCGCGGCGTGCAGAGCAAAGGCGTCGGCACCAGCGTCAAGCATTTCGCGGCGAACAATCAGGAGTATCGTCGCATGTCGATTTCTGCGGTGGTAGACGAACGCGCACTGCGTGAAATCTATTTGGCAGCTTTTGAAATGGTTGTCAAGGAGGCGAAGCCGTGGACGCTCATGTGCTCTTACAACCGGATTAACGGCGTATATTCCTCGGAGAACGAGTGGCTTCTGAACCGCGTTCTGCGCAAGGAATGGGGCTTCGAGGGTTTTGTGATGACCGATTGGGGCGCATCCAATTACCGTGTGCTCGGCGTTGGCAGCGGTTGCGACCTGGAGATGCCGTCCAGCGGGGAGCGAAACACGCAGCGGATTATCCGGGCTGTGCGCAGCGGCAAGCTGCATGAGTCCCGTTTGGACCTCTGCGTCCGACGGATTCTGGAAGCCTCTCAGCGGTATCTGGATGGGAAGCGGTCGGCCATCTTTGACCGTGAGCAGGATCATGAAATTGCCCGGGAGCTTGCCCGGGAAGCAATGGTGCTGCTAAAAAATGAAAACAATGTGCTTCCGCTTAAGGAAGGCGCGAAAGTCGCCTTCCTTGGCGAATTTGCAAAGCAGCCGCGCTATCAGGGCGGCGGTAGCTCCCATATCCATGCGCATCGCGTTACTTCCGCGTGGGAGGCGGCACAGGGGAAGGCGCAGCTCACCTTCGCGCCCGGATACCTTCTTGATAACGAAGAAGTGGATGCCGCGCTGCTGCACCAGGCTGCTCAAACGGCAAAGGATGCGGATGTTGCTGTCGTTTTTATCGGCCTGACCGACCGCATGGAATCTGAGGGCTACGATCGCAAGCATCTCAACTTACCAAACTCGCATAATGAGTTGGTAAAAGCAGTTGCAAAGGTGCAAAAAAACACCGTTGTTGTGCTGCACAATGGTTCTCCCGTTTTAAATGCCGTGGCTGGAGGACGTGCAAGGCGTTTTGGAAGCCTATCTGGGCGGAGAAGCGGCGGGGGAGGCGGTTGCTGATTTGCTGTTTGGCGAGGCAAATCCTAGCGGCAAACTCCCAGAAACCTTCCCACTCTCTTTGGAGGATACCCCGTGCGCCGCTTATTTCCCCGGAAATCAGCTTACCGTAGAGTATCGGGAGAGTATTTATATCGGCTACCGCTATTATGATAAGGCGGACAAAGACGTTCTTTTCCCCTTCGGCTTTGGGCTCTCCTACACACAGTTTGCCTATTCCGGCCTAAAACTTAGCCGGAAGAAGCTGGGCGAGGGAGATACGCTGGTTGTTTCCTTCCGAGTGAAAAATACGGGCGCTGTTGCAGGGGCGGAGGCGGCGCAGCTCTATGTTGCCGCCCCTGTGGAGCACGGCTTCCGCGCAGCACAGGAGCTCAAAGGGTTTCAAAAGGTCTTTCTGGAGCCGGGTGATGAGCAAGAGATCACGATCACGCTCGATGAGCGCGCCTTTTCCTATTATAATGTGCAGAAGAGGGCATGGGAGCCGGCCTCCGGCACATATGAAATTCGTATTGGGGCCTCCAGCCGCGATATCCGCCTGAAACAGCGCGTGGAGGTTTCCGGCGATGCGTTTCCGAATTTTGAGCAGTATCCCTCCTATATTTCCGGCATGGTGCAAAAGGTGCCGGACGGAGAGTTTGATGCGCTTCTCGGCCAGCCGATGCCAAAGGCACAGATGGAGCCGGGCGAGCGCTTCACGATCAACAACTGTCTGGAGGATGCGAAGGACACCAAATGGGGGAAGCGTTTTATGGGCCTGCTAGCCAAAATAGCAGGCGAGCGATATGGAGACTTTTTGGAAGCTGTCTATACGGCGCCGATCCGAACGATTGTCACAAGCTTCCATGTGTTGACGGAGCAGGAGGCCTTTGCGATCGTGGCGCTGCTCAATGAGGAACATGTGCTTTCTTCCCTTGCAGTCTTAATAAAAAAGTTGCGCAGTGAAAAAGAAAAAGTAAGCCCCCAAAGGGCAGCATGCCGAATGATCTTGGCAGGCTCCC
>ENA-OQCL01001164-OQCL01001164.1-human-gut-metagenome-genome-assembly--contig:-NODE-1164-length-10233-cov-4.767960_pt1 | contig 10233 bp, 12 predicted proteins | sample MGYA00242502_ERZ504586 | MGnify/ENA primary metagenome ERZ504586 (study PRJEB26092, sample SAMD00036316) | human gut metagenome | host: Homo sapiens | study: EMG produced TPA metagenomics assembly of... | reverse complement strand
CGGCGAACAGCTGACATTAGATGAAATGCTGAAAGCCATCTGTATTTCCTCCGCCAATGATGCCGCAGTAGCCGTTGCCGAATTTATTGGTGGCAGCGAGCCGGTATTTGTGGAGCGCATGAACGCCTGCCCGGTGCTGGAAGGTTAAAGGAGATGTGCAAGCATTGAATTGAAGCCCCAGTGAACGGCGGCCGTAACTATAACGGTCCTAAGGTAGCGAAATTCCTTGTCAGGTAAGTTCTGACCCGCATGAAAGGCGTAATGATCTGGGCACTGTCTCAACAGCCCGCCCGGCGAAATTGTAGTACCGGTGAAGATGCCGGTTACCCGCGACAAGACGGAAAGACCCCATGGAGCTTTACTGTAGCCTGATATTGGGTTTCGGTGTTGCATGCACAGGATAGATGGGACGCTGGGAAAGAAGCGCTTTGGCGTTTCTGGAGCGGACGTTGGGATACCATCCTTGCGACATTGGAATTCTAACCTGCGCCTCTGAATCGAGGCGGGGGACATTGTCAGGTGGGCAGTTTGACTGGGGCGGTCGCCTCCTAAAAAGTAGCGGAGGCGTTCAAAGGTTCGTTCGATCTGGACGGAAACCAGATGAATGAGTGCAAACGCATAAACGAGCCTGACTGCGAGACTGACGGGTCGAGCAGAGACGAAAGTCGGAGTTAGTGATCCGGTGGTATGTGAGTGGAAATGCCATCGCTCAACGGATAAAAGTTACCCTGGGGATAACAGGCTGATCTCCCCCAAGAGTCCACATCGACGGGGAGGTTTGGCACCTCGATGTCGGCTCATCGCATCCTGGGGCTGAATTCGGTCCCAAGGGTTTGGCTGTTCGCCAATTAAAGCGGTACGCGAGCTGGGTTCAGAACGTCGTGAGACAGTTCGGTCCCTATCTGTCGTGGGCGCAGGATATTTGAAAGGCGCTGTCCCTAGTACGAGAGGACCGGGATGGACGAACCTCTGGTGCACCAGTTGTCACGCCAGTGGCACAGCTGGGCAGCTATGTTCGGATCGGATAAACGCTGAAAGCATCTAAGCGTGAAGCCGGCCTTAAGATAAGATATCCCACTGAGTCAATCAGGTAAGACCCCTTGAAGACTACAAGGTTGATAGGCACACAGTGTAAGCGGAGTGATCCGTTCAGCTAGCGTGTACTAATAGGTCGAGGGCTTGACCCCATCTTGATCAGATACTCTATTTGCAAAAGCGGTTCGATATTCAGTTTTGAGGGTACATCCTCAACAAAAAGAGAAGCATGACGAAGGTCACGCGTTGGCCGGTGTCAATGACGGTGAGGTTCCACCTGTTCCCATTCCGAACACAGAAGTTAAGCTCACTTGTGCCGAAGATAGTTGGCTGGAAACGGCCTGTGAAAATAGGTAGATGCCGGCTTCTCTTATAAGCACCATTAGCTCAGTTGGTAGCGTAATTAACTCACACTAAAGCTGTGAATGATGAACTTCGACTGAACTATTCAAATTGAGATTTCACGATGTATCGTGCAAATCTCATATATGCACCATTAGCTCAGTTGGTAGAGCAACTGACTCTTAATCAGTGGGTCCTGGGTTCGAGTCCCCGATGGTGCACCACAAACAGCCACACAATTTATTTTGTGTGGCTGTTTTTAATAGTTGTCGCAATATTTGGGGGACAATTATTATGGCCGCTGACATGGCTGATAGTCAGCGGTCTTTTTTGTTTTTCAAAAGAAATTCTACAAATTTAAGAGTCAGAGAGATTGTGGCATAAATACAACTGCCCATAAGAGTAAGCAGCAAAATGATTTCCTCGAAAGTCAAATATTCACCTCCCTGCAGAAGCGACAACGGAAAAAGTATTATAGCAAGAGGGAAGGGAATTTGTCAAAATATAGAAAATGCAGCTAAGGCCGATTTATTGGAAGTAAACAATAAATTGGCCTTTTTTATATATAACCAGAAATATCAAAATAGAGAGGAAGATTCACCATGAGCATTATTATCGGCATCGACCACGGCTACTACGCCATCAAAACAGCCCACTGCTCGTTCGCGGCAGGGCTGACAAGCTACGGAGAACACGAACCCTACACCCGCCAAGGACTCTTAGAGTTTGGCGGGTGCTTTTTTGTTTGTGGTACCGGGCGGCAGCCTATCCAACGGGATAAGACTGCGAACGACAACTATTACCTGCTGACGCTGGCAGCGATTGCAAAAGAAATCCGGCAGCGCGGCTTGCCGCCCGAATGCTCGGTGCGCATTGCGGCGGGTCTGCCGCTGACCAGTTTCGGGCGCGACAAACCCAAGTTCAAAGATTATCTGCTGCGGAGCAACCAGCCTGTGAACTACAAGTTCGAGGGTGTGGAGTACAGCATCACCATCGAAGAAGTTGCAGTCTTTCCGCAGGGCTACGCTGCCCTTATGACCGAAGTGGGGCTTTTGCAGGACGAACCGTCCATGCTCCTCATGGATTTGGGCGGCTGGACGGTGGATCTTATGCGCATCGACAATGCCATCCCTGCGGCTGACACCGCCCACAGCTTGGAGCTCGGCATGATCCGCTGCGTAGATGACATCCGGGAGCAGGTGCGGCGCGAAACCGGGCTGTCCCTTACGGATGCCCAAATCGAAAATATGCTGGCGGGTCAGCCCTGCACGGTCAGCGATACGGTGCGCGACATTGTGAACAAACAAGGTCGCAAGTACACAGAGCATCTTCTGTCTGCCACGCTGGAAGCGGGGTTCGATTTGCACGCCATCCCCGCTGTGTTGCTGGGCGGCGGCGCATCGGTGGTGAGCCGCCACCTAAGTCCCAAAGACGGCCTTTGTAAGACGATTTTCCTGCTGGACGACAAGGTGAACGCGGTCGGATTCGAGCGCGCGTTGGCCGCCGTGTCGCGCCGTAAAAGCGAGGCATGAAACGCCCACAGTACGTTTTCCGTCCGAACCTTAGCGACCCGCAGCACCGTCGCGCATGGGGGCTGCTGCAGCAGATGCCGTCAGCTCGCCGCAAGGAGTTTCTGGTGCAAGCCATCCTTACGGCAGAACAAACGGATAGGCTGGAAGAAAGCATCCGCAAGGTGGTGCGAGAGGAGTTGCAGGCAACCAGTATAACGACTTCTGTTTCAAGTCAGCCGCCAGCGAATGCTATACCAGACTCTGCGCTCGATTTCCTGAATTCACTGTAGGGGGTGATTCCAATGTTTGAATAATAAGCAGAAAAGCCAAAAAAATAAAAGGCAAAAGAGAGGTTGATACATAATGAACGGTAAAAAAATCTTGTTTGGTGCAGCCTGTGACGGGCTGCTTTTGTTTTTGATGAGGGGCGCCTATTAAGTACCTTCGCAGATGCGGCAAACATCCCCATCGGGAGTTGTGCCCTTGATCAAGTTCGTGGATATGTTCTCCGGCATCGGCGGTTTCCGCGAAGGGCTGACCCGTGCCGGGGGCTTTACATGCGTAGGGCACTGCGAAATAGACAAATACGCCAACTGCAGTTACCGCGCTTTATTTGACACTGAAGGAGAGTGGTTCGTAGAAGATGCAAGAAAAGCAGACCCAGAAACAATGCCAGAATTCCAGCTTCTTTGCGGAGGCTTTCCGTGTCAGGCGTTCAGCACCGCAGGCTCCCGAAAAGGATTTGGTGATCCGCGAGGCACTCTCTTCTTTGAGCTTGCCCGGTTGGCTGAAGCCCGGAAGCCTCCGTATCTGCTGTTTAAAAACGTACCCGGACTGCTTAACCATGACGGCGGGCGGATATTTGCGACCATCCTCAATACGCTGGACAGACTGGGGTATGCTGTCGAATGGCAATGTCTTAACAGCAAAGATTTTGGCGTCCCCCAGTCAAGAAACCGCGTGTACATTGTCGGATATCTTGATGAACGATGTAGAGGAAAAGTATTTCCTTTCACCGAAACAACAGGAGGTTCTCTTATACAAACCCACGGCGGGCATCAAGGAGAACGAGTCTACTCCCCCGAAGGATTAAGTTGTACGCTGGCTGCCAATCCGGGCGGGTTCGGCGGCAAGACCGGGCTGTACGAGGTGGGAGTGCCGATCAAGTGCGCCACCAAGACCGGCTACCAGATGGCACAGGTTGGTGACAGCATCGACCTGAGCTACGCCACAGTCAACAGTCGGCGCGGGCGTGTGGGCAAGCAAATTGCCCATACCCTCACAACCGGCTGCCAACAAGGCACTGTTGAAGTTTGCCCGGTCAAAAATCCCATCAAGTCAGACCTCGCCCGCAACACCGAACGCACCGGTAAGCCTGGCGCACCCATGCATACACTTACCACAAAAGACCGTCACGGTGTTCTGTACGAGGGTCGCATCCGCCGCCTGACACCGCGCGAATGTCTGCGCTTGCAGGGCTGGACGGATGACCGCATTGACACAGTACTGGCCGTCCAGAGCGATAACCAAGCCTACAAGCAGGCAGGCAACGGCGTGACAGTCCATGTGGTGGAAGCCATCGGGCGGCGAATTGCAGCCATGGATGCAGAACTGCGGGGTGAGGCGCTTGCCCCTTGATTTCCGTGACCAGTATTTTGGCTGTGAAATTGAACTGACCGGGATAAACCGCGCCACGGCAGCCCAAACGCTGGCCGACTGTTGCACCGCGCCGAGCATTCCGGTGGTGGCTACGATGCCTACCGGGTCAAAGATTTGGACGGCAAAGAATGGAAAATCGTCCGGGACGGCAGCATCCATCCCGAATGCCGCAGGCGGTCTGTTCTTATCGGCGGCAGCGGCAAGATCGACCTTGATATGAGCGTTGCCGCTATGCTGGAAGACGGCGGCTTCCGTTACGTTGCATTCTTCGGGTACTTTATCTTCTGCGTGCCTTTGGCATTGGCCATCAGCCAGAAGGTGCTGAACGGCCGCGGCGCATGGCGTTTGCAGGGCGGCGGCTTTGCCGGACTCCATTGGCCCCACGCGCTAAATTCATATCCATAATTTGGGCGCTGCATAGATGGCCGCATATGGATAACTCGGCGAGCCATCGTGCACCCAGTTGCGCATCCGATATACGCCTACATTAGAGATAGAATATGTATATCCATGAGAGCAATCGTGGGCAGTGGTGGAATAATTATTATCTGCTCCAACCACATGAGCGGTAAAGGCGTGTTGTACGCCTTTTACCGACATATAGACGTTGGTATCATCGGTCTTTGAGCGCCATTCCGTCCTTTGGGGCAAGCCACCGCTAAATTTGAAGGTGAAGTCAGTGTCGGCAGAATTGGATGCAAAGGCTGCCGTAGCCGCCATAAGCGCTACAATGCAGGCTACAGCAAAAGAAAGAAAAGATTTTCTTGACGTAGTCATAAGAGTTCCTCCATTTTAAAAGCAACTTGTATCGGGTTTGTTTCGGGGCGGATATATTCAGCATCTGTGCGCCGATGCTGGGAACCTTTGCTGTGCCCCCAAAATACCACAGCGTTCCCCCGAAATCTACAAAACCTGCGCAAGTGACAGAAAATCGTGCGTGAACGCAAAAGTGTGTCTGCCCCCACCGGAGGCAGACACGCCGAGCAGCCAATGCTTTTAACGATAAAATTCCTGATACAGCCGCCGCAGAATATCCAGCTTTCGGTCACTGAAAGCAGCACCGTGGCTGGTAGGTGCTGCAAACTCCTGCGCCAGATCGGTCAACAGCTGCACGCGGTTCTCGCTCATCTTTTGCAGCGGAAGGGTGCGGCTCTTTTCACCGTACAGCAGATAATTCAACGAAACATGAAGCGCTTCCGCCAGTGCTGCCGCGTTTTCCAGCGTCGGCACGGCAGTATCGTTTTCATACGAACCGATGGTCGAAGCTGATTTGCCAATTTTCTCGCCCAACTGCTTTTGCGACAGGTGTGCGTCCCTACGCAATTTACAGATGCGCTTGCCCATATCAAACATACCAAACGGCCCCCTTCCACTACCTTATAGTGTACCGTTTGACACACCGATATATCTGTTATATAATCAGAAAAACAACAGTAATTCTGCGATTTTAGGCAAGATACTTGACAACAAGGGGGGCAAAAGATTATGTTTGCAGCAGATGCCCGCAAGCACACGCCGGGCAAAAATGCCGAAAAGGAGAATTTTTCCATGCGCATACTGGTTTGCGATGACGACGCAGCCTTTGCCGGTCAGTTGGCGGAAAAGATAGAGGCCATCGTAAAGCCGCAAATGCCGCGCTCCACGGTGGATTGCGCCACAGATGCAGCGCAGTTGCGTGCTTTGCCGCTGGCAAAATATGATCTGGCTTTTTTGGATATTGATATGGGCCCGCTGAACGGCGTTGATCTGGCCCGTCGCCTGCATGAGCTGCGCCCCGATATGCTGCTGAATTTTTGTGACGAACTACGTCGAATACAGCCTGCGAGGGGTACGAGGTGCAGGCATTTCGCTATCTGCTGAAAGCCGAGATGCCGCAAAAGCTGGAGCGTTATGTGCAGCAGGCCCTTACCGCATACCGCAAGACCCGCGATACGGTTCGCATATTTTGCGATGGCGAGGATGTCGAGCTGCAGCCGCAGCAGATCTTGTACGCCGAGATGTCGGCCCGCAAGGTATGCCTGCACCTGCAGGGGGCCGACCGGGCCTTGTTGTACACGACCGCTACCATGGCCGATTTGGCTGACCTACTGGAAAACCACGGCTTCGTGCGCACACACAAAAGCGTTTTGGTCAATATGGAGCACATCCGCGATCTGCAAAGCACGCGACTGTATCTGCGCGACGGAACCGAGCTGCCGGTCAGCTCGCACACAGCCAGCGCCGTGCGGAAAATCTATACGCAGTGGAGGAGCGCGAAGAAATGGGTTATTGGTTAGGGATCGCTTTCAGCTGCCTGGACGTGCTGTGCGTGGCCGTTTTTTGCGATGCGTTTCTTGAAAGAAAAACAAGAGGCTTACGCTTTGTAGTTGGGGTTCTGCTCTACGGAGTCTTGTCTTATATCGCTACGGTTTTCGTTTCGCATATTTCGGAAGAATCGCCGATAACGCTTTTAAAATTTGCCGCACTTATTACGGTTTACTTCGTTTTTGCATCCTTGCTTTATACCGGGAAATTCTGGTTGCGGCTGCTGGTGGTTGTTTTGGCGTATGCAATTTCCACCTTGCTGGAATTTTGCGTTCTTTATTCTCTGCTGGCATTGCTTCATATTCGTTATGATGAATATGTGGCGAATATGAAGCTCTATCTTGCAAGGGCTGCTGGGCTGCCGAGTACGGCAACCGCCTGAACCTGACCTATGAGGAAATGGACAAGCTGGTTACCGAGGGTGAAGAGCTGGGCATCCACTGGTATATGTGCACCGGCGGCGAGCCGATGTGCCGCAAGAACGATCTGCTCAAGCTGGCTGCCAAGCACCAGAGCTCCGTGTTCCACCTGTTCACCAATGGTACTCTGATCGACGATGCTTTCTGCGAGGAAGTCAAGAAAGTCGGCAACATGGCTTTCTTCCTGTCCGTTGAGGGCCTGGATGATGCCACCGACAGCCGCCGCGGCGAAGGCGTGTTCCAGCGCGTTATGAACGCTATGGACATCATGAAAAAGCACGGCCCCAAAGCTGGCAACGGCGGCGATCTGTGCCTGTACCTGGTCCAGTTGCACGTCGGTCAGCCCATTGGTTATGGTTTCAATGCTGCCGCTGTTGACAAGCTGCGCAATCGCAATATTATTGATGGCGGTGAGCCCCAGAACCAGGATTGCCTCGATCCCGCCGTGGCCGATGCCATAGGTTACGGCGTCCCGCCGGTTGGTATAGCGCTTGAGCAGAAAGCGAAACGCAAGATAGCGCCCGACTTCCTCAAACACGCCCGCCAGCAGGCAGCCGATCAGGGTGTAAGCCCACGCATGGGTCAGCACATACTGCGAAACGCCGGTGCCGCCGCCAAAGAAAATGGCCTTGGGCACACCTTCCAGTACCTGGGCGAAAACAACGAAGGTCACCGCGCCGACAACAGCAGGAAACAGCTTTGCACCCCGGCAGAATTTGAACTTCCATACAAAAAGAACCAGAACCGGCAGCCCGATACCGGCTGCGGCGGCCAAGGCGCTCCACAAAATGGTCTGCAAAGAAATCATCGTGCTCATACTATATACCCTTTCAGAAAACCACAAGAATTATATATTTAGATAAACGTCTAAATATTATGGCCCTAATATACCACCCGCACACGGCTTTGTCAAGCGGGCGCGGGTGGTAAACGGTTAAAACTTAATGGTCAGGGGGTAGCCAAACAGCTTGGGCAGCTTAGGCAACGTTGTCGATCTGGTTCTGCATCACAATATCATGCAGAATGTTGGTTTTCACGTAGTTTTCGCCGTAAGCGTTCACATAGCTGGTCATATCGGTGGAGCCAAAGTAGCGGGAGAACTCAGCGTTCAGAATGTCGGTATCGCATACAATGTTGTTCTTCTCCGCCAAAGCCTGCATGATCAGGATCTGCTTGATCATGTTCTGCTTGGAGCTTTCGCTGTTTTCCAGGTATTCATCCACACTGCTGTAACCGGACTGGCTCAGCATGGTCTCCAGCGAAACGCCGCGCATCTGGGCGTACAGGTACGGCTGGTACAGCACGGTATTGGTGAAATACTGCTGCACATCTTCGGGCAGGGTATCAGTATTGACTTCGGCAGCATCGTACAGCTGGCCGTACAGCTCATTGGCTTCCTGATTGAACAGCAGGCTGTTGCTGACAAAAGTTTTCAGCTCAGCCACATTGTTCATGCCCATGGACTCGGCCAGGTTGCTGCTGACCCAATCATCAGTCAGGTCGGGGGTCACATCCTCGTTGATATAATTCAGCGTGGTGGCGAACACTGCGTCCTTGCCGGCCAGGTTGGTGGCCTGGTAGTCATCCGGGAAGGTGACATTCACATCAAAGGTTTCGCCGGGCATGTGGCCAACGATCTGATCCTCGAAGCCGTCAATAAAGGTGCCGCTGCCCAGGGTCAGATCATAATCGCTGCCGGTGCCGCCGTCAAAGGCAACGCCGTCAATGGAACCGGCAAAGTCAATGTTCACAGTGTCGCCGTTTTCGGCGGCGCGGTTGGTGATCTCGTTGGTGGTCTTATAGTTGGAAAGAATGTTGTTGGAAATGTAATCGTCAATATCACTGTCGCTCACGGTGGTGGCATCGTCCGAAAGGGTAAAGCTCTCAGTATCCGGCAGCGTGACGTAATCCAGCGCGGTGATGCCTTTCAGGTAGCCGTTCTCGTCATAGGCATCACTGAAAGAAAAATCAGCCAGATAAGAATAATCATCGGCGGCGCTTTCTGCGGTAGCGTCGTCAGGAACAGTGCTTTCACTGGCAGCTTCGCTGGAAGCTGCGCTCTCGGCGGTTGCTTCGCTGGAGGATGCGCTGGAACTGCAGGCAGTCAGGCCAAAAACCATGCCGCATGCCAGCAGGCTGGCAGCAGCGCGGGTCAGGTTGGTGTTTTTCATGGGTTGTCTCCTGTCTTTTTTTGAAAAAAATACATCGCGTACCGCAGCGGGGAAAAATACCCCCGTCAAATATTATACAGCTTTTTTGCAAAAAGTACAGCCCTGCATTCTCCATGAATTCGTCGCTGCTGAGCAGTTCTTGCATTCTGAAGCACTCCGAGCGCACGGAATATCTTATCCTCCTCGGCGGGATTCTTGACTATCTCCTGCGCCGCAGACCTCTCCTGAGCGACGAGCTGCAGGACTATCGAGCGCAGGTTGGCTATCGCCGTCTCCTCGGTGATGCCGAGGGTTATCTGATTGCTTATCTGATAAATATCGCCCGTCGAGGCCGAGCCTTCGCCGTAAGCGCCCCTTATCGTCAGGCCGAGCTTCGACACCGTGCCCGCGAGCCTTGCTATCTGACCGCAGCGGGTCAGGGCGGGCAGGTGGAGCATGACGGAGGCTCTCATCGCCGTGCCGAGATTGGTCGGGCACTGGGTGAGGTAGCCTATGCGCTCGTCAAAGGCGTATTTCAGCTTGCCGTCAAGGATAGTATCTATCTTATCCGCCTCGGCATACGCCTGCTCAAGCGCAAGACCCGCCTTTATGACCTGAATTCTGATGTGATCCTCCTCGCAGAGCATAATGCTCACGCTCTCGTCGGAGGAGAGCAGCAGAGCCGTGCCGTCCCTGCGGGCGGCGAATTCGGGGCTGGATAAGGTGCTTCTCGGCGAGCGAGACCGCCTGAATTTCGCTCAGGCTCTTCATATCAATATAGCTGAGGTCGCTGCCGTCACAGAGCAGAGCCGA
>ENA-OQCL01001163-OQCL01001163.1-human-gut-metagenome-genome-assembly--contig:-NODE-1163-length-10234-cov-2.387850_pt1 | contig 10234 bp, 13 predicted proteins | sample MGYA00242502_ERZ504586 | MGnify/ENA primary metagenome ERZ504586 (study PRJEB26092, sample SAMD00036316) | human gut metagenome | host: Homo sapiens | study: EMG produced TPA metagenomics assembly of... | reverse complement strand
TGCATTTTTAAGTGTCGGAAAGGACAACATTTACATCTGGGGAAAAAGGACGATACAATGCTGCATGAAAATGAGGCGGCACAGATTCTTTACGATATGTGTCAAAAAACGATCACATGCATCCGTCCGATGTCAAAGAAGGAAAAATTGAACTGATCGCGGACTGCGACGGTCATTTTGAAAGTGGACCGCGAGAAGCTGCAAAAAAGTAAACAGCCTCGGCGAGATGATGATTGCGACGCGCCACGGTGATACATACGTGCAAAAAAAGGCGACAAACTGGCGGGGACGAGAATTATTCCGCTCGTCATCGAAAAAAGAGAAGATGGAGACGGCACAGGCAGTCTGTTCCGACGGGCCGATCCTGACCTTAAAGCCGTTCCACAAGTAAAAAAATTTGCGGTTCTGACAACGGGAAATGAAGTGTATTACCATCGGATCGAGGACACCTTCACACCGGTTATCCAGGAAAAGCTGGCAGAATTCGGCGCGGAGATGATCTTTCATGAGGTTTACGATGATGATGCATCGAAGATCACAGACGGATGCCGCCGCGCGATGGAAGCGGGTGCCGATCTTGTCTTCTGCACCGGAGGAATGAGTGTGGATCCGGACGACAAGACGCCGCTGGCGATCAAAAATACCGGAGCACGCATCGTTTCCTACGGCGCGCCGGTGCTGCCGGGAGCCATGTTCCTTCTGGCGTATGCCGAAAACGGAACACCGATCGTCGGCCTGCCGGGATGCGTCATGTATTCGAAACGGACGATTTTCGATCTTGTCCTGCCGCGCCTCATTGCAGATGATGAGGTGACAGCGGAGGAGCTGGCCGGTCTTGGCGAGGGCGGTCTCTGCCTGAACTGCAAGGTCTGCACCTTCCCGAACTGCGGTTTTGGAAAAGGCAGATAAACGATGAAGGATCAGTATGGCAGAACGATAGATTACCTGCGGATTTCCATCACGGACGCGTGCAATTTGAGATGCCGGTACTGTATGCCGGAGAGTGCGGCGGGCTGTGCACTGGAGCAGGCGGAACAGAATCCACCGCTTACCGTCGAAGAGATGCTGAAGATTGTGCACGCCGCGGCTGGGCTTGGCATCACGCATTACCGGATTACCGGAGGGGAACCGCTGGTAAGAAAAGAGTGCGTGGAGCTGGTGCAGAAAATAAAAGCAGTGCCGGGCACCGCATCCGTTGGGATCACGACGAATGGCGTGCGCCTGGCATCGTGTGCGAGGGATCTGAAGGCGGCCGGCTGTGACAGTGTGAATGTGAGCCTGGATACCGTGGATGCGGCAGAGTTTGCGGCGCTTACCGGACGCGATGCTCTGGAGCAGGTAAAGCAGGGCATCTGCGCGGCCAAAGAGGCGGGTCTTTTAGTGAAGCTGAATGCGGTGCATCGAAAAGAACTGCATGCGCAGGAACTGATTGAATTTGCAGAGCAGGAAAAAGTCCCGGTGCGGTTCATCGAGGTGATGCCGGTGGGCGCCGGAAAATCGTACGTGGGTCCGTCGAATGAGGCGCTGAAAACAGAGCTGGAACAGTGGTACGGAGCGTGCACGCCGGACCGGGAAAAAGAAGGAAATGGTCCTGCGGCTTATGTGCGGTACGAAAAGCTGTCGATGCCCGTCGGCTTTATCAGCGCGATCCACGGAAAGTTCTGCGGAAGCTGCAACCGCATACGGCTGACAAGCCGCGGCTTTTTAAAGCTCTGTCTCTGCTATGAGAACGGCGTGGATCTGCGGGAGGTTCTGCAGAACGGAACGGCGGCGGATCTGCGGGATGTGATGGCACAGGCAATCTTAAAAAAGCCGATGGAACACTGCTTTGAGCGGCCGAAGGATATGACAGAGCACCACCTGATGTCCGGTATCGGCGGATGAAATGACGGCGGTTCGAAAAGAAGAGGAAACAAAAGAAATGGGAAAAATCATAGGAATCTGTATCAGTGAAAAACGGGGAACGGCAAAGCACGAGGTGGAAACGGCGAAGCTGGTGGAAGACTGGGGCATCGAGGGCGATGCACACGCCGGGCACTGGCACCGCCAGGTGAGCCTTTTGTCGTATGAAAAAAATAGAAGCCTTCCGTGCAAAGGGGGCGGATATTCCGCTCGGCGCCTTCGGGGAAAACCTGATCGTGGAAGGATATGATTTCCGGAATCTGCCGGTCGGCACGCGGTTTTCCTGCGGGGATGCGCTGCTTGAGATGACGCAGATCGGAAAGGAGTGCCACAGCCACTGCGAGATTTTCAAACGCATGGGTGAATGCATCATGCCGCGGGAGGGCGTTTTCGCGGTGGTGCTGCGCGGCGGCACGATTCAAAAGGGTGACACCATCGAACTGGTGACGGAAAAGTAGAACAGAGATCAGACACAAGGAGAGGAAACATGGACGAACTTTACCGGAAACTGCTTGCACAGCTGGAAGAGGGACAGGACACGGTTCTTGCCTTTATCACCGAAGGGGACGGCTCCATTCCGCGCACGACGGGCGCCTATATGCTGGTCGGCCGGGAAGGACGGATTTTCGGAACTATCGGCGGCGGAAACCTGGAATATCAGGCGGTTCTGCATGCGCAGGAGCTGGTGCAGGAGAAGAAAAGTGAATACAGAGAATACGATCTCGGAACCGGAGAGGGGAAGGGGCTTGGCATGGTCTGCGGCGGCAGAGTGAAGGTGTGCTTCTATTTTATGAATGGAGCGCACGGCGAAGCAGAAAGTCTGGCGCAGGCGCTTGCGGCGCAGGAGCAGTACCGCAGTTACTGGAATTTTTTTTGCGCTGGACGGAACCGGCATCCGCGTGCTGGAAAAAGAAGCGTGGGAAATGCTTCCGGCGGCACAGGAAAAAGCGGGCCACTGCCGGATTCTGGAACTGGACGGGAAAACGTATTACGCCGAGGAATTCTGCTACGACGGAAAGGTTTATCTGTTCGGCGGCGGCCATCTGGCCCAGGAACTCGTTCCGGTGCTGCATCATCTGGATTTCTGCTGTATCGTACTCGATGACCGGGAGGAATATGTGGACAAAGCATTGTTCCCGGATGCCGGGCAGACCATGCTGGTGGATTTTACGAAACTGGACGAGATTCTTTCGATCCGGAAAAATGATTATCTCGTGATTGTGACACGCGGCCACCGGTGCGATGCGGATGCCGAGGCGTTTGCGCTTCGCACCGGCGCATCGTACATCGGTGTGGTGGGAAGCCGCAGAAAGACAAAGTATGTGCGCGAAAAACTGGAAGCGCAGGGTTTTACCGGAGAACAGCTCGACAGTGTCTATGCCCCGATCGGAATCGAGATCGGAAGCGAGACGCCGGCGGAGATTGCAATCAGCATTGCCGCACAGCTCATTCAGATCCGGTCAGCAAAAATCCGGAAAACGAAAAGGTGCACATCCGGCGCTTCATACGTAAAGATACAAAATGAGGAGTCAATTATCATGAAAAAGAAAACCGTATCCATTCTTCTGATGGCAGCTATGGCACTTTCTCTTGCCGCATGCGGATCTTCCAATTCCACAGATTCTTCCAGCAAGAGCAGCTCCAAGGCAGAGAGCACATCTGCATCCAGCGCTTCTTCGGAAGCAGAGAGCGCATCCAGCGCCAAGAGCACAGCAGACGGCGAAGTATTTGACGATACCACCGTCACCGTATTTGCCGCAAAGAGCCTGAACTCCGTAATGGAGACGCTGATCAGCGAGTACAATAAGACCCAGCCGAATGTCAAACTGGTTGGAAGCTATGACAGCTCAGGAACCCTGATGACACAAATCGAAGAGGGTGCATCCTGCGACGTATTCATTCTCCGCAGCAAGCTAAAAAGCAAGGATGGGATCAGCTTGAGGGTGAGAATCTCCTGGTTGAGGGAACCCGCCACAACATCGTAAACAATCAGGTCTGCGTTGTAACCTATGAGGGAAGCAATACAGAAGTTACGGGCCTGGAGGATCTGAACAAGGCATCCAGCATCGCACTGGCAGACGGTTCCGTTCCGGTTGGAAAATACACAAGAGAAGCACTGGTCAATGCAGGCATTCTGGAGAAAGCAGACGACGTATCGGCCATCACAACCCAGCAGGTTTCCGAAGCGCTCAGCGGCGTGGAAATCAATGAGTGTGCAAACGTAGGAGCCGTTACTTCCGCTGTTGCAGAGGGATCCAACGAGGTTGGTACGGTTTATTATTCCGATACCTATGGTCTGGAGGACCGTCTGAAGGTTCTGCAGGTCGTTCCGTACGATCTGACCGGAAATGTCATTTACCCGGCAGCACAGGTTGTCAACAAAGAGGCAGATGAGACCGAGCAGGCAGCAGCGAAAGACTTTGTAGAGTTTCTGACTTCCGATGAGGCAGCCGCCATCTTCCGGAATTATTACTTTGATACAGAGGCAGAATAAAAGAAGATCCCACAAAAATCAGCAGGGATTTGGAATCACCGTCCGAAAAGAAAGATTTCGTTTCTACGGACGGTGGTTTTGCATCAGAGGAAAATCCGGGCAGGATGCGTGATGCAGGTATGAAGGGCTGCCATGGATAGGAAAGGAAATGTTATGCAGGAAATACTGGATTTTTTACAGTCACTGGACTGGAGCCCGCTTGTCATTTCGATCAAGACCGGTATTGTGGCGACGATTCTGTCCTTTTTCTTTGGTATTTTTGCCGCGCGTGCGGTGATGAAGCTGCGTCCCGGCGCGCGTGCCGTGATTGACGGCTTTCTGACACTTCCGATGATTCTGCCGCCGACCGTTGCAGGCTTTTTCCTGCTTCTGATTTTCAGCCTCCGCCGTCCGTTTGGTGCTGCACTGTATGAGAATTTCAGTATCAAGGCAGTACAGACATGGCTTGGCTGTATTCTGGCGGCAACGATTATCGCGTTTCCACTGATGTACCGCAATACGAGAGCGGCATTTGAGCAGGTGGATACGAACCTGATCTATGCGGCGCGGACGCTTGGTATGTCGGAGTGGAAGATTTTCTGGAAAGTGGTCATCCCATCGGCAGGTCCCGGCGTGCTCTCCGGTACGGTGCTGGCATTTGCAAGGGCGCTCGGTGAGTACGGCGCGACGTCGATGCTGGCCGGAAATATTCCGGGAAAGACGGGTACCGTTTCCAGAAAATCGCAATGGTGATTCAGGACGGGGATTATAAAACGGCGGGTTTTTTGGTCTGTTGTCGTACTGCTCGTCGGATTCCTTGCGATGACGGCAATGAACCTTCTGGGTAACCGGAGAAAGAAAAATCAGAAACAGTGGTAGAGGATAAAGAATGGCGCTTGAAGTAGATATTACGAAAAAGCTGGACGGATTTTTTATGCATATGCAGTTCCGGGCGGAGCGGGAGATTTTTGCGATTCTCGGCGCGTCGGGCTGTGGAAAAAGCATGACCTTAAAGTGTATCGCCGGAATCGAAAAGCCGGATGAAGGGCGGATTGTCCTTGACGGCAAGGTGCTGTTTGATTCGGAGAAAAAAATCAATCTGCCGCCGCAGAAGCGGAAAGTCGGTTATATGTTCCAGGATTACGCCCTGTTTCCGCATATGAATGTTGTGCAGAATATTGAGGCAGGCATGGGAAAACGGCCGGACCGGAGCCGGACGGAATCGTTGATCCGCCAGTTTCAGCTGGAAGGGCTGGAGAAAAAGATCCCGGGACAGCTTTCCGGCGGACAGAAACAGCGCGTCGCGATGGCACGGATGCTCGCAGCAGAGCCGGAGCTGATTCTGCTCGACGAGCCGTTTTCAGCGCTCGATACCTATCTGAAATGGCAGTTGGAGCAGGAGATGTACAAACATCTGAAGGAGGCCGGAAAACCGGTCATCTTCGTATCACACAACCGCGATGAGGTGTACCGCCTCTGCGATACGGTCAGCTGTATGAACCGGGGAAAGATGGAAGTCATGGAACCGCTGAAGGAATTTTTCCAGAATCCGAAGACGCGCACAGCGGCAATTTTGTCGGGCTGCAAGAACATTTCGGCGGCCGAGCGGGTGGATGCGCACACGCTGCGGGCCGTGGACTGGGGCGTAACGCTGCACGTAAAGGAGCGGGAAATTGCAGACGATATCCGCGCAGTCGGCATCCGGGCACATTTTCTGGCCACAGTAGAAAGGCCGGGTGAGGAAAATGTATTTCCGGTCAACGAATCCGAAATCTGGGAAGATCCGTTTGAATGGAACATTTCGTTCCGGAAGAATGCCGAATGCAGCTGGCTGCAGTGGAAGATCGCAAAAACAGACTGGAGCCCGGAAATGGGGATTCCAAAGGAGCTGTATCTGAAGGAGGAAGATATTCTGCTGCTGACGGATTCCTGATGCTGGTGTGACAGATTTGGATAAAAAAAGATTGTTTTCGAAATCGTGATCGTGTTTCGAAAACAATCTTTTTTCATCGTTTACAGATTCATTACATGGTGATCCAGCCGAATGCATTTGCCACGGAACTGAACAGAATGATCAGTGCAAACGCCGGGCAGAGATACTGGATCATGACAAGAAAGATTTTCTTTCTGCGGAAGCGGCTCTCACCGTGGATGATTTCTTCCTCGATTTTTGCCACACCGATGACTCTCGAAACGAGAAGACAGGTGGCAATGGCAGCAATTGGCATCATCACGGAGTTCGTCAGGAAGTCGAAGAAATCCAGGAACTGCATGCCAAGAATGGTGACGGAGGAAAGCGGTCCGTAGCCAAGGCAGGAGAGCGTTCCGAGCGCAATCATGATAACGCCGATCAGAACGGTCGATTTTTTGACGGCCCCAGCCGAGCTCATCCTCAAAGGTGGAAACGGCGCTTTCTGTCAGTGCGATGGAGCTGGTCAGTGCGGCAAACAGCACCAGAAGGAAAAATCAGAATACCGATCACAGTGCCAAAGCCCATATTGGCGAATACCTTCGGGATGGTGATAAACATCAGGGAAGGTCCTGCCTGCAGGGTATCCGGATTTCCGCCGGAGAAGGCAAAGACGGCAGGAATGATCATCAGGCCTGCCATGATCGCAATGGCAGTGTCAAAGATTTCGACGTTGCGTGTGGAATCCTCAATCGAGGTGTCTTTTTTCATGTAGGAGCCAAAGGTGATCAGAATACCCATCGCAATCGAGAGGGAGTAGAACATCTGTCCCATGGCGGCAACAACGGACATCCATGAAAAGTTTTTGAGGTTCGGAACAAGGAAATACTTCACGCCTGCCAGTGCGCCAGGTCTTGTTACGGAATAAACGGCAATGATAACGGAAAGGACGATCAGAATCGGCATCATCACCTTGGAAACGCGTTCAATGCCGTTTCGCACACGGCGTAGATGAATGGCGACCGTAATAAGGCAGAAAACGGCAAAACAGAGCTCTGTGGAAACTCCGTTTGAGATGAAGCCGGAAAAATAGCCGTCCTCTGCGAGCAGGGTACTGTTGCCCTTCACGTATTCGATCAGATATTTGATGACCCATCCTCCGATGACAGAGTAGTATGGAACGATCAGAATCGGGATAATGGCGTTGATCCAGCCCCCCGGCGGAAAGCCATTTCGATTTGCCGAACGACTGGAAAGCGCCGACCGGGCTTTTTCGTGTCATGCGTCCGATGGCGGACTCGGCAACGATCATGGAGTAGCCGAAGGTGAGCGCCAGCAGGATATAAATGAGGAGGAAAATTCCTCCGCCGTATTTTGCTGCGAGGTAGGGAAAACGCCAGATATTTCCAAGTCCGACGGAAGCGCCTGCTGCAGCCAGCACGTAACCGATTTTGCCGGAAAACGAGCTGCGGGATTTGTTGTGTTTGTTCATAGAGTTCCTTCCTTTTGTGTGTTACAAAAATTTTTGGGTTTATGGTCAGCTCTTGAAGATTTTTTATGCTGACACCATAAAGAAGATTGTAACATTATTGGGAAGGAAAGTCACTACTAAATTTTTTTGATTTTTTAGCTGTCCGGCAGGGATTCCCCGGCCAGTTCCGCCATCAGCTCCGGCACGGTGGTCATGTGATCGAGACGCCATGCATTTTTCTCCGCAGAAAAGGAGAGCGTTGTCGGTATCGCCATCGGCAGCGCGGGTCAGGGCAGTGGTAATACAGTAGGGAATGGAGGCTTTGTCGCATTTTTTCGAGGCACTGGTAGCAGTGTGAGATTTTTTCCCCGTTCCTGTTCGCGTTCCGTCAGAAACGGATTGCGGATTGCGCGGCCCGGCATGCCGACCGGACTGTGCATGATCGTGATATCTTCTTTTTTTGGCATTCAGGTATGCCTGTTTGTAGCGGGGATCGGCATCGCATTCTTCCGTGACAACGAAACGGGTAGCCATCTGGACGCCTGCGCAGCCAAGCGACAGATAGTGAAGGATATCCTCATGGGTGTAGACGCCTCCGGCAAAGACGACGGGGATGGTACAGGCATATTTTTCTTCGTAGACATGTACAATCTGCAGAATTTCCCGGATTTCGTCATCGTAGCCGCGCCGTGCTGTTTCTTCCACGGTTTCGGCGGAGTAGCCGAGATGGCCTCCGGCTGCAGGACCTTCGATGACAACGAGATCAGGAACGCGGTGATAGTGATTGTCCCAAAGCTTCAGAAGAACCTTGGCAGTCCGGGGAGGGGAAACGATAGGGGCGAGCTTGATGGAGCTTCCCTTTGTGTATTTTGGCAGATCGGTCGGGAGACCGGCCCCGGAGATGATGAGATCGGCTCCGTTTTCGATGCAGCAGCGGACGTATTCCTCGTAGTGGGTCAGAGCGCACATGATATTGACGCCGATGATGCCGCCGTTTGAGATTTCTTTGGCACGGCGGATGTGGAAGGCGAGGGCGCGGAGATTGGCGCTTAAGGGATCACGCGCGAATTCCGGATCGCGCCAGCCGGGCTGGGCAGCGGAGATGACGCCGATTCCGCCTGCTTTGGCAACGGCACCGGCGAGGGATGAGAGGCTGATGCCGACGCCCATTCCGCCTTGGATGATGGGGTATTTGGCGGTGAGATTTCCTATTTTTAAATTTGGTAACATATGAATTCTCCTTTTTGATAAATGGACGATCCCGTGCCCGGCGCGGCGGCGGGCACGGGATCTGGTATTGGTAAAAATGTAATGTTAAAAACCTTACTATATGGTTTTGAAAAACTAGATATATAATACTTTGAATATCAAAGTATGTCAAGAGGGAAAATGAAAAAGGTGATTGCGGGGGTGGGGAGGTGTGGTAGAGTGGGTGGTAGAAAGTAAATTTGAGACAGGAGGATATGGGACATGTTAAGGGATCTGGTGTTGAAGAACAGGAGTTATCGTGGATTTGATGAGTCGGTGCGGATTTCGCGGGAGACGTTGGAAGGGTTTGTGGATTGCGCGCGGCTTTGTCCTTCGAGTGTAAATAAGCAGCCGTTGAAGTATTTTCTGACGTGGGAGCCGGAAGAAGTGGAGAAGGTGCAGGGACTGACGAAGTGGGCGCGGGCGCTGCCGGAGATGGTTTTGCCGCATCCGGGGAAACGGCCGACGGGCTTTGTTGTGATCTGTCAGGATAAGGGGATTGATGAGAATCTGAACCGGTATCAGAAGGATGTCGGAATTGTAGCGCAGACGATGCTGCTTGCGGCGGTGGAGCAGGGGCTTGGCGGTTGTATGATCGGGAATTTTCAGGCGGGCGAGGTAATGGAGGTACTTGGACTGCCTGAGGAGATCCGGCCGCTTTTGATTGTGGCGTTTGGAAAACCGGCGGAGGAGATTCATCTGGTGGATGTGCCGGAGGATGGAAATACGAATTATTACCGGGATGAGAACGATGTGCACTATGTGCCGAAGAGAACGCTGGCGGATGAATTGCTGAACTGAAGATAAGATAGGGATGGAAATCAAAAATGTCGGATTTGTGGTAGAGAATCCGGCATTTTTGATATTCAGGGACGGGAGAAAGGAGTATGATACGGAGAAAAAAGCACGGGCTTTGTCCGGAATGGGTGCAAATAAAGATGCTTTTTCCTGCAAAACAGAACCTTTTTTGAAAACATGCATTATGATAAAATGAAAAAAAATGGGGATATTTGAAATACAAAAAGGGAGGAGGAATTTAAATATGAAGATTTATCACGCACAAGTGAACCATCTGGGAAAATCCGGTGGGATTTCGGATGGAACGGACGGTCTTTTCGTGGAAAATAAAAGAAGCGAAAGGAAAGCAGCAGAGTTATGCAAGGATCCGTGTATCATCGGATGAGGCGATGGAACATCTGTTGTTTGACTCGGGGGAGGATACGAAAGCGAG
>ENA-OQCL01001162-OQCL01001162.1-human-gut-metagenome-genome-assembly--contig:-NODE-1162-length-10248-cov-7.332477_pt1 | contig 10248 bp, 10 predicted proteins | sample MGYA00242502_ERZ504586 | MGnify/ENA primary metagenome ERZ504586 (study PRJEB26092, sample SAMD00036316) | human gut metagenome | host: Homo sapiens | study: EMG produced TPA metagenomics assembly of... | reverse complement strand
AGCGAAGGAATGGAGTACATGGTCTGGGTACTGACCGCCCGGAAGAATAAGACGCTTACGCAAGCCCTCCTGTACCATGCTAATGGGAAGAGCTACAAAAAGATGGATAGAGCCATGCACAAAGCCGCGGTGCAGGCAGAGCGCAGAATCACTAAGAATGTCCGTAGTGAGGCGCAGAAGCGTAAGATGAGAAACTATAGGCCGGGATGCTTGGAGGGACGTATAGGCGTTTATGGAGCTTCTTCTTCACCAATGGGGAGACTGGCCAGAGCTATACAGAAATACTGATAAAACCGAAGCCACGGAGATAGTAATTATCGACAGTCAAATGAATTACCGAGAAAAACTTGACACTTACCGGCAGTCATTTTCATTTCCCTTTCCTTGCCCTGTATGGTAAAATATAACAGTCATACTGACATAAATAATAAAGAATAGAGAGGCGAAACTTATGGCTCATTGCAATGAAAATTATCTGAATCTTCAGGGTGCATACCTGTTCGCGGAAGTCCGCAAGAAGCAGGAGGCGTACAAAGCCGCGCATCCGGATGCGAATATCATTTCCCTTGGTATCGGTGATGTGACGCAGCCGCTGGCTCCGGTCGTGATCGAAGCGATGAAGAAGGCTGTCGAGGAAATGGGACATGTGGAGACGTTCCGCGGCTATGGTCCGGAGCAGGGCTATCTCTTCCTGCGTGAAGCGATCGCGAAGCATGATTTCCAGGATCGCGGATGCGATATTTCCCCAGACGAGATCTTTGTCAGCGACGGCGCAAAGTGCGATGTCGGCAATATGCAGGAGATCTTTGCAGAATCGGATATCGTCGCGATCACCGATCCGGTGTACCCGGTCTATGTGGACAGCAATGTCATGGCTGGCAGAAGCGGGAAATATGTCCGCGGGGCGTATGAACGCTTCGAATATCTGCCGTGCTATGAAGAATGCGGCTTCAAGGCAAATCTGCCGTCTCATGATCCGATGATCATTTATCTGTGCTCGCCGAATAACCCGACCGGCTCTGCGCTGACGAAGAAGGATCTGACGGTATGGGTACGCTATGCACAGCAGACGGGCTCTGTCATTTTCTTCGATGCTGCGTATGAAGCATTCATCACGGAAGATGATGTGCCGCACAGCATTTATGAGATCGAAGGGGCGAAGGAAGTCGCTATCGAGTTCCGTTCGTACTCGAAGACGGCTGGCTTCACCGGCGTCCGCTGCGGGTACTGCGTCGTCCCGAAGGAGCTGATGCTGGAAACGAAGAAGGGCGAGAAGATCTCGGCAAACCAGCTGTGGGATCGCCGCCAGTGCACGAAGTTCAATGGCTGCTCTTATATCGTGCAGCGCGGCGCGGAAGCGATCTACACGGAAGAAGGCCAGAAGCAGATCCAGGAAACGCTGGATATCTATAGAAAGAATGCTGCGGTCATCTTGGCTGGTGCGAAGGAAGCGGGTCTTCCTGCCTGCGGCGGCGTGAACAGTCCGTATGTATGGCTGACGGTGCCGGAAGGTATGACGAGCTGGGATTTCTTCGATTTCCTGCTGAATGAGGCGGAGATCATCTGCACGCCGGGCTCTGGCTTCGGTCCGTGCGGGGAAGGCTATGTCCGTCTGACGTCTTTCAATACGCCGGAGCTGACGAAGGAAGCGGTAGAACGCATGAAGAAGGCACTGGCTGCCAGATAAATTGAAGGGGGAGATGGCGGTTGGCTCAGAGATTGAGGAAATCGTATTATAGAGTTAGGAGTTAGGAATGAGGAGTTAGGAGTGAAGGTACGGCGCATAAAATATGAAAGCGCCGTGAAGTTTTATATGCTTAGTTAGCACAAAACTGTTATATAAAATGAGGGTATTGGGGCGCTTTATGAATTGTGCGCCCCTTCTACCACTCCTCACTCCTAATTCCTCACTCCTCACTTTTAGCTAGGATGATTTATAGTTCTGTTAACTACTATCTGGTTAAATGCAATATGTAATCCCTAGTCACTAGTCACTTTCCATCCCTGAACCTGTTTTACAAGGAGTATCCATGAGTACGAATCTGCAGATCGGCATTGTCGGCCTTCCGAATGTAGGGAAGAGCACGCTGTTCAATGCCATCACAAAAGCCGGAGCAGAAGCGGCGAATTTTCCTTTCTGCACCATCGAGCCGAATGTGGGCGTCGTAGAGGTCCCGGATCATCGCATCTATGATCTGGCGAAGATGTTCCAGCCGAAGAAGACGACGCCGGCTTTCACTCGTTTCGTCGATATCGCCGGCCTCGTAGCGGGCGCGTCCAAGGGCGAGGGTCTGGGAAATCAGTTCCTCTCGCATATCCGTGAGACGGATGCCATCGCGCATGTCGTCCGCTGCTTCGAGGATGGAAATATCACGCACGTAGAAGGCTCTATCGATCCTGTCCGTGATATGGATATCATCAATACGGAGCTGTGTCTGGCGGATCTGGAGAGTGTCGATAAGAAGAAGGTCAAGACGGCGAAGCTCGCGCAGGCAGGGATCAAGCAGGCGAAGCTCGATCTGCCGGTGCTTGAAAAGGTATTCGATGCGTTGCAGGAAGGGACGCCGGCAAGAGCCCTTGATCTCTCGGAAGATGATCTGGAGGTCTTGAAGGAGCTGAATCTCATCACGCTGAAGCCTGTCCTTTATGTGCTGAATGTCGCGGAAGATGACATCGCGGATCCGGAAGCGAATCCTTTCGTTCAAAAGGCAGCGGCGCAGGCAGAAAAGGAAGGCGCCAAGTGGGTGCCGATCTCTGCGGAGATCGAGCAGGAGGTCTCTGAGCTGGATGCCGAAGAGGCGAAGGCTTTCTTGGCCGATCTGGGCGAAGAGGAGCCTGGCCTGAATCGCCTGATCCGCAGTGCGTACTCTATGCTGGGACTTATCAATTTCTTCACCGTCGGACCGGATGAATGTCGTTCTTGGACGGTCCGCGCGGGGACGAAAGCACCGAAGGCCGCCGGCAAGATCCACAGCGATATCGAGAGAGGCTTCATCCGTGCGGAGATCGTCTCCTACAAAGACCTGATGGAATGCGGCTCGTATACGACGGTCCGTGAAAAAGGTCTCCTCCGTGTCGAAGGGAAGGACTATATCATCCAGGATGGGGATATCGCTTACTTCCGCTTCAATGTGTAGTTTTTGAAATCAGAGAGCGCAGCCCGCATGGGCTGCGCTTTTTTGTACCCTCTTTGAGGGAAAGGGGGGACTCTCGCATCGTTTCCTCTTTCCGTTGGAAAGAGGTGCCCCGAAGGGGCGGAGGTTGGCTTCCGTAGCGGGGTGAAAGAAAATGTGAGGGAAGCGGTGTTCTCGTATTTCAGACTATACTGATTTCTCTCGCAGATTGCGTTTTTGCATGCCAGTAGAGCAGCCCCTTGAAGAAGGGGCGCGCCGAAGGCGGAGGATAGATCTGCCCCGCAGGGGCAGCCTTCTACGGGAAGGGATTAAAGCCAATGTGAGATAGCCCGTTCTCCCGCATCGTTATCGAAAGCAGAGCCGAGGAATCTTAATGTGATAGCGGCGTTCTGCATTGGTGAGGAAACGCAAAATTTTTTTGCCGTATCGTTATCTCACAGTCTTCACTTTACCGGTGTGCAAGGAAGATTTCTCGCTTCGCTCGAAATGACGATATGGGGGAATGATGGGATGCGGAGGAGCGGTATTCTCATTTCCCTACCCCCGCAGGCTAGCTGCAAACTACTTTCCTTTATTTTTACGCACTTTTCTTTCCTGTGATATAATGACATTATTAGGAGAGAATGTTAGAAGAGAATGTTTTTACGAAATGTAGAGTTTCCTCTACATTTATGAACCCATAAGGAGGGAATATATGAAGAAGAAATGGATGATCGTTCTCCTCATTGTCATCGCAGTGGCAGCGGGCGGCGGTTATTTCTGGTATCAGAAGAGCCATGCTCCGCAGAAGGATAATTACACGGTGGGGGCGGTATCGCGCGGCACTATCGGGCTTACCATCGATGCGACGGGGACGATCGAGCCGGTGAATAGTGTCGATCTCTCGGCGACGGCGTCCGGCACTTTGGAAAAGGTGTATGTGAAGCAGAATGAAAAGGTCACGAAGGGCGAGACGCTGGCGATGATAGATTCGAAGGCGCTGACGTCCATGATGAAGCAGACGCAGAATACGCTCGCAAATAAGGAGTCCTACTATGAACGTCTGGCAGGCCTTTATGAGAAAGGCGCGATCCCGTATCAGGAGATGGATAATGCGCGCATGGACTATCTGAATGCACAGGCGGCGTATGACAAGGCGCAGGCGGATGTGAATGATACGGTCATCACTTCGCCGATGGATGGCGTGGTCATCGGAGAGCCGATGAAGGAAGGGGAGACGGTGTCTCAGGGGCTGTCTAGCCAGATGGTCATCGTGACGGTCGCCGATCTTTCTTCCATGCGCATCGAGCTTCTGGTCGATGAGACAGATATCGGCGAGGTGGCCGTGGGGGAAGGCGTGGAATTCACGGTCGATGCGTACCCGAACCGTACGTTCCACGGCGTGGTGTCGGATATTTCCAAGAAGCAGTACTCAGCGAGCGGCAGCACGAGCAGTTCCTCGAGCTCGGTCGTGTACTATACCGTCTATGTAGATATCAATAAGGACGAGCTGGAAGGGCTCTATCCGTCCATGACAGCGAGAGCGGTCATCAAGGGCCGCGAGAGCGTGGATGCGCTGACGGTGCCTGTGACGGCGATCCGCAGCGACTCGGAAGGCTCCTATGTCTACGTCAAAGAGGGGGCGGATGTGAAGAAGACCTATGTGACGACGGGGATCTCCACCGAGAAGGAGATCGAGGTGACGAGCGGTCTTTCCGAAGGGCAGGAAATCGTGGTCAGCGGGACTGTCTCGCAGGAGAAGACTTCGACTCCGACGAATAAGAACAATCGCCACGGCCCGGGAGGTCCGGTGTGATGGAGAAGAAAGAGAAATCGGATGTAGTCATCCGCTTGACGGATATCGGCAAGAGCTACTATATCGGGAAGCAGGAGGTGCCTGTCCTGACGAAGATCGATCTTACGATCTCCAAGGGGGAGTTTGTCTCTATCATGGGGCCCTCGGGCGCTGGGAAATCGACGCTCATGAACATCCTAGGCTGTCTCGATCGTCCGAGTCGCGGCTCTTACAAGCTCGATGGGGAAGAGGTCGCGAGGCTCGGGGACAGTGCGCTGGCCTATACCAGAAATCGCAAGATCGGTTTCGTCTTCCAAAGCTTTAATCTGCTGCCGAAGCTCTCGGCGCTGGATAATGTCATCCTTCCCATGATCTATGGGAATGTCTTCAAGAAGGAGAGAAGAGAGCGCGCTCTTCGCATGCTGGACTCCGTGGGGCTGGGTGACCGTGCGTATCATATGCCGGCGGAAATGTCTGGCGGGCAGCGCCAGCGCGTCGCCATCGCCCGTGCGCTCATCAATGACCCTGCCATCATCATGGCGGATGAGCCGACGGGAAATCTGGACAGCAAGTCGACAAAGGAGGTCATGGAGATCTTTTCCTCCTTATATAAAGAGGGGAAGACCATCATACTCGTCACGCATGAGAATGATGTCGCGGCTTACGCGACCCGCCACGTGATCCTTTCTGATGGACACATTAGTAAAGATATACGAGGGCCTTTATCATGACGAATATTTATTTCGAAAGTGTCCTCATGGCATGGAGCTCGATCGTCAGCAATAAAATGCGCTCGCTGCTCACCATGCTGGGCATCATCATCGGGGTAGCGGCCGTCATCGCGCTCATGTCCATCGGCTATGGCGTGCAGGACTCGATCAAGAGTGATATTTCCCGTCTGGGATCGAATACCATTACGGTCACGCCTGGGACTGGCAGAAAGCCGGGGGTGAAGCAGGCGGCCGGCTCTATGCAGACCTTGACCTACAAGGACTATCTGGCGATCCGCAATCTGCCGAATATCACCTGTTCTGCTCCGCTCGTGCAGGGGAGCTACCTTCTCGTCAATGGGAATAAGAACTGGAATACCCGTGTCTACGGCTGTACGCAGGACTATGCGGATCTTTCTGACCTCAAGGTGCAGGAAGGCCGTTTCTGGACGCAGAAGGAGTACAATGCCCGTGCCCGTGTCGCTGTCATCGGGAAAACGGTCGCGACAGGGCTCTTCGGAGAAGAGGATCCCATTGGGAAGAAGGTCCGTATCCATGGGAATCCATTCACCGTGATCGGGCTTTTGGAGGAAAAGGGTTACTCCTTCATGGATCAGGATGACCGCGTCCTCTGTCCCTTCAGCACCGTGCAGGAACGTATGCTGCACATCACCTATGTGAATAACATCGTCATCTCGGCGGATAACAGCAGAGATCTTTCACAGATCGAGTCCGATGTGACGAACCTGCTCCGCACGCGCCATCGCGTCTCCGGGACGGATGATGATTTCTCCATTCAAAATTCGCAGGATCTCATCAAGACCATGGAGTCGACCACGCAGACACTGACCATCTTCCTTGGCAGTGTGGCAGCGATTTCCCTCCTTGTCGGCGGTATCGGCATCATGAATATCATGCTCGTCTCTGTCACGGAGCGTACGAAGGAGATCGGCATCCGCAAAGCACTGGGCGCGACATACCAGATGATCATTGTCCAGTTCCTGATCGAGTCCATCACCGTTAGTCTTGCCGGCGGCTTCCTGGGGGTCGCCCTTGGCGTCGGCATCGCACTCGTGACACCGCAGCTGTCACAGATCCCGACCGTCATCGCAGCGGGGCCCATCGTCGGCTCCTTTGTCTTCTCGGTCCTGATCGGCCTTATTTTCGGCCTCTATCCGGCACAGAAGGCGGCGAAGCTGAATCCGATCGATGCACTGCATTATGAATGAGGCAAACAAAAAAACCTGACTCATGTCATGGTTTTTTGTTTGGGGGTTCAGGGTTCAGGATTAGCCTCGGGGACATGCGGTCTCCCTTGTTTGGGGATGAAAGCCTCTCTTGAATGAGAAATTAGAAATGAGAAATGCGAAATGGTGGTGCGGCGCATAAAAATCAGAAGCGCCGCGGAGGTTTGAAACCAGCGGTTTTCTCGTATCGCAAACCTAATCCCTAGCTACTAATCCCTAGTCACCAGTCGCCAGTCCCTATTTTCTCACATGAGACAGGTTCACATACAGCTCTTTGGCCTCTGCATCGAGCTTGCGATTTTTCTTCACGTCAGAGAGGTGGTCATACTTGCTGACAGCATTGCCCTTCGCATCATACATCGCGATGAGGGCGTGATCCATGGAGTATTCTCTTTCACGCTTATCGGCATGGAGATTGATCTTGAATTCACGAATGCGGGTCGTGAGATTTCCATCCGCGAAGTCATAGTCGCTGGGGTTCTTTTTCAGGCTTTCCACGTAGAGGGTGAAGTCTACATTTTTCGATGCTTCCCGGGAAATCCATGGTCTGCATGCCGGAGAGGGACTCCATGTCTGCGTAGAAGATCTCTTCATCGTCTGCGTGAATGACGCGATAACGGTCGGGATGGGCGAGGAGTGTCGCGGAATCCATCGCCATCGCAGAAGTCGCAGTAAGCATAGTGAAAGCGGCAAGTGCCAGTGCAAATTTTTTCATGATATCCTCCTTAAAATTGACTTAGGTTCATTTCGATATGATTCGATTATACTATGGAGGAGACAGAAACGCAAGCCGAATTTTCCTAGGGAAACGCTGATTAAATCGTTGTCAGATTTTACTCTTGAATTTTTATGCATAGCGAGGAATAACCTGACGCGAATAGCGAGCTATTTAAGGAAGGCTATGACGAAGCTATGTATAAAAATTCTTGTAGAATCTGACTCTGCGATTGAATCGGTGTTTCCCTAGGGGAAATACCGATCCTTTGATTGCATCAGCATTTCCTAAGACTTGGACGCAAAAAACCGCTGCCGTGAAATTCACAGTAGCGGTTTTTCTATTTTTATTTCGACAGCGCGAGGGCTTTTTCGAAGGTCTTCTTGATGCTTTCAGACGGCTCCTTATCCATGAGGCTCACGACGACGATCGCGATGACAGAGAAGAGGAAGCCGGGGACGAGCTCATAGAGGTCAAACCAGGCAAACTGTTTCCAGATGAGGACGGTGAGGCCGCCGACGATGACACCGGCGTAGGCGCCTTTGAGCGTCATTCGTTTCCAGTAGAGGGAGAGGAGCACGGTCCCGCCGAAGCAGGCACCGAAGCCGGCCCATGCGTAGGAAACGATGGAGAAGATATAGCTGTTCGGATCCGAGCCGAGGTAGACGGCGATGCAGGAGACGAGAAGAACCGAGATACGGCTGACGCGGATCAGCGTTTTTTCTGAGGCATCCTTGCAGAGGAAGGCCTGGAAGAGGTCACGGGAGACCGCCGAGGATGTGACGAGCAGCTGCGAGGAGCTGGTACTCATGATGGCCGCGAGGATCGCAGACCAGATGATGCCCGTGATAAAAGGCGCTGAGAGCGACTCTGCCATCAGGACGAAGACGCGCTCGGCATTCGCATTCTCAAGCGGGGTCGTGAGGTATGCCTTGCCGATGACGCCCATGGCGATGGCGAAGGCGAGAGACAGGATGACCCATGTCATGGCGATGTGTGTCGATTTTTTCAGGTCTTTGGCATCCGAGATCGCCATGAATTTGACGAGGATATGCGGCTGTCCGAAATAGCCGAGCCCCCAGCCGAGGGAGGAGACCATCATGATGGCAAGAGCGCCCATACCGGTGGAGTCCGGGAAGAAGGAGAAGAAGTCGGGCCCTTCCTTCGCCAGGATATCCATGGTCGGAGCGGGGCCGCCCAGTGCGATGGCCGCAGCGACCGGTACATAGAGGACGGTGAAGAACATCATCGTTCCCTGAATGAGGTCAGTCAGAGCGACGGCGGAGAAGCCGCCGAGGAAGGTGTAGAATACGACGACGAAGGCGCCGATCAGAAGGGACTCGAAGTAGGGGAGACCGAAGATGGTATTGAAAAGTTTGCCGGCTGCAACGAATCCGGAGGATGTGTAAATGATGAAGAAAAGAATGATGAAGAGGGCGCAGATGAGGCGCAGGCCATTCTTCTTTTCCTCGAAACGGTTCGACAGATAGTCCGGGATGGTGAGCGAATTATTCGCGACCTCCGTGTAGTGACGAAGGCGTGTGGAGACGAGGACCCAGTTCGCCCATGTACCGATGATGAGGCCGATGCCTGTCCAGAAGGCGGAGAGCCCGTGCAGGTACGCATAGCCCGGGAGCCCCATCAGCATCCAGCCGCTCATATCCGAGGCTTCCGCACTCATGGATGTCAGCCATGGTCCCAGTTTGCGGTCTCCCAGGATGTAAGACGATAAATTTTTCTGCTGTCTCGAGTAATAGAGCCCGATGCACATCATGCCCGCCAGATAGAGGATGAAGGCCAGGGCGATCGGCCAGCTCCATTCTTCACTCATTTCCATATCATTTCCTCCCCTGTATAATCATTCCATTTTTTTGAAAATATCTTGAACATTTATAACATAAAAAAGAAAGAAATACGATAGGAAAAGGAAATAGGAGACCAAGGGGCTCATAGTCTTCCAGTCTATCAGTCTACCAGTCTTTTAGTCCACGATCACCGGCGATGTATAGAAATCCATTTTGCCCTTCCTGTATCTTTTTCCCTTCTGGCAGAAGGACTGCACATCGCTTGCGCGGATGTCCATCTCGAGCATGGCGGCGGCTTCCTTGGGAAGCGTTTTCATTCCTTTCGCCGTGCTGGTGATGATGGGGAGGGGAAGATCTCTGAGGAGGGCACTCTTTTCTCTCTTGAGTGCGAGGAGGCGGGCGTAGGAGGGATCGGGCGGTGCGAGGAAGGGGGAGGAAAGAGCGGCGGGGGAAAGGAGCAGCTCTGCGCCAAGGCGTTTCAGACTGCTTCGAAGATAGCGCTTGCTCTTCGTGGCGGCGAGCATTTCTTCATAGGAGATCCGCTGGCTTTCCTTAGCCCATTTGTATTCAAGTCCTTCTTTGAAAAGCCCGATCGCCTGCAGGGCTTCTAGGGGCATCAGGCGGGAGAGAAGGTGGCAGCAGTCTTCATAGCGGGCGGGATCCGTGTAGTGGCCTTCTTCCATGAGCTTGCGGCTTGCTTTGCGTTCCGGAGGACGAAAGGAAGATGACCGTCTTTTTTTCGAGATTCAGGAGGTTCACGCCGCGCGCTCGTCGCCGAGACGGGATGCTCCATGTCTCGGGGAATGACGAGGATGTCCATGTCGTAGTGCTTTCGAAGGATCGTCTCCGTGTAGCGGAATCCC
>ENA-OQCL01001160-OQCL01001160.1-human-gut-metagenome-genome-assembly--contig:-NODE-1160-length-10260-cov-3.764630_pt1 | contig 10260 bp, 11 predicted proteins | sample MGYA00242502_ERZ504586 | MGnify/ENA primary metagenome ERZ504586 (study PRJEB26092, sample SAMD00036316) | human gut metagenome | host: Homo sapiens | study: EMG produced TPA metagenomics assembly of... | reverse complement strand
GGCCTTGCCTTACCAACCCGTGAACGGGTTATCTTGGGAAACCCGCCCCTCATCAGGTCCGCTTCTGCGGACAGCTTCCCCCTAGGGGGGAAGCCTTTTTCGTTTTTACTGCACATCGGCCCAGATGGTCAGCTCGCCGGTGTAGATGCCCTTGATCTGGTCAACGGTCAGATCCTCGGTGGTGTTGGCGGGGTTGACGACGACTGCGATGCCGTCCAGTGCCAGAACGGTAGCCTTGGCACCGCCCTCGACCTCGGAGTCCTTCAGCTCACGGCTGGCCATGCCGATGGTGTAGGTGCCGTCCAGCGCGCCGGAAACGCCGGTGGTGGAGTCGGTGGTGAGCAGCTCAAGCTCAGCGTTGGGGTTGACGGTCTTGTAGGCCTCGATCAGCTTCTCCATCAGCGGAGAGACGGAGGAGGAGCCGCCGACGGTGATCTTGCCGGCAGGCTGGGCGGAGGTGTAGTCCGCGCCGTCCTCGCCGATGTAGCCCTTATCAGTGGCGAGTGCCTGACCGTCCTTGCTCAAGACATAGGCGATGAAGTCCACGGCCACGGGGTCGGTGGCATCGCCGTTGGTGACGATGTTGAACGGACGGGCCAGCACATAGCTGCCGTCCTTGACGGTCTCGGCGGAGGCGGCCACACCGCCGACCGTGACGGCCTTGACGGTGTCGTTCAGAGAGCCGAGGCTGATGTAGCCGATAGCGGTCTCATCGTTGGCAACAGCGGTCATGACGCCGTTGGTGCTGGACTGGATGGCGGCGGCCTCGGTGGTGTTGTCGACCTTCTTGCCGTCAGCGTTCTTCTCCTCAACGCCGGTCAGTTCAATGAAGGCGCCGCGGGTGCCGGAGCCGTCCTCACGGGAGATGACCGTGATGCTCCTCGGATCGGTCATGTCAAGTCAGCGGCGGGGCAGCCTCCGCCGGGCGGCCTCGCTGGAGGCGGTGCTCTCAACAGGAGCAGCCGAGGAAGCGGCGGCAGAATCAGAGGAACCGCAGGCGGCAAGGCTCAGGGCCAGGGCAGCGGCGGTAACGGCAGCAATAGCAGATTTGCGTTTCATGTGTGTGTACTCTCCCTTTTTACCAAATTTATGTGGTATAGTTTGTGCATTTCGCAGTGCTTCACCGGAAGCAAGGCCATTGTACCGCATTTCCGGGCGGGTATCGACCATGGTGCGGTACAATCGCGGTAAAGCTTTTGCAAAGATATCCCCGGTTTTGTGTGGGAACGGTAAAGTTTGTAAAGAATATGCAAAAAACAGCGGGGGTGCGGGATGGGAAGAGAGGCGGGTGGTTTGCGGCAAGGATTGTAGGGGGGCGGCGTCCCCGACGCCCCGCAGTGGGGGCAGGATTTTCCCCTGCGCACGGATTTTAAGTGGGGTTGTAGGGGTGGCCAGCCCTCTGGCCGCCGTGGCCGTTTTCGCGGCGGCGGGAAGTGGCCGGGAGGGATGAATCCCTCCCCTACGGATGAACCGTGACGGCAGTTTAACGGCAGGTAGCGGAGGGGTCAAGACCCCTCCCTACGGATGTAACATACAAGGGGGCACAAAGCGAAACCGGGAGCTGACGCAAGGCTGCGGGCCGGGCATGCCCGGCCCCTACGGACTGCTGTTTCCGGCAACGGGGGTTCGGGGCGCTTGGCGGCGCGCAACGAGCGCCGCCAGTTTGCTGCGCAACCCCGCACCCCGTCGCAACAGCGAGACTTTTTCTTTGTTACTTTCTTTTGGTCACAAAAGAAGTAAGACCTCCCAGGGGGCTGCCGCTCCCTGCGGCTTTACACAAATTTTACATAACATTTACTTTGCCGTGGTGGTGTGCTTTGTGCGCATACATTATAATAGAAGGCGGTATAGTGAAAACAAAACAGAGAATGGATGTGTAACACCGGATGACCATTTTTAATGTGTTCACCCTGATGGGCGGCATTGCCATGTTCCTGTATGGCATGGACCTGATGGGTAAAGCGCTGGAGCAGACAGCCGGCAGTAAGCTGCAGGGGATCCTGTCCACCATGACCAGCAGCCCCATCCGCGGCCTGCTGCTCGGCATGGCCGTCACCGCCGTCATTCAGTCCAGCGGTGCCACCACCGTTATGGCGGTCGGCTTCGTCAACTCGGGCCTGATGGAGCTGCATCAGGCCATCAGCGTGATCATGGGCGCGAATGTCGGCACCACCGTCACCGGCTGGCTGCTGTCGCTGTCCGGCCTCGAGGGTGACAGCTTCATCACCCAGATGATGAACCCCAATGCCTGGAGCCCGATCCTCGGCTTTATCGGCATCTGGATGTATATGATCGGCAAGGACCGCAAGCGCGGCGTTGGTAAAATTATGCTGGGCTTCGCCATTTTGATGGCCGGCATGAACACGATGTCCCATGCCATGTCCCCGCTGGCCGACGAGCCGTGGTTCATGGAACTGTTCCTCAGCTTCAAAAACCCGATTCTCGGCGTCATTGCGGGCGCGGTGCTGACGGCTGTTTTGCAGTCCTCGTCCGCATCGGTCGGTATCCTGCAGGCCCTGACCAGCACCGGCGCGGTCACCTACTCCGCTGCCGTGCCCATCATCATGGGCCAGAACATCGGCACCACCGTCACGGCGCTGATCTCCTCCGCCGGTGCCAACAAGAACGCCAAGCGCACCGCTTTTTGTCCATCTGTATTTTCAACCTGATCGGCACCATCATCTTCCTGTGCGGGTTCTACGGCCTGAACGCGCTGATCGGGTTCAGCTTCTTTGCCGACACGGCCAACACCTTCGGCATTGCCATCGTCCACACGGTCTTTAATGTCGTGACGACCGCAATCCTGCTGCCGTTCAACCGTGTGCTGGAGAAGCTTGCCATCCTGACCGTGCCCGATTCCCCCGGCCGACAAAAAGCAGGAGAACACCCTGCTGGACGACCGTCTGCTCACCACCCCCTCTGTGGCTGTTGGCCGCGCCATGCTGACCGGCAGCGATATGGCGGAAATCTGCCGCACCGCGCTTTTGCAGGCCATGTCCACCACCCGCGTCTGGAACGATGCCATTGCGGATGAAGTCCTGCGCAAAGAGGACGCCGTTGACCATTATGAGGATGTGCTGGGCACCTACCTTGTCAAGCTGAGCGCCAAGCATCTCTCGGTGGATGACAACCGCACCGTCAACACGCTGCTGCACACGATCGGCGATTTTGAGCGCGTCTCCGACCATGCCGTCAACCTGATCAAGACGGCCGAGGAGATCCGCGACAAGTCGATCAAATTCAGTGACGAGGCCCTCGGCGACCTGAGCGTGCTTGAGGCCGCCGTGCAGGACATCGTGAACCGCACGGTCGATGCCTTCCAGAAGGGCGACACCTACGCCGCCAAAAAGATCGAGCCGCTGGAGCAGGTCGTGGACGGTCTTGTGCGCGAGGTCAAGAGCCGCCATATCGCCCGCCTGCAGGCCGGTGCCTGCACGATCGAGTACGGCTTTGTGCTGGACGATCTGCTGACCAACTATGAGCGCATCGCCGACCACTGCTCGAACATTGCCGTTGCGATGATCGAGGTCGCCGCCGATAAGTTTGACACCCACGAATACCTCAACACCGTCAAGCACGGTGATGATGTCAAATTTGAGCGCCGGTACGAGAAATACCGCGGCCGCTACACCTTCCCGCCGGAGGCATATTCCGAGCCTGCTGAAAATCCGGCCGAAAACTAAAAATTACGTGCCTTCCCCTATGGGGGAAGGTGGCCGAGGCTCCGACCGAGGCCGGATGAGGGGCAGCCTTGCCCCGCCATCCCGTTACCGGGCTGTATTGGGAACCCCGCCCCTCATCAGTCCGCTTCGCGGACAGCTTCAGTCTCCGCGCTAAGAGCCGCCTGCGGCGGTTGCGCTCCGACACGCGCCTGCGGGCGCAGCCCCGAGGGGGAAGCCTTTTTGTAGGGGCGGGGCATGCCCCGCCCGCAACAGAAAAGCAGCCGCCCGTTATCGGACGGCCACGCAAAGCCGCGGGCCGGGCATGCCCGGCCCCTACGTTTATAGTAAGGGGTATTTACTATGATCTACATCGTTGAAGACGATTCCAGCATCCGTGAGCTGGAGCAATACGCGCTGCAGTCCAACGGCTATGACGCCCGCGGCTGCGAGGACGCCGCCAGCTTCTGGGCCGCCGTGCGCGAGACCCGGCCCGCAGCTGGTCATTCTGGATGTGATGCTGCCCGATGAGGACGGCTACCAGATCCTGAACAAGCTGCGCGCCGACCCCGCCTGCGCACACCTGCCGGTCATTATGGTCACGGCCAAGACCAGCGAAATTGATGTCGTCAAGGGTCTGGACCACGGCGCGGACGACTACCTCTGCAAGCCGTTCGGCATCATGGAGTTTATCTCCCGCGTGCGGGCCGTGCTGCGCCGCGCTGCGGCAGCCGCCCCCGCGCCGGCTGCGTCCACCCTGCATTTCGGTGAGATCGTGCTGGACGATGTGGCCCGCACGGTCCGTGTGGGCGGCACACCCGTTGAGCTGACCTACAAGGAATACTCGCTGCTGCATCTGTTTTTGGAGCATCCCGAGGAGGTGTTGGCCCGCGAACGGATCATGAAGGATGTCTGGGACACCGATGATCTGCTGGAGTCCCGCACGATCGACATGCATGTGCGCACCCTGCGCCAGAAGCTGGGCGCAGCGGGTGAGGCCATCCGCACCGTGCGCAAGGTGGGCTACAAGCTCAGCACGGAGGGCAGCGATGACTGACGAAAACACCCAAAAGCAGCCGCTGAGCATGACCCGCCGCTACCGCCGCGGCCTGATCCTGACCGGCGTGCTCTGCGTGCTGGCGATGCTGGCCGCCGCCACGGTGCTGTTCCAGCGCAGCTATGTGGAGCGGGTGGACAGCTACATTGCCCAGATCTGCGACGGATACGCCGCCGCCTACAAGGCGCAGGGCACCCACGATGCCGCGTCCTTTGTGACCATGCTGCCGGAGGAGAGCGCCCGCACCCTGCGCTTTACGCTGATTGATGCGGACGGCACCGTGCTTTTTGACAGCAAAGCCTCGGCGCTTGTCTACGATGGCACCCATACGCTCTGTGCCGTCATGGACTCCAACCTGCCCAACCACGCCGACCGGCCGGAGTTCCGCCAGGCGATGGAGAAGGGCAGTGCCAGCGTGACCCGCGAAAGCGAGACGATGCAGACCGAGACCCACTACTACGCGCGGCGCATCGACACACCGGAGGGTACGCAGGTGCTGCGCGTGGGCGAGGATATTGCAAACATCTGGGGCCTGAGCGCTGACACGCTGCCGCTGCTCTGCGCGGCGGTCGTGCTGATCCTGCTGGCGGCCACGCTGTTCAGCTGGTGGCTGACCCGCCGCATGGTGCAGCCCATCAACCATCTGGCCGAGCATCTCGACACGATCGAGGCCGATGTCCCCTATGAGGAGCTGATCCCGCTGGCGCGGACGATCCAGACCGACCGCAAGCTGCGCGAGGACAACGAGACGATGCGCCGCGAGTTCACCGCCAATGTCAGCCACGAGCTAAAGACCCCGCTGACGAGCATCTCCGGCTATGCGGAGTTGATCGAGACCGGCATGGCCAAAGCCGAGGACATCCCGACCTTCGCCGCGCGCATCCACAAGGAGGCGCAGCGGATGATCGCGCTGGTCAGCGACATTCTGCAGCTGAGCGAGCTGGACAGCAATCAGGCCAGCCGCAGCCGCGAGCCTGTGACTGAGATGGCCCCTGTGGATCTGGCCGCCCTTGTCAAGGAGACCGCCCAGAACATGACGGTCAACGCCCGCCGCGCCTATGTGACGCTGCAGTATGACGCCCGGCCCGCCACGGTGCAGGGCAGCCGCGACCAGCTGAGCGAGCTGACCCAAAACCTGTGCGACAACGCCATACGCTACAACCGCCCGGGCGGCCATGTAGAGCTGCGCTGCGGCGTAGGCAGTGACGGCTGCCCCTACTTTGAGGTCGAGGACAACGGCATCGGCATCCCGCAGGACAGCCAGACCCGCGTGTTTGAGCGGTTCTACCGCGTGGACAAGAGCCGCTCCAAGGCGACCGGCGGCACCGGTCTGGGCCTTGCGATCGTCAAGCACATCGCACTTTTGCACGATGCGCGCATCGACCTGCAGAGTCAGGTCGGCACCGGGACGACCATACGGGTGACCTTCCCGAAAAATCCATAGAGTTGTAGGGGCCGGGCATGCCCGGCCCGCAACAGAAAGGTAAAATCGCGCCTGCGGGAAAGCCGCGGGCCGGACATGTCCGGCCCCTACCGCGCAACCGCCACAAAAAATCCGCTGCTCCCCCGGCATGGGGAAGCAGCGGATTTTCTATTGTGTATTTTACGCCAGCACGAAGCTCTGCAGCGCCCAGATGCCCAGCACAAGGATGCCGAGCGCGATGCGGTACCAGCCGAACACTGTGAAGGTGTGCTTTTTGACATAATCCATCAGGAAGCGGATCGCAAGGATCGAGACGACAAACGCCACGATGCAGCCCACCAGCAGCGTACCGACCTCACCGAGCGTAAAGACGCCGCCCTTGGCAAGGAACTTGACCAGCTTGAGGCCGGAGGCACCCGCCATGACCGGGATGGCCAAAAAGAAGGTGAACTGGGACGCGCAGGCGCGGCTCATGCCGCAGAGCAGGCCGCCGATGATGGTCGCGCCGCTGCGGGAGGTGCCGGGGATCAGCGCCAGCACCTGCCATGCGCCCACAATGATCGCCTGCTTGTAGGTAATGCGGCTCAGCTTGGTGGTGGTGGGTACGCGGGGGCGGCGCTCGATCAGGATGAACGCAATGCCGTAGACGATCAGCATGATCGCAACGACCACGCTGTTGTAGAGGTGTGCGTCCATCCAGTCATCCAGCAGCAGGCCCAGCACGGCGGCGGGCAGGCAGGCCACAATGATCTTGCCCCACAGCCGCATGACCGGCCAGCGGATGTGCTTGGCCAGACCGGAGTCGCGGCCGTTATCGCCGCAGAAGGGCCACAGCTTTTTGAAGTAAAGCACCACGACCGCGAGGATCGCACCCAGCTGGATGACAACGCGGAACATCTCCATAAACTCGGCGCTCAGGCTGAATTTCAGCACCTGCTCGGCCAGAATCATGTGGCCGGTGCTGGAGATGGGCAGCCATTCGGTAATGCCCTCGATCACGCCGTAGACGATCGAGCGCAGCATATCAAAAAACAATTCCATTCAACAAACCCTCCTTGCAATGCTACCTTATATCATACCATATTTCGGCAAAATAGGAACAGTTTTTTAAGAATTTACATTTTTTTCACGGTAAACCGCGCGGGCGTCTTGCCGTTTTCGTCAAATGCCACTATAATAAGAGTGATTTCTTGTGCAAAGAGGTTTTGAGGAATGTATAAAACCGTACTGTTTGACCTTGACGGAACCCTGCTGAACACGATCGACGATCTGGCGGACTCCGCCAACCGCGTCTGCGCCGCCCACGGCTGGCCGCAGTATGAAACTGCGCAGTACCGCTATTTTGTGGGCAACGGCATCCCCAAGCTGGTGGAGCGTTTCAGCCCTGCGGACTGCCGCAGCCCCGCGCAGCTGGCCGCCACACTGGCCGAGTTTGACCAAGTATACGGCGTGCACATGCACGACAAGACAGCGCCCTACCCCGGCATACCGGAGCTGCTGGCGCGCCTGAAAGCCGCCGGGGTGAAGATGGCGGTATTTTCCAACAAGGCGGACGAGTTTGCCCGCGCCGTGGTGGCCCGCTACTTTGACGCCGACCTGTTTGAGATCGTGCGCGGCGCATTGCCCGATGTACCGACCAAGCCCGCACCCGAGGGCACCCGCGCGCTGATGGCAAGCCTTGGCGTAACGCCGGACGGCAGCGTACTGTATGTCGGCGACAGCAATGTCGATGCCGACACCGCGCACAACGCCGGCCTGCCCTGCTGCGGCGTGCTGTGGGGCTTCCGCACCCGGGAGGAGCTGACCGCCGCCGGGGCCGAATACCTTGCCGAGGACGCCGCCGCACTGGAAAAGGTGATTTTGGAGTGAGGGCACCCGGGAGGGATGAATCCCTCCCCTACGGATTGACCGTGAAAGGGATTTGTCGGTAAGTTGCGGGCCGGGCATGCCCGGCCCCTACAGGGTGGCCGGAAGGTTTACGGCAATGGAAATGTAGGGGGCGGCGTCCCCGACGCCCCGCAGGGGAGCAGCCTTTCCCGGGGCATAGGTAGGGCGGCCAGCCCTCTGGCCGCCGTGGCTGTTTGCGGCAGCGGAAAAGTCCCCAGTAGGGACTGCCGTTCCCCCTCCCCGCATCTCGACAAACATTTTGCAAAGGAGCTGTTATTATGATTGCACAGCACTATAAAGATATGCTGGGTGCCAAGTCTGTCATTCGGCAGATTTCTGAGTGGAGCACCGCGCGCGGCGCACAGATCGGCTACGAAAATGTATTTGACTACTCGCTGGGCAATCCCTCGGTGCCCTGCCCGCCGCAGTTCACCGCCGCGTGCGAGAATTTGCTGCAAAGCACCGACCCCGTCACGCTGCACGGCTACACACCGACCCTGACGCTGCCCTCCGCCCGCAAGGCCGTGGCCGAGAGCCTGAACCAACGCTTCGGCATGGACTACACCGCCGACTACATCTTTATGACGAGCGGTGCGGCCGGCGCGCTGGCCCATGCCCTGCGCTGCGTGGCTGTGCCCGGGCAGAACATCGTGACCTTTGCGCCGTTCTTCCCCGAATATAAGCCCTATGTTGAGGGCGCGGGCCTGACGCTGCGCGTCACACCGCCCCGCTGCGCGGATTTCCAGATCGACTTTGCCGCCTTTGCGCCGCTGGTGGACGAGAACACCGCCGCCGTCCTCATCAACAGCCCCAACAACCCCAGCGGCACCGCCTACAGCGCCGAAACGCTGCAGCAGCTTGCGGATTTCCTTGTTGAGGCGTCCGCCCGATTCGGCCACCACATCTTCCTGATCTCCGATGAGCCGTACCGCGAGATCGCGTTCGGCGGCACCGCGATCCCCTACCCTGCCAAATTCTACGATGACACGCTCACCTGCTATTCCTTCTCCAAGAGCCTGAGCGTCCCGGGTGAGCGCATCGGCTATCTGGCCGCCAACCCCCGGTGCGAGGACGCCGCTTCTATCGTGCCGATGTGCGGGCAGATCTCCCGCGGGACCGGCCACAACTGCCCGTCCTCCCTGATCCAGATGGCGGTGGAGCGCTGCCTTGCGGTGACGAGCGATCTGTCTGTCTATGAGACGAACATGAACCTGCTCTATGACGAGCTGTGCACGCTCGGCTTTACCGTTGTCAAGCCGGACGGCACCTTCTACATCTTCCCCAAAGCGCTTGAGGAGGACGCCAAGGCGTTCTGCCGCAAGGCGCAGAAATACGATCTGGCGCTTGTCCCCGGCGACAGCTTCGGCTGCCCGGGCTACTTCCGCATGGCCTACTGCATCGAAACCGAAAAGGTCCGCCGCAGCTTTGCTGCGCTGGAGCGGTTTGTGGCAGCGGAGTACGGCGTCACCAAGCAATAAGGAGCCCTTATGTCGAACCTACGCCGTATCCTGCCGCTGCTGCTCTGCCTGAGCCTGCTGTGTGCCTGTGTGCAGATGCCCAACGCCCCCAAGGACGAGACCCCGCTGCAAAGCCCCCTGCCCACCGCCACGGCGGAGAGCAGCGCCGCCCCCGCCCCGACCGCCACGCCGGAGCCGACCATGGTGCCCGCCATGGCAACTGCCCATGACAACGCGACCCGCACCGCACCGGTGATCGAAGCACCCTCCGTCTGGGACGACAACGCCGAGGAGGTGCTGTCTGCGCTGGAAAAGCAGTTTGCCTCCTACGGCATGACCCTGACCGCCAAGGAGGGGTACCCCTACCTGCTGGCCGTCAACAACGCGGGCGGGACCGTCACCGTCTACACCGTGGACGCCGCCACCGGCCGCTACGCCGTACCCTTTATGGCCATGGTCTGCAGCGGCGGCGCGGACACCCGACGGCTATTTTTCCACCCCGTGGACTACAGCTGGCGGCTGCTGATGGGCCCGAGCTACGGCCAGTATGCGACCCGCATCTACAGCAGCTACCTGTTCCACAGCGTACCCTACTACAGCCAGCACAAGGACGATGTGGAGTATGACGAGTTCAACAAGCTGGGCACGATTGCCAGCCTTGGCTGCATCCGGCTGGCGGTCGTGGATGTAAAGTGGATCTACGACAACTGCCCGCTGGGGCAACGCCGGTCGTGATCTACAACGACAAGGAGACCCCGGCCCGATGGGCAAGCCCGG
>ENA-OQCL01001159-OQCL01001159.1-human-gut-metagenome-genome-assembly--contig:-NODE-1159-length-10267-cov-3.065680_pt1 | contig 10267 bp, 15 predicted proteins | sample MGYA00242502_ERZ504586 | MGnify/ENA primary metagenome ERZ504586 (study PRJEB26092, sample SAMD00036316) | human gut metagenome | host: Homo sapiens | study: EMG produced TPA metagenomics assembly of... | reverse complement strand
GGATGGACGAACCTCTGGTGCACCAGTTGTCACGCCAGTGGCACAGCTGGGCAGCTATGTTCGGATCGGATAAACGCTGAAAGCATCTAAGCGTGAAGCCGGCCTTAAGATAAGATATCCCACTGAGATAATCAGGTAAGACCCCTTGAAGACTACAAGGTTGATAGGCACAATGTGTAAGTGGCGCGAGTCATTGAGCAAGCGTGTACTAATAGGTCGAGGGCTTGACCCCATTTTCGATTGATACTTCATTTGCTGAAAGCAGTTCGATATTCAGTTTTGAAGGTATATGCCTTCTAAGAAAGAGAAGCTGACGTTGGTCAGGGTATGGCCGGTGTCGATGACGGTGAGGAACCACCTGTTCCCATTCCGAACACAGAAGTTAAGCTCACTTGTGCCGAAGATAGTTGGCTGGAAACGGCCTGTGAAAATAGGTAGATGCCGGCTTCTCTTAAAAAGCAAGCAGCCCACGGGCCGAGCGGAAAGCCCGGTTCGTGGGTTTGCTTTATTAAGCACCATTAGCTCAGTTGGTAGAGCAACTGACTCTTAATCAGTGGGTCCTGGGTTCGAGTCCCCGATGGTGCACCAGAAAAAGCGCGGTAGGATGTGTAAAACATTTGCCGCGCCTTTTTGTTATATGTTGAGCTGACTACATTTTGACTACAAGAGCATAAAAAATAAGCGGCGGATGATCCCTGAAAATGAGGGAAAGCCCGCCGCTTTTGTTATGGATTATTTAACTTGCCGGTCAGTTGCCTTTGCCGATCTGCTTAATAACCTGATCCGCGCCGGTGGCAGCCAGGCCGGAAACAATGCCCACGGCCAGGGCGGTCAGGGGATCAACGGCCGGGAAGTCCGGCACGTTGATGTACATGGCGGCCAGGCCCAGCAGGCCGCCAAGGGCGCCGCAGATGGACGGCAACCATTTATTGGCAAGCGGCGTTTGTTTGACCGCTGTTGCCGCCAGGTAGCAGATAACCGTAATCGCCGCCACCCCTGCCATACCAAAAGTTGTCAGATCCATGGTCTCCTCCCTTTTTATTTTATGCTTTTCTTTTAACTTATGGCCTGGCCTGCGGGGTATGCGCCTTTTCCAGGTTGCTCAGGCGGTGGTTTGCCACACGCAGCTGCTCTTCCAGCACCGGCACCCGCTGGGCAAAGTTATTGTGGGCGCGGACTTCGCGGGTCAGCTCCTCCAAGCGGGCATCCGTGACCGCCTGGGCCGTTACCATCCGCTGTTCCGCGCGGCGGGCAGCCATCATGTTGGTGATAACCACCCCAGCAGGCTCAGCCCGCCGGTAATCAGCGCCACCAGAATTGCTTCCATCCTGCTCACACCTCCGTATAGGCGGCGTGGTACAGCCCCGATTCCACCAGGCCAAGGTCCTCGCACAAGGCATACAGCCGGGCAGCGTCCCCGTTGGAAATCGGCCCCACCGTTACCGTCTGCATTTGGACCGGCTGTGTTTTTTCCGCTGCCGGGCGGGCAACGCTCTGGTAGCCGCCCAGCCGCACCGCAGTAGATGCCGCCGCAAAATCTGCATCCAGCCAGTTCAGCGGGTGGACCCGGCGGTTTTTGTACCGCACCTCAAAATGCAGGTGTGCCCCGTAACAGTTGCCGGTATCCCCGCTGTAGCCGATCAGCTGGCCCTCGTATACCGTCTCCCCCTGGGCCACGCAGAGTTTGCTCAAATGGGCGTACAGCGTCTCCAGCCGGCCGCCGCGGTAATCCGCATGGCGCAGCTTGAGCATATTGCCATAGCTGTTGGTATCCCCCTGGGTGCGGCGGCCATTCCAGCGGTAGGCCGTCTCCACCGTACCGTCTGCCGCGGCATACACCGGCGTGCCGACGGCGGCGCGGAAATCCAGCGCCCGGTGCAGGCTGCCGTCATTATAAAACCACCCGGCGGTAATCACATGGCTTTGCAGCGGCCAGTCAAACAAAACATCCCCATTGTGTAAAATCATCCATCCTCCTGTTCTGCCTTACGCCGCCGTAAAGGTTTTGGTGCTAATGTTGAAGGTACCCTTGGTTTTTACGCCGGTATAATGCACATTAAATGGGATCTGGTAGCCAGTGGTATCGCCGCCATAGCTGACGATCTCAATGTAGCATTCCTCCTTGATGGCCGGGTAGGCGTTGGCGGATGCTTCGTCCCAGAGCTTAACCTCCACAATGTCGGTTTTCAGGTCATCCAGCGTCAGGTCACCGTCGATAATGGCCTGCAGCTTTTCAAACAGCGGGTCGTTTTTCTCGGCATAATAGGGTGCCACTTCGCCCTGTTTTCTGGTAGCTGTCGATCGTGACCGAAGTCTGGCCCAGGATATTATTTTTCTTTTCCATCATTGGCGGAAAGTTCCGGGGAATATTCTTCCAGGTCATTGCCCAGGCGGCAATAGCTGGCGGTACCGGAACCAAACGCCGCGTTCAAAAAAGTGCGCCATATATTTGCGCTCAATCTTCAAATGTATCACTCCATTTCATCGTATAGTGTGCCGTCAGTGTAACGGTGTAAACTGCGCTGCCCTCATCGTTGGCCTGTTCCAGCCGGGCGGCCCCGGCGGTCAGGGTCTCCTGTACGGGGTCAGCGTTGCCAAGCTGCGGGGCAAGGCCGGCCGCGCTCTGCTCCGCCACCCAGGCCTGCAGTTCCAACAGGCGGCGGGCTGTCTGGGCGGTCAGCTCGGTATCCCCCGGCACAAAGGGCAGGTTCAGGCGCAGCACCAGCTGCAATTTTTTGGCGGGCCGTCACCTGCCCCAGCAGGTTCTGCCAGCGGTCAGTCTGCTCCACTCCTTTGGGGAAGAGCGCCCCGGTGCCCGCCGCCGGGGGCAGGTCGTCCACACGCAGGGCAATACCGGCCAGAGCCGGGCAGCGGGCCAGCCATTTCAGCAACTGTTCAAAATAGGTTTCGTTCACGCGCTTTGTCTCCCCCTTTCCGGTCAATTACTCAGGCTGTGCGCGCCACTGCCGGAGCGGGTCCACCAGCCGCCCGCTTCCACATGGGCAGCCTGCCCGGCCGCTGTTTTACAGTCTACATACTGCACAGCGGCCAGCCCCGGCACTTTGGCGGGGGTAAAATCCAGCCACTGGGTGTAGCTCACTTCCGGCCCGGTGCCTGCAAGCACGCGGTCATGGGGTTCCAGCGTATAATCCCGGCCAAACGCCGCATGTTTTTCCGGGATAACCAGCAAAAACGCCGTGGCCGCACTGCCTGCGGGGCCGCTGCCGCCTGCCGCGGTTTCACGGCGGCGGGTATCAAAGTGTACGCCCTGCACAACGGTGCGCGTGATGGTATGTGCCGCCGGGTCCGCATGGTAGAGGGTAACGGTCTGGCAGCACAGGGGGTACTGTAAGGGCGCGGCCATCAGCCCACCCCGCCGCTGGCATAGCGGCCAAACACCAGGTAGTCCTGCGCCAGGGCACGCAGGTAACCTTCCCGGCTCTGGATGGTTTCGGCGCAGAGCTCCGGCGGGGCAGCATAGGTTTCGCTCACGCTGCCCACGCTGGCGCTCACCACGCGGCAGCGCTTGTCCTCCTCCGCAAAGGCATACATTGCATCCGCCATGGCGCAGAGGGCGCAGGCTTCCGGTTCCAACAGGCCCGCGCGCGGGCGCACATCAAACATGCTTTTGTAGCGCTCCAGTTGGCGGGCGGCGCGGGTGATAAAGCGCGCAAAGCTTTCCTGCGGGATCTTTTCGCCCAGGTAGCTGGCGGTATAAAATTCGTAATCCGGCAAAGGCATTCCCCTCCTCAGGCCTTGAACTTTGCCAGCACCACCTTGGCCTCGTTGGAAAGCACCGCAACGTAAAATTCATCTGCCGTGATCTCGGTGGTGCGCATCTTGGGCTTGCGCTCTGTTTCCACATTCACCGCGCGCTTGCGGTAAATGGTCAGAGCGGGCACCTCGTCCTCGTTGTCGTGGTCGGCTTCCAGCTTGATGATAGGGCAGGCATAACACTTGGTTTTTGCCGGAGCCAACCTCCACCAGCGGCACCTTTTTGCTGGGCACCACACGGCTAGCCCGCAATCGGAGCCGATCTCGCCGGACATCGCACATTGGCGGGGTACTTGTCCGTGCTGGTGAATTGCGGCGTCCTTTCGCAGCTGGGTCACCTGTTTAGGGGTGAACAAAGATTGACCTTTCGGTGGCCTGCTCTTCCTGCAGGGCGTCCACCGCATTCCACAACGCCGCATAGCTGATAATGCCCGCCGAGCCGTCATAGGTCAGGGTAGCGGTCTGCAGCACATCCATGCAGTCGTTATCGATCTTGGCGGCAATGGCCATGGCCAGCTGGGTGTTGGCCTCCCCCACCGGGTTGCCGTAACCGGAAAGCACCGCTTCATCGGTCAGGCCAATGCCCTTCATGGCCTTTTTCACGGTGGCTTTGCGGGTGGATGTCGTCATCTTTTCAATGGTCACAGCCTCGCCCTCGGCCACAATGTCGGCATCGCCGATGTAGGCATAGGCGGGCACCGTGATGGTATCGCCGGGGACACCGGCCAGGGTATCATCCACCTTGGCAAAGGGCGCCACGCGCAGCTTTTTGGGGATGCGGGCGGACACCATGTCCCCCATTACTTCCGGGTCGATCAAATCAGCAATTTTGGTATAAGTATCTGCCATAGAATTTCTCCTTTATCAAATCAATTTTTACAGTTCTATTATTCCCGCTTACTTTTCCCGCAGGCGGCGGTAGGTATCGGGGTCGCTGTGCTTTAAGGCAAGGCGCTCCCGGTAGCTCATGCAGGCAAATTCCGCTTCACGGTTCAGCAGCGGGGCACTGCCGGTTCCGGCGGCATAGGGTGCGGGCTGCACCGGCTGTGCGGCGGGGGTGTCGATTTATGCTCCAATCTGGGTTTCTCCTTTCTTTTCTTCGTTGTTTGCGGGGGCCGCTTGTGCTGCCTGCGGCATCAGCTCCTTACGGATCTTTGCCAGCTGGGCGGCATCGGCATGGGGCAGGTCAAAGTACCAGGCAAGGGCCAGTTCCGGCCGCAGCAGACCGGATGTTACCATGCTCATGTACTCGTTCCAGGTGCGGGTGCGGTCAAACAGCACGCCATCGCCCCAGTCCATCGTCAGGTCTTTCCCGGCGTCAAAACTCAGGCCCGGCATGCCGTACACCTTGCCCAGCGCGGCGCACAGTTCCAGCGCCTGGCCGGCACCGTTCTGCCACATAGCCTGCAATTCCTGGATGGTCAGGTTATAATCGCCCTCGCTGGAGGTGATTTCCGTTGCGGTGCGCTCGGCGGCTTCCACCTCGCTCAAAATGCCGCGCTTGAAACCGATCAGGCTTTCGCAGCTGCGCAGGATATCCTGCTTGCGGGCCAAAAACTGTTCCACCCGCAGCTGCGGGCTGTACACCGTCACCCCCACGTTGGCGGGGTCATCCGGCAGGCCGATGAAAAGATCATCCTGCAAGGTGCGGCGGCCATAGCCATCCTCCCGCAGCAGATCCTCCGAGGCAAACACACGGGAAGCGCCGTTTTCAAATTCCTGCCGCATCTGGTATTCCAGCCGGGCGGCGCTGTGCATCAAACCGGCGGCAGGGGCATACACCGCCACGGCGTCGGGGCCGCCGTCCACACAGTTCAGCAGCGGGGTGCGCAGTGCAGCCAGACCAACGCCCCGCACCCCCGGCAGCAGCAAATTTGGCTGCAGCTGGGCGGTGGCGGGCAGCGCCGCCAGCGGCACCTCCCGGCCTAACGCCTCACCCGCCAGTTCAAACAAGCGGGTCTCGATGGTCAGGTCGTCCGCCCCGGCGGTGCGGCGCTCCAGCAGCAGGTAGCCGCGGCCATCGTGGCGCAGCACCTCCATGGTGCCCACGCCGGTCAAAGCGCCGTGGGCATCGCGGCCAAGGGGTGCATAACAGTCCCGCCGGATGGGCACAAAGTCAAACCCGCGGCCATGCAGCACCGGTTTCAGCAGGCATTCACCGCCAACCAGTGCGTACTGCATGGCCTGCACCCGCACGGCATCCAGCGCCTGCAGGCTGGGGGCCAGGGCTTCGGCGGTCCTGCTTTCATACTCCGCAAACACGGTGCGGCACAGCTTGCTGACCACCAGCACCGCCAGCCGGTCGGCGGCGTCCTCGCCGGGGGACTGGGTGCCGTAATAAAGGTTCAGCCATTCCCGGATGGCCGCCTGCATCCGGGCCGAGGTCACATCTCCCCGGCCGAACGCCTGTTCCAAGTAACTTTTCAATCCATTCCTTCTTTCCTATTTGTGGGTTCAGCTGCCGCGCCGCCGCCACACGCTTTCCAGCGCATAGCGCACCGCGTCAATGTGGTGGTTGTCGGCGTCCGGCCAGGCGTTGGTCACCTCCCCGGTTCGCGCATCCCGCAGGTATTCATAGCCGGTAAACTCGGCTGCAGTTTCGGGGCAGCGCACGGGGTCAATGATGATAGCGTTCAGGCTTTGCAGCCACTTCATCCCGGCGGCCACACTGCCGGGACCTTTGACTGCCGCCCGGCACGGCAGGCCCGCCGCGCGGTAGTCCGCACAGCTTTTGGGTTCCGCGGCATCGGCGGTCAGCAGCGCCGTGCGGTCCAGTCCGCGGTCCAGCAGCAGGCGGGCGGTTTCCCGGTTGGGGGTGCGGCGGCGGGTCAGCTCGTCAAAGATCACCAGGGTGCGGCGGGCGGCATCGTAATGCACAGCGTTGTAGGCCCAGGGGTCCGGATACCAGCCCCAGTCCACCCCGTGGTACACCCGGTCAAAGCTCTGGCATTGTTCGGTCGTCAGGGTTTGCAGCTGGATGTTGCCAAACACTGCCGTGCCGCAGCCGACCGCTTCGCCCAAATATTCATGGCGGAACGCCGTGGGGTTGGTCTGTTCCAGGTGGGCGGCATCCGCCAAAAAGCGTTCGCCCAGCCAGGCGGGCGGCAGGTCGCGGTAGGTGGAGTGGTGCACCAGCTTGCCGGGGCGCTGTTCCAGCGCATAACGGTTGGCCCAGCTGCGCCCCGATGCCGGCGGGTTGAAGCTTTTGAATGCCAGGGTAAAGCTGCCGCCGCGGAACACGCTCTGCTCCACACTGCGCACCTCCTCGGGGCCGTCGAACTGGTCCAGCTCCTCGAACCAGGCCAGGCCGATGGCTCCAAATGGCACCTTGATGCTTTTCAGCTTGCCGGGGTCGTCGGTGCCAAAAAAGAGGATCTTCTGCCCTGTGGGCAGATAAGTACACTCCATGGGGCTGACGGTGCAGCGGAACTGCTTTGCCAGCCCCAGCGCCCCAATGGCCCACTGGATCTGCGCATACACACTGGTGCGCAGCGTGCCGCCGATCTTGCGCAGCACCACCGCGTGGCAGGCGGGGTGGCGCAGCAGCTGCAAAACAAGCTCAATGGAAATATAGCTGGATTTGCCGCTGCCGCGCCCGCCCTTGGCCACCAGTTCCTGAACTGTGCCGCGGGCAATGGCGCGGTGCACCGGCCAGAACACCGGCGCTACCACATCCCGGATGCGCACCCTCATGGCGTCACCTCCTGCTCGGTGGGTGCTTCATCCACAATCACAACGGGCTCCTCCGCTGCAGCGCCATCGCCAAGGCCCAGATACTTATAAATCAGCTCCAGCGCACGCAGCTTATCGCCCACTTTTACGGGCGGGGCAGGTTCGGCCCCCAGGTCGGCAAACGCGATCTCTGCCAGTTCCGCCAGCACGCGCTCTGCCGTGATCTTTTCCAAAGCATCCCTTCTTTCTGGCAGGGGTGGCAGCCCCCGCCGGGTTTTGTTCCCGCCAGTGCAGCAGGTTCTTTTGGGAACATCTGCATCATAGCACAACAACCTCAAGTTGTCAACAGAATTCTGTAACATAATTTCAGAATTTTAGTTTGTGCTTTTGCTTTTGTACAGGATTATTAGTTTTTATGTATTGCGCTTGTGCATCCTGTCAGCATTTTTTGCCCGTTTTGGGGTAAAAATAAAAAACATGCGCTTCACAGGTTTCTGAAATCATTTCTGTCATTTCAGGAACATTGCAAAGCGCATGCCTTGTTGTACTACTGTTGTTTATCTGTTGTTCTTTGCCGTTTGGTGCATACTGGGGTGCAAACGTCCACATTCTGCTGGCGAAAATCTATTGTTTGCCGCAAGCACTGCAGGCAATCTGTAGGGGCCGTTGCTCATCATCGGCCCGCATAGCAGAGTGGCTCGGAACACGAAGCATGCGCACAATGTGCGCCCCTACGGTGGGGGATGCGCCACAAATATCTGCCACCTGTTACAACAAACTCTGTAGGGAACGGTCTTGACCGTTCCGAAACCTTGTGGTGGATGCCATAAGCAAATCCGTGAGCGCCCCTACGGTCCTACTGGGTAAACACAGGAGCCAGCTCTATCAGCACAATGGTGCCAGCAGCCGCAGCAAGGCGGATACCATCAGGCCCGGCGCGCTGGTGCGGCATTCTTTCAGCTCTACCAGGTGGGACTGGTTTTTCCAGCTGCATCATAAATTCGCCCACATCGGCCAGCGCGGCACAGCCATACAGCAGGGCGGCACATTCAAAATGCAGGTACAGGCTGCGGTAGTCCAGATTGATGGACCCCACCACGGCGATCCTGCCATCCACCAGCCAGGTTTTGCGTGCAGAAAGCCCGGCGTGAAGGTGTAGATCTTGACCCCGGAGCGGATCAGCGGCTCAAAGTAGCTGCAGGTCAGCTGGTAAACCATCCTTTTTATCCGGGATGCCGGGGGTATAAATGCGCACATCCACGCCGCGCTTTGCGGCCAGGCGCAGTGCCGTCATGGTGGCGTTATCCAAAATCAGGTACGGCGTGGTGATCCACAGCGTTTCCTGCGCCTGGGTGATCAGGTCCAGGTAGACATTTTTGGAAACATTCTCATCGTCCACCGGGCTATCGCTGTAGGGCTGCACAAGGCCGATCGTCGGCTCTTCCGCCGGGAACGGCTGCTCCTCGCGGTAAGCATCCAGACCGGGATCCTCGGGGCGCTGGCTGGCCCACAGCTCCAGAAAGATCGTGGCAAAGCTCCACGCCGCGGGGCCCTGCAGCCGCACGCCGGTATCGCACCAATAGCCAAAGCGCTCTTTTGGTTAATGTACTCATCCGCCAGGTTAAAACCGCCGGTAAAGGCGGTTTTTCCATCCACCATCCACAATCTTGCGGTGGTCGCGGCTGTTCATCACCAAGTTCAGCAACGGCACAAACGGGTTAAACGGCACTGCCTGGATCCCTTCCACCTGCAGGGTCTTCCAGTATTGGGCGGGCAGGCCAGTGGCACAGCCCACATCGTCATAAATCATCCGCACATCCACGCCTTGAGCCGCTTTACGACGCAGCACATCATGTACGGCATCCCACATTTTGCCTTTGGAGATAATAAAGAACTCCAAAAGGATCGATTCCTGTGCTGATTCAAGCGCTTCCAGCAGATCGGGAAAGACCGCTTCTCCCGAAGCGTAAAACTTGACGTTGGTGCCGGAATACACCGGGTAAGCGGCAAAATCCCGCAGGTAAGCTGCGGTGCGCCCCGCGCGGGGGTTGGCCCGTTCCAGCATGGCCTGTGCCGCAGGGTCCGTGCGGCGCAGTGGGCGGATGCGGTCATAGGCCCAATCCAGCTTTTTGCGCAGGCGGAATGCCGGGCGCTTATCGCCCCACAGCAGGTACAAAATGCCGCCCTGCACCGGCATAACGGAAAACAGGATCATCCAGCTGATCTTAAACTCCGGCACCGTGGAATCCTGCCGGATCAGCGCCAGGCACATGATAACGCTCATGGCAACGCCCACGCCGCCGAACCATTTGGCGTAGTCCGCCAGCCAGTAGAACAGCGCAAACAGCCAGAACGCCTGCAGCAGCAGAAGCACGCCGGTCACAACAATGCGGCTGAACACCAGGTTCAGCACCCGGCGCAGCATCAGACGCCAGTTCCGTTTTTTCATACAAACCTCGTATACAAATGCAAAAAGCCGCACGTCATCCCCAAAGCAGCGGCGTGCGGCAGACTTCCTTTTTACAATTACAGGCGGTCAATGGCGGCCATGCAGTCGTCCATGGACAGGAAGGTCACGGCGCAGTTGGAGCCGATAAACCACCGTTCATCCCCATTGCAGACGATTTTGCGGATAAGCTTGCCGTGGTACTCAGTCTGGATGTAGATCCCGTTGGGCACTCTCTTTCCCTCCCATATCTTGTAGTGTGGGCCGGGCGGCTGCCTCATATCATGGGCTTTCCGCACCGCGGCTGTACTTAAATTATGCCACAAATGATCGCTTTGTGCAAGGTGCTTTTTGCTGTAGTTTATGTACGAATCG
>ENA-OQCL01001158-OQCL01001158.1-human-gut-metagenome-genome-assembly--contig:-NODE-1158-length-10271-cov-3.032433_pt1 | contig 10271 bp, 11 predicted proteins | sample MGYA00242502_ERZ504586 | MGnify/ENA primary metagenome ERZ504586 (study PRJEB26092, sample SAMD00036316) | human gut metagenome | host: Homo sapiens | study: EMG produced TPA metagenomics assembly of... | reverse complement strand
TGTGGGCGCGGGGACTGGCGCGGCTGCGGGCTGGAAGGGCTGGAGGATAAATTTCCTTCGCAGCTTTCCGGCGGGGCAGTGTCAGCGCGTGGCGATCGGTCGCGCGCTCATCGACGAGCCGGAGGTGCTCCTGATGGACGAGCCGTTTTCCGCTCTCGATGCGCTGACGCGCGAAAAAGCTGCAGGAGGAAGTGCTGCGGCTGTCGATCGAGAGCGGCGTCACCCTTGTGCTCGTGACGCACAGCATTGAGGAAGCGGTTTATGTCTGTGATCATCTGCTCGTCTACAGCAAGGACAGCGAGACGCCGCAGGTCATCGACAACACCAAGACGCCGCAGGATCGCTACGACGCTGCGTTCGTTGCGCAGTGTGCGCGGGTCAAGGCCATGCTGGAAGGAGGCGAGAGCGCATGAAAAAAGGGGTATCCATCGTAATCGCCACGCTGGCGCTGCTGGCCTTTTGGGAGCTGGCGAGTCTGGCGCTGGACAAAGCGTTTCTGCCAGGACCGCTGACTTCCTTCGAAGCCTTTATCGCGCTCTGCGCCGACGGCGAGATGTGGCCGCAGTTTGGCATCAGCGCGCTGCGTGTGCTCGTGAGCACAGCCCTCGGTGTGCTCCTGGCTGTGCCGCTGGGGCTTGCCTGCGGGCGCTCGGAGAAGCTCTATCACATCGCGACGCCGCTGGTGGCGATCCTCTATCCGCTGCCGAAGGTCGTTTTTCTGCCGATCCTGGTCGTGCTCTTCGGCCTCGGCAATCTGCCAAAGATCGTGCTCATCACGCTCATCATTTTCTTTCAGATCTTTGTGGTCGTCTGTGATGCGGCGCATCAGCTGCCGCAGGAGAGCGTCGACGCCATGCACACGATGAGCCGCCGCACTTGGGATGTTTTTCGCCATCTTCTGATGCCCGCCTGTCTGCCGCAGGTTTTGACGAGCCTGCGTATTTCTGTCGGCACGTCGGTGGCGGTGCTCTTTTTCGCCGAAACCTTCGCGTCCTTCGACGGGCTCGGCTATCTCATCCTCGACGGCATGGAGCGTCGCGAATATCCAGATATGTTCGCCGGCATCATCGGCATGGCGCTGCTCGGCGTGCTGCTCTATGAGATCATCTATTTTGTAGAAAAACGCTGCTGTCGCTGGCTTTGATTGTAGGATCGACCTAAGCATGTCGTTAAACGGCTTTTTTCTGTTGTCAAATTGTGGAGACATTGTTGATATTTGGTGATAATTTCGTCGGAGCCCTTTTCGGATGGCGCGTTATGAGCTATGATATAATAGATTGGTAATGAATAGGAGGCAGTATGAAAAGACTAGCTTTAATATTTGCGCTGCTCCTGTGCACGCTGCCGCTTTCCGGCTGCGCCATTCTTTTTGAGGAACCTTCGGCGCTGATCTTGCCTCCGGCGAGTGACCAGGAGGAATACGTCGAGCGCACGCTGATCAATTCCTTTTTGAGCGACGGCGCCCATCTGCAGGTGCCAGAGGATATGGAAGATCCGGCAGCGATCATCGACCTTGATATCGATGGTGACAAGCAGGACGAAAAGCTTGCGTTCTGGTCCAACAACAACGGCCATGAAGTCGGCGTGATGCTGATGCACCAGAATGACGAAGGCACCTGGAGCATTCTCGATCAGATCCAGCAGTACGGCAATGGCATCGATTTCTTCCGACTCTTCGATATTGACGGCGATGGCTCAGACGAGGCCTGCGTCGGTGTCGACGTCGGCGGCAACAACGTGCTCTCGATCTATCACATGAACAGCGACGGCTTTACAGAAATGACGCAGATCAATTATTCCTTCCTGGAAATGGCCGATCTGAACGGTGATGGCAACGAGGCGATCCTCTGCGCCCTGAACAATTACGAAGACACAGCACCGACGACGACGCTGACCGTTTATGAAGGCGGAGAGGATGTCACCGCTGTCTACGAAAAGAGCTTTGATGGAAACTGTCTGGAGATGGCCTTCGGCAACGTTAGCGATTCACAGCGCGGACTTTATTTCGTCCATTCGAACAACTACAGCGATCTGAACGTGGAGCTGCTTTTGCCGACAGAGGACAACAGCTTCGAGGAACAGATGACCTCGCGGGTGCATTTCACCAACAGAGTGGCTACGCGCGATCCAATCATCGCAGATATCACCGGCGACGGCGTGCTGGATGTGCAGTCTGTTCTCGAGCCGATCGAAAAGATCGGCCGCGAAGAGAGCGACTATCTGCGCATCTGGAAAACCTGGGACGGCGACAGCGCCCTGGAAAATATCTACGGTGTGCTCGAAAACAGCACCGATGGCTACACCTTTGTGCTGCCGCAGTATTGTCTGGATACGGTGCGCTATCAGTTTGTGAACGACAAAGGCTCCAGCCAGGTGCGGCTCTATGACGGGAACAATGCGGAACCAGCCATCATCCTCTACGCTGTGACAGCGGCAGAGGCTGAGAATATAGAAAATACACGAGGGATCATCCCGCTCGGGACATCCCCAAGTTCTCAGCGCGTGTACTACGCGTTGTGCAATACGGAGAGATTTGCAGGACAAAAGATCGATACAGACAGTATCAAGCAACTCTTCCAAATTGAAGGAGGACAACAAAATGACAAATAAGATTTTGGTAGTAGAAGACGAAGAAGCCATTCGCGGCTTCATAAAAGTCAATCTCAAACGCAATAATTTTGACGTCATCGAAGCGGGCAGCGGCGAAGAAGCGCTGGAAAAACTTGACGACAGCGTCGACATCGTGCTCTTAGACGTCATGCTGCCTGGCATCAACGGCTTCGAAGTTTGTGCGAAGGCGCGCGAAGCCTTCCCACAGCTCGGGGTCATCATCCTCACCGCAAAAGGCCAGGAAGAAAACAAGATCGAAGGCCTGGAAGCCGGCGCCGACGACTACATCGTCAAGCCGTTCAGCCCGAAAGAATTGCTCGCGCGCATCAACGCGCTTTTGCGCCGCCTCTCCATCCAGGTGGATGAAGCCGGTGAAGACGCCAAGGAGATCACCACCGGCATTTTCACCATGAACATCGACGAGCGTCGTTTCCTCAAAAACGGTAAGGAGATCGAGCTCACCCCGATCGAATTCTCCCTCGTCAAATATTTCATGGAAAACGCCAACAAGGCCGTGCATCGCGACGAGATCCTCAACAACGTCTGGGGCTACAACTACGTGGGCGATTTCAAGATCGTCGACGTCAACATCCGCCGCATCCGCCAGAAGATCGAAGAGGATCCATCGAAGCCAAAATACATCGAGAAAGTCTGGGGCTATGGATATCGTTGGTGGGGTGGTGATTGATCGTGGCATCAGGTCTTGGCACAAAGCTGTCTTTGAGTTATGTGCTGATCAGCCTGATCACGCTCATCATCATGGAAAGCCTGTTCATTTCGCCATCTACCAGTATTATGTGTCTGGCGTTGAACAGACGCTCACCAACAATGCCGAAGCCGCCGCATCGATGTTCAATCGCTACGCGCCCTCCGGCGATATCGAAGACAAACAGGACTTTACTTTTTGAAAATATGGACAGCCAGGAAAAAAGCCCTCGTGGAAGTGTATGACACCAACGGCCAGTTCCTGATCAACAACATTGGCGACACCGAAAACGCCACCGAGCTGACCGACGATTACAACGGCGCCGTCGCCGGAGACGTTGACGCCTGGCGCGGCAGACTCGACACCCGCGAGGCCGTCATGTCTGTTTCCGTGCCGATCTACGATGGAAAGATCGTCGTGGGCGTGCTGCGCTACGTTTCCAGCATGTCGATGGTCAACGCGCTCCTGAAATCCAACGTCGTCGCCGTCACCATCATCGCCGTGGTGATCCTGCTTGTGGCGACCATCGTTGGTCGCGTCATGAGCTCGCTCATCCTGAAACCGATCCGCAACCTCATCCGCGTCACCCGCGAGATCACCAAAGGCAATCTGGAAGCCAAGGCCACCGTCTACAACAACGACGAGATCGGCCAGCTTTCCAAGGCCATCAACCGCATGACCGATGAGATCGCGCAGTCGTATAAAACGAAGAATGATTTTATCTCCAGCATTTCTCATGAGCTGCGCACACCGCTGACCTCCATCAACGGCTGGGCAGAGACCATCGAGGATTCGCCGGAGGACGTCGAGACCACGCGCATGGGGATGGAGATCATCTCCCGCGAGACCAAGCGTATGATCCGTCTCGTCAACGACCTCCTCGATTTCTCCAAGTTGCAGAGCCATCGCATCGAGCTGGAGCTTGAGCCGATCTGGATGAACGATTTTCTCGAGAGCCTCTACAACCAGTTCCTGCCGCGCGCTTCTCAGGAAGAGATCGCGCTGCGTCTGCATCTCGGCAACACGGATGTCATGGTTATGGCCGACGAAAACCGACTCAGCCAGGTTTTTGTCAACATTCTGGACAACGCCTTCAAGTTTGTCAAAGGGCGCGCCTATCCTGAGGTTGTGATCCAGGCGCACATGCTCGACGACCAGGTCGTCATGACCATCGAAGACAACGGCCCGGGCATGTCCAGCGAGGAGCTCGTGCGCGTCAAAGAAAAATTTTATAAAGGGTCCAGCAAACAGAGCGGCACCGGTCTCGGGCTATCCATCGCCAACGAGATCGTCGCCCTCCACAACGGGACCTTCTACATCGACAGCATCCGCGGTGTCGGCACGAAAGTGTCTGTCGTGCTTCCGTACGAAGACACCACCACCGACGAAGATTCCTACGATCTTGAGAGCGCGCCGCTGTCAGATGAGAACACCAACGGGTATCAGATGTGAGGACATCTGATACCCGATTTTTTACTATAAAAAGCGTTTATTGGCACAGATGAATACAGCGCGACTATAACAGTTGCTTGTTGTTTGACAGCGTGAACGCTTGTCTGCCGATCAAAGACGGGAAAAAGATGGTTTGAAATCAGCAGTTGCAAATAAAATCGAGCGCAGAAATGTGTGAAAGCGTACACACTTGGCGCTGCAGCGTGGTCGCTGAAAAATGCCACCGACATCCATCAGTTCTGGTTATCGATCCATAAGAAAATGTGTGCTATAACAGATGAAAAATATAAGATCTGTTATAACACAAAATGCGATTTGAGGCTTGAAATCTTCAGAAATATCGCTATAATATAGATAACGGTACAGAACCTAACAAGTTATAGATTGAAAGAAAAGAAGGTGTGAATAGGCGTGATTGGAGCAGATATCTTATTAAGTTGCCTTGAAAAACAGGGCGTTGATCTTGTTTTCGGACTGCCAGGGGGCGCAGTCATCCCATTGTATGATCGTCTAAAACATTTTGGAGTAAAACATATTTTGATGCGCCACGAACAGGGCGCGGTTCACGCAGCCGATGGCTATGCGCGTGCGACTGGTAAGGTCGGTGTTTGCTTTGCAACGAGCGGCCCAGGCGCGGCAAATATGATGACGGGTCTTGGCACTGCCTCGATGGACTCGATCCCGCTGGTTATGATCAGCGGCCAGGTCGCAAGCTCCCTACTCGGGAAGGACAGCTTCCAGGAAGCGTACGTAACGGGGATGGCAGATGCTGTGACGAAGGCGAGTGTGATGGTCACTGACGCCAGCCAGATCCCACAGGTTTTGGCGGATGCGTTCTACATTGCCTCCCATGGCCGTCCAGGCCCGGTTTTGGTCGACATTCCAAAGGATCTCTTTACGCAGGATGTGAAGAATCCGGATCTGGATGTTGAGCCAACGGAACGTTACAGAAGAAAACTCAAAAACAGCGTGATCACCCGCGAACAGATCCGCAAGGTCGGCCGCATGCTGGCTGAAGCGAAAAAGCCGCTGATCATCATTGGTGGCGGGGTGAACACGACCGAAGCGGTACGCAAGAATGTGCTGACGGTTGTCGATCAGCTGGATGTGCCGATCAGCCAGACGCTGATGGCAAACGGCGTGATCCCTGGCGACCACAAGAAATTTTGTCGGCATGGTCGGCATGCACGGCACGACGGATGGCAACTACGCCATTCAGAACTGCGACCTGCTTCTGGCAGTGGGGATGCGTTTTGACGACCGCGTGACCAGCGACACGTCAAGATTCTCGCAGCATTCCAAAAAGATCCATGTGGACATCGATTCTTCCGAGATTGGGAAGAACGTTCAGGTTGATATTCCTATCGTCGGCGACGCTGCTGAGTTCTTTGAGCTCCTGGCAGGCGAGGTTGCTGACGAAAACGCTGATCACAGCGCATGGCGCCAGGAGATCGCGGATCACTATCGCCCTCTCAAGCATGGCGATCCAGATTCGCTCCCACCAATGGAGCTTTGCGACATCATCAACAAGGAACTGGATGAAAACACCATCGTTGTGACGGATGTCGGTCAGCACCAGATGTGGGCGGCACTCTTCCTGCATCCAAAGGGCCCTCGTCATTTCCTGACCTCCGGCGGTCTTGGCACGATGGGCTACGGCTTACCGGCGGCGATCGGCGCTCAGTTTGGGAAAAAGGACGAACGTGTCATTCTCATCACCGGTGACGGCAGCTTCCAGATGAACGAGCAGGAGCTCTGCATCGTCAAGGAATTCTCCGTTCCGCTGAAGATCGTGATGTTCAACAATGGATACCTCGGCATGGTGCGTCAGTGGCAGGAAATGTTCAATGATGCCAACTATGCGGCTACGCCTCTGGAGGTTGGCCCGGATTGGGAAAAACTGATGAGTGCGTACGATATCCCATATCGCTGCATCACCACCCTGGATGAGGCAGAAGCACAATTGCCGGCGTTGCTCAAGCAGGATGGCCCTCTGTTTATCGAATGCAAGATCAACAGACTGTCGAATGTTTATCCAATGATACCAGCGGGCTGCTCCTTAGATGAAATAGTGGGGGAATTTGAAGATGAAGCATAAATTAGCAGTAACAGTAGAAAACAACCCAGGTGTTTTGTCACGTGTTTCCGGTCTGTTCTCCAGACGCGGCTACAACATTGACAGTCTTGTCGTTAGTGATACTGAAGATCCAACAGTCTCCCGCATGACCATTGTGGTCCATGGCGACGAGGTGACCATTGAACAGGTGACCAAGCAGCTCCACAAGCTCATTGATGTCATCAAAGTCAACGATATTACCCATGAAGACACAGTCGAACGTCAGCTTCTGATGGTTCGCGTGTCCTGCGACCATGAGACCCGCGGCGAGATCAAAACGCTGATGGATATCTTCCATGCGCGCATCATCGACGTTGGCCGTCGCTCCATGATCATCGAAGCCACTGGCGACGACGACAAGATCGACGCGATCATCAAAACCCTGCGCCCATTCGGCGTTCAGGAAATCGTTAAGACTGGGGCGAGCGCAATGGTTCGCAGCCCAAAAGAAAAGTAAGATCCACCGTATCAACGGGTGATCAATATAATCCAAATTTCTAGGAGGAAATTGTTACAATGGCAGCAAAAATTTATTACAAGACAGATGTTCCTACTAATGTATTGACCGACAAGCAGCTCTGCGTTGTTGGTTATGGTTCCCAGGGTCACGCACACGCAAAGAACCTGCGTGACAGCGGCTACAATGTCATCATCGGTATCCGCGAAGGGAAATCCGCTCAGGCTGCACGCGAAGACGGCTTTGAAGTTCTGCCTGTCGCAGAAGCGGTCAAGAAGAGTGATGTTATCATGATCCTGACTCCGGACGAAACTCAGCCGGACATCTATAAGAACGAAATCGAACCAAACCTCGAAGCTGGCAATGCCCTTGGCTTTGGTCACGGCTTCAACATTCACTTTGGCTACATCAAGGCGCCAGAAGGTGTTGACGTATTCATGTGCGCACCAAAGGGCCCTGGCCACATTGTTCGCCGTGAATTCACCAAAGGCTCCGCTGTGCCTGATCTCGTAGCTGTTGCTCAGGATGCAACCGGCAATGCGCTGCAGATCGCACTCTCCTGGGCCGATGGTATCGGCGGCACCCGCGTTGGTGTTATTGAAACCACCTTCAAAGAAGAGACCGAGACTGACCTCTTTGGGGAACAGGCAGTTCTCTGCGGCGGCTTGACCTCTCTCATCGAAGCAGGCTTCGAAACCCTCGTAGAAGCTGGCTACCAGCCAGAAATGGCATACTTTGAATGCTGCCACGAAATGCGCATGATCATCGACCTGATCTACGAAGGCGGCATGGACAAAATGCGTAAATCCATCTCCAACACTGCTGAATACGGCGACTATGTCACTGGTCCACGCATCGTGACCGCTGAAACCAAACAGCACATGAAGGAAGTTTTGGCAGACATCCAGAGCGGCAAGTTCGCAAAAGAATTCCGCGATGACTATGCAAATGGCTTCAAAGAATTCTACGCTATGCGCGAACATGAAGCCGGCCATCAGATCGAAGAAGTCGGTGGTCAGCTCAGAGCCATGATGCCATTCCTCAACGCAAACGACAAAAACGACTGATCCAAAAGCACTGACAGGGGCGCCCAGCGCCCCTGGGTTTAACAAGTAAGGAAGGTGTTGCTATTGAACGGCGCAGAAATTTTAGTTCAGGCATTGCGAGATGAAGGCGTAACGGATATTTTCGGATATCCAGGTGGTGCCCTTGTTGGAAAATATTTGACGCTCTTGATAAGAGCCCGATCAACAATGTTCTTGTCCGTCAGGAACAGGGGGCAGTGCATGAAGCGAGTGGTTACGCACGTGCAAAGAACACCGTAAGTGTCTGCATTGCTACGAGCGGCCCTGGGGCGACCAATCTGGTCACCGGGATTGCCACGGCCTATATGGATTCGATCCCGGTTGTTGCGATCACTGGTCAGGTTGCCAAGCACCTTATCGGGACCGACGCATTCCAGGAAACCGACATCACCGGCATCACGACACCGATCACCAAACACAATATTCTCGTACAGGATGCGGAGGATCTTCCACGCATCGTCGCTGAAGCATTCTATATCGCCAGAACCGGCCGTCCTGGTCCTGTTCTGATCGACATTCCTCGCGATGTTTCCCAGCAGCAGGTCGCTGTATACGAACCATGGAAGCATGTGGACATCCGCAGCTACAAGCCAACGGTCTACGGCCATGCTGGCATGATCAAGCGCGCTGCCAAAGCCATCGCTGAAGCTGAGCGCATGGTCATCATCGCTGGCGGTGGGGTCAATACCTCTGGCGCTACAAAGGAAGTCATGGCGCTCGCTGAAAAGAAAAACTGCCCGATCGTCTGCACGATGATGGGCTTGGGCAGTGTCCCTGCCAGCGATCCGCATGTGGTCGGCATGCTCGGCACCTATGGCAATCAGGAAGCAAACGATCTGATCCGTCAGTCGGATGTGATCCTTGCCATCGGTACGCGCTTTGACGACCGCATCATCAACGCGCCAAATCTCTTCGCACCGGACAGCTTCGTCATCCATGTTGACGTGGATCCAGCGGAAATCGGCAAGAACATCGTGCCGGATATTCCGATCGTTGGCGATGCCAAGCAGGTCATGCTCCAGCTGGAAGATGCGCTGCAGCGCAAGGCGGAAAGTCTCGTCGGCTGCGGCTATCTCGAACAGGCGAAGGGTGCGCCGGAGCCGGACCGCATCGTTCCGAAGGTGCTCGACAAGCTCAGCGATCTGGTTGATCTGGAAAACTGCTTCTTCACCACAGACGTCGGCCAGCACCAGGTTTGGGCGGCCAACTATCTGAAGTGTGAAAAACCACATCAATTCATTTCGTCCTGCGGCCTTGGCACCATGGGCTATGGCATTCCTGCAGCGGTTGGCGCTCAGGTCGCCTGCCCGGATGCAACGGTTGTCGCCGTCACTGGCGATGGCAGCTTCCAGATGGGGATGTATGAGCTGGGCACGATCATGGAGCAGAAGCTCCCTGTGAAGATCCTGCTCTTCAACAACCAGGCGCTGGGGATGGTGCGTCAGCTCCAGTATCACTACGTTGGCAAACGCTATTCCAACGTGCTCTTCCAGTGCGACATCGATTTCTCGAAGATTTTCGAAGCCTACGGGTTTAAGACCTATCGCATCGAATCGGAAGACGAGATCGAGGCTGTGCTCAAGGAAGCGCTCGCAGATCCAAGCTGCGCGCTGATCGAATGCCGCGTTCCGATGCCGGATAATTGTTCACCAATTACTCTCGGAGGGGCGAACATCAACGATATGGTCAATTGCTAAGGATTATCGCTCAAACTGCAGCACAATGTGCTGCAGTTTTTGTGTTCAGTGGGATTTTGCAGATAATTTACAATAATCCGTGAAATGAATGGAAGAGGGAATATCCTGCAAGTCCTCTTGACAAGGACGCGATCTTCGAGTAACATCC
>ENA-OQCL01001157-OQCL01001157.1-human-gut-metagenome-genome-assembly--contig:-NODE-1157-length-10279-cov-3.263199_pt1 | contig 10279 bp, 9 predicted proteins | sample MGYA00242502_ERZ504586 | MGnify/ENA primary metagenome ERZ504586 (study PRJEB26092, sample SAMD00036316) | human gut metagenome | host: Homo sapiens | study: EMG produced TPA metagenomics assembly of... | reverse complement strand
GCAGATGCTGCCGCCGGGCATGAGGAAAACCTCAAGCGCCTGCAGAATGAGCTGATCCACAAGGATTGGTTCCAGACCCTGCCGGACTTCAACGCCTATGTGGTGCGCAAGGGACAGGCGCTCAGCGACTACGCCTGCGACCCGATGGGCTGGCGGCGCAAGTGCCTTATCAACATTGCTAAGGCTGGCTTCTTCTCAGCGACCGCACCATTGCGGAGTACGACCGCGACATCTGGCATCTGGGCAAATAACACCAAATCTGCTAAGAGGCATCGCTTTTCCGGCGATGCCTCTTAGTTGTTTTTGCTTGAGATTGTTTCCCTATGACGGTCACAGCGTTTTGAAGCGGGTGGGGGAGATGCCGTATTCCTGCTTGAAGGCCCGGTAAAAGCCGGAATAGTCCGAAAAGCCCACGGATTCAGCCACAGTATCCAATGCGGTGCCTTCCTTGATGAGAGTCTTAGCAGCAATAAGCCGCCGCTGGGTCACAAAACGGTAGTAGCTGACCCCCATACGCTTGCGGAACAGCTGGCTGACCGTGCTGGCGCTGACATGAAACTGGCGGGCCGTGTCATCCAGCGTGATATGCCCGGCAAGATGATCCTCGACATAAGACATGATCTCGTCCAGCAGTTCCCGCTTTTCAGCAGCGGGCTGGGCAACGCGCCCGCCGCCGAAATCCCGCCGCAGCGATACAAACAGCTGCAGGGTATTGGCAAATACCGCAGCCTCCCAGCCCGGCTCTGCGGCCGTATACTCCCGCACACCGCGGCGGAACGCAGCCTCATAGGCGGCGATGCTGTCGGTGGGCAGATCACCGGTGCGCAGCATACAGGGCAGGCGGTTCAATTCGTCCAGATCCGGCCATTGTGCGCGCAGCAGCTCCACACAGGCGGGACTGACCCAGACAACGATACGGGCGTACTTTTCCTGCAGGCGTTCAAGAAACAACGGCCGATGGCTGACACCCGGCGCGATAAGCAATATATCCCCGCGCTGTATCCGGTAGCGGCGGGTGCCGATCAGATATTGCAGGTTGCCGCTGCGGATAAATATGATTTCATAGTAGACATGGCTGTGCAGCCCCACCACATCCTCCGTGGTGCTTATATCCTCCTGCGTCTGCACCAGTGGGTCGTCCATCTCAATTTCCTGATAAAAGTTTCCCGAGTTGAAATGCAGCATCTCCAGCAGCTTTTCCTGCCGCTCCCGATTGCCGGAGTTCTCTCCCATGACGATGCCCAATGCCCGGGCCTGCCGTGCGATTTCGTGCAGCTTCACAAAAAATTATCCTCTCTCTTTGTGTAATTCAGATATAGTATACAGTAAAATTGCTGGATTTGCAATATTGATTGTCATTTTTGCAATTTATATTTCCGTTTTTGCACTGTATAATAAGGACAACAAAAGCAGGTTATGTGTTGCGGCATCCTGCACAGGAATTGTAACCCGTATCCAAAAAGGAGGATATTATGGCAAAGACAAAGACCCCGAGCGGTCTGTCCGTGAAACACAAGATCGGCTACGCCTGCGGTGACTTGGGCGGCTGCATGACCTTCGCCCTGATGGGCTCCATCGTCACCCGTTACTACACGAATGTTCTGCAGGTCAACACCGTTGTGCTGGCTACGATGCTGCTGGTCTGGAATGTATGGGACGCCGTCAACGATCCGCTGATGGGCGCCCTGATGGACAAGGTGTTTGCAAAGCACCACGGTCAGGGCGGCAAATTCCGCCCCTGGCTGCTCCGCTCCGCCCCCTGCGTGGCGATCACCTTTATCATCTTCTTCACGGTTCCCACCTACTTCAAGGGCGTCACGATGCTGGTCGTGCTGTTCTTCTGTAAGATCCTGTATGAAGGCTTCTACACGATGTTCAACATCCCGATGGGCTCGATGCTGTCCGCCATGGCAGATACCGACGGCGAGCGCGCCGCCCTGTCCAGCGCCCGCGGCTTCGGCAGCATGATCGGCAACATCATCCCGATGATCATCATGCCCCAGCTTCTTGCCAAGTTCGGCGATACCAGCAAGGCCTTCGGCATCGGTGCGACCCTCTGCGCCATTGTCGGCTTTGCGTTCTGCATGCTGCACTATGCCTGGACTGAAGAGCGCCATGTCAGTGTTGCCCCCAGCGAGAGCAATGACAGCGTTAAGCTGACCGACATTCTGAATGTTTTCCGCGTAAACCGGCCGTTTCTGGCGCTGTGCATCCACGGCATCTGCATCTGCACGATGCAGTATGTCAGCAGCACGCTGGGCACCTACATGTACGGCGATGTACTTGGCAACATCGGTATGATGAGCATGGCCAGCGCCGTGAGCATGCCTCTTGGTATTCTGGCACTGATCATCACCCCCAAGACGCCGACAAGGTGGGTCTGGAGCGTATGATCCGCATCTGCCTGCTGACAGCCTCCGCCATCTACTTTGTGCTGTTCGGCGCACTGATGGTTGTTTCCGTCCCGGCAATCGCCTACATGCTTATCAGCTCCATCGCATTGGGTCTTGCCAGCGTGTCCATCTACATGCAGTGGGGTCTGGTCGGTGAGGCCATCGACTACAACGAGATGATCACCGGCAAGCGCACCGAAGGTTCCATCTACGGCACCTTCAACCTGACCCGCCGCATCGGCCAGACTGTGGGCAACTCCGCCGCCGTGCTGGCGCTGGGCTGGATCGGCTATCAGGCCGGTGCTGCCACCCAGACCGCAGGCGCCCTGACGGGCATCAAGGCACTGGGTCGTGTTGATCCCCGCTATCTTCATTCTGGGCAGCTGGATCGCCTTCCGCTTTGTCTGGAACATCACCCCTGATGTGCGCGCCAAGATGGCCGCTTTCAAATCCGGCAAGGAAACCCCTGCCGCTGAATAACGCCTGATCCCGGGGCTGTGCGGCAATCCTGCGCAGCCCCTTTCCTGATTGGAGGTAACGACTATGAGAACTCGTATTTTGCCGAAGATGCTCAACAGCGAGGTCGAGGAATATCTGCAGCATAACGACATCATCATTGTGCCGGTCGGCACGGTCGAGATGCACGGCGGCTTTCCACTGGACAGCGAGACCGTCATCAGCGAGGCATACGCCCTGCGGATGGCCGAGGCCTGTGACGGCCTTGTGCTGACCGGACTCCCGTATTTCTATGCCGGGGCGACCGCCTCGGGCCGCGGCACTGTGCAGGTCAGCGTGCGGCAGGGGATAGACTACCTGTCCGCCATCGCCCACAGTCTGCTGCGTCAGGGCTTCAAGCGGCAGATTTACATCAGCTTCCATGGCCCTGCCCACATGACCTGCAGCCCCATGGTGCGGGATTTCTTTGATGAGACCGGCGTCCCCATCCTGTATATGGACCTGAGCCAGCAGCTAGGCAAACTGGCCAAGGATCTGTTCACCTCGATGGACTGTTTCCACGCCATCACAGTCGGGGCATACCAGATCATGGGCCGTTTGGAGGATATTCCGCTGACCACGGCGTATGCGGAGCCGATGCAGCAGAGCTGTGCGCCGTTTAATGATCTGTTCGGGCTTGCGTATCAGAGTGCAGCCATCGGTTATTGCTTTGCCAAGCAGAGCGACCATATGCCGACCACCGCCATCCCTGATGAGGCCGCCCGCCAGCGCCTTGCCGATGAGGGACAGTCCATTCTTGAAAAGGCTGTAGCCGCCATGGATATGCCCCATGTGGTGGAGCAGATGCGCAAGCTGGAAGACTACAACAACGAGGTAGAAAAGACCCACCCCTGGATGCCCAGTGCCTACAACAAAAAGGAGAACTGATCTTATGAGCGAGCAAAAGTATCTGCGCGAGACCCCCTGCGGCACGATCTGCGGCACCGACTGCCAGTGGCCCGGCGTGGCTGCCTACAAGGGAATCCGCTACGCCACAGCCGAGCGCTGGGCTTACCCCGAGGCTGTGACCCACTGGGACGGCGTCTATGATGCTACAGCCTACGGTGCCTGCTGCTACCAGCCGCGCTCCTTTTACAACGAAGCCGATATGCCGGAAAAAGCCTTTTATTATAAGGAGTTCCGCCTCGGCGAGACCTATGCCTACAGCGAGGACTGCCTTTTTTTGAATATCTGGACCCCCGCCGATGCCGGGCCGGAAAGCAAGCTGCCGGTCATCTTCTACATTCACGGCGGCGGCTTCAGTGGCGGCTGCGGCCACGAAAAGCACTTTGACGGGCCCGAGTGGCCCACCAAGGGCTGCGTAGCCGTGACCATCAACTACCGCCTTGGCCCTCTGGGCTTTGTCTGTCTGGATGCGCTGCAGCAGGAGGCCGGCCACACCGGCAACTATGCGTTGTTTGACCAGCTGACGGCCCTGCAGTGGGTGCGTGCCAACATTGCGGCCTTCGGCGGCGATGCCGACAACATCACCATCATGGGGCAGAGCGCCGGTGCGATGAGCGTGCAGCAGCTCTGCCTGAGCCCGCTGACGGAAGGTCTGTTCGCCAAGGCAGTTATGAGCAGCGGCGGCGGTGTCTCGAAGATGCTGACTGCCAAGCCCGCGGCAGAGCAGTATGGTTTCTGGAACGCGGTCATGGAAAAGGCAGGCTGTGCCGATCTGGATACGTTCCGTAAGCTGCCCGCTGCAGAGCTGTTTACAGCATGGCAGGCTGCCAAAAAAGAGTGCAAGAACAGCATGTCGGCCAATGGTCCGGTGCAGGACGGTGTATTTATCTGCAAGCCCGCCACCGAGGTAATCGCAGCAGGGGAGCAGCGGCATATTCCGTATCTTATCGGTATGACCAGTCAGGACATGATGCCTCCCATCCTATATAAAATGGCAGGGGACTGGTGCCGCACGCAGGCAGCGCAGAATGGCCCGGCCAGCTACGAATGGTTCTTTGACCGTCAGCTGCCCGGTGATGCCTGCGGTGCATGGCACAGCAGCGATCTCTGGTACTGGTTCGGCACGCTCGACCACTGCTGGCGACCCTTCACAGCCCAAGACAAGGTGCTGAGCGCCAGATGGTGAGCTACCTCACAAACTTTGCAAAGCACGGTGACCCCAACGGCACCGATGTACCTGTCTGGCTGCCTATTGATGCAACACAGCACAAGGTTCTGCGTCTGGGTGAGCAGCCCGCCCGCATGGGCAGTGCCTCAATGCCGAAATTGGTCTGGACGATGCTGACCAACAAAGCGGTCGGCGAATAACCGCTGCATAAGCAATGCGCACACGACTCTCTCTGAGAATTGTGTGCGCATTGCTTTTTGTATTCCTACTAACAAAAAAGCCGTATGCCGGCAATTTCGGCATACGGCAATGGGATGCTATATGAGATTTTACTTCTTGATCTTGATCAGCTGGGCATTGATGCTGTTCAGGAACTTGTCGCCCAAGGAGGAATCGGGCATCATCTCGCACATGACCTTGGGGCTCATCTTCTTGAGCATATCCCACATGCCGACACCCGGCTCGATGGCGAAGTTGGTGGTCAGCTTAACGGCTTTTGTCACGATGGCAAAGGCTTCCTCATTGTGGGACAGCTCGTCCAGACTGTCGTTGACATTGTAGTAGCCCTCGGGGAATTCCATCGGGGCATCCAGATTCAGACTGCCTACCTGCTGGAACCAGTTGGCAACACCCTCAACATGCTCGGTGAATTCGGGCAGGACGTAACTGGCGGGTTCCTCGTCGACCTTTTCCAGTGTGATGCAGTCGCGGGCATCCTCGGTGATGGCCATCAGGGTGTTGAAGCCGGGCTGCAGGGCAACCTCAAAGCGGAAGATACGGTGAGCCTGCTGCTTGCCGATCTCCTTGCCGTTCAGGAACAGCGTTACTTCGTCCTGATTGGAGTAGACCTTGACCTCGATGGTCTCACCGGCGCGCTGGGCGTAGCGGCGGCCCACAATGTGAACCATCGGCTCCTTGGACCAGTACGCCTGATAGAGGTAGAAGCTCTCCTTGCGGGTCTTGCGGTCGATGGTGACCAAACCCTTGTTGTTGCGGCCGCCGACGCCGCCCTCGTTACGGGCTGCGCAGCCGAAGTCGAACATATTCCAGACATGGGTGGCCCAAACCCAGGGGCGATCCTCAAAGACCTGCGCCATATGCTCGTGATAGAGGGTCTGGTACTCCTCGCTGTAATCTTTGCGCTGCGGGTTGCTGCTGTGCCAGTTCACGATGCCCTCACAGCCGTATTCGGACACGCCAAGGCAGATGTCGGGGTGCTCGGCATGGAACTTATCCAGCCACGGGCCGTTGTCCTCGATCTTGCCGCCGTACCAGCCAAAGTAGTGGTTGTAACTTTCCAGATCGGTGATGTGGTGCATGGGGCCCTCGGTCGGGGTGTGGGAAACATGGGCGATGGTAGTCAGGCGGGTCGGGTCAAGCTCCTTGACCAGCTTCTGCAGGTCGTGGTGACGATCGACCAGCTCCTGACTGATGCCGCCGATGAGGATCTCATTGGAGATGCCCCAGAACATGATGGAGGGGTGGTTGTAGTTCTGGATAACCAGTTCCTTCATCTCCTGACGGCAATGCTCATGGGCAGCGTCACCGGGCTTGAATACGCTGATGAAGGGAATCTCAGCCCAGACGGCGAAGCCCAGCTGGTCGCAGGCATCGTAGAAGTCCTGACTGTGCTGATAGTGGGCCAGACGGATCGTGTTGGCGCCCAGATCCTTGATGATCTGCGCGTCCTCGTAATGATCCTCAGCGGTCAGGGCATTGCCCTTGTACAGGCGGTCCTGATGGCGGGAAACGCCGCGCAGCGGGGTAGCCACACCGTTGATGGAGAAGCCGCCATCGGGCGTGACCGCAAAGCTGCGCACACCGGCGTTGAGGATGATCTCGTCATAGGTCTCGTTGCGGCGGTTCAGACGGGCGGTGACGGTGTAGAGGTTCGGTTCGTCCATGCTCCACAGAACGGCCTCGGGGACATGCAGGGTGACAGCAGTGTTGTCAGAGGGGCGCACGGCACCGGCGATCTCCCAGCCGTAGGGATCCTCAAGAATGTACTGGACGGTGAAGTCGTCGCCGGCATTGGTAACGAAGGCCTGCACGGTGAAGTCCGCGCCGCCGTCCTCGGTCGGCTTGGGGGTGACCATGATGCCGGGGCCGCCGTAATAGTCCAGATCAAAGTGGGTCTCGGGGACGCTGATGAGGTTGACACCGCGGTACAGGCCGCCGTAGAAGGTAAAGTCAGCGGAGGCGGGGTACATCGTGGGGGTGTCCTCGTTGCTGACCTCAATGCTGATCTCATTGTCACCGGCAACGCAGAGGTCGGTGATGTCAGCGCGGAAGCAGGAGTAGCCGCCCTCATGGGTCACGGCGTCCTTGCCGTTGATGCGCACGGTAGCCTTCAGGGCTGCGGCGGGGATCTCAACATACAGACGGCCGCCGGCCAGCGGCTGGGTGGGCGCCTTGAAGGTGCGGGTGTAGACTGCAGTAGTGCGCAGATAGCTGCCGTTGCCGTCCATGCCGTCTACGGCGTTCCAAGTATGGGGCAGGTTGACGGTCTCGGTCTCACGCTCACCCTTGGGGAAGCTGAGGGTCCAGCCTTGGTTGAGGGAATACAGGTTTCTCATGAAAAAATCTCCTTTCGGTGTTTGCCTTAGGGGCTTTGTTCTTGCCTCATTCTGTAACCAGTGTACCATGAAAGCAGCAGGGCAGGGTAGAACATTTTTAAGACGGAATCGTATTTTTTTGCTGTGATTTCTCACAGCTTCTTGTATGTAAGGTGCCGATCAATGGCCCAGCATCGCTTTCTTTTCGCGTCGGTATTGGGTCGGCGTAGTGCCGAGCTGCTTTTTGAAGATCTTGGTAAAGTAGTTCACATCCAGAATACCGACTGCAGCAGCCACGGCGGCAATGCTGCGGTCAGTCGTAGCCAACAGCACAGCAGCACGGTCAACACGCTGGGAGTTGATGTAATCCACAATGGTGGTGCCGGTGTCCTGCTTAAAGAGACTGGACAGGTACGACGGGCTGATAAAGCACGTGCTCAGCGGTGTTTTCGATCAGCAGTTTGCCGAACGCCTCCCAATCAAACTGGGAATCCAATGCCTTGCGCAGACCATAGTCAAAGTCCTCCAGCCCGGCAAAGGGGGCAGCGACCCGCAGGCATTTGATATCATAACCGGTGGCCAGTCTTTCAGCACGAGCAATGGATCCAACTGCATAAAAGACCCCTCACATCATAAATTTCTGCTTTCATTATAGCGGATACCGCCGTGCCTTGCAAGGCATACCAAACAACCGACCGCAGCGCAATTTTTGCATGCAGCGGTCGGTTGTTACAGGCATAGTTATTTTTTACGGTTGCGGTGTTCTGCTACATAGCGCATGATGGGCGGCATGATAACCGCCAGCAGGATCAGCACGGCCAGCACCCAGCCGCTCGGGGTCTCACGGTTGGCGCGCACATTGAAAAACGCATCAATGGCGTGCCAGATAGGGCCGTGCCTGCCGGTGTCCGCAATACCGTTTTCCTCCCGCAGAGAGTTACGCCTACCGCGATGCAGCCGGGCATTATTACGAGTATGGCTTCGGCTTGTAATGATTGCCCATATAGAGTAAAATAAAGATATTTGTGGCGGCATCGCAGCCAATGCGCGGTGCCGCCTTTTTGAAGGAGTGTTGTAAGTGACTGCCGCAAAAATCCAAGGATATGGGCACCGGCAGCGTATCCAAGCTGCTGCTGCAGCTCGCGCTGCCCGCCGTTGTGGCGCAGGTGGTCAACCTGCTGTATAACATCGTGGACCGCATTTACATCGGCCACATGGCTGATGTGGGTGCCGCCGCGCTGACCGGTGTGGGCCTGTTCACACCAATTCTGATGCTGATCACCGCCTTTGCGATGCTGTGCGGCTCCGGCGGTGCGCCGCGTGCCGCCATCGCCATGGGGCGCGGGGACAATAAAACTGCAGAAAAGATCATGGCCAACTGCTTTACGCTGCTGCTGATTCTGGCTGTTGTTCTGACCGCTGTGTTTTATCTGGCAGCCCCCAGCCTGCTGGTGCTGTTTGGTGCCAGCGCCAATACGCTGCCCTTTGCGCTGGATTATGCCCGCATCTATGTCTTGGGCAGTGTGTTTGTGCTGATCGTGCTGGGCATGAACCCCTTTGTTACCACACAGGGCTTTGCTGCCTTCAGTATGCTGACCACCGTGATCGGCGCTGTATGCAACATCATTCTTGATCCGATCTTTATCTTCGTGCTGAATATGGGCGTGAAGGGCGCGGCGACCGCCACCATCATCAGCCAGGCCGTAGGCGCTCTGTGGGTGCTGAAATTTCTGACAGGGAAGCGCACAAAATTAAAGCTCCGTGCCAAGGATATGCCGCTGCAGCGGCGGATCATCCTGCCCTGCCTTGCGCTGGGCGTGTCCACCTTTGTAATGATTGCCACCGAGAGTATTTTGTCCATCAGCTTCAACTCGAGTCTTGCGCGCTACGGCGGGGATCTGGCCGTGGGTGCCATGACCATCATCACCAGCGTATCACAGCTTCTGTCCATGCCGCTGCAGGGCATCTGTCAGGGCGGCCAGCCGCTGATGAGCTTTAACTTCGGCGCCGGCAAGACCGACCGCGTGAAGCAGACCTTCCGGCTGCAGTTCGGCTTCTGCGTGGCGCTGGCGGCCTTGTTCTGGGTCGTCAGCATGCTGGCCCCGCAGGTTTTGGCGGGCATCTTCACCACTGATCCGGAGCTTGCCAGCTACACGGCATGGGCCATGCGCATTTATATGGCGGGCATCTTCTCCTGCGGCTTTCAGGGCTCCTGCCAGCAAAGCTTTGTGGCACTGGGGCAGGCTAAAATCAGCCTGTTTATGGCCTGCCTGCGCAAGCTGATCCTGCTGATCCCGCTGATTTTTATTCTGCCGCACTGTATGCCCGACAAGGTTTTCGCCGTCTTTCTGGCCGAGCCGGTCAGCGACATTATCGCTGCCGCCGTAACGAGCATCGCCTTCTTCACCCGGTTCAACAAGATCCTCGCGGGCGCGCCGAAAAGCAATACGCAGCCGATGTAAGAGCGATACCGTAAACAAATGCTCTGCCAGCAGTAAAATACATGTGTCTATTTCACCAATCCTATCCTGTTTCAGAACGCGGGCGGCCGCTATAATGGTAGCAACATCAGCAAGATAACCTGCTGATGCGGATGTTACCGCGGCCGCGGTTCAGCGGCCGGCGTTCTGAAGGAGGAACAAATCTATGGCTATCATCATTGCTGCAGCCGTGGCAGCGGCTCTCATCGTATTCTGCTTTCTCTGCTATAAGAAAGCCCCGCCGACCCAGGCGATTGTTGTGACCGGTCTCGGGCTGGCCCG
>ENA-OQCL01001155-OQCL01001155.1-human-gut-metagenome-genome-assembly--contig:-NODE-1155-length-10280-cov-6.004925_pt1 | contig 10280 bp, 12 predicted proteins | sample MGYA00242502_ERZ504586 | MGnify/ENA primary metagenome ERZ504586 (study PRJEB26092, sample SAMD00036316) | human gut metagenome | host: Homo sapiens | study: EMG produced TPA metagenomics assembly of... | reverse complement strand
ATAATTTACGACGCGCTCAAGGCTGTCAGGCTGGCCTCCCGGCGCGGGAAGGGGCGCACGGCAATAACAGCGGCGGCGGATATACTCTTCTGCGCCCTGCTGACCTTTGCGCTTTTCAGCTTCGGCCTGGGGCCGGGCGAGGGGAGCCTCAGGGCCTTTATGCTCTTTTGCGCGGGCTGCGGCTGGGGGCTCTACGCGCTGACTATCTCGGCCTGGACGCTGCGATTTTTCAGTTTTCTCGTCAAATGGGCCTGTAAAGCGGCGGCTCCCTGCCTGAGGTGGCTTGGAAAACTCGAAAAAATCAAAAAATTTTCAAAAAAATATCTTCCCAAAATTTCGCACAAGGTTTACAATGAGTAAAGACCGCCGTGGGCAGTCCCGCCGCGGCGGAATAAGCCCCGAAGGGGGTGCCTGCCTTGAGGAAAGCAAGGGCAGGTATAGTTATTCTGCTGATAGTCGCGGCAATATCGCTGTACGCGTTGGCGAGCCTGGCGGCGACGAAGGCGGAAATAGCGGCCTGCGAAGAGTATCGGGACGAACTCCTCGCCGAGGTCGGCGCGCTTGAGAGCGAGACTGCGCGCCTGACTGAGGACGCGGTCCCCGGCCCGGGGGAAGAGATAAGCCGTGCGGCGCAGGGGCAGCCGGAGCAGAGCCCGGCAGGGCAGACGGAAGAAGCAAGCACCAGCAATTAAATACAGGGGGATAAAGAGCACATATGCAGCTTCAGGTGGGAATGGTAACTGAGGGCAAGGTCACGGGCATAACAAAGTTCGGGGCCTTTGTAGCCCTGCCGGACGGTAAGAGCGGACTTGTACACATTTCGGAGATTGCGAACACCTTTGTGAACGACGTACACGACTATGTACAGGACGGGCAGACGGTCAAGGTAAAGGTCATAGGCATAGGGGACGACGGGAAGATAAATCTCTCCATCAAGAAGGCCGAGGACCCGGCGCCGCAGCAGCGGCAGGACAGGCGGCCGCCGAGGCCGGCGATGTCGCAGCAGCCGAGGCAGTACAGCGGGCCGCGGCAGCCCATGCCGAGGGCAAACGGACCCACCGGGGATGCGAGCTTTGAGGACAAGCTCAAGCAGTTCATGCAGGAGTCGGACAGCCGGATGGCGGACAACAAGATGTACTCTGACCACCGCACCTCGCGCAGAAGGAGATAAGCCAAAGGCGGAGCGCCGCGCGCCCCGCCTCTTTTTTGCGCCAACCGCTGTTGACAATGGCGGATAAATGGGGTAGAATACTAAAGCTCTGAGCCCCCGTACCTCACCAGGATAGAGGGTCCGCCTCCTAAGCGGAATGTAGTGCGTTCGAGTCGCGCCGGGGGTGCCATGAAAACGCTGCAAGCATTGCTTGCAGCGTTTTTTGCGTCTTAAATGGGCCGGGTTGAGACTTCTTCCTAGCGGGTGATGCTGTCTATGCTCAACAGGATAACGGCTATGCACAGCACTATCCCCAGATCCGAAATGGTGATTTTGCCCATCAGATAGATGATAAGTCCGCCGGCGGCCAGAGCCAGACACACGCAGCGGCACAGCAGCGTGAGCATATCCTTTACATCGCTCTTATTAAGCTCTTTGAAAGGACACCATTTGCCGGCCGGGGGAGCGGACAGCAGTTCGTCAATATTCACTCCAAGTATTTCTGGGTTCAATATAATACCTCCTCTCTGGCGTTATCATAGCGGAGGCCTCGGACTGTTTCAATGAGCGGTTGGTAGAATCCGCTGAACCGCCGGTTTACCTGGGGTCCGCAGGGCCGGGGAACTCGCCGCGGCGGCGGGAAATGCACATCGGCACGCCCATAATGTGACGGCCGGATATATCTCCACCCTTAACGCTCTACCACCTTGTACGAATACTGCGCAAGTATACTCCGTATTTCCGGCATGTCTTTTTCCTGATACCTGTCCGCCCATTTTAGGAGTTCAGCAACCGAGCGCAGGGACTCCTTTTTGCCCTTTTCCAGGCCGAGTTTCCGCCTGGCAAAACGGCGCAGGATGCGGTATCTGTATTTATACCTCGGAACGCTCAGAAGATAGATCATGTCCGCTTCTTCAAAGCAGCGGAGGCACCAGCTGTGATATACCCCTTCGATGACCCAATCTGGTTTTTCCAGTATCTCGTCCAGAAGCCGCCTGCGCTCCTCCGGGGCCCTCTTTTGCCCATAGGCGCCTGAACTGTCCCATTGCAGCTCGTCCAGATCATAGTGAGGTATCCCATATTTTGCAGACAGAGTTTCGGCCAGGTGAGATTTCCCGCTCCCGCTGCCGCCTATGATGTGTATCTTCACCGCGCTCACCTCCCCCTTGCGGCACAATTTGTGCCGACGCCATTATACCACGTGTTCCGCCCAATGCGGCGGCGCCCGGGAAAAGCCGGTAAATAATAACGCCGCAAGCCTCATGGCCTGCGGCGTTTTACAGTTTTCACTCCAGCTCGAAGGCGCCGGTATAGAGCTGGTAATACTGGCCCTTTTGGGCGATGAGCTGTTCGTGGCTGCCGCGCTCTATTATGCGGCCCTGCTCCAGGACCATTATGGCCTTGGAGTTGCGGACGGTGGAGAGACGGTGGGCTATCACAAAGACGGTCCGGCCCGACATCAGGGCGTCCATTCCGTCCTGGACTATTGCCTCCGTGCGCGTGTCTATGGACGAGGTCGCTTCGTCCATTATCATGACAGGCGGGTCGGCCACGGCGGCGCGGGCTATGGAGATGAGCTGACACTGGCCTTGGGACAGGTTGTTGTTGTCGCCGCTGATCACAGTCTGGTAGCCCTCCGGCAGCCGCGTGATGAAGGAGTCGGCCCCCGAGAGCTTCGCCGCTGCGATGCACTCCTCATCCGTAGCGTCAAGCTTGCCGTAGCGGATGTTGTCCATCACCGTGCCGGTAAAGAGGCTCACGTCCTGGAGGATGATGCCCATGGAGCGGCGCAGGTCCGGCTTGCGTATCTTGGTGATGTTTATCCCGTCGTAGCGTATCTTGCCGTCTGCCAGGTCGTAAAAGCGATTCACGAGATTCGTGATAGTAGTTTTGCCTGCGCCGGTGGCACCTACGAAGGCGAATTTTTTGCCCGGGATCGGCGTACAGACTGATATCGTGCAGCACCAGCTTGCGTCCGTCATAGCTGAAATCCACGTGGTCGAACACCACGCTGCCTTGCACCTTGGTATAGCTCAGGCTGCCGTCGTGGTGGGGGTGCTTCCAGGCGTAGACGTCGCCGTCGGCACACTCTACCAGCTCCCCGTTCTGCTCCCGGGCCCGGACCAGGGTGACATAGCCCTCGTCGCGCTCAGGCTCGTTGTCCATGAGCTCGAAGATGCGTCCCGCGCCGGCAAAGCCGAGAACGGCGCTGTTCATCTGCTGGGCCGTCTGGGTTATGGAGGAGGTGAACTGCCGTATGAGGCCCAGGAAGGAGATGAGGGTACCCAGCGTGGTCGAGAACATGCCCTGACCGAAGAGGGCCATGGCACCGCCGACAATGGCTACGGTCAGGTATTGCAGGTTGCCGAAGCCGGACATGACGGGCATCATGGCCCCGGCGGCCCCGTTGGCGCGCAGAGCGTTGGAGTAGAGCTCCTCGTTCAGCTCCCGAAGCCTTGCTTTGGCCGCTTCCTCGTGGCAGAAGACCTTGACTACCTTGAGCCCGCCGAACATCTCTTCTATGTAGCCGTTCACCGCGCCTGTGGAGTCCTGCTGGCGTGAAAAATATTTGCTGCTGTAGCGCACCATCGCGCGCGCCGTGAGCACCATCACCGCAGACAGCGCCGCGACTATCGCCGTGAGTATGAGATTGAAGCGCAGCATGAAGCAGAAGGCGAAGAGGATGGTCACGAGTGAGGATATCATCATGGGCAGGCTCTGCGCGATGAATTGCCGGAGGGTGTCCGTGTCGTTGGTGTAGACGCTCATAATGTCGCCGTGGGTGTGGGAGTCGAAGAAGCTGATGGGGAAGGTCTGCATCTTCACGAAGAGATCGTCACGTATCTCCTTGAGCACTTTCTGGCCTACGATTGCGATGACACGGTTGTAAAAGAGCGTCCCGAGCGCGCCCGCCAGATAGACTGCGGCCATGACGAGGACGATGCGCAGCAGGCCGCCGAAGAGGTCCTCGCCCGTCTCGACCATCTCGAGTATGTAGTCGTCGATGATGACCTGCATGAGGGAGTTGCCCACCATCGCGGCCACGACGCTAATGAGGATGCAGATAATGACTAGGGCAAACTCCCGCTTGTGCCTTGCCGTTATGTATTCCATGAGCCGGGCCATGGTGCCCTTGCGGGACTTATTCATCCTCGCCGCCTCCTTTCTGCTGGGAGTCATAGACCTCCCGGTATATCTTGTTGCTTCGGAGCAGCTCCTCATGGGTACCGATGGCGTCGATACGGCCGCCGTCCATGACTATTATCTTGTCGGCATCCTCAACGGAGGAGATGCGCTGGGCTATGATGATCTTCGTCGTCTCGGGCATGAATTCCCGCAGGGCGCGGCGGATGAGGGCGTCGGTCCGGGTGTCCACGGCGGAGGTGGAGTCGTCCAGGATGAGTATTTTGGGCTTTTTCAGCAGAGCGCGGGCGATGCACAGGCGCTGCTTCTGCCCGCCGGAGACGTTGGTGCCGCCCTGCTCGATATAGGTGTCGTAGCCCTCGGGGAACTGGCTGATGAAGGGGTCGGCCTGGGCCATTCTGCAAGCCTCGACCAGCTCCTCGTCTGTGGCATCCGGGTCGCCCCAGCGGAGATTCTCCTTGATAGTCCCGGCAAAGAGCACGTTTTTCTGCAGCACCATGGCCACGGCATCGCGCAGGGCCTCGATGTCGTACTCCCGGACGTCACGGCCGCCTACCTTCACGCTGCCGACGGTGGCGTCGTAGAGCCGCGGTATGAGCTGGACGAGGGAGGACTTGCCCGAGCCCGTGCCGCCTATGATGCCTATGGTTTCGCCGGATTCTATGCGCAGGTCGATGTCGGAAAGGCAGAGCCTCCCGGCGTCGCCCACGTAGCTGAAGCCTACGTGCTCAAAGACGATCTCGCCGTCGCGTATCTCCGTCGCCGCGCGTTCCGGAGCGGCTATGCCCGGCTGCTCGGATAAAATCTCGCGTATGCGGCTGACGGACTCGCGCGACATCATGAGCATGACGTATATCATGGAGAGCATCATGAGGGACATGAGTATCATCATGGAATAGGTTATGAGGTTCTGCAGCTCGCCGGTCGTCATGGGTATGCCGGCGAGAACAGTCCCGTTCGAGGAGCCTACAATGGCCTTGGCACCCAGCCAGGCGATGAGGGTGAGGCAGGTGTAGATGCCCATCTGCATCAGGAAGGGGTTGAAGGCGATGGTCGTCTCCGCCTTTGTGAAGTCGCGGCGGATGTCGCCGGAGATGTCCCTGAATTTTTTTGCCTCGTAGTCCTCGCGCACAAAGCCCTTCACCACGCGGATGCCGTGCAGGTTCTCGCGGACGACACCGTTGAGGCGGTCATAGGTCTTGAACACGCGGCGGAATATGGGGTGCGTCACGCGGGCGATGACCATGAGACAGCAGAAGAGGACGGGAATGACGACCAGGTAGAGGAGCCCTATCTGCCAGTTCGTCGCAAAAGCCATGATGAGGGCGCAGACGATGGAGATGGGCGCCTTTGCGGCCACGCGCAGTATCATCATGACGGCGTTCTGCACGTTCATGACGTCCGTCGTCATGCGCGTGACGAGGCTGTTGGTGGAGAATTTGTCGATGTTCGCAAAGGAAAAGTCCTGAATGCGGCTGAACATCCCGTCCCTCAGGTTCCGGGAGAGCCCGGCCGCGGCCCGGGTGGAGCTGAGGCCCGCCACAGTGCCGAGCACTAGGCACAACAGCGCGAAAAGCAGCAGCCGCAGGCCGTAGGCCCAGATGGTGTCCATCCCCGTGCCGGAGGCCGAAAGCTCGTCGATGAAGCGGCCTATGGTCAGGGTGAGGAAGAGCTCGCCTACGGCCTCCAGCGCCACGAGGACGGGCGTCAGCACGGCGTCTCTCCTGTATTCGTTCAGGTGTTTTAAAAGCTCTATCATTTCTGGATATACATCCTCCTTCATGCGATAATAACAGCCGGCCGGCAGGATGCCGCCCGGCAGAGGCCGTCAGGCCTCCATGGATGTATTATAAGGTTTTTTTCCTTGAAAGTGAATTCAGACTATGTTATTATAAATAAGTAAATCTTATTAATTTAAGAGGGGGGCGAGGGGGATGAACACCATGCAGCTGGCCTGTTTTCTGGCCGTGGCGGAGACGCTGAGCTTTGCTCGGGCGGCGGAGCAGCTCCACGTGACCCAGCCCGCTGTCACACAGCAGATACACTCCCTGGAGTCGGAGCTGAACACGCAGCTCTTCCGCCGCACGACCAGGACGGTGGAGCTGACGCAGGCGGGCCTGATTTTCCTGGGGGACGCAAAGCTGATGCTGGAGATTTCTGAGCGGGCCAGGCTCCGCGCGGAGCACGCCGTCGAGGATTTGCGGCAGCCTTTCGTCATCGGCTGCCACGCAGACGCGGACGTGTTCCGTCTCGCGAAGCCCCTGCGCCGCATGGCCGGGCGCTTTCCGGACCTCTACCCCGTTTTCCAGGTCGTACCCTTCCGCCACCTCTACCAGCGGCTGCTGGAGGAGACGGTGGACGTGGTCGTGGCCTTCCGGGAGGGCGGGCTGAGGAAGTCCATCCGCTACCGGGAGCTGGCAAGGCCCGGTCTGGTGGCCCTTGTGGATCCCGGCCACCCCCTGGCCGGGGCGGGGAGGTCGAGTTTGCCTCCCTGCGGGAGTACCCCATAGTTGCCCTCAGCCCTCAGCGCAGCCCGGAGGGCTACCGCAGCCAACTGCACGCCCTGCTGGACGGCCTGCCGCCGGAGCGGGTCTACTTCTGCGAGTCCGTGGAGACCGCCGCCGTCCTTGCCGAGGGCGGCTTCGGCGCCGCCGTCGTGCCGGACCTCTTCCGGGGCCGGGAGCCGGGGCTCGTGCTCCTGCCCATAGCGGACGCGCAGCCTCTGTCCTACGGCGTCTATTACAAGAGCCTCGCGGAAAAGCCGCGCCGCCGCGCCTTTGTGGAGCTGACGGCGGAGGCCTTTGCCGCCGCCGTCCAGGAGGAGTTAGGCCCGGAGGCAGGTGAGTCCATCCCGCACGGGGACATTTAAAAAAGAAAGGCGCGGCCACGGCCGCGCCTTTCGCAGATGTGGGCATATTTTATTTGACGCCGAAGAGCAGTTCGCCGTAGGTGGGTATGGGCCAGCTGTCCTCGCCGGTGATGGTCTCCATATCGTCGCAGGCGGCGCGCAGGGCGCCCATGACGGGGAGAACGTGGTCGTGAAGGAAAAAGCTCTTTTCCTCGGGGGAGCGCAGCTGCGCGGCGTGCGTCAGCTCGTCCTCCAGCTGCCTTGCCAGGCCGTAGGCCGCGTCCGAGAGCTGGACAAGGCTCTCCGCCGTGCCGAGCTCAAATTCCGCCCGGCAGCCCGGCAGGGCCGCGCGCAGGGAGACAGCCGAAGCCGCCAGCCGCGCGGCAAAGGTGCTGACTGCGGGCAGGATCTCACGCCGCGCCATGGCCAGGGCCGTCTTGCCCTCAATGGTGACGAGCTTGCAGTATTCCTCCTGCCTGATCTCCAGCCGGGAGCGCAGCTCGGCATAGGAGAAGACCTTGTGCCGGGAGTAGAGCTCCACGTTCGCCTCATCCAGCATGTGGGGCAGGGCTTCGGGCGTGGAGCGCAGGTTGTGCAGGCCGCGGCGTTCCGCCTCGTCCACCCAGGCGGGGTCATAGCCGTTGCCGTTGAAGATGATGCGCTTGTGCTCGCGCACGACGCGCTTTATGAGGCCCTGGAGGGCGGATTTGAAGTCCTGCGCCGCCTCAAGCTCGTCCGCGAACTGGCGCAGCTCCTCGGCCACGGCGGTGTTGATGGCGATGTTGGCGGAAGATATCGACGCCGCAGAACCGGGCATGCGGAACTCGAACTTGTTGCCCGTGAAGGCGAAGGGCGAGGTACGGTTGCGGTCCGTCGTGTCCTTGGGGAAGCGGGGCAGGGCGTGGACGCCGACCTTGAAGAGCTCCTTTTCCTTCACGTCGCAGGCCGTGTCGTTCTCGATGGCCTCAAGTATGCCGGTGAGCTCCTCGCCGAGGAACATGGAGATGATGGCGGGGGCGCCTCGGCCGCGCCGAGGCGGTGGTCGTTGCCGGCAGAGGCGATGGAGATGCGGAGCAGGTCCTGGTAGTCGTCCGCGGCCTTTATGACGGCGCAGAGGAAGAGCAGGAACTGCGCGTTCTCGCCCGGGGTCTCGCCGGAGTCAAAGAGGTTTATGCCCGTGTCAGTGGCGAGGGACCAATTGTTGTGCTTGCCGGAGCCGTTCACGCCCTCGAAGGGCTTTTCGCTCAGCAGGCAGACCAGGCCGTGCTTCTTGGCGGTCTTCTGCATGACGTCCATGACGAGCTGGTTGTGGTCGGCAGCGATGTTGGCCGTGTCATAGACGCAGGCGAGCTCATGCTGGGCGGGGGCGGCCTCGTTGTGCTCGGTCTTGGCCGAGACGCCGACGCGCCAGAGCTCCTCGTTTATCTCGCGCATGAAGGCCGCGACTCGGGGCTTCACGGTGCCGAAGTAGTGGTCGTCCATCTCCTGGCCCTTGGGAGGCATGGCGCCGTAGAGGGTGCGGCCGGTGTAGATTAGGTCCTGGCGGCGCTCGTACATGTCGCGTTCGACGAGGAAATACTCCTGCTCCGCGCCGACCATGGGCAGCACGAGGGAGGCCTCGGTGCCGAAGAGCTTCAGGACGCGCAGCGCCTGGCGGGAGAGCGCCTCCATGGAGCGCAGCAGGGGCGTTTTCTGGTCAAGGGCCTCGCCGCCGTAGGAGCAGAAGGCCGTGGGGATATAGAGCACGCGGTCACGGATGAAGGCGTAGCTGGTGGGGTCCCAGGCGGTGTAGCCGCGGGCCTCAAAGGTGGCGCGCAGGCCGCCGGAGGGGAAGGAGGAGGCGTCGGGCTCGCCGTGGATGAGCTCCTTGCCGGAAAACTCCATGATGACGCCGCCGGCGCCGTCGGGTTCGAGGAAGCTGTCGTGCTTCTCGGCGGTGACGCCGGTCATGGGCTGGAACCAGTGCGTGAAGTGGGTCGCGCCCTTTTCGAGGGCCCAGTCCTTCATGGCGGCGGCGACGACCTCCGCCGTGTCCGGGTGCAGGCGGCGCCCGCTGCGCATGGTGCGCTGGACGGCGGCGTAGGTCTCCGAGGGCAGCCGCTCGCGCATGACCGCGTCGGAAAATACCATGGTGCCGAAGATCTCTTCAATGCCGGACAAAGCTCATCACCTTTTTCAAGCAAAAAATACACCTGAAAGATTAACGCAAATTCCCCACGGCGTCAAGGACTCGCTTGACTTTGGGGCGAAAAAGCGGATAATATCCGGGTAAGGAGGGATGGTTCATGAGAAATTACGCCAAAGAAACCGCCGCGCGTGTGGAGTATATACGCGCCTACCTTCGCGAGAGCGGGGCGCGGGGCATCGTGTTCGGCAACTCCGGAGGCAAGGACTCGGCGCTGGTAGGTATCCTCTGCAAGCTGGCCTGCGAGGACACGGTGGGCATCATCATGCCCTGTGCCTCAAAACGCAACTACGGCATGGACAGGGACGACGGCATGGAGGTCGCGGAGAAGTTCCACATCGAGACGCGGACGGTGGATCTGACGCCTGTGCGCGAGGCGGAGCTTGCCGCTCTCGCGGGCGTGACGGAGCTGACGGAGATGGCCGTGGCGAACATAGCGCCCAGGCTGAGGATGCTGACGCTCTACGCCATAGCCCACGCCGAGGGGCGCATGGTGGCTGGCACGGGCAACGCAAGCGAGGCCTACGTGGGCTATTTCACGAAGTGGGGCGACGGCGCCTACGATCTGAACCCCATAGCCGACCTGACGGTGGGTGAGATATACGAGTTTCTGGAGCACTTGGGCGCGCCCCGCTCGGTGATAGAGAAGGCCCCCTCCGCCGGCCTCTTCGAGGGCCAGACGGACGAGGCCGAGATGGGCCTAAGCTATGCCGACATCGACGCCGTGGTCCTGGGCCGCGCGGTGGATGAGGCGGCCCGCGCCAAGATAGAGCGCATGCACCGCGTCACAGAGCATAAGCGCCGCATGCCGTCAAGATACGGCGAAGGCCAAAGCGTTTAAAAGTTTTTGCCCCCGCTTTTTTTGACAAAAAAATGCGGGCGGGGACCAGGGGCTGCGCCCCTGGCCGCGCGCCGCGCGCGCGACTCTCCCTTGTGCCAAAGAAGCGCAGGAA
>ENA-OQCL01001154-OQCL01001154.1-human-gut-metagenome-genome-assembly--contig:-NODE-1154-length-10283-cov-3.314395_pt1 | contig 10283 bp, 13 predicted proteins | sample MGYA00242502_ERZ504586 | MGnify/ENA primary metagenome ERZ504586 (study PRJEB26092, sample SAMD00036316) | human gut metagenome | host: Homo sapiens | study: EMG produced TPA metagenomics assembly of... | reverse complement strand
AATCCCTGCTCACCAAAGGGGAACAGTATACGGCTAAGATTTATTCGTACACCAAAGAAGAAGAATACACGGCTACGATCAGCAAGGCCTATCTCCACGCCGGCGAATCGGTCCTCATCATCGATGATTTCCTGGCCAGCGGCGCAGCGGCTGTCGGCCTGACGGACATCGTCGCTCAAGCCGGTTGTACCGTCGCCGGCATCGGCATCGTCGTCGAAAAGACCTTCCAAAGCGGCCGCAAGACCTTGGAAGACGCCGGCTTCCGCGTCGAATCCCTGGCCCGCATCGCCCGTTTCGAAAATAATAAACCCGTCTTCGTCGAGTAAGGAGGACATGATGCGCGCTCAATTTTTTGACGGCTTTGATTTCGCCACATATAAATTCAGCATCGTCGCCATCGAAGACGTAGACGAATTTTTTTAATATCGAAGAATTTGGCCTTCACCCCATCATGTACAATGAATGCCTGCCTGCGCGGATTATACAGCGATTTTCCGGTTTTCAACGATGAAAAGATGCTGACTCTCCATAAATTACTGACCAACAACAACGGCATGGAACCACCGGCCATCGACGGCATCCATCCCGTCCCCTTCCATTCGCCGGCAGGGGATCTGAAATATGAGCTCAATCACGTCATGGACTATAGCGGCTCCATCCTCATCGCCAACAGTTTCATCGATAAATATTTCGTCCCCTTCGGCTTCCAGCTCCCTCATGCCTTCCGGAAAGTCTATGAGCTGACCTTCGACAAGGGCTTGTTCGTCAAAGTCCAGGACCATTCCCAAGAAGCACAAGAACTGCGCATCGAATACGAAGAACCGTTGACTTCCAAGAAGAAAATGCAGATTAAATGGGGGAATCTGACACATAAATCGGAAGAATACGGGTTCGACGACGAAACGATTGCGCAGTACATGGACCTCAGTTACGATACAAAATATTTATTTGAGCACCTTTGAAACATAAAATTCACGGACAGCCGGCCATTGGTTCTGCAAGATGAGACCATGGCCGGTTGCTGCTGTCTGGATAGGCATAGCGGCGATATCGGCGATGATGGCTTTATCGCTTTCAGAGGCAGGGGCAAAGACCCGTTCAAAATAGGGTTCGGCGCCTTTGAGGATGGCTTCCTTGGAATAACCGGCATCGACCGGCGGTTCTTCGGCTAAATACTGGCCAAAGAGGTCATTGGAGAAGAGGATTTTTTCCGAAGCCAGCCAGGTGACCATATTATCCGGCCAGTGGAGACCCGGCGTATGGATGAACTGGAAGGTATAATCGCCTAACGTCAGGCTTTCGCCATGCTGGACGACGCGGAAATCAGCATCCGGATACGTCGGCTGGAGCCGTTCTTTCGTGGCCGGCGTGCAGTAGATGGGCAGCTGGGGATGACGGTCCAGGACGGCCTGCAGGGCTCCGCTATGGTCTTCTTCGGAATGGTTGAGGATCAGGGCATCGATCTGGCTGACAGGCAGGACACTTTCGATATCCTGGATATAGGCATCGGCTGCTTTATCGGGAACCGTGTCGATGAGGATATTCTGTTTCCCCCGAAGCAGGTAAGATAAAAAAGAAATGGAAATCTTCGGCTTCTTGATGGTCTTGCCAAAGACAAAGATGTGTGGATTCAGCGAGTATTTCATAGTGCAGCCCTCCTGGCAGTTTCATATTGTTTTTGAGGAATATAGTAACACTTGTAAATTTCACAAGCATCCATACAGCGGTTGCAGCGCAGACATTTAGTCATATCGACGCGGGGCCGCCGGATGCCGTCGGCGCAGGTCTGCATCGACAAAGCTTCATACGGGCAGATACTGATGCAGCAGCCGCAGCCTTCACATTCCTTGCGGTTAAAATAATCGGGTGTAACCAGTCGGTCAATATGCGCTTTTTTCCATATACTCCCCCCTTTCGTACACTTATACTATAGCCAAAAATATCCGAATAAAACCGTTGCAAATACAACAAAAGGGCTTGTCGCACGACGACAAGCCCTTTAAAGTTGTTAGTGGCTAGTTGTTAGTTGTTAGCGGATGGGTTTAAATTTAAAGGTTTTCTCTGCAAACTACAAACTCTGTGCTACAAACTATAAAGTAAACGGGGCCGCGCATGATGGTAGAAGCCTTCGTGCGACAGCTCCCTTTTAAGTGGCTAGTGGCTAGTTTTACTGTGGGGGTCGCCACGTGGGCGACCCGCTGGTATTTATATGACGCCCATGACACTTGACTGGGAAATCACATATATCCAGGAACGGGCTTGCCATGTGCAAGCCCCTACGAGCCACGAATCACTAGCCACTAATTATTCAATTTCCCCAATGTCTTGGCGACGATGCGGGTCAGGAGGGCTACCGTATCGAGTTCGACCGATTCATCGGCGCTGTGGATGTCATGCGTCGTCGGGCCGACGGAGATGATGTCCAGTTTCGGGTTCATGGAGAAGAAGTACCCTGTTTCCAGGCCGCCGTGCATGGCTTCGATGCGGGCTTCTTTGCCGGCTTCTTCCTTGTAAACGTCAGCGACGAGGGGAACGAGTTTACTGTGCGGATTTTCCGTCCATGCCGGTTCCGGCGAAGCCAGTTCGATGTCACAGCCTGTCAACTCAGCGTAAACGGGCAGGGTTGTCATCAGTTCACGCAGGCGGGCATCGGCCGAAGCACGGGGGAAGTACTGGATAGCGACATGGTCGTCTTCCGTACGGATGGTGCCGATATTGGCCGACAAATCCGGCAGTTTCGGCAGCATCTGGTTCATGGCGAAGACGCCGCAATGAAGGATGTTCAGCAGGCTGACCAGGTTCTTTGTATCGTCAGCCGAGAAGGTCTGAGCCGGTACGTCGGTGCTTTCGACGAGGAAATGGGCGTTCTTTTCGACTTCGCCGTACACTTCGGCGATTTCAGCCTGTTCTTCACCGACAACCTGTTTAATCGTTTCGCCGGCGTTTACATCGTCGACAACGATGACAGCCGATGCTTCCGACGGAATGGCATTGGCAGCGACGCCGCCGCTGATGGAGGCCAGGACATAGGATACGCCGGCCTGAGCGACGCGGCGGAGAGCCAGGCTCAGAGCTTTAATGGCGTTGCTCTTGCCGTCATTGATGGTTTCCCCGGAATGGCCGCCAGCAAAGTCTTTCGCCGTAATAGTAAACGCCTGTTTACCTTTGGCAGCCTGCCAATGGAGAGGACGGCTGAAATGCGTATGGACGCTGCCGGCCGAACCGACGCAGAGGACATCCATATACTCCGAGTCGCAGTTGATGATGTACTGTACATCCTGGACGTATTTCGGGTCCAAGTGAGTGGCCCCGGTCATGCCTGTTTCTTCATCGACGGTGAAGATGAGACGCAGCGGGCCATGCTGGATATCCTGCTGGATGAGGTACAGCGACAAAGCGACAGCAATGCCGTCATCGGCACCGAGGCTGGTCCCATCGGCATGGAGGATATTGCCTTCACGGACCAGTTTGATTTCACTGGTCAAGGGGTCGAAGTCGACGCCGGGTTTGGCGACGCAGACCATATCCATATGGCCCTGGAGGACCGTAAGCGGCCAGTTTTCGCAGCCCTTGCTGGCGGGGACATTGGCGATGACGTTATATACTTCGTCCTGTGTAACATCGGTTACGCCCAATTCGTGGAGGCGGCTGACGATGTAGTCGCTAACGCCTTTTTCGTGGTGGGACGGACGCGGGTGCTTGGCCAGTCCTGCAAATTCATGGATGACTCCTTCAATGATTTCTTGATCGTTCATATGACAAACGCTCCCTTCAAAAAGTATCTGCGATTGATTACTTAATCGTTTATTTATTATACCACGGACGAGGCCTTCGGGGCTACTATCCTCATATGTATACTTTTACTTGCAAAAAAGTAATTATACAGCCCATTTTCCGCCTGTAGTGTACAATTCGGCATATGACGAATTTAAAAAAATTGAGTATAATAGAATTATCAATGAAGTAGTACGTTTTAGTACGCTTAAATTTTTATTTGGGAGGTTTTCTTATGAAACCACAATCAAACTTGACTGTGAACTACCCAAGTATGCCGGAATTGACGGCCCGCGGTATGATCCTCGGCGCCCTGATCACCGTTATCTTTACGGCTTCCAACGTATACCTGGGCTTAAAAGTCGGCTTGACGTTCTCGTCGTCCATCCCGGCTGCAGTCATCTCCATGGCAATCCTGCGCATGTTCAAACATTCCAACATCCTGGGAAAACAATATGGTACAGACGCAGGCTTCTGCTGCCGGCACTTTATCTGCAATCATCTTCATCCTGCCGGGCCTGCTCATGCTCGGCTACTGGCAGGGCTTCCCCTTCTGGCAGACCCTGCTGCTCTGCGCCTGCGGCGGTTCTCTCGGCGTCTTGTTCACCATTTCCCCTGCGCCGGGCTATGGTCGTCAACAGCGACCTGCCCTATCCGGAAGGCCGGGCGGCTGCTGAAATCCTGAAAGTCGGCAGTGAAATCCGCCGAGAAGAAGCAGCCGGTGAAGACACGAGCGAAAAAAGAAACGGGCATGAAAGATATCGTCGGCGGCACGGCCCTGGCCGGCCTCTTCAGCCTTTGTGCCAACGGCTTCCACGTCGTTTCTTCCGAGTTCAGCTATTGGTTCAGCATCGGCTCGGCTGTCACAAGGATTCCGTTAGGTTTCTCGACGGCCCTCCTCGGTGCAGGCTATCTTATCGGCATCGCCAGCGGCATGGCTATCTTAGTCGGTACGCTCCTGGCCTGGTACATCTTCGTCCCCTATCTGACATCGACGCTTATCCCGGCTGATGGTCAGTCTGCAGCAGCTTTTGCCAATGCCATTTGGGCACAGAAAGTCCGCTTCATCGGCGCCGGCTGCATCGGTATCGCCGCCGTCTGGACCTTGATCCGCCTGGCCAAACCGGTCGTCGACGGTATCAAGATGTCCATCAACGCCCTGCGCGCTAATGACACAGAAGAAAAGAAGGCTCTCCATCATACGGACATCGACATGTCGCCGAAATCGGTCAGCCTGGTCTTCCTGGCCATCCTCATCGGCCTCTTCATCACGTTCTATGCCTTTGTCAGCAATGCCGGCCTTTCCCTGTCGGTAACGATTATGTTCATCGTCGTCGGCATCCTTGTCGCCATCCTCATGGGCTTCTTCGTCGCCGCTGCCTGCGGCTACATGGCAGGCCTCATCGGCACGTCGGCCAGCCCGATTTCCGGTATCGGCATCCTGGGTATCATCATCTCGTCCCTGGTCGTCCTCGGTATCGGCTCTTCGGCCGGCGTCTTCGCCACACTGGAAGGAACGCAGTTCGCGACAGCCTTCGCCATCTTCATTACCAGCGTCATCGTCAGCATCGCTTCCATTTCCAACGATAACCTGCAGGACTTAAAAACAGGTTATATTGTTGGCGCTACACCGTGGAAACAGCAGGTCGCCCTCATCCTGGGCTCGATCATCGGCTCCTTTGCCATCGCTCCGGTCCTGAACCTGCTCTATCAGGCCTATGGCTTCACCGGCGCCCTTCCCCGTGCCGGCATGGATCCGACCCAGGCCCTGGCAGCTCCGCAGGCAACCTTGATGACGACCATCGCCCAAGGTATCTTCAGTGCCAGCCTCGACTGGAACTATATCCTCTTCGGTGTCGGTGTCGGTATCGCCGCCATCATCATCGACCTCATTTTGACGAAAAACACGAAATCCCTGGCTCTGCCGCCACTGGCCGTCGGCATGGGCATTTACCTGCCGCCGACCTTGGAAATCCCTCTGGTCATCGGTTCGGTCATGGGTTACTTCATCCATAAGTCCTTGAAGGCCCGCGCTGCCCGCCGCAGCCCTGGCCACGAAGAAGAAGACGTAGAAGCCTGCAACCATCGCGGCGTCCTCTTTGCTTCGGGCCTCATCGTCGGCGAAAGCCTCATGGGCGTCATCATCGCCTTGCTCATCGTCGTCTCCGTCACCTCTGGCGGCAGCGAAAATCCGCTGGCCCTGGTCGGCAAAGACTTCCAGTCTACGGCAGACATCCTCGGCCTGCTCTGCTTCATCGCTATGATCGTCATCTTCGTCCGCCACATCTTCATCACCAAGTTCAGCCCGGAAGATGCTGAAAGCAAGTAGGAAATCTACCGCTTAGATTAGAATTTCATTAAAATTTCGACAAAATCCTCAAAAAAAGTCCTCGTGCACAATACTATTTTGTGGCACGAGGCATTTTTTGCATATTTCTTCTTTTGCCATATCAGCGTATAATAGGGGTATCTCGTAGATTAATCCTATGATTACACGTTAAAAGGAGGTCTTTTCTTTGTTCTTTCCCAAACTCGACAAACAATCCCTGACCGATGGCATCGTCATCCCGCAGATGGTCAAAGTCCATCAATCATTCCCTCATACAGATCTGGCCGATCCCGTCGGCGTCCTGAAAAAACAGCTCCTGACCTTGGATACGGCAACGACAGAAGCCCTCAAAGGCAAGCGCATCGGCATCACTGCCGGCAGCCGTGGGCTCCCGCATTATAAGGAAATCATGAAAGCTCTTTGCGACCAGCTCAAAGCCTGGGGTGCCAAACCCTTTGTCTTCCCGGCTATGGGTAGTCATGCCGGGGCCACGGCCGAAGGCCAAAAAGAGCACTTAGCCCAGTTCGGCATCAACGAAGATTATTTAGGCGTCCCCGTCCTGTCGACGATGGACGTCGTCGAAGTGGCCACACTGGAAGACGGCTTCCCCGTATACTGTGACAAGAATGCCTATGAAGCCGACGGCATCATCCTGTTCAACAAGATTAAACCGCATACGCACTTTAAATATAAACACGAATCGGGTTTGCTGAAGATGATCTGCATCGGCTGCGGCAAGCACAAAGGCGCTTCGACCTTCCACGGCCGGGGCTACGATTCCTTCGGCCCCAACCTGGAACGCGTGTCGAAAGCCTTCTTGCAGCATGTAAACGTCGTTTTCTCGGTCGGCATGGTCCAGAGCCCCAGTGACGACATCGCCGCCCTGGAAGTCATCCCGACCGATAAATTCTTTGAACGCGATGCGGCCTTACAGACCATGGCCAAGGCGGAAATGCCGCGCCTGAAGCTGCCCCACATCGACGTCCTCATCGTCGACGAAATCGGCAAGGAAATCAGCGGTACCGGCATGGACCCCAAACATCACGGGCCGGACAGAACGATTCAGCCAGGAAACGGCCTTCCGCGCCTTGGCGCCGGATATCGAACGCATCGTCATCCTGGACATTACCGAAGCCTCCCATGGCAACGGCGCCGGCTGCGGCATGGCCGACATCGTCAGCTACCGCTTCGTAAACAAGATGGACTTCTCCTCGGCATACACCAACTGCATTACAGCCAAGTCCTTCCGCATGGCCCTTCTACCTTTATACGGCAACAGCGATAAAGACGCCATTGAAATGGCCATGGCCCATGCCTTCCTGACCGACCCGAACCAGGCCAAAGTCGTCCGTATCAAGAATACACTGAAACTGGAAGACATCGAATGTTCCCTCTCGTGCTTAGAAGATATAAAAAACGATCCGGACATGACAGTCACATCCGAACCGTTTACATGGAAGTTTAACGAAGAAGACAATCTGTGGTAAAAAAAGGGCTTGTCGCACGACGACAAGCCCTTTTTGAGTATTAAGTTTGCAGTTTTAGTTTGTAGTGAATGTTTTTAAATTTAAAGCCATCATCTGCAAACTACAAACTCTGTTCCATCAGCATTTCCGCCACCAGGTCTCTACTACGGCAGTCCCGACATGCCAATAGTAAAGGATGTAATCAGCCAGTTGTGAACAGCGTTTACTGTGGTAAACGACATGGCTGGCCGCAGCTCCGATGAAGAAGCCGCCGATGACGTCACTGACGTAATGGAGACCGCTGAGTATCCGCGACGAGGCCAGGACGCCTGTCCAGACCATGGCCGGCAGCCTCCAGGGATTGCGCCGGGCCAGGAGCATCAGGGAAATGGCCAGGCTGTTCATCGAATGGTTGCTGGGAAAGGAAGCGTTGGCCTTATGCGGCACGAGCGCCGCTGCATCGCCGCAGGCGAAAGGCCGGGGGCGATGCCAGATTTTCCCGATGACCCAGGAAACGGAAGATCCCAGGATGACGGAAAACAGGCAGTAAACTAAAGTCTTCCGACGTTTAATCTGTTCCGCTATCGGCCGCGGCCGGAACCACTCAAGCAGGCCATAAAGGATGAACAGCCAATAGCCGAAGCGGGTAATCCAGGTAAGGATACGGAGCCAGGTCCTGCGCCGGGCAATGAGCCATTGGGCGAAGAAAAAGATGGATCGTACCATCGTCGTCTCTCCTTAATAGAAGAATCAAGCTTCTTTTTGAAAAGCCGTGTGCATCGTCCCAGCCACATCGGCCAGGGAAATGCTGCGCATCTTATCTTCCATGGTATCCTGTATTTCATGAAGCCTGTCATCCAGGCCGGCATGAATCGTCTTGCCTACAGGGCACTGGGGACAAGGATGTTCATGAAAATGAAAGAGCGAGTCATTGCCGACACAGTCTACGGCATGGTAAACATCATATAAACTGATGTCAGATAAAGGCTTTTCCAAGGCCGTCCCCCGGTCCCGCGCTTTACCTGGATCAAGCCAGCTGCCTTGAGCTGGATGAGCAGTTTGCGGATGATGACCGGATTGGTGCCTACACTGCCTGCAATGAAATCACTGGTCACTTTTTCGGTCTTGCCAAAAAAGTCGATGCACAATAAGGTATGGACGGCCATGGTAAACCGACTGGAAATCTGCATAGGGACGACTCCTTAAAGGGCTTTCAATTCGCGGAGGATAGCCAAGTCAGCCGAGCAGGCCGGGCAATCACAGAATTTAGCACCTTTAGCCTGAATGTCTTTAGCATGAGCCAAGAGCTGTTTAGCTCCATCAGCCCCCATGAGCTGTACGGCATGTTCCGAAGCCGCGAAAGCCAGGAGTTCGTCAATTGTCGAAACGCCCTGTTTCAGAGCTTCGACATAAGCCGGCGTAGCAGCATCTTTATCAGCGGCGTCGAGCCAAGCCTGAGCTGCTGTTTTCAAAGCCGGGTTGCAGCTGGGAGCTGCCATCAAATCGTGAGTTTTTCGTCGTAACAAATTCTACTGTTTTTGCATCCATGTCAAAAAACCTCCTATAAAAGACGAATCAAAATATCCAGGATAGAACTATCCTGATTACATCTCTATCATACGACATTTTAATTGTAAAGTCAATGGTTACATATCATATTTTTATTGAATCTATTTAAACTAATTTATTTTGATTTAAATCATAGCTATTCGCTTGGTTTATCACAATTTTTATGTCAAGCTCATTTCTTTATTTAAACCTTTTTTCTTGTAAGTAAACTAATTCAAAAAAAGAGACTGTCTTAATGCGACGGCCTCTTTTTGAATTAAAGGAAATACTCTGGATATTCTTTTTTCAATACTTCTACATCACCCATGACCTTGTTGATGTGTTCAGTCATAATGCGTTTCGCCATTTCGGTATTGCCGGCAAAGATAGCTCCGACAATGCCTTTATGCTGTTCATAAAGAAGGTTCATCTGCTCAGCGGCATCGCTGACGTTGAGGACGCGGGCCCGAGCATAATCCAGGTTTGATTCCTGGACGATCTGCCAGATATGGGGCTTGCCGCAACCTTCATAGAGCAGGGAGTGCAACGTATTGTCACTCTTAAAAAAGTTTTCTGCATCTTTCGAGGTAATGAATTTCCCCTGCTCGAAAATGCAAAATTCTAGTTTCGTCCGCCACGGATCCGGAAAAGCCTGACAGGCCAATTCTATAATGGCCCGTTCCAAGGTAACCCGAAAAAAGCGGAACTCTGCCAGCTGTTCCGTGTGAATCTTGGATACGAAGGTCCCGCGCTGCGGTAAAATCTCGAGCAGTCCCTTTTGTGACAAACGGATAAAGGCTTCCCGTACCGGCGTCCGGCTGACATTCAGTATGCCTGACAACTCTTGTTCCGACATAGCCGTACCCGGCGGAAGCTTTAAAGACATAATATTTTCGTACAACACGCGATAAGCATATTCCCCGCACCGTTTCATTCGGTGCTTTTTCAAATAATTCTAAATTTTCCATAACCACTCCATCATCCTGAAAATCAATGCCTGTTTCTCTCAAATTCATCTTATCACAAAACGGGCGCAAATTGTATATTTCCAGAAGAAAAAAATGCACTGTTTCCAGCATTGGTAAATTAATTTATTTTGATTTACATATTTACAAACGGCTTAATATACACGTTTCTTCTTTGTAATATCATGAAATTTAAACATG
>ENA-OQCL01001153-OQCL01001153.1-human-gut-metagenome-genome-assembly--contig:-NODE-1153-length-10286-cov-2.553302_pt1 | contig 10286 bp, 9 predicted proteins | sample MGYA00242502_ERZ504586 | MGnify/ENA primary metagenome ERZ504586 (study PRJEB26092, sample SAMD00036316) | human gut metagenome | host: Homo sapiens | study: EMG produced TPA metagenomics assembly of... | reverse complement strand
GCGAAATTGCCGCCGCCTGCTTCGCCGGAGTGTTCACGCCGGTGGACGCAGCCCGGCTGGTTACAAAACGCGGATCCCTGATGCAGCAGGCCCCCGAAGGAAGAATGCTCGCGGCCCTGCTGCCGCGCGAAAAGTTGAGCCTGGCCCTTGGCCCCCTTCTGGACCGAATGGAAACAGTCGTCGTCAACAGCCGGTCCAATTGCGTGCTTTCCGGGCCGGAGAATATTCTGGAGCAGGCGCGGGAGGCGCTGGAATGCGCAGGCGGGGCCGGTATTTTTCCTGCGCACGTCCCATGCCTTCCATTCCTCCGCCATGGACGGCATTCTCGAAGTTTTTGAGACTGTTGCCGCTTCCATCCCCATGAACGCCCCGTCCATTCCGGTCATCAGCAACGTCACCGGCCGCTGGGCGGGAGATGAAATGGCGTCGCCCCAGTATTGGGTGCGCCACATCCGTTCCTGCGTGCGATTCGACGCATGCCTCGAGACGGCCTTCGCCACCCCGCGCATGGCGCTGGAAGTCGGTCCGGGCAGTGTGCTGTCTTCCCTTTTGCGGCAGCATGTCGGCCCGGACATTATCGCCTTCTCTCCCTTTGCCGAAGACGGCGGGCATCAGGTCCCGGCATCGATAGCGGAAGAATTGTGGCTCAACGGGGCGGACATAGATTGGCGGGGCATCCGCGCTGAAGCGCGCCGCTGCCCCCTGCCGCGGCTTCCCATGCGGAAAAGGCGCATCTGGATCTCCCCGGAAGAAACGCCCGCTGTCCACCCCCCGGCCGAACCCGTCGAACATGCCGGAATATCCCAGCCGCAGGGCGGGGAAAGCCGCGCCGGGGCGCGCCCGGATGGAAGATGTCATTGCCTCCATCTGGGCAAAAAATATTGCGCATGCACCCGATGGATCGTGACACGTCCTTTATCGAACTTGGCGGCAACTCCGTGCATGTGCTGCATATGATACGCCTGGCACAGGAAGAGGGCATCACCTTCAGCATGAGGACGTGTTTGAGACAAAGACCGTCAACGCCCTGTGCCGACGCATTGATGAAACGGGGAGAATCCCCTCCGCCCCGTCTTCGCCCGGCACGCACGCTTCCACCGACGACATCGACAGCCGCGACATGGCCGTGCTGCGACGCGTGTTCGACGCCGGGCAGGCCTGATCTTTTTCACAATAAGGCGATATTTCAAATAACACCAGCAGCAACATTCACTCCCTGCCCCGTATGGCGGAGGTAGCATGGGCAAAATACCACGCGCCAAATTGTCTTTCCGCGCTCTCCTTCTGGTCTCGGCGACCATCTTTTCCCTGCATTTTGGGGCGGCTTCCATGCTCTGGCCCACAACCTGGGGGCGGGATTCCGGCCTGAGCTACCCCGTGGCCTTCATGGGCTTTTTCCTTTCGGGCATTTTTCTGCCATGGCTGGGATATCTGGCCGTCAGCAAGGGCAAGGCCACGTTTTACGGCCTGACGCGAAACGTCGGCCGCAAATTCTGCCTGATCTACGGCGGCATCACTGTATTGGCTCTCGGGCCGCTCTTTGCCGTGCCCCGCATGAGCGCGGCATCCTGGGACGCCGTCAGCAGGCTTTTTCCCATAGAGGCCGGGGGTCGCGCCTTTCTGCTGTCCATATTGTTCATGCTTGCCTTTTACCTTGTGACGCTGTGGTTCTTCTATCAGAAGGGCGCCATTGTTAACCGGGTCGGGAAAATACTTGTTCCCGTCTTTCTGCTTATGGAAATCATTATCATAGCGGTCTCCATATACATGCCTGTCGGCGAGACCGCCGGGAAAAACTATGCGCTTCACCCGCTGGGTTACGGATTCATCAACGGTTACCAGACCATGGACCTTATCTGCGCCATCATGTTTTCGGGCTTTATCATCTATGATCTGCAAATGCGTCTGGGCAACGATACGCGGTCCGTCAACCGCGCTCTGGCCGTGGCGGGTCTGCTGGGCTTTCTGATCATGGCCTGCGCGCAATTCGGCGAGATGTACAGAGGCAGCACGGCCAGCAGCGTCTTTCCCGATCTGAGCTATGCCAAACTCTCAGCCACGCTTGCTCTGGTGCAACTCGGAGTGGCGGGAGGCATAGTCTTCAATTTTTGCCTTTTCATGGCATGCCTGAGCACAGCCATAGGACTTCTTGCCGGAACAGCTTCCTTTATCGAAGAGGCTTCAGGCGGGAAAATATCCTACAAAACTGCCTCCCTGCTCTGCTTTCTGACGGCATTCATCGTCAGTTGCGCCGGATTTGAAGCCATATTCACCTGGGCTACGCCAATACTGCAATTCATCTATCCGCCGTGCATAGCTCTGGCCCTGTGCCACGCCTTTCTCAACAGATTTACAGGAGGCCTCAGAGCCGCCTGCTACGCGGCGGCCCTCTGGGGGCTCGCGGACGCCGCGGCTGAATACCTCAAACTCTTCGGCGTCCAAGATCCGGGCCTGCTTCTGGCGCTGGTTCCCGGATATGAATACGGGCTGGCCTTCATATGGCTGACGGTCGCCGGATGGCTGTGCGGGCAAACGCTCGAATATCTGCATGCCCGCGCGCATGAAAACGTGCCCGCAATATAGGAGGCTTTCCCTTGGAAACCCACGTGCGGCCATATGTAGGTTCTGCTTTGGACAGCAAAAACATCCCTGTCCGTGACTCCGGCCTCTCCCTGCACAAACTCACTCTTGCGGAAAGCATAGGAATCATCGTCGGCACCAATATCGGCGCAGGCATACTGGGACTGGCCTATGCCTCGCGCAAGGCCGGTTACCTGCCCCTGCTGCTCTGGCTTGCCGTCGCCGGTATTTTTACATGCATTTCCATGCTGTATGTCGCGGAAATATGCCTGCGCACCAAGGGCAACCACCAGCTCAGCGGACTTGCGGAGCACCATCTGGGCAGGGCGGGCGCATGGCTGCTTTTCGCGGGCGTGGCGGCCAACAGCTACGGCGCGCTGACGGCCTACATAGCAGGCAGTGGAGAAATCATGAACAGTTTCTTCGGCTCAATGGGCGTCACCAGGCCCATCGGCAGCCTGCTGTTCTTCATCCCCGCCGTCATCATACTGTACACGGGCCTGAAGGCTGTGGGCAAAGGCATAACATTGATTAGCGGCTCCATGGTGCTGCTCATCGCCACTCTCATTGCGGCGACCATCACCCATGAAAAATCCACCCTGCAAAACCTGTGGCAGGCGCAATGGCCGAATATGCTGCCGGTTTTCAACATTGCGGTTTTCTGTTTTTCAGCCCAGTACATGGTTCCTGAAATCGCCCGCGGTAACAAGGACACGCCCCGCAGGCTCGCTCCCGCCATCATCGCGGGAATCGCGGGCAGCTTCATCCTGCTGGCCGCGGTGCCCGCCGCCGTCATCAGCCTGGACGGCATGGAAAATCTGAGCCAGGTGGCGACCATCACCTGGGGAACCACGCTTGGCGTATGGGCGTACTACACGGCCAATGTTTTCGCGCTGCTGGCCATGCTGACCTCATACTGGGGCCTGAGCGGCAGCCTTGTAAGCAATATTTTTGACCACTTTATGATCGGAAGGGACACCATCCCGGCAAAGCGTCTTTTTGTGCTCACCCTGGTCTGCATTCCTCCTTTCTTCATAGCCTATTCCAATGCCGCGAACTTTGTGGACGCGCTTTACTTTGCCGGAACCTTCGGGGGCGTGTTTATAGCCACCTTGCCCATATTCATGCTGAACCGCGCGCGCAAGGCCAACCCCGAGCGCCTGCCGTGGCAGTGCGGCTGGTATGCCTGCCGCCCGGTACAGACCATTATTCTTCTGCTGTTTCTGGGCAGCGCCGTATACGCCGTGGCGGCCGCCGCAGGCTATATCCCACCGGCATGGTAGCCGGACGGCCGGGAACCCGTGACGCTTTTGTACATATTTTCTGCCGAATGGAGCAGTTTTAAGAAGCCGGGACGGATAAACTTGTTCAGATTGTCTGGGAATAGCCATTCAACCCGATTTTTTTGGAGAACATGATGCCCTATTTCAGAGCCCTGCGTCAGGAAGCTCCGCATATTTTCAAAATATTCGGACCGTTGCTGATCTCCCAGTACGCCCAGATCGCCAACGGCATCATTGATACGGCCATGGCCGCGCGCTTGGGAACAGTCGAGCTTGGCGGCGTGGCTGTCGGCGTGGCCATCTGGATGCCCGTCTATATGTTCGTGATCGGCATACTCATCAGCGTGTTGATCCTCGTGGCACAAAGTCACGGCGCGGGAGACCGGGACGGCGCGGTGGTTCTGGGCCACCAGGGACTCTGGATGGGCGGCGTTCTGGGGCTCGCGGCCTCGTGCATCATCATCCCGCTTTCGCAGTACGCCGCTTGGTTCGGCGCGGACGCCCAACTCATGCAGACCTCCCGCGCGTACATATGGTCCGTGGCCTGGGGGCTTCCGCTGGGCGGCATGGCCGTCAGCCTGCGCTTTTTCTGTGAAGGACAGAATGTCGTCTTTCCCGTCACGGTCATGGCCGTCATCATTGTGGGCTGCAAAACCATTCTCAATTACGCCCTTATGTTCGGCAACCTTGGAGCACCGGCCCTGGGCGTTCAGGGCTGCGGCCTCTCTTCGGCCATATCCATGGGCCTTCTGTTGCTTATGCTCGCCTTTTATATCAGCTTTTCAAAGCACTTCGCCGCAAGACGATTTATGCGCCACATCCAGTGGCCGCGCTTTCAGACCATAAAACAATTTTTCAAGCTGGGGCTGCCCGTTGCTTTCGGTATAACATCCGAATATCTCGTTGCCTCCGTCATCACCATTTTTATCAGCACAACAACAGTTACAGCCGTTGCGGCCCACCAGGTGGCCTTCAGCTGCATGATGTTGTTTTTCGCCACCCCCGCAGCACTTTCCATGGCCGCCTCAATAAGGGTGGGCAATTTGTGGGGAGAAAAGCACGTCGCGGAATCACGCGACGCCATCAAGGGCATCATGGCCCTGAGCGTCATCATCGGACTGGTTTTTACTGTTCTTATGCTGGCAGGCGCCCCCAGTCTCGCATACATGTTCTCAAAAGACACGGCGGTAGCCCTTCTGGCGGCTTCGGCCCTGCGCTTCGGCGCCTTCTTCCAACTGGCCGACTCCATGCAGGTCTGCCTCAACGGCGTATTGCGCGGAGTGGGCGATACCACAGCTCCCTTTGTAATCACAGCAATCGTCTATTGGCTTTTCTGCATACCGGTCGGCTATGTGCTGTCAGGCATGCCACTCCCCTGGGGTCTTGGACTCTCTCCCGATCTGCTGGGCATACGGGGCTGGTGGCTGTCTCTGACCATAAGTCTTTTTATCGTGAGTTTTCTTCTCGCGCGAAGGGTCAGGCACACTTTCTGGCTGGCCGCGAAATGAAACTCCGTGCAGACAAACCGCTCTCGCCGGATTTTACGGCCGTTGCGGGCAGACCGGCATAGCACCTTCGCAGACGCCATGCCGGTCATGAGGCTGCGTGTCGGGTGAAACGGCTTGTCCTTTTATGAAAAGAGATTTAAATTTCAATTTCATATAGAGGGGGAATGACAGAATGGATTCCTTGATTCACGCAGTACTGCAAGCGACTCTTATTTCCAAATTCGTCTTGGTACTGCTGCTGGTCATGTCCATCGCCAGCTGGACATACATGTGCGGCAAATGGCTGACGCTGCGCGCCGCGCAGCGTCGTGCGCATGAAGGCCTGTCAGCCTTCGACAAGGCCGGCGAGCTGAAACGGGCGCTGCCCATAGTCGCAGCCGACGAGCGCTCTCCTCTCTACGGCATTACCCGGCGCGCGGTGCGCGAATACAATCGCATCACCCGCACCCGGAGACACGGAACGCCTGCTCAACGACAACGTTCGCCGCGCCCTGCATTTCGGCATTGCCGAGGAAATTGCGAAACTCAAGTCGTCCCTGGCCCTGCTGGCCACTGCGGCCAACACCGCTCCTTTTATCGGTCTCTTCGGCACGGTATGGGGCATTATGCATTCTTTACCGCCATTGCCAAAATGAAGAGCGTATCACTGGCAACGGTCGCTCCGGGCATCGCGGAAGCCCTCATCGCCACGGCGGTCGGCCTGTTCGTGGCCATTCCCGCGGTATGCGGCTATAATATGTTCCGGGCCAAGCTGACCGGCATTGAGGGCGTATGCATCAACTACGCCGGGCAATTGCTCAACCGCCTGCAGCACGAAGCCGCCGAACACGGCGACGGCATCAGCTTCGCAGGAAAGGACTAGGCATGGGCGCCTCTTCTGACGACGATTTCGTGGCCGACATCAACGTGACTCCCTTTGTGGACGTCATGTTGGTTCTGCTCATCATCTTCATGGTCACGGCTCCCATGATGACCGAAGGCCTGGACGTGGCGCTGCCCAAGGTGGAGTCCTCCGAGGTACTGCCCACCGAAGACGATCACCTCATTCTGACGATCAAAGCCGACGGAGCGCTGTTCCTGGACGAATACGAAACGGGCCTGGCCGATCTGCCCGATGTGCTGGCCGTCCAGGTCAAGGGACAGGACCGGCAGCTTTTCGTGCGCGCTGACAAGGACGTACCCTACGGCATGGTGATGCAGGTCATGGACCGCATCCGCGGAGCGGGCATCGCCGATGTGGGACTGATCACCACATCAACGCCGGTCGAAGAGCCCCCGGCGACTCCCGCAATGCCGGTTACGCCGACAGCCAGGGGAGGGAATTAGCCATGTGGACCGCAACCCGCGGCACAGCCCTGGCCTTCTCGCTGGGCATGCACGCCCTGCTGCTGGGCGGCTTTTTGCTGCTGGCGCGGGATGTTACCACCAGTACGGAAAGAGTCTATCGCGTGGCTCTGGCTGAACTGGCCCCAACCCCCAGCCAACCGGCACCCGCGCAGGCAGCTCCCGAACCGCCCGCACCGCCTCCGCAGCCCCCGGAAGAGCCGCAACCGCAACCCAAAGAAGCGGTACAGGAAGTCCCAAAGCCGCTTCCCAAACCGGACGTGAAAAAAATCAGCCCCCAAAAAGCGTGAAAAAGCAGCGCCCAAGGCGAAACCCGCCCCCACGCCGCCGCCCAGGCCCGCAGTCTCCTCCGCGCCTGCCGGACCCGTCCCCCGCAATGTGGGAGGACTCAGCGCATATGACAACGACGCGCTGGACCAGCGGCCCAGCATCACCCGCCGGGTGGCGCCAGAATATCCCACCAAGGCTCGCCGCATGAACGTGCAGGGCACTGTAACCGTGCAACTGGTCGTGGATACCGCGGGCAAGCCCCGCAACTGTGTTGTGGTCAAGGCGACCCCCGGCGGCTACTTTGAGGAAGCCGCCCTCGACGCCGCGCGCAGCATGCGCTTCGTCCCGGGCAAACTCAAGGGGCAGCCTGTGAATACGCTGGTCCAACTGCCTTTTGCCTTCCGGCTACGCTGAACCTCCGGCAGACCTGTCAGGCGAGAGACATACAGACAATGCCTATGGTCAGCAGGATTATGCCAATACGTTTACGGCGGGAGATTTTCTGGTGGAAGGCCAGGAAGCCAATGACAAGCGCCCCGAAAATGCCGAACACGCACCATTAGGCCTAGGCTACGCCGAACGGGATATCCGGCTTTGAGCTGCGCCCGATAGGCGAAAACCTCGCCCGCCCGCTCAATCTGCTCGATACGGTCTGCTCCCAACTGGCGGATTTTAACCTGGTACAGAAAACAAGCGTACCGGCATAAGCGTCAGCCAAAGATAGAGACAAGCCCCTGGCAATCATGATTGCCAGGGGCTTGTGCCGTCTCATCACCAAACAACAGGAGCTTGTGGTTTTACTCCCAAGCTCCTGATTTATTTATGGTAGGCAGTACAGGACTTGAACCTGTGGCCCCCGCCTTGTAAGGGCGGTGCTCCACCAGCTGAGCTAACTGCCCGTGATGCGTCAACGGTCATAGTAATATGGCAGGGGCCGGGCGTGTCAATGCGTCCGTTTTTTTCCCGGCGTTCATGGGGCGGTTTCGGCCAAGGCGGCCATATCCCCGGCCACGCTTTTCCCTGAGTGCTCGGCCTGGCGCTTTCCAGCATGATCATGTCCACCTGGCGGCTGTGAATCAGCAGATAGCCCAACAGACGTGTTTTCTTCAGAGTCTCCGTAGCGCCGAAGCCTTCGGCCACGGCAAAAGCGAATCATCCTTGACGTCCGCGCGGAAGCCGTGCCCTTCCAGCAGCCCCGCCAGCATCCGGGCGCGCAGGCGGCGGCGCTCGCGGTCCGCCGCGCCGCCCTTGAACTGGAAGTTTACGAAATTTTCATGGCTGTCTTCTCCGGCCAGGCATTCCACGGTGCAGAAATGATAGCCGTAGCGCGCCTGCAGAATCATGTAATGCTCGCCGATGATAAAGAAGTTGCGTTCCGCCATGGTGGTGGGCGCGGTGCTTTTCCAGTTCCGGATTCATGGCGCTTTCAAAAACCACGCTCATAAAGCCCGCGGCCCCGCTGACGGGCGGCCCGGCCCAAGGCACGGCCACCATGCCTTCCCAAAGGGCCAGCATGGGCCCACTGGCGATTTCGGACAAATCCACCACCGGGCCGCTGACCTGCCGGGTGAAACCGCCGCCCATGTCCACCACCCAGTACTGCAATTTGACACCGGCCTTGAGCTGCTTGCCCATGCGCCGGCCGACGCCCGCATCGTCGTCGAACATCAGCCGCACCGCCTTTTCATGGCAGAACCGGGTGATATCGTGCAGGCTCCGGCAATGTTGCGGCGCGAATTCCGGCGCGTCCGGGTCCAGCAGATGCAAGGGAGTCATGAGCCGGGCCAGCGCCTCCAGGCGCAGATACACGGGGCTGCCCGCCATGAGGTTGGGCGGCGCGCTCACGGACGGGATCAACTGGGCCTGACGTCCGGCCAGAACCACATTGCGGTCCGCATCCAGGGTCACGTCACCGGCTTTTTCCAGGAGGCCGCAGGCGTCCGGCAGGCTGAAAATGGCGGGCAGACGGTATTCACGGGCCACGGAGGCCAGATGCCCGGCCATGCCTCCGGTTTCGCTGACCAAACCGGAGGCCCGCGCCAACAGCGTGGCCCAGCGGGGATAGGCCCGCTCCACCACCAGCACGCCGCCTTCGGGAAACGAGAGCATGTCCGCTTCCTTGCGGGCCACAAAGGCCGGTCCCATGCCCACGCCGGGGCTCACCGGCACGCCGCCGCCCGCCAGCACGGTCAGTCCCGGCGGCAGTTCCGCCGCCTGAGCTCCCGGATTCCACCCCTCTCGGCCTCGCGCTCACCGTAGGCTTCGTGCCCCCTGTAGGCTTCGTGCAAAGGCCGGCTCTGCAAAACCACAATGCGTCCATCCCCGGCTTCCAGGGCCCATTCCACATCCTGAGGTTCATTGTAATATTCTTCCAAGGCCAATGCCACGCGGGCCAGTTGGCGGCCTGGCGTCGGTGAGGCTGGGGGCGACTTCCGCATCCGCCGGATGCCTTTTCCAGCAGATGCGGCGGATTTTCACGGCTGAATGCCAAAAACATCAGGCGTGACCGCCCCGTCCACCACGGCCTGGGGCAGACCGGACACGGCGTTGAGCACGACCCTCTCCCGCCCCTGGGAGGCGGCCACCGGATCACGGCTGTAGGCCACGCCGCCCGCCGCGGCCCGAACCATGGCCAGCACGCCCACGGACATGGGAGCCGCGTCATCCGGAATGCCGCGCTGATAGCGGTAACTCATGGCCGTGACCGCATATTTGCTGGCCACGATTTCCTTCCAGACTTCGCAGGCCTCTTCGGGCGGCACGTTGAGTTCCGAACGATACTGCCCGGCAAAGGTCACGCCCAAGGCATCCTCGCCCACGGCGCTGCTGCGCAGCGCCAGAAGCAGGTCGTCCCCGGCCCGCGCTTTCATGGCCGCCACGGCTTCGGTAATGGCCGCTTCCAGGTCCGGAGGCAGAGGCGCCGCCAGCACGCATTGCTGCAGGGCCGCGGACAGGCTGAACACTTCGTCCAGGCTGCGCATGTCCGTGGCCTGGATACGGCGCTCCAGCTCGCTCTGCAGGCCATTGTGCGCCATGAAACGATAGTAGGCTGCCACCGTCACCGCAAAGCCGTCGGGCACAGCCAGGCCCACATTGGCGGCCAGCTCGCCCAGATTGGCCATTTTACCGCCCACCCTGGGCAGATCGGCCAGCCGCACCTCGGCCAGGGGCAGGATCAGCGGCCCTTGCGCGAGATGCTCCGGCTGGGCCAGCAGGCGTTCCATGTTCCCTCGGATACGGTCAAAAGCCTCCTGCAGGGGGGCGTAGCCGTTGTCGGACAGAGCGTTCAGCTCGCGCACCA
>ENA-OQCL01001152-OQCL01001152.1-human-gut-metagenome-genome-assembly--contig:-NODE-1152-length-10307-cov-2.231925_pt1 | contig 10307 bp, 15 predicted proteins | sample MGYA00242502_ERZ504586 | MGnify/ENA primary metagenome ERZ504586 (study PRJEB26092, sample SAMD00036316) | human gut metagenome | host: Homo sapiens | study: EMG produced TPA metagenomics assembly of... | reverse complement strand
CTGCGGCACGGCATCTGCGTTGCCAAAATGCTCGATAAGACATCCAGTATTATCTGCGCTTTTGGCTTAGCATCTGCCGCACCTCGCTCGCCGTATCGGCACTTAGAATTATGCGGTATTGCCTTAGGAAGTAGGAGGTAGGAGTTATCTCAATTAGGGATTAGAAATGAGAAATTAGGAATTTGAGCTGAACCAAGGGCGGCGGGGGAAGTTTCGGGATGATGCGGAGTGAGGCCCCGGCGGCTATGCCGATGGGGTGCCAGCGCCCGGTATGTCCCGGAACTTCACACCGTCGCCCGCGGGCAATTACCAGGTTCCGAGGTCTCCGACGAATAATTATTCTGATATTTATACATTGCTTTAAGATGGCCGTGAATGTTCTTTATTTTAGTACATTTGCGGCTTTTTGTTGCCGTTCGACATGATTTCACCAATTAAAATTAACGCTTTTTTCACCTTTTGACGTTGAACACGGTGTATAATAATCTAATACACTGTATAATGCAACGATAAGTCTCAAAAATAAAAGGAGGACAAACCATGGGTGAGTATGCGGCAATCGAAAAAGAAGCCAAGCTGTTTACAGAACTGTGTGTGCATAACGATGCCATTGATCCGAACCTGTTTGATGAGTTCGGTGTAAAGCGCGGCCTGCGCGATAAGGACGGCAACGGTGTGCTGGCCGGGATTACCAATATTTCTCGCATTGATGCGTTTGAAATGCGTGACGGCGTTAAAACCCCCTCGCGATGGCAAGCTGTGGTACCGCGGGTATAACGTGTATGACCTGATCCGTGGTTTGCGCGGCAAGCGCTATGGCTTTGAGGAAGTTGCCTACCTGCTGCTGCTTGGCGATCTGCCCAATGAACAGCAGCTGCATGAATTTACCGACTGCCTGACCAAATGCCGTGCCCTGCCCAGCAACTTTGTGCGGGACGTTATCATGAAAGCCCCCAGCAAGGATCTGATGAACAGCCTGACCCGCAGCGTGCTGACCCTGGCTTCTTATGATGATTCGGTGGGGGATAACAGCCTGCAGACCCAGATGGAGCAGTGCATCAAGCTGATCAGTGTCTTCCCCATGCTGGCGGTGTATGGCTACCATGCCTATAATTACTACCTGAATGACGGCAGCATGTACATCCACCGCCCGCGGCCGGAGCTTTCGGCGGCAGAAAACCTGCTGCAGATGCTGCGCCCCGACCAGCAGTATACCCCGCTGGAAGCCCATGTTCTGGATATTGCTCTTCTGCTGCACATGGAGCACGGCGGCGGCAATAACTCTACTTTCACCACCCGCGTGGTCACTTCTTCGGGGGCGGATACCTACTCGGTCATTGCAGCGGCGCTTTCCAGCCTGAAGGGCCCCAAGCACGGCGGCGCGAACATCAAGGTCATGGAGATGATGGACGATATCCGCGCCCATGTTTCCGATGTGACCGATGAGGACGAAATGCGCGCCTACATCGGCAAAATTGTAGATAAAGAGGCCTTTGACCATAAGGGCCTTGTGTACGGCATGGGCCATGCGGTCTACTCTCTGTCAGACCCGCGTGCCGTGGTGTTCAAAAGCTTTGTGCAGCAGCTGGCCATGGCCAAGGGCCGCAAGGCGGACTTTGACTTTTATAATACGGTGGAGCGCCTGGCCCCGCAGGTGATTGCCGAAAAGCGCCATATCTATAAAGGCGTTTCCACCAACGTGGACTTCTATTCCGGCTTTGTCTACAACATGCTGGGCATCCCCGTGGAACTGTATACCCCCATGTTCGCTGTGGCTCGTGTGGTCGGTTGGAGCGCCACCGCATGGAAGAGCTGGTCAATGTGGATAAAATCATTCGCCCCGCGTACAAAAGTGTTATGGCAACCAGAGATTACCTGCCGATGGAAAACCCGCGGCTGATTTCAGCCTTGCACTGGCGGGCCAGACCTGTTAAAATTTATAGCGTAAGCATTTTGGGCATAGCCGCAAAGGCGTGCCTTTTTTTCGTGGTATATCAGTAGGAGGAATCCCCATGAACGAAACACAGGCATCCCAGCTGCCGGTTTATGCCGGGAATGACCTTGGTGCAGTGTGGCGCAGCAACGCTACGGCATTCCGCCTGTGGGCCCCCACGGCGTGCAGCGCGGCGCTGCACCGCTTTGCTACGGGCACGGACGCAGAGCCGGAAGCTGCCGACCTTGGCACCCTGCCCATGCAGCGCAGTGAGGGCGGCACCTGGTACCTGGAACTGGCGGGTGACCTGGCCGGGCAGTATTACCAGTATGAGCTGCAGTTCCCGGATGGAACCTCCACCGTTACAGCGGACCCATACGCCCACGCAGGCCGGGCAGGGGCACCCGCAGCATGGTGCTGAACCAGGCCGCCGCCGTGCCGGACGGCTGGCAGAAGGATGAACGCCCGGCTATCCCCGCCCATGCCCGCAGCGTGTGGGAGGTGCATGTGGCGGATTTTACCGCCGACCCGGCCAGCGGCGTGCCGCAGGCTTACCGCGGCAAGTTTATGGGCTTTACGGTGGACGGCACCACCCTGAACGGGGACGGCGTACACCCCACCGGGCTGAACTACCTCAAGCGACTGGGTGTGACCCATGTGCAGCTGCAGCCTATTTTTGACTTTGCCACGGTGGACGAAGTGAGCGGCGAGGACTACAACTGGGGGTATGACCCGCTGAATTATAACCTGCCGGAGGGCAGCTATGCCACCGATGCGTTCCACGGCGAGGTGCGCGGTGCGGGCAATGCCGCGCCAGTCGGTCCAGGCCCTGCACAGCGCCCGGGCTGGGCGTGGTGATGGATGTGGTGTATAATCATACCTATTATTCCTACAGCTGGCTGGAACGCACGGTGCCCGGCTACTGGAACCGCCGGTGGGAAAACGGAAGCATGACCAACGGCTCCGGCTGCGGATGTGACCTTGCCAGCGAGCGCACGATGGTGCGCAAGTATCTGGTGGATTCCTGTGTGTACTGGGCCAAAGAGTACCATGTTGACGGGTTCCGCTTTGACCTGATGGCTCTGCACGATGTGGACACGATGAACGCGATCCGCGCCGCACTGGATGCCCTGCCCGGCGGCGAAGATATCCTCATGTACGGTGAACCGTGGCAGGGCGGCAGCACCCGCATGGAACACGGCGCGATCCCCGCCAACAAACAGGCGGCGGGCCTGCTGGACAGCCGCATTGGATTTTTCTGCGATAACACCCGCGATGCCATCAAGGGCGGGGTGTTCAATGCGGGCAGCGCAGGCTACATCAACGGCGATATGCACTGTGGGTATCAAGTGCTGCATTCTATCCCGGCGTGGCGCGGCGGCCAGGCGGATTTTATGCCCCAGGCGCCGGGCCAGGTGGTGCAGTATGTTTCGGCCCATGATAACTATACCCTGTGGGATAAGCTGAAATGCGTGGCCCGCCGCGGGGATTATGCCGCGCCGGATGCCGATCTGTTGGCCCAGAACCGCATGGCGGCGGGTATTTACCTGACCTGCCAGGGTCTGCCGTTCATGCAGGGGGGCGAAGAGTTTGCCCGCACCAAGCATGGCGACCACAACACCTACCGCGGCCCGCTGGAGCTGAACCGCCTGGATTGGACGCGCGCCGCCCAGCTGGAGGAGCTGGTGCAGTATTATCACGGACTGTTGGAAATCCGCAAGGCGTATCCGGAGCTTTCCGGTATGGCGGGGGATGCAGAACCCTGCATTCTGTCCCTGCCGGGGTGGCTGATCGGCTTTGTGCCGGAGCGCCGGGACGAAAGCCTGCCAGGGCGGCTGGCCGTTTATTATAACCCGGAGCGCACCCGCCAGTGGGCGGCTCTGCCTGCCGGGAGCTGGCGTTACCTGTGCGATGGTACCCGTGCCGCCGCCGAACCTTTTGGCCCCGCCTGCCGCAATGCCATCGAACTCGCCCCCGTCAGCATGACGATTTTGAAGGTGGAATGAGTTTACGGGGGTTTTGTTCCTTCTTTGAAAAGAAGGAAGCAGAAACTTTAATAACGGGCCGTGCCGGATATCTCACCCCATCACCCACCCGCAAGGCGACGGGCGCACAATATACGCCCCTACGAATAGAATCGCGGCACATCACGAAAAATGTGGCCATTATTCTTTTTTAATTATTCTTTCCAAAACAAACACAAGGCCCGGTGCATCTTAAACCATGCACCGGGCCCCGCCTTATCTCCAATTCCTAATTGCTAATTTCTCATTTCTAAGGCAATACCGCATAATTCTAAGTGCCGATACGGCGAGCGAGGTGCGGCAGATGCTAAGCCAAAAGCGCAGATAATACTGGATGTCTTATCGAGCATTTTGGCAACGCAGATGCCGTGCCGCAGCCGCCGGAGCGGTGCTTAAGCCGTAAGGCGGGAATTATGCGGTATTGCCCTAATTAAAAACGAAAACTCCTCCCGCCTAACTTACCTCATCGCTTCCTCATACTTTCTCACAATGTCTTTCAGCGCCTCAAGGCCAATGGTGTAATCCTCTGGCGTGTCCAGCGAATGGTTGCCGCCCTCCACAAAATAGGTGGTAATGGCGGGGTCATCCTCCAAAGCACGGCGCAGCGCGGCACCGCCCAACGGGTCCGCAGTGCCGGTGGCGTGCCAGGCAGGCATCCCGGCGTAAAGCGGGGCATACTCCCACGCAAGGGGCGTTAATTGCAGCAGGGTCACATGGTATTCCGGGTGGGCCTTTACCCAACCGGCGGCCACCATCGTGCCAAAGCTCTTGCCAATGCAGATGTACCGGTCATACCCGGCGGGAATCTGCGTCATGGCGTCCTGCGCGGCACCGGGGTAGCTTTTTGGCGGCGCTGGCCTGCGGCGTTTCCTCGTGGGGGAACAGCTGGCTGTACTGCACCACCATGCAGTCCAACCCCTGCCGGCGGGCAACCTTGGAGGCATAATACAGCAGCGGTTTGTCCGGTCCGTAACCAAAGCCGGGGAACAAAACAACCAGCTTTTTCTCGTTCTGCATCACTTTACAAGCACCACATAGTTTTCTTTGCGCGGGGCAGGGGCCTTTTTGCCGCCCTCGGCAGGATAACCCAGGATGCAGTTGCCCACACCGCGCAGGTTTTCGGCATTGGGCACACCCCACTTTTTCAGCAGGGCCTGGCCCTCGGCGGTTTCAAACATTTCCTTTGCGCGGTGGATCCAGCAGGCGGAAAGCCCCACGCTCTCGGCGGCGTTCAGCATGTTGCCCATCACCAGGCTGCCGTCCTCCACACAGGTGGGGATGGTTTTATCCACCAGCACAACGGCAACGCAGGGCGCACCATAGAACGGGTCGCCATTGCCGCCCATCGCGGCGGCGTTCATCTTGCTCAAAGTATCGCGGTCGGCTTTGTTCTGTATGCAGACAATCACCGGGCTCTGGCGGCCCATGCCGGTGGGGCCCAGGTGCCGGCTTCCAGCACGGCGTTCAGTGCTTCCGGCTCCGGCATCTTGTCCAGGTAGCAGCGGCAGCTGCGGCGGGTTTTCATGGTATTCAAAACTTCATTGGTCATGGTAGTGCCATCCCTTTCATTTAATATTGCGGCTTTATTATACCATAGGGATGCAAGCGGATAAAACTTTCCTGAAAGTAAAATAAAATTTTTCCTGAATGGAGAATTTATGAATAGCATGTAAAATCATACAGAATCATGGAAGGCCAGCCTTTTTCGGGCTGGTCTTATTTTTTGCGCCATGGTATAATGTCCCTAAGTCACGAACAAAACTGTAGAATAAGGAGAGAACGAACCCATGAAATTTTCCGAAATGCCCTATGAGCGCCCGGACATGAGCACCCTGAAAGAACAGTTTGCCGCACTGACCGAGCGTTTGCAGAACGCCCCCGACTATGCCGCTGCCCGCGCCGCTTTTTTGGAGGAGCAGGTGCTGAACAAGCATGTGGATACCCTGTTCACCCTGGCCAGCGTGCGCCATACCATTGATACGCGGGATAAGTTCTATGATGAAGAGATGGAATTTGCCAACAGCGCCATGCCGCAGATCCAGCAGTGGCAGGATTCCTGGACCGCCGCCATGCTGGCAAGCCCCTACCGCAAAAACTTTGCCGAAGAATACGGCGACCTAATGTTTGTGAACGCCGAAATTGAGCGCAAGGCATTCTCGCCCGATATCATGGAGGAACTGCAGCAGGAAAACGAGCTGACCCAGCAGTATGGCAAGCTGCTGGCCAGCGCACAGATCCCGTTTGAGGGCGGGGTGTACACTCTGTCCCAGCTGAGCCCGTTCAAGAATGACCCGGACGATGCCCGCCGCCTGGCCGCCTGGAAAGCCGAGGGCCAGTGGTATAAGGACAACCAGAAACAGCTGGATGATATTTATGACAAGCTGACCCACCTGCGGGATAAGATGGGCCAAAAAGCTGGGGTACGAGGGTTACACCAGCCCTGGGTTACTACCGCATGGGCCGCAACTGCTATACCAAAGCGGATGTAGAAAAGTTCCGTGCCGCCGTGGTCAAGTATCTGGTGCCGCTGGCGGACAGCATCTACCGTGAGCAGGCCAAGCGCCTGGGCAAACAGTACCCCATGAGCTTTGCCGATAACGCCCTGATGTTCCGTTCCGGCAACCCCGTCCCCCCTGCGGCGATGCCGATGCCATTCTGGCTCAGGGCAAAAAATTCTATGAGGAACTTTCACCCGAAACCGGCGTCTTCTTTAACACCATGCTGGACAATGAGCTGCTGGACTGCTTTCCACCCCCGGCAAGGCGGCGGGCGGCTACTGCACCAGCCTGTGGGATTATCAGGTACCGTTCAATTTTTGCCAACTTCAACGGCACCCAGCATGACGTTGAGGTGGTCACGCATGAAGCGGGTCATGCCTTTGCCGCATACACCAACCGTGACCGCGTGCCGTATTCCACTGTGTGGCCCAGCATGGAAGGGTGCGAAGTCCACTCCATGTCGATGGAATTCTTTGCCTGGCCGTGGGCGGAGGGCTTCTTTGGCAAGGATACCCGCAAGTTCCTGTACAGCCACCTGGCCGGTGCGCTGACCTTTATCCCGTATGGCACCATGGTGGATCACTTCCAGCATATCGTGTACGAAAAGCCGGACCTGACCCCTGCCGAGCGCCACGCCGCCTGGAAAGAACTGCTGGGCATTTATATGCCGTGGATGAAGCTGGATGGCGAGATCCCGTTCTACAGCGAGGGTGAGGGCTGGCAGCGCCAGAAGCATATTTATGAAAGCCCCTTCTATTATATTGACTACTGCCTGGCACAGACCGTCAGCCTGCAGTTCTGGGCCATGCTGCAAAAGGACCGCGCCAACGCGTGGGAGCACTACATGGCATACACCCGCCAGGGCGGCAGCCGCGTGTTTACTGAGCTGCTGAAAAACGCCGGACTGGACAGCCCGTTTGAGGAAAGCTGCCTGCGCGGCGTGTGCGAAACGGCCAAGCAGTGGCTGGACAACTATGACCTGACGGGGATCGAATAATGCAGCAAAAGAAAACCCGCCGTGGGCGGGAATACCTGAATGACTTCCGCAGGGATGTCAACGGCAGCTACCTGTACCAGGGCAGCTACCGCCGCTATACCGGCAGCATGCCGTATGCCAAACTGCGGGGCCTGCTGTGGGCGCTGTGCGGTTGGCGCTGCCGAACAGGCCGCTCTGAATGATGGCCTTGGCGCACTCGTTGCAGGGGAACAGCGTCACATACACCCGCGAACCGCGCAGATCGCTGTGAGCACTGTTCAAAATGGCGTTCAGCTCCGCAAAATCTGTATGGGTTAATTGCCCGGCTGGCGGCTATACGGTGGATATGCTCAACTATGCCGGCGGGTTGGACCTGTACCAGATTTGGGCCGATATGGTGGCATTCGGCGCTGCGCACCATCCGCTGGCGCGTTACCACCGCTACTGCTGCTGTGCGGGCCGCCACGATGAACTGCGCTACCGCATGCCGCATGATGAGCTGCTGAAAAAGTACCGCTCCTGCCTGAACGCGGCTCCGCGCCTGCCGGAAGTTCTGGCCCGCGAAATGGGGGACCAGCTGTACATTGCCAGTTTTGAGGACGAAGCCGCCATGCAGGCGTTCCGCCGCGATGCCCTGGCCCGCCCGCGCGAATAACAGCAGGCAAAAATGGAGCGGACAAATCGGACAAAATCGAACATCTTGTGAATTTTATCCGCACAAATTGTAACATCTTGTAGTAAGCACTTGCTATTTACAGCCAAACCAGATACAATATATTCTGTATTTTTGGAGCCAGAAATAAGAGCTGCTACCCCCGTGAAGGGTAAAGCGGTTCCTATTGGGCAGAAGGAGCACCGCGGTGGAACAGGTATTTTTCATCAACCCGTTGCAGGAAAACGGGATGCAAGCGCAGAGCTTGTGCCCCAGATCCAGGCGGCGGCCCGCCAGCTCCAGCTGCCCCAGCCTCAAATTGTTGTCACACAGTATGCCGGTCAGGCCCGCGAAGCAGCCCACCGGTATGCGGCATCCGGTACCCCGGTGGCGCTGTATGCCTGCGGTGGAGATGGAACGCTGAACGAGCTGGTTCAGGGCGCGGCAGGCAGCGCGAATGTAGCGGTCGGCTGTGTGCCCTGCGGCAGCGGGAACGACTATGTGCGCAACTTCGGCGCGGCGGGCCAAGCGCCTTTTTAGATTTTGCCGCCCAGCTGCAGGCACAGCCCTGCCGGGTGGACCTGCTGCAAACATCCCTTGGTATCGGAATCGATATCTGCGCCGCCGGGCTGGACGCTCAGGTGGCATATGGCATCCCAAAATTCCGGCGGCTGCCGGGATGCGGGGGAACAGCAGCCTATACGCTCTCGATTCTACAGGCTATGCTCAGCCGCTTCGGCCACAAGCTGCGCGTTGCGATCGACGGCAAAGAGTATACCGGTACTTATATGATGGCGGCCATCTGTAATGGCGGCTATTACGGCGGCGGTTATCAGGCTGCGCCCTATGCAGCCATGGATGACGGCCTGCTCGATATTGTGCTGGTCAAACCCATCTCCCGCATTCAGGTTGCGGGAATTTTGGCCAAATACAAAGCCGGGCGGCACATGCAGGATGCCGATACCATCGTGCCGGAGTTCCGCAGCTTTATGACCTTTTACCGTGCCCGCAGCGTGGAAATGCAGGTGCTGGACAACCGCCCCATCATTGCCACAATTGATGGCGAGTGTGCCCCGGTGATGGAGTTGAAAGCGGAAGTTCTGCCATCTGCGTTGAATGTGCTGCTGCCGCGGCCTGCCTGCGGCAGCGCGGTCATCCGTGGGCTGTACGAATGCCCGATGCAGGCAAAAGCAAAATAAAACCATGGCAAACGCGCCAGAATAAAGCGCTGATTGCCGTACTTGAAATAAAATCCGCGGCCAGCTGGCCCGGGGAGGGAAAGATATGTCAGAAGCAAAAGTAAGGGTTCGTGTGGCTCATAACGCCATGCACCTGCCGGTGGTTGCACTGCGCGGGCTGGTGGTGTTCCCCAATAATGTGGTCCACTTTGAGGTGGGCCGCCAGAAGTCCATTGCCGCCATCGAGGCTGCCATGCACGCCAACAGCAATATTTTTCTGATTGCACAAAAGGATATGGAGACCGAGGAGCCCACTGCCCAGGATCTGTATGCCTATGGCGTCATTTCGGAAATTAAGCAGGTGCTGCGTGTATCCGAAGATCTGGTCAAGGTACTGGTAGAAGGAAAGTCCCGTGCTAAACTGCTGGACTTGGATGCCAGTGGCAAATACCTGCAGGCTGATGTCCGCCCCGCTCCCGTGCGCGGTGTGGCACCAGATAAGCGCACCCAGACCGAGGCGTTGGTTCGCAGCCTGAAAGAGTGCTTTGAGGAGTATCTCTCCTACAGCCCGCAAATCTCCAAGGATGTGGTGTATAACATCGTCTCCTCGGATAATCCGCTCTACCTGAGCGAATACATGCCGGCCAACCTGCTGCTGAAATATGAGGACAAGCAGACCATTCTGCAGGAAAATTCCATCCCCAGCCGGTTGGAAAAGCTCCTGCTTGTGATGCGCCAGGAATGTGAAGTGCTGGCCATTGAGAAAGAACTGGACGATAAAGTGAACGTCCAGATGGATAAAAACCAGCGTGATTACTACCTGCGGGAACAGATGCACATCATCAGCGAAGAACTGGGCGATGCCGAGGATACCCGTGCCGAAGCGGAAAAGTATGCCCAGAAGATTCAGGACCTGCACCTGGATGCCGCCAGCGAGGAAAAGCTGCTGAAAGAATGCGAACGCCTTGGCAAAATGGCCGGCAATCAGGCCGAAATCAGCGTGATTCGCAGCTATCTGGATACCGTCATCGGCCTGCCCTGGCACA
>ENA-OQCL01001150-OQCL01001150.1-human-gut-metagenome-genome-assembly--contig:-NODE-1150-length-10311-cov-2.477219_pt1 | contig 10311 bp, 13 predicted proteins | sample MGYA00242502_ERZ504586 | MGnify/ENA primary metagenome ERZ504586 (study PRJEB26092, sample SAMD00036316) | human gut metagenome | host: Homo sapiens | study: EMG produced TPA metagenomics assembly of... | reverse complement strand
CGGCAAGGTCGTATCCCGTAGAAGAGCTTCCGGGTAATGCAGGTTTCGATGCCCTTCCTTCCTCGTACGTTCATACCCCACTACGTTGCCTATCTTGGTCAGTCCTACCAGCACGCCGGTCCCGTCTTCGTTGCGCAGCCCGCGTTTCACGTTGTATTTCGTAAATAGTTCATTATCGATGCGGCAAGCCTGCTTGGCGCATTCCGAAAGCTTGTATACGATGTATTCTTTTTTCATGAGTAGTACAAAATTTAAATGATATTTATTAGAAACGCAGATTAAACCGATAGGTAAATAATCTGTGAAAATTCTCTTTGTCAAATAGCTTGTAGGGGCGTATCGCATACGCCCTGAAAACATCCATGTGTGGATAAGTTGGCGTATTCGGGCGTATGCGATACGCCCCTACATTGGCTGTTTGCGGGTATTTAAATAATCTGTGAAAATCCGTGTTAATCTGCGTTTCAGAACTGACAGATTATTTAAACGAATCAGAGTCAGTTACTGCTTAGCGCATCAATCACCCGTTGTCCGAATTCCATAGTGCCCAAGGGTTTTCCGTTGGGCATGAAGCGGGCGAGGTCGTTGGTCGCTTCTCCCGCTTCGAATAGTTTCTCCAAGGCTTGCGTGATGAGGGTTGCGGCTTCTTCCCAGCCTAAATGTTCCAGCATCATGACCGAAGAGAGCAGCATCGAACAAGGGTTGACGATGTTTTTTCCGGCGATGTCGGGAGCCGTGCCGTGGGTGGCTTCGAAGATGGCATGCCCCGTTGCGTAGTTGATGTTGGCTCCGGGAGCGATTCCGATGCCTCCTACCATGGCGGCAAGCTGGTCGGATATATAGTCGCCGTTCAGGTTCAGCGTCGCGATGACCGAATACTCCTGCGGCACGAGCAGCGTATTCTGCAGAAAGGCATCGGCGATCACGTCCTTGACGACCAGCCGCCCGGCCGCTACGGCCGAGCTCAGCGCCTCGTCGGCAGCTCCGGATCCGCTCTCCTTCTTGATCGCCTCGTATGCGCGCATCGTGAAGGTCCGGTCGCCGAACTCGCTTTCGGCCACGTCGTAGCCCCAGTTCTTGAATCCGCCTTCCCGTAAATTTCATGATATTGCCTTTATGGACGAGCGTCACCGAGGGCAACTTCCGCTCGAGCGCATACTCGATGGCGGAGCGTACCAGCCGCTGCGATCCCTCCTTTGAAACGGGCTTCACGCCGAACGACGAGCTCTCCGGGAAACGCACCTTCGTCACGCCCATCTGTTCGGTCAGGAATTTCAGGAATTTCTCCGCCTCGGGCGTACCGGCCATCCATTCGATGCCCGCATAAATATCCTCGGTATTCTCGCGGAAAATATGCATATCGACTTTCTGCGGCTCCTTGACCGGAGAGACCACTCCCCGGAACCAACGCACCGGGCGCAGGCAAACGTACAAGTCCAGCTCCTGCCGCAGCGCGACAATCTGGACGGCTTCTTCATTGCCCGCATGAAAAAGGAGGGTGGACATGAATAACCTCTTCGATATGACGAAAAAGGAACTGCAAACGTTCCTCGTCGCCCAGGGAATGAAGAAATTCCGGGCCGACCAGATTTTCCATTATGTCTATAAATGAAAATATCTTTTCCATGGGATGAAATGGTCCTGCTGCCCAAGAAAGACCGGCAGCTTCTCAAAGACGTCCTGCCCATTCACTTTCCAGAAATCGTGTCCCGCCTGGACGCACCCGATGGCCAGACAGTCAAGCTGCTCTTGCAGCTCGCGGACGGCGAAACCGTCGAAACGGTGCTCATGATGCACGATTACGGCAATTCCATCTGCGTGTCGTCCCAGGTCGGCTGTGCCGTCAACTGCGCCTTCTGCGCGTCGGCCAAGAACGGCTTGTCCGCAACCTGTCGGCCGGTGAAATGGTCGCCCAGCTCCTGGCTTTCCGTAAATACGTCACGCCGGAACTGCACTCCATCGTCATCATGGGGACGGGGGGAACCGCTCCTCAATTATGACAACGTCATCCGTTTCATGAAGCTCATCCACGACAAGGATACGCTCTATCTGGGCTATCGCAACATGACACTGTCCACGTCGGGCATCGTCCCCAAGATGTATGACCTGGCCAAAGAGGGCATGCCCATCACCCTGGCCGTGTCCCTCCACGCGCCGAACGACGCCTTGCGGCGGCGGATCATGCCCATTGCCGAAAAATATCCCCTGGAAGCCGTCCTCCAAGCGGCACGTCACTATTTCGACGTCACAGGCCGAAAAGTCACCTTTGAATATATCCTCATCAAGGGCCTGACCTGCACTAATGCCTGCGCTAAGGAACTGGCCCGCCTCCTGGGCGGCCAGAACATCCTGGTCAACGCCATCCCCATCAATGATAATTATGACGTCGGCCTCTACCGGCCTGACGAAAAGACGATGAATGAATTTGTCACCTATCTGCAGCGCCATGGCGTCCCTGTCACCTTGCGGCGGGAAATGGGCAGCAAAATCCAGGCTGCCTGTGGCCAATTGCGGATAAAACGCGAAAAAATTTGACAGGTGACGGCGAATATGATATGAATTAAAGTGTACCTATAACGAAACACCGTGAGAGGACGTGAGAATTTGGGCACATACGGTGAATCCAAAATCGGCTTGGTTCGGAAAGTGAATGAAGATTCCTTTTATATCAGCCACGAGAAAAACGTACTGGCCGTAGCTGACGGTATGGGCGGCTATGTAGGCGGTGAAATCGCCAGCAAGACGGCTGTAGAAGCCATCGCCTATTACTTCAAGAATTTCAGTTATGCGGCACCGGTACAACTGGAGAAGGCCATTCAATATGCGAATTCCAGTATCCTCAGCAAGACCTTGATCGACCCCTCGCTCAAAGGGATGGGGACGACTGTTTCTTTAGTGACGCTGGCCCGGCACATGGCTTTTTGGGGCCACGTCGGCGACAGCCGTATCTACTTATACCGCGACGGGGAGTTCACGCAGATTTCTGCCGACCATACCATCGTCCAGGTCCTGCTCGATAAGGGCAAGATCACGGAAGAAGAGGCCATTGACCATCCCCAGCGCCATGTGCTGACCAGAGCCGTCGGCGTCGATGAAAACCTGGTCGTCGACAGCGGAGCCTTTGAAGTACAGCCAAAGGACCGTATCCTGATTTGTTCTGACGGCCTGACGTCGTTCATCCGGAAACAGGAACTCTGCGATGCCATCGGCGATTATCGCCGGACGGAACGGGAAATCATCAATGATCTCTTTGCCCGCGTTTATGAGAACGGGGCCAACGATAATGTTACCGCAATTTTAACGACCATATAATCGCGAACGACTATGAAAGTGGTGGAATAGCTAAAAATGATTGGTCATATCTTAGATAACAGATACAAGATATTGGAAAAAGTAGGCACAGGCGGCATGGCCAGCGTGTACAAAGCACAGGATATCCTCCTGGACCGGATCGTCGCCGTAAAGATACTTCATTCAAAATACGGCAATGACCACGATTTTGTCGTCCGCTTCCGGCAGGAAGCCCAGGCGGCTGCCAAATTGTCACACCCCAATATTGTCAATATATACGACGTCGGCTACGATGAAAATGTCCATTACATCGTCATGGAATTCGTGCGCGGCGAAACGTTGAAAGAGTATATCGAAAAGCACGGCCATCTGCCGATCAACACGTCGATACAGATTGCCTTCGATATTGGCGAAGCTTTGGAAAATGCCCATGCCAACGGCATCGTCCACTGCGATATCAAGCCCCATAATATTCTGGTCACCGAAACAGGGCGCATCAAAGTCGCCGACTTCGGTATCGCCCGGGCCGTCAATTCCGTCGAAAACAGCGACCGCACGGTCCTGGGTTCTGTCCATTATTTTTCACCGGAACAGGCCAGCGGCGGCCATATTGACGAACGGACGGATATCTACTCCCTGGGTGTCGTCATGTATGAAATGATGACCGGTGTCGTTCCCTTCCAGGGCGATACGGCCATCAGCATCGCCCTGAAGCACGTCCAGGACGACATCCCCCTTGCCGACCAAGTACAACCGCCGCATCCCGCGGCTCGTCGAACAGGTCATCCTCAAGGCCATGGCCAAGAATCCGGACGACCGTTTCCAGTCCATCGGCGAGATGATGTCGGAACTGCGTCTGTCCCAGGGTTTCATCAACACCAACGGCGCCCGGCCGATCATCAGCAAGGGCCCGTATAACTTCGGTACGCAGAAACTGCAGCCTATCAAGGAAAAGGACCTGCCCGAAGACGAACCTCCGGAAAAGAAGAAGAACCCTTTTACGCGGTTCATGGATTCTATCAGCAATCATTCTCAGAAAACCATCATCATCGGTATGCTCGGCGTCTTCCTCGTCGCCTTTGTCTGGGCCTTCTTTTCCTTCGGGAATTTTTGGAGTACTGAAGACATTACCGTACCGGATGTGACGGGTAAGCAGGTAGAAATCGCCAAGAAGATCCTCAAGGATAAGAAGCTCGACGTCTCCGTCAAGGAAGTGGAAAGCGACGAAGTGCCAGTAGGCGAAGTCGTTTCCCAGACTCCGTCCGGAGGGGCTGTCGTCAAGGCCAACCGGACCATCTACCTGACCGTCAGCAAGGGCAATAAGGGCGAAGAAGTCCTCATACCGGACCTGCGGAGCCTGACCCTCGACGAGGCCGAAAAGAAACTGAAGGAAATCGGCCTGTCTGTCGGCAAGGTGCGCTACAAAGAGAGTGCCCAGTATGCAGACGGGACGATCATCGAACAGGATCCGGAATCGCCGAAGAAAGTCGAAAAGGGGACGAAAGTCGACCTCGTCGTCTGCCGTAAGAGCGAAGCGGAAAAAGAAGCCGAAGCGGCTAAGAATGAAGCGCCCAATACGAGCGGCATGAGCCTCGATGCGGCTGTGAAAGCCCTGGAAAGCGCGGGCTACTCCGTCGGCAGCGTATCCAACCTCGATTCGTCGAAGGATAACTCTCAGGCCGTCGTTACGGGCCAGACGTCGGAAGACGGCAAGGTCGTCAACTTGTCCGTCGAATATCCGTCGTCCCAGAGCAGCCAGAGTTCGCCGTCGAGCAGTTCCGGCGGCTCCGATGGCAGTGCCAATAACCAGGAACCGGCCGGGACGCCCCATTATGGGACCGTCAATATCAGCGTACCGTCCGGCGCTTCCAGCCAGCATGTCCAGATCGTCGTATCCGACGACAACGGCTCGCGCGTCGTCTATGACCGCAGCCAGGCCGGTGGCGATAACATCTCCAAGAGCGTCAGCGGCACGGGCAAGACGAGAGTCAAAGTCTATATCAACAATTCATTAGTACAGGATCAGTACATCTAAGGGGAGGAACATGACAAAAGGACGCGTCATCAAGAACTATAACGGGTATTATTATGTCGATGTCGGCCGGGAGAACCTCGTCGAATGTCGCCGCCGCGGCAAATTGCTGAAAGCCAAGATCCTCGTCGGCGACGAGCTGGAAATCACCGAGCTGGGCCAGGATAAGGGCGTCATCGAAGCCCTGCTGCCCCGGCGCAACCAGATCCGCCGGCCGGCGGTGGCCAATATAGACCAGCTGCTGGTCATCATGGCGGCCCAGTCGCCGGACCCGAACCGTTTCCTCGTCGACAAGATGCTCATGACCTGTGAATACGGCGGCATCCATCCGACGCTGTGCTTCAATAAGTGCGACCTGGACCGGGACACAGCCGAAGCCTATAAAGCCTTTTATGAACGCTGCGGCTATGACGTCTATCTCGTGTCGGCCAAGACCGGCGAAGGCCTGGATACGCTGCGGGCTCTCCTGCCGCACCGCATGACGGCCTTTGCCGGCCCGTCGGGCGTCGGCAAGTCCAGCCTGCTGTCGCAGCTCTTGGGGCGGAAGGACTTGTCCGTCGGCGCCGTCAGCGAAAAGATCAAGCGCGGCCGCCATACGACGCGCCATTCGGAAATCATGCGCCTCGACAGCGACACGTACGTCGTCGATACGCCGGGCTTCAGTGCCCTCGATTTCGAGCACCTCGACCCCCGGGAAGTCCTGCGCTTGTTCCCGGATATGCTGCCCTACAGCGGCGGCTGCAAGTTCTCATCGTGCCTGCACCTGTCCGAACCGGAATGTACGGTCAAACAAGCCGTAGCCGACGGCCATATCCAGGCCGAACGCTACGATACATATTGTAAGATACTCACTTCCATTGCAGAAAGGAAACGATAGTCATGGTAACCATTTGCCCTTCTATATTGTCGGCTGATTTTTCCCGCCTGGCCGAAGAAATCCAGGACGTTGAACGGAAGGGGGCCGACTGCATCCATCTCGACTTGATGGACGGCCATTTCGTACCGAACCTGACCTTCGGCGTACCGGTTCATCAAAGCCCTGCGCAGCTGCACGAAACTGCCTTTCGATGCCCATCTCATGGTCGAACATCCGGAAACCTATATCGACGGCCTGGCGGCTGCCGGCGTCCAGTACGTCACGGTCCATCAGGAAGCCTGTGTCCACCTCGACCGGGTCCTGCAGCAGATCCGCGAAGCAGGCATGAAAGGCGGCGTCGCCCTCAATCCGGCGACTCCCGTATCTTCCTTGTCCTGCGTGGCCGGGCAGTTGGATATGATCCTCATCATGAGTGTCAATCCCGGCTTCGGCGGCCAGAAATTCATCCCCTATGCCGTCGATAAGATCCGCCAGGCGAAAGCCCTCCTGGAACAGGCCGGCAATACGGCGGCCGTCATCGAAGTCGACGGCGGTGTCAATGCCAAGACCGTCCAGGCCGTCAAAGACGCCGGTGCGACCTTCCTCGTCGCCGGCAGTGCCGTCTTCGGAGCTGAAGACCGGGCCGCAGCCATTGCGTCCTTACGATAAGGACTTGTATTTCTTCCTTGCATGTGCTAAAATCATACATGTAGTTCAAGTGAATAAGGATAGTCTTTGAGGCAAGGTGAGAAAGCGGCGCTTTCAATTCCTGACCGGCGGTGACAGTCCGCTAACCCGCAAGGGTTGAACCGATGCAATTTCGGTACCGACAGTACAGTCTGGATGGGAAAAGACGACAGATTGTGTTTTTGTTGCGCTCAAAAGGCTATGGGAATCTTACGTCCATAGCCTTTTTTATCTTGCAAATCTGAATGGAAGGGAAGGAATACATTGGAACCGGCAGAGTATATGAAAAAAGCCCTGGACTTGGCAAAGACCGCCCTGGGCTATACGACACCTAACCCGGCTGTCGGCTGTGTCATCGTCAAAGACGGTGAAATCGTCGGCACGGGCTATCACCATAAGGCCGGCACGCCCCATGCGGAAGTATGGGCTTTGCGTGAAGCCGGCGAACGGGCTAAAGGAGCGACGGTCTATGTGACTCTCGAACCGTGCGCCCATTACGGACGGACGCCGCCCTGCGCCCGGACCCTCGTTGAAAAGGGCGTCGGCAAAGTCGTCATGGCCATGCTCGACCCGAACCCCTTAGTCGCCGGCAAGGGGGCCGCAATCCTGCGGCAGGCGGGCATCCCCGTCGAAGTCGGCCTCCTGTCGAAGGAAGCAGCCCAGCTCAACGAAGTCTTCATCAAGAACATGATGGTCCAGAAACCGTTCATCGCCATCAAATTGGCCCAAAGCCTCGATGGCCGCACGGCTTCGCGGACGGGGAAATCCCAGTGGATCACCAATGACTGGGCCCGCAGTTACGGGCACTACCTGCGCTCTATCTACGACGGCATCCTGGTCGGTATCAATACGGTCCTGACCGATAATCCGCTCCTGACCAGCCGCATCGACCGGCCCGGCCAGGAAGCTCCGCATCAGCCCGTGCGCATCGTCCTCGATACGAAAGGGCGGACGCCGCTGACGTCCCTTGTCGTCACCGATAAGACGACGCAGACCATCGTCGTCACGACGTCGGTATGCCCGGTAGAGAAGATGAAAGCCTTGAAGAACGCCGGCGTCCGCATCATCCTGGCGCCGCTCCAAGATGGCAAGACCATCTATCTGCCCGACGCCTTGCAGCTCCTGCACGACGAAGGGCTGACCAGCATCCTCGTCGAAGGCGGCAGCACCGTTCAGGGCAGCTTCTTCGATGCCCGCCTGGTCGATAAGATTTACGCCTTCGTAGGCGACAAGGTCATCGGCGGGACTGGCGCATTGCCGTCGGTTGGCGGCTGCGGCGTCGACGAACTCGACGAATGTATGCCGCTGTCCTACGATTCGGTAGAGCTCCATGAAAATAATGTATTGATTACGGCATATAATGCCAACAGGGAGGGTGCCTATGTTCACTGGCATCATTGAGGAACTGGGGACGATTGCCCATATGGACCGCCGCCCCGATTCCATCCGCCTGACCATTCAGGCGCACAAAGTATTAGAAGGCACGCAGCTCGGCGACAGCATTGCCGTCAACGGCGTCTGCCTGACCGTTACGGATATGACGGATTCGACCTTTTCGGCCGATGTCATGCATGAAACCATGCGTCGTTCGTCGTTCAGCACCATCAAGAGCGGCTCTAAAGTCAACCTCGAACGGGCCATGCAGGTCGGCGGCCGCCTGGGCGGCCATATCGTCAGCGGCCACATCGACGGCGTCGGCCATGTCGCCCGCATCACGACGGACGGCATTGCCCGGGTCATCACCATTTCCATCCCGAAAGACATGGAACCGTTCATTGTCGAAAGGGGTCCATTACCATCGATGGTATCAGCTTGACCGTCGTATCCGTCGGTAACAGCCAATTTTCCGTGTCCATCATTCCCCATACCATGGCCAATACGACCCTCATGGATAAGCATCCAGGAGCCATCGTCAACTTGGAAACCGATGTCATCGGGAATACGTCCATAGTTTTACCATCGGTCATCCGTCGTCGGCGTCTTCGGGCCTGACGATGGAAAACTGCTGGAAATGGATTTTAACTAATATTTCAGAATAGGAGTGTTTTACAATGGTACAAGTCAAAGAAGGTAATTAATCGGTTCTGGTGCGAAATTCGGCATCGTCGTCGCACGTTTCAACGAATTCATCTGCAGCAAGCTCCTCGACGGCGCTTATGACGCTCTCCATCGCCATGGCGTCGATGACGCAGATATTACGACAGCCTGGGTCCCGGGTGCTTTTGAAATCCCACTGATCGCCCAGAAAATGGCCGAATCGGGCAAATACGACGCCGTCATCTGCCTCGGTGCCGTCATCCGCGGCGCTACCAGCCATTATGACCTGGTCTGCGGCGAATCGGCTAAAGGCATCGCCCAGGCATCCCTCAAGACGGGCATCCCCATCATGTTTGGCGTCATCACGACCGAAAACATCGAACAGGCCATCGAACGGGCTGGCACAAAAGCCGGCAACAAAGGCTTCGACGTCGCCACCAGCGCCATCGAAATGGTCAACCTCATCAAAGAATTATAAGAGACTGACGTTCATCGTTTGTCGAAAAGCACGCCGTTTGCAGTCCGCGGTTCGCTCGGACTCAGATGCGACGTACCGTCACGACAGACTCAGGATTGTATTACGACCATTTGCTGTCCGTCATAAATTCCGTGATAGATGCCATCAGTCACGGCGGGCTCGCCGCACGCGAGCCCCTACGCACGAGCCTGCGGCATTGATGAATTATTAAATATCGCCTGTATTGCGATTTCGTAGGGCGTCCGTGCGGGACGCCCGCGCGAATCCTGAGGATATCCCGAATTGTATTTGTGCGGAATTTCAACGAACGCCAAACGAACCACGAAAAGGGGCTCGCCGCAGTGTGCGGCAGTCCCATTTTTTTTGTGCGGTCACTAAGCTGGGTAGGGGCGCCCATGTGAATTATGTCATTAGCCTAGAACGTATTAGAAGCCTGTGTGTGACAACCTCCTTCCTGTACTTTGTTGGCTGGATGTGGTAAAATATTACAAGATTATGTAGGCTAACAGACGTGAAATTTTATAAAGGAAAGGGACGCTGCTCGTGAGTTCACTCGCCATTTTGATTTTGACCAAAAACGAAGAAGACAACGTCGTCGATGTTGTCGAGAATGCCAAGAAATGTACCGATGAAGTACTGATCATCGACTCTGGGAGTACCGATAAGACTGTAGAACTGGCCAAGGCCCATGGAGCCAAGGTCTGCTTCCGCGCCTGGACCGACGATTTTGCGGCCCAGCGCAATTTCGCCTTAGAACAGACAACAGCCGACTGGGTGCTCTACCTCGATGCTGATGAACGGTTGAATGATGAGCTTATTCAATCTGTTAAGGCTGTTGTAGATGAAGGAAAGCTGGACTGCCAGTTTTCCATGGAACGGAAGTCGGTCGCTTTTGGGACAAAATTCAATCATGGCGTCTTGAAACCGGAC
>ENA-OQCL01001149-OQCL01001149.1-human-gut-metagenome-genome-assembly--contig:-NODE-1149-length-10313-cov-2.740232_pt1 | contig 10313 bp, 7 predicted proteins | sample MGYA00242502_ERZ504586 | MGnify/ENA primary metagenome ERZ504586 (study PRJEB26092, sample SAMD00036316) | human gut metagenome | host: Homo sapiens | study: EMG produced TPA metagenomics assembly of... | reverse complement strand
GCAGTGGAAAACACGGGCTGAACAATTGCTGCTCTGGCGCGGCAGGGACGTGGAGCTGATCGACGGGAGGTCGTAGCGTCCGCCGGCAGAGCAGTGGAAGGTCCTGGACCCCGGCGGGGGGGCTGCGCCTGTTGCGCAACGGCCGCTGCGAGGAATGGTTAAGCGGAAGCCTCCGGCTTTCCGAAAGATTATCATAAAGGGCTGAAAAGGCATGGCCAACAAGACATTCGCGGAAGTGCAGGATTTTCTGAAGGGCAAGGTCATTCTGGTGGCGAACCGGGGCATTCCGGCCCGGCGCATTTGCCGTTCCATCCGGGAGCGCTTTGACGCGGTGGCGGCCATGACCGCCACAGACGTGGACAAGACCGCTCCTGCCGCCTCAACGGCCCAGGAGTTGGTGCTGCTGGGCAGCGAGCCGCGCGCGTATCTGGACATCGACAGAATCATCGACATGGCCAAGCAGCGCGGCGTGGTGGGCATCCATCCCGGCTGGGGCTTCGCCTCCGAGGACACGCGCTTTCCTCAACGCTGCAAGGAAGCCGGTATTACCTTTATCGGCGCCACGGCCGAGGCCATGAACCTCTTGGGCAACAAGGTCCAGGCGCGCGAGGTGGCCCGTAAACTGGGCATTCCCGTGGTGCCCGGTTCCGACGGAGCGGTGGATATTTCCACGGCCCGCCGTCTGATCAGCGAGATCGGCCTGCCCATCATGCTCAAGGCCGAGGGCGGCGGCGGCGGCCGGGGCATTTTCGCCATTCATAACGAAGCCGAGCTGGAAGACGCCTTTTTCAAGGCCTCTTCCATGGCCCAGGCCTCGTTCGGCAACCCGCGTCTTTTTGTGGAAAAATTTCTGAGCGGCGTGCGCCACATTGAAATCCAGGTCATCGCCGACATGTACGGCAATGTCTTCGCCTTTGATGAACGCGACTGCACCGTGCAGCGCAACCATCAGAAGCTGATCGAAATCACGCCTTCGCCTTGGCCGGGTGTAACCCGCGAGCTGCGTGAGCGCCTCAAGGATTATTCCCGCCGCCTGGTGCGCGCCGTGGGATACCATTCTCTGGCCACGGTGGAATTTCTGGTTACGGCCGAGGGTACGCCGTATCTGATTGAAGTGAATACCCGTCTGCAGGTGGAACACGGCATCACCGAGTGCCGCTACGGCATCGACCTGGTGGAAGAGCAGATCGCCGTGGCTTTCGGCGCCGAGCTGCGCTACCGCGAGGAAAACCTGCGACCTTCCTACTGCGCCATGCAGGTGCGTATCAATTGCGAAAATCCGCAGGACAACTTCGCGCCCAACTCCGGCCTGATCTCGCGTTATGTTTCGCCCGGCGGCCTGGGTGTGCGCCTGGACTCCAATATCAGCGCTGGCTATGAGTTCCCGGCCAACTATGATTCCGCGGGCGCGCTCCTGATCGCCTACGCCCATGACTGGGAAAAGACCCTGGGCATCATGGACCGCGCTCTGGGCGAATACGTCATCGGCGGCATCAAGACTACGATTCCTTTCTTCCGCAAGGTCATCAAGAATCCTTTGTTCCGCAAGGGCGACATCAATACCAATTTCATCGCCGACCATCCCGAGCTGATGCTCTATACGGATCTGGCCCCGGAAGGGGAGCGCCTGGCCCGGCTGGTGGCTGAAATTTCGGCCAAGGGCTTCAATCCCTATGTGCAGCTCGGGGAATACCGTTCTGCCACCACGCCCTGTCTCGGCCCCTTCGAGCCGGTGCTGCCGACCATCAGCACGGCCGCCCGGCGACAGCCCTCGCCCTACCCGCAGGGCGACAGGCTGGCGACCCTGGATTTCATTCGTGATTCCGGCTACGTGCACTTTACGGACACCACGCCGCGCGACTTCACCCAGTCCAATTCCGGCAACCGCTTCCGCTTGGCCGAGGACAGGCTCATCGGTCCTTACCTGGACAATGTGGGCTATTTCTCCATTGAGAATGGCGGCGGCGCTCACTTCCATGTGGCCATGATGGCCAATATGACCTATCCCTTCACCGAAGCCCGCGAGTGGAACAGCTTCGCCCCCAAGACGCTCAAGCAGCTGCTGGTGCGCTCCACCAACGTGCTGGGCTATACGCCCCAGCCGCGCAACCTGATGCGCAAGACCGGGGAAATGATCTGCGATTACTACCAGGTGGTGCGCTGTTTCGACTTCCTCAACCATGTTGAAAACATGCGGCCCATCGCTGAAGTGGTCATGTCCCGCAAGGACGTCATCTTCCAGCCCGCTTTGTCCATGTCCTGGGCCAAGGGTTTTGACGTGGCCCATTACCTCAACGTCACCGAAGCAATTCTGCGCATGGTGGGCGACGTCATGGGCGTGGACCCCAAGGAGGCTTCACGCCATATCATCCTGGGGCTCAAGGATATGGGCGGCGTCTGCCCGCCGCGCTTCATGACCGCTTTGGTCGGAGCCCTGCGCAAGGCCTGGCCGGAACTGGTTCTGCATTACCATCGCCATTACACGGACGGTCTTTTCGTACCGGCCTGCGGCGCGGCGGCCAAGGCCGGAGCCCACATCCTCGACGTGGGCCTGGGCGCGGCGGTGCGTTCCTACGGGCAGGGCGACGTGCTCTCCACCATGGCATATCTTGAGGACGAACTGGGCCTCCAGTGCCACTTGAACAAAAATGCCCTCCGCGACGCCAACTTCGTCTGCAAGCAGATCATGCCCTACTATGACCGTTACTGCGCGCCCTATTTCCAGGGCATCGACTATGACGTCACCCTGCACGGCATGCCCGGCGGGGCCACATCCTCCTCGCAGGAAGGGGCCATGAAGCAGGGCTACATCCATCTGCTGCCCTATATGCTCAAATTCCTGGAAGGCACCCGCCAGATCGTGCGCTATCATGATGTGACGCCCGGTTCGCAGATCACCTGGAATACGGCTTTTCTGGCCGTCACCGGGGCCTGGAAGCGCGGCGGCGAGGAAGAAGTGCGCTTTCTTCTCGAAGTGCTGGGCGAAGTGACCCGCACCCCCGAGGCGGAACTCTCGCCGGAAATGCACAAGGCCCGGCTTTCTATCTACCAGGACTGCAACGACGCCTTCCGCAATCTGCTGCTGGGCAAATTCGGTAAACTGCCTCTGGGGTTCCCGGCGAACTGGGTATATGAAAGCGCCTTTGGTTCCGATTGGAAGTCCGCCATTGCCAGGCGCACCGAAAACTCGCCTCTGGAAACGCTGCCGGACGCCAATCTGGCCGCGGAGGAAAAGGCCTGCACCGAAATTCTCAAGCGGCGGCCCAATGAAGAAGAGTTTGTGCTCTACCTCAACCATCCGGCCGACGCTCTGAAAACAGTCCAGTTCAAGGCCAAGTTCGGCGATCCCAACAATCTGCCGCTGCATGTCTGGTTCGAAGGGCTGAAAGTGGGACAGGATCTCTATTTCAACGATACCAGCGGCAAGCCGCACCATCTGGCTCTGCTGAGCATTTCCCGTCCCAACGAAGCGGGCATTTCCATCTGCCGCTACGTGCTGGATTCGGAATTCATGAGCTGCGAAGTGCAGGTCAGCCAGCCCTCCGCCCAGAAGGGCAAGGGCACGCTGATGGCCGATCCCTCCAACCGATACCATGTGGCCGCGCCCAGCAACGGCGACCTGTGGGTCATGTACGTCCATCCCGGCGAGGTGGTAAAGGCCGGCGAAGAACTCTTCAATGTCTCGATCATGAAGCAGGAAAAGGCTGTGCTGGCCCCGGTGGACGGCATCGTCAAACGCGTGCTCAAGACCGCCGACTTCAAGGAAAGCAAGCAGATGGTTTCTGTGCGCGAAGGCGAACTGATCGTGGAACTCGGGCCGGTGCCGCGCATGTGCAGCAATGAAGCCTGCGGACAGCCCATTCCCATGGAAAACGCGGCATTCTGTCCCTACTGCGGTTCTCGCGTGGGTTAGGAAGCTATGGACAGTTTTGCATTACTGGTATATGTCGCATAGAAGAGCGCTTTTTCTTTCCCGTCATACCGGAGGAAATCATGGCTAAAAGTCCCGCCGCTAAAACAGCGCAGGCCAAGCCCAAAACCAATTCTGCCGAATTGATTCAGAAGAAGCTAGTGCTGACCGGCGCGGACATCGATGAAGCTCGGGCCCGAGGCGGAATTGCTTGTCGGCGGCAAGAACTATAATACGGCCCTGATCAGCCAGATTGAGGGCATTCAGGCGCCGCATTTTCGTGCGGTCTCTTCGCTGGCCTTTCATCGTCTGCTGGATGAAACCAAGGTCAATGGCCGTGTAGTGCGCTCTGTGGTGGATAAAGAGTATGGTCGCATTGACTGGAACGATCCGGAAATAAATCAGGATCCCGATTTCCTGCAAAAATTTGTACGCCAGTTGGGCAAGCAGAGCCATGACGCCGCTAAGGCCGAGGGAGAGCAGTCGCATACCAAATTGCGAACCTTTATCAATAATATTGTGGAAGGTTTTGCCACGTCTCCTGAGGGTATCGACCAGCTGCGCAAGCGCTCGGTGATGGTGCAGGCCGCCATTCTTTCCGTGGATATGCCCGCTGAAGTGGATGAGGCCGTACGCGGGGCCTATAAAGCCATCTGTGAGGAAAACGGCGACGACATGACCCCTGTGGCCGTGCGTTCTTCCGCCGCCGGCGAAGATTCGCGCAAAAAAGCTTTGCCGGTCTGCAAGATACTTATCTGAACATGGTAGGCGCGGATAAGGTGGTGGAAGCCTATCACTGGGACTGTTCCTCTGCTTACAATCTGCGCTCCATGACCTACCGGCGAGAAGCCATCCTGGACGCTCTGGCCCGTGCCGAAGAAACCGGCGACGAATCCATTGCCGAAATGGCAAAACAGGAATGGGCCATTGAACATACGTCTCTCTCCGTCTGCATGATGCAGATGATCAATCCCGTGATTTCTGGCACGGCCTTTTCCGCCGATACGGCCACAGGCTGCCGGGGCACGGATCGCAAGGATCTGGTGAGCATCGACGCCAGCTATGGCCTCGGCGAGGCCGTGGTGGGCGGCAAGGTGACGCCTGACAAGCTCTATGTCTTCCAGCGCGACGACGGCAGCGAGGTGGTTATCCGCCAGATGGGCTGCAAGGATATGAAAATCGTCTATGACGAAAAGGGCGGCACGCGCGAAGTGCCCGTGCCCGAGCTGGAAGCCCTGCGCTGGGCTTTGTCTCTGAGCCAGGCTGAACGGGTTGCCAAGGGCGTGCGCGCCGTGAGCAAGGCCTACGGCGGCATGATTATGGATACGGAATTCTGTATCGACGCCAACGACAAGCTCTGGTTCGTGCAGGCCCGGCCTGAAACCCGCTGGAACGAAGATCTGGAACTGCATCCCACCACCATTTTCATGCGTCGCCGCGAGGTGGACGCCAAGGCTGCGGCCGAAGCGGAATTCTGGTGGAGGCAACGGCGCTTCACGCGGGGCGGGTCAGGGCACGGTGCGTTTTCTGCGCTCCGCCCTTGAGCTGAATAAGATTGCCAAGGGCGACGTGCTGGCCGCTGAACGCACAGATCCGGACATGGTGCCGGGTATGCGCGTGGCCTCCGCCATCATGGCGGACGTGGGCGGCGACACCAGCCATGCCGCCATCACGTCGCGCGAACTGGGCATAGCGGCGGTCATCGGCATTCAGCGGGTGGACGTGCTGCGCGCCCTGGACGGCGCGGAAGTGACCGTGGACGGTACGCGAGGGCGGGTCTACCGCGGCTTGCTGCCCCTGCATCAGGTGGGCGGCGAAATGGATGTGGCGAAACTGCCGCCTACAAAGACCAAAGTGGGCTTAGTGCTGGCCGACGTGGGCCAGGCGCTCTTCCTTTCGCGTCTGCGCAACCATCCCCAGTTTGAAGTGGGTCTGTTGCGGGCGGAATTCATGCTGGGCAACATCAGCATCCATCCCCAGGCTCTGGAAGCCTTTGACAACGGCGAACTGGACGGAGTTGTCCAGGCCAAGGTCAAGGAGCTGGAGAATCGTCTTTCCAAGGTGTTGCGCGAGCAGATGGCCGCCGGTCTGATTGTCTTTAATTTCAATCTGCGCGAATACGTGGTGAAATCACGGCCTGTCCGCTGAGGTCAGCGCTCTGGCCGATGCCGACAAGAGCCTGAGCGCCGAGGAAGTCCTGCTGCAGCATCGCAAAATGCGCGAGCTGGACCACAAGATTGACCAGCACATGGAGATGGCCTCGCGCCGTATCGAGGTGCTGAAGACTTCGCCCGATCTGGCGGATCATGTGCGGATCATCATGGGCTACGACGACGAGCTGGCCCTGCTGCCGTCCGCTGATCCGGAATCAGCCAAGCGCGCTGCTGAAATCGAAGCCAGCGTGGAAGCGCATGTGCAGCGGATTCAGGATCTGCCCGCTGTGGTCAAGCTGCTGGAAAACATCCTCCATCTGCGCGAGGAGATTGGCCTGCGTACCGGGCTTAAAAAGGAAATGGACGATGTGCGCAACCTGCCGGAAAAAATCCGCGGCCTTATCAAGGCGCGCGGTTTCCGCACCGGCTAACGGAGCACTATGTCCAGACCCTGGCCCACGCAATCTGGCCCCTTTTTGCCATGGCCTTCTACGGCAAACCCATTACCTACCGCACCACGGACTTCAAGAGCAACGAATACCGCAACCTTCTGGGCGGCAATCTTTTCGAGCATCAGGAAGCCAATCCCATGCTGGGTTATCGTGGCGTTTCGCGGAATATCCATGACTGGGAAATAGAGGCCTTCAAGTTGCGCGCGCGTTTACGGCGGCAACAATCTGCGTATGATGCTGCCCTTTGTGCGTACCCTTGAGGAAGCCCGCTCCATGCGCTGCTATCTGGATCAGGTGCACAAGCTCAAGAGCGGCCACGACGGCCTGAAGATCATCCTCATGTCCGAACTGCCCTCCAACGCCATTCTGGCGAAGCAGTTCGTCAGCGAGTTTGACGGCTTCTCCATCGGCTCCAACGACATGACCCAGATGGTGCTGGCCACGGACCGTGACAACGCGCGCCTTGCCCATATTTATGATGAAGAGGACCCGGCGGTGGTCTGGGCCATCCTGGTCAGCATCTTTACCGGCCAGAAGTACGGCAAGAAGGTGGGCTTCTGCGGTCAGGGCGTTTCCAACAGCGTCATTCTGCGCGGCTTGGTGGCTATTGCCGGGATTACCTCGGCCTCGGTGGTGCCGGACACCTATTACCAGACCGTCTTTGACATCGCGGCTGTGGAAAAGGAAAACATCCCCACTTCCCAGCTCGGCAAATGGCTTGGACAGCAGCACCATAAGCGGCTGGCGGAGCTTATGGAAACCGCCGGTTACGGGCATATTCTCAAGAAATACACGGAACCGCAGGACATTCAGGAATGGTACGAAGGCGAGCTGCAGCGGCGGCATGAACAGTTGCGCGAGCATCTGGACACGCCGAAGGAAGGCTTCTACCGCGCCGAGTTGCAGAGTTTCCGTTCCACCTTCCACAAGCCGGTGATCTACGCCACCTGGAATTGGGACGATACCGTGCTGGATGCCCTGCATCAGTCTGGTTTTGAGAACTTCGATGAGCAGGCCAAGGCGTTGGAGATCTCCCGCGAGCTGAATGCCTAACCTTAGAGCAAATTGACTTTCAAAGTTAACCTTTTCTAAAAAAGAAATATACTGAAAGAGGCCTGGATCCTGTGGGGTCCGGGCCTCTTTCTTTAGGAAGGTGGTTGGCTTGTTCGCGTCCGGCGATCATGGAAAAACGTGTAAGCACCCGCGCCTGTCATGCTATGCGCGAGCGGCTCGAATTTCTGCTGCCGCAGGGGAGGAATGAGAGGGGCGACAGATGAAAAGGGGAGCTTGAGCTCCCCTTCATTGTTATTGCTTTGCCGTGGCGGCAAATTGTTGCTGCTGTTTGCCCTGGTCTCCGCCAGGCCCCATACTCACGGCCTTGGAGGTGGACATGAGGTAGATCTCATGCGGGTCAAGGATCAGAATCACGGAGCCGTCGCCCATGATAGTGGCCCCGGAAATGCCTTTGAGATCGCCAAGATACGCACCCAGGGGCTTGATGACGATTTCCTGGCGTTCCAGAAGTTGATCCACGACCAGACCCAGACGGCGTTCATTATCATGGATGACCACCACGGACAGGACATCGGGCAGAGGGTCGGTACGCGGCAGGCCGAGCATTTCCGAAAGTTCCACAATGCCCAGCACTTCGCCGCGCAGGGTGACGGCCTTACGTCCCTTGACGTCGGTGAGACGTTCAAATTCAATCTTGGTGGTTTCCGACACGGCGTCCAGCGGAATGGCGTACATCTGGCCGGACACATTGACCATCAGAGCGTCGATGATCGCCAGGGTCAACGGCAGGCTCAAGGTGAAGCGCGTGCCCTTGCCCACTTCGGAATAGGTGTTGACGCTGCCTTTGAGATTTTTGATGTTGGTGCGCACCACGTCCATGCCCACGCCGCGCCCGGAAATATCCGTGATTTTTTCGGCGGAGGAGAAGCCCGGCGCGAAATCAGTTCCATGGCCTCACGGTCATCCAGCTGCGCCGCTTCCTCGGGCGTGATGACGCCCTTGCGGATAGCCACTTCGCGCATTTTATCCGGGTCAATGCCCTTGCCGTCGTCTTCAATCTCAATGGCGACGGAATTGCCCTTGTGAAAGGCGCGCAGGGTGACCTTGCCCTTGGGCGCCTTGCCCGCAGCAACTCGCACGTCTTCCGATTCAATGCCGTGGTCCACGGAGTTGCGGATCAGATGCACCAGGGGATCGCCGATAACCTCCACCACGCTCTTGTCCAGTTCCGTTTCTTCGCCTTCCATGATCAGATCGACTTCCTTGCCGCTTTTGCGCGAAAGGTCGCGGACCAGGAATGGGCATTTTCAGTGTGTTCATCGTTGCGACCCTTACCTTTTTCATCATGAACCTGGTCCCCGGCGGTCCGTTCGTGGCTGAAAAGTCCATCAGCAAGGCAGCCCAGCAGGCTCTGGCCGAGAAATACGGTCTGGATAAGCCTCTGGGGGTGCAGTACCTTAACTATATGAACAGCCTTGTCCACGGCGACATGGGCCTGAGCTTAAAGCAGCGCGGCCGTACCGTCAACCAGATCATCTTCTCCAAGCTGCCTGTGTCTGCCCGCACCGCCGGTCTGGCCGTGCTGGTAGCGCTCTGCGTCGGCATCCCGCTGGGCTGTCTGTCTGCGTATAACCGAGGGAAATGGGCTGACAACCTGATTATTGTCTTTGCCACCTGCGGCATCGCCATCCCGAGCTTTATCTCCAGCGTTGTGCTGCTCTACACCTTCGGCATGAACCTGAAGCTGCTGCCCACCGTTGGCCTGAACGAGCCTGCGGCCTACATCATGCCGGTCACGGCGCTGGCGATCTATCCCACCGCCTACATCACCCGCCTGATGCGCTCGAGCCTGCTCGATGTCATGGGGCAGGACTACATGCGCACCGCCCGCGCCAAGGGTGTTTCCAGCGTGAAGATCCTCTTCAAGCATGCGCTGCGCAACGCCATTCTGCCCGTCGTCACCTATGTCGGCCCGATGCTGGCCGGCCTGATGACCGGCTCCTTCGTGGTCGAGAAGATCTTCTCGATCCCGGGTCTGGGCCGCGACTTTGTGTCCGCCATCACCAACCGTGACTACATGATGATCATGGGCACCACCATTCTGCTGGCCGCCCTCGTCATTGTGGCCAATGTGGTCGTTGATATTCTGTACAAGATCATCGACCCGCGTATCAAGCTGAAGTAAGGAGGAGCAGACAAAATGGAAAATCTGAAAAAGAATCCGTTGAGCCTGCAACTCAACGTGGAGGATTTCGCCCCGCATCCAACGAGGAGAAAAAGAGCCTTGTCATCATGCGCGAGAGCGTCAACTTCTGGAAGGACGGCATGCGCCGTCTGCGCAAAAACAAGATCGCCATGGTCAGCCTGGTCGTCATCCTGCTCATTGCGTTTATGGCCTATGTTCTGCCGTCCCTGTGGCCCTACAGCTATGAGCTGCAGATCAAGGGCAGCAACAACCTTGCTCCGTTCGAGTATTCTGCCGCCGAGCAGAAGCTCATCGATGCGGGCGAGAAGGTCTTTCCGCATATTCTCGGCACCGACCGCATGGGCCGTGACTTTGCCGTGCGTGTCATGATGGGCACCCGCGTCTCCCTGTCCGTCGGCCTGCTGGCCTCTGTGCTGGTCCTGCTCATCGGCGCGACCTACGGCGCCATCTCCGCATTTGCGGGCGGCTGATCGATAACATCATGATGCGCATCACTGATATTCTCTACACCATCCCCGACATCCTGCTCATCATCCTGCTGGCCATGGCCATCAAGGAACCGCTGGAGGGCCTGGCCA
>ENA-OQCL01001148-OQCL01001148.1-human-gut-metagenome-genome-assembly--contig:-NODE-1148-length-10314-cov-2.682733_pt1 | contig 10314 bp, 11 predicted proteins | sample MGYA00242502_ERZ504586 | MGnify/ENA primary metagenome ERZ504586 (study PRJEB26092, sample SAMD00036316) | human gut metagenome | host: Homo sapiens | study: EMG produced TPA metagenomics assembly of... | reverse complement strand
AGAGCGAGGCCGCCGTGTCCTGGATGCGGGATTTTTCCTCTTCGTCAATATGGCCGTCAGCCCGCGCCGCAAAGACCATGGCCTCCAGCAGAAGCAGGGCTGTGTTCTCGGCCGGGGGCAGGGCGCCCTGAGTCCGGGGCGCGGGGATTTCCGCCGCCGGAGCCGCGTCCGCGTCGCCGGCCTGGCCAGCCTGGGCCCATTTTTTGTAGAAGTTCCAGGCCAGCGCGCCCGCCGCGGCCGTGCCTCCGACCATAAGCGCGCCCTTGGCGAATTTTTTGGCGCTTTTGCCCGTGAACAGCGCGCCCAGCAGGCCGCCCAGAGCCGCCGAGCCCAGCAGGCCGCCGATGCCGCCCGGGCTGCCCGCGCCGACATTTTGCAAAGTGTTTTTGAGCGTGTCGCCCACGTTTCCGAGTCCGGCTTTCAGGCCGCCGTTGCCGTTCAGTGCGTCAAGAATGTTTTTCATAGGGTCCTCGTTAGGGGATTTACCATAAGATATAGGCAGCGCGGTCGCTTTGACAAGCGTCCGCATGCTGCCGATCGGCAAAGGCCCGCCCGCGTGTGCCGGCGGGCGGGCCTTATATCTGTCGCGGCGTCGCGGGTTTATTCCGCGCTGACCGTGCCCACGGCCTGCAGGCGGATGTCCGAGGGAATTTCCGCCTGGGAAATCACGGGCACCGTGGGCAGGAAGCGGGTGATCAACTGGGCCAGGTGCGGCCGGACTATGGGACTTGCCAGAATCACGGGCTGGCCGTCGGTATTCACGGCGTTCTCCACAGCGGAGTTGATGTTCTGCACCAGACGCTGGGCCGCCGCCGGATTGAGCGAAAGAAAGGTGGCCCCGTTGTCGGTCTGGCGGATGCCTTCCTGCACCATGCGTTCGGCGTTGCCGTTGAGGGTCAGCACGGGCAGCACGCCCTGGCTGTCCAGATAGGGCCGCACAATGGAGCGGGAGAGTTTTTCGCGCACGTATTCGGCCAGCATGTCCGGATTTTTGACGCCGCCGCCGAAGTCGCCCAGGGTCTCCACAATGGTCAGCATGTCGCGGATGCTGACGTTTTCCCGCACCAGCAGTTGCAGCACCTTCTGCACGCCGCCCAGGGATATGGTGCCGGGCACCAGATCCTCCACGGCCTTGGGCGAATGCTTGGCCACGGTGTCCAGCAGGCCCTGGACGGCCTGGCGGTCAAGAAAGTCGGCCAGGTGGCGCTTGAACACTTCCGTCAGATGGGTGGCGATGACCGTGGCCGGGTCCACCACCGTATACCCCGCCAGCATGGCCTCTTCGCGCTGGCTGTCCGGAATCCAGAGGGCGGGCAGGTTGAAAGCGGGCTCGCGGGTTTCGATGCCGTTGATTTTGGTGGTCACGTTGCCCGGGTCCATGGCCAGGAAGTGGTCCACCAGGATTTCCGCCGAAGCCACCTGATTGCCCTTGATCAACAGGGCGTACTGGCCGGGCTTCAGTTGCAGATTGTCGCGCAGGTGCAGGGAGGGGATGACCACGCCCATATCCAGAGCGAACTGCCGCCGGATGGAGCGGATGCGCGCCAGCAGGTTGCCGCTCTGTTCCTCGTCCACCAGGGGAATCAGGCCGTAGCCCACTTCCAGCTCCAGGGTGTCCAGGGGCACAGGGCCTGCACTTCCTCGGGGGTGTCCGCCGTGGCCGGGGACTTGCCGCCGCTCTTGCCCTTGGCTCCCTTCTTGTCGGCCTTGGCGTCCTCCTCTTCATCCTTGGCAGTCAGGCGCGCCACCATGAAGAGCAGGATGGAGAGCACCAGGAAAGGAATGGTGGGCAGGCCCGGCACCAGGGCGAAGACCAGCAGCACGCCGGAAACCATTTTCAGGGCCTGGCTGTTGAAGGTAAGCTGGGCCAGAAATTCCTCGCCCATCTTGGCTTCCGAGGCGGCGCGCGAAACCAGCAGGCCCGTGCCCGTGGAAACGATGATGGACGGGATGGTGGAAACCAGGCCGTCGCCGATGGTCAGCAGGGAGTAGGTGGTCAGGGCCGTGTTCCAGTCCATGTCTTTCTGGACCACGCCGATGATGATGCCGCCGATCAGGTTGACCATGGTGATCATCATGCCCGCGTTCACGTCGCCGGAAACGAATTTGCACGCGCCGTCCATGGCGCCGTAGAAGTCGGCCTCCTTGCGCAGGGCGTGGGCGGCGGTTGTTGGCCTCTTCCTCGTCAATGAGCCCGGCGTTGAGGTCGGCCTCGATGGCCATCTGTTTGCCGGGCATGGCGTCCAGGGTGAAGCGCGCGGCCACTTCGGCGATGCGCGTGGTGCCCGCGGTGATGACGCTCTTGTTCAGGATGAACATGATCATGAAGATGACGCCGCCCACCACGTAGCTGCCGCCCACCACGAATTCGCCGAAGGAGCGGATCACGCTGCCCGCGGCTTCGGCGCCCATATCGCCGTTGAGCAGGATCAGGCGGGTGGAGGCCACGTTGAGGGCCAGGCGCAGCAAGGTGGTCACCAGCAGCAGGGAGGGAAAGATGGTGAACTCCAGGGGCGAGGTCATGAACATGGTGGTGACCAGCACCAGCAGCGAGATGGAAATGCTCACGCAGAGCATGATGTCCAGAAAAAAGGTGGGCAGCGGCACCAGCATGACGAACAGGATAATCACCACGCCCGCCGCCAGCATAAGTTCGCCGTGCTTGGAGAAGCGGCTGTAATCAATTTGCGGAAGTCCGGTCGTCGCCATTTTTCTGACACCTCGTCATGTTCTGTGGGCGGGGAGCCCCGCAAATAAATTTAATTCTGCCGCATGGTTGGCTTGAGCTTCCAGATGCTGGCCAGCACAGTGGCCACGGCCTTGTACAGCTCTTCGGGGACCATGTCGCCCACTTCCACAGCCTTATACAAAGCGCGTGCCAAGGGCACGTTTTCGCGGATGGGCACGTTGTGCTCGCGGGCCACGGCCTTGATTTTTTCGGCCAGGTGATCCGCGCCCTTGGCAAGCACCACCGGGGCCGGGGCCTCCTGCGCGTTGTAGCGCAGGGCCACGGCGATATGGGTGGGGTTGGTCACCACCACGTCGGCCTTGGCACGTCCTGCATCATGCGCTTCATGACCACTTCCATCATCTTGCGGCGCTGCTGCCCCTTGATGACCGGGTCGCCCTCGGCCTGCCTGCGCTCGTCCCTTCACTTCGTCCTTGGTCATCTTCATGCCTTCCTTGTAGGCAAAGCGCGACTGCCAGACGTCAAAGCCGCGATGGCCAGGATGGGCAGCAGGGCATAGTAGGCCAGCTTGAGGCCCATCTGGAGCATGTAGGCGGCCACGCCTTCGGGCGTGGCGTAGTACATGGGCAGGAAGTTCTGGTATTCCTGATAAATGAGATAGCCGGGAATCAGGGCAAGGATGATGGAAAACAGCAGGCTTTTAATGGTGCGCAGGGCGGTCTGGGGCGAAAACATCATCTGTTTCAGACCCTTGATGATGTTGAAGCGCTGCCACTTGAACTTGAAAAACCTTGGTGGTCCAGAGCTTGCCCACCTGGAGGCGCTGGGCCAGAAAAGCCAGAAAACCCAGAAAAAGCAGGATCGGCAGGATGATCTTGCACAGCTCCACTGTCAGATCGATGCTCAGGGTGTAGACGTTCTGGGGATTGGGATCGAATTCCCAGGCGTGGCCCAGAAAGCGCCGGAACAGCGTCTTGATCTCCTCGGTCATGGGGCCGAGCCAGAGATGGAGGGCGATGAGGCCGCCCGTAAGGCTCACGGCTTTGCCCAGCTCCTGGGATTTGGGAACATTGCCCTCCTGGCGCTGTTTGTTTCTGCGTTTCGGAGTGGCTTCTTCCGTTCTGCTGGGGTCTTGCTGCTTGCCGAACATATGACGTTCCCGCTGTTGCGTTTTTGGCGATCAGCGGGAAGATAGCAAGAAGCATGCCCCGGCCGGAGACGGTCTGATCATTGCCTGGCGGGCGGGTTGCTACTATTCTGCACGGGAGCGGCACCAATAGCCGAGGGGGCTGGACCATGCCAAGGAGCACGGCGGGCGAAGGGGGCACAGACAAGGGCTTTCACTGCATTCTGATCGCGCCGTATCCGGAAATGGGCGCGGTATTCACGCCCATTGCCCGGCGCATGGGCTGCCGCCTGCGCGTGGTCGTGGGACAGGAGGACGCGGCTGTGGCCGTGGCGCGGGCCACGCCGCCCGACGACTGCGACGTCTTTCTGAGCCGCAGCATCAATGTTGCCTTTTTGAAGCGGCATACGGCCGTGCCCGTGGTAGCCATTGAAATGACGGCCATGGATCTCTTGCGCCTGCTGTTGCCCGATGTCGGAAAGGTTCGGCGGGTGGCCTGGTTCCGTTACGCCGGGCCCCTGCGGGATGTGGATTGCGTGGCCGGGGTTCTGGGCATGGAGATTCGCGAGTGCCTTTTCCGTTCCCGCGCGGAGGCGCGCGACATGGCCGCAGAGCTTGAACCGGGTTCCGTGGACCTGGTGGTGGGCGGCACCTATGTGCGGGATTTTGTGGCTCCCCTGGGCTTTTCCACCCGCCAGTTCAGAGTTGACGAAGAAACCGCCGCGCGCTGTCTGCGCGAGGCCGCCGCCATCGCGGAAGCCCGGCGGCTTGAGCGGCGGCGCGCGGCGCGCATCCACGCCGTCTTCAATGCCGTGAGCGAGGGCCTGCTGGTGCTGGACGAAAAGGGCGCGGTAAGTCATGTGAACACCTCCGCCGCCCGGCTGCTCAAGAGAACGCCCGAAGACCTGCTGGATAAGGACATCCGCGCGGCCGTTCCCGGCGGCTTTCTGAGCGGCGAAGGGCTGCCGGACAGGGCCGAGCGGGGGCGGGTCCGGGACATCGGCGGCGTGACCCTGGTCGTCAACCGGGTGCCCGTGGCGGTTCAGGGCAAAAGCGCGGGCCTGGTCTTTTCCTTTTCCGACGCCGGAAGCATCCGGCGGGCGGAAGGCCGTCTGCGCAGCAGCCTCAAGGCGTGCGGTTTTACCGCGCGTTACACCTTTGATGATATCGAAGCCCGCTCGCCCGTCATGCGGCAAGTAAAGGAACTGGCGGCGCTCTATGCCTCCACGGACGCCAATCTGCTGATCTGCGGCGAATCGGGCACGGGCAAGGAAATTTTCGCCCAGAGCATTCACGCGGGCAGCCGTCGCGCGGACAGCCCCTTTGTGGCGGTCAACTGCGCGGCCATTCCGAAGGTCTGCTGGAAAGCGAGCTGTTCGGCTATGAGGAGGGCGCGTTCACGGGCGCGCGCCGCCAAGGCAAAGCCGGGATGTTTGAACTGGCCCATACCGGCACGCTTTTTCTGGACGAGGTGGGTGATCTGCCGCTGTTGTTGCAGGGGCGCCTGTTGCGCGTTCTGCAGGAGAGGGAGATCGTCCGGGTGGGAGGCACCCAGGTCATCCCCCTGGACGTGCGGGTGATCTGCGCCACCAACCGGGATCTGGAAGATCTTGTCCGGCGCAGGCTCTTCCGGGCGGATCTGTACTATCGCCTCAATGTGCTCAATCTGACCCTGCCTCCGTTGCGGGAACGGCCCGAAGACATTGTGCCCATGGCTGTTTCCCGGTTGCGCAAACATCTGCGGCCGACGCCTCCGGCGGATGTGATGGAGCGGGCCCTGGGTCCCCTCCTGATGCGCCGAGCCTGGCCCGGGAATGTGCGCGAGCTGTTCAGCGTGTTGGAGCGCCTGGCGTTGATCGCCAACCATACGGGCGCGGGCACGGCGGGCGGACGGGATTGGGCGCGGCTTCTGGCGCGCGTCTGGCAGGGCGCGGATCCGGCTTTGGAGAGCCCGCCGGGCGAAGCCTGCGCCGCTGACCTGCGGACGCAAGTGCGGGCTCTGGAGCGGAAGATCATTGAAACGGCTCTGGCCGCGACGGGCCAGGATCTGGGCGCGGCGGCGCGCCGCCTGGGCATCAGCCGGATGACGCTCTGGCGCAAGCTGCAGCCTTGAGGCGCGGCCCTGCCTCGGCTTATAGCATTTTTGTTACATAGTTGCATAAGAATTGTTACAAAAATCGCCGTAAGAACTGCTCTGAACAGCCTTGGTCCCGCCCGCGGCCCGCTGCTGCGCCTTTTTTCACGAATGGCGCATTCCTGGCATGGTTCTTGATGAAACTGCTCCAACCTCAACGCTGGAGTAGTTATGAGAAAACTCATCCTTGCCGTCTGTCTCGCGCTCGGCGTCTGTCTGCCGGGCCTTGCGTCCGAGGCCCGCGCCGACTACCCCCAAGACCGCCCCCTGAACATCATCGTGCCCTTCGGTCCCGGCGGCGCGGTGGACATCGCCAGCCGCATCCTGGCGGAGTATTTCCAGAAAGAATTCAAGATCACCATCAATGTGATCAATAAACCCGGCGGCGCGCAGGCTATCGGCCTCAACGACATGCTGCGCGCCCGGCCCGACGGCTATACGCTGTGCTTTCCCGCATTCGGCGGGCTGTGCACCACACCCAAGTTGACCAATGTGGGTTTTACGGAAAAAGACTTCAAGCCCGTGGCCCAGGTCACGGTCATGGAGTTGGCTTTTTCCGTCAACAAGGCCTCGGGGCTGAAGGATTTTCCGGCCTTTATCGAGGCCGCGCAGAAGAACCCCGCTGATATCGTCTACGGCAGCACCGGGGCCATTACCACCCAGCGCCTCTACCTGACCAAGCTGCTGCAACGCTTCCACAACGGCCTGAAAATCCGGCACGCGGCCTACGGCAGCGGGCATGAGGTTTCCACGGCCCTGCTCGGCAAACACATCACGGCCGGATTCCAGGTGCCCGCCAATGTGCTGCCCTATGTGGAATCGGGCGACTTCGCCACCATTGCCGTCACCCGGAAGACCCGTCATCCGTCGCTGCCGGACACGCCGACCTTCCGCGAGATTTACGCCGACAGGCTGAGTCCGGAAGACGAGCAATGGATCGATATGGGTTCGTGGCACGGCCTGGTGGCCTCCGGAAAGGTGCCGGACGAACGCATCGCCGCTTTGCAGCCCTTGTTGCAAAAGGCCCTGGCCGATCCCGACGTCATCGCCAGGTTCAAGAAGATCGGCCTGTCTGTGGACTATCTGCCGCCCAAGGGATTCGGCGAGGTCATCGCGGCCGGTTCCGCCCTGGTGGACGACGTGCTGGCCGGGCGCAAATCGCTGGACTGATCCTTCGCGCCGGGCGCGCCCCGCGCGAAGAACGGGACGCGGCAAGGAAGACCCGCGTCCCGCCCTTCCAGCCCAGGTATGCCGCCGGATACGGGAGGCCCCATGAAAAAACAAACGGAGTTTTTTCATCGCCTTGGCTCTTCTGGTGATCTGCGCCGTGGCCTGGCAACAGATCCGCCTTTTGCCGGAATCAGCGTCGGCCGAGTTTTTCAGACCGGCCTCCTTTCCCACGGGCGTCACCGTGCTGCTGGCTGTTCTGGCCTGCATTCTGCTGGTCCGCAGTTTTCTGGTCCGGGGCCGGGCCGCATGGCCGGAACGGCCCGTGCTGCTGAAAGTGCTGCTGATGATTTTGCTGGTGCTCGGCTATGTGGCGGGCTTCGTCGGGCTTGGCGAATACGCCTATGACGCGCTTTGGCCGGGCGGCACGGGCTTCTGTTCCGCCACCCTGATTTTTCTGGTGCTGGCCCAGGTGCTCACGGGCTGTCGCGGCCCCTGGCGCATCCTGCTGATCGCGGGCCTGATGACCGCTTTTCTGTATCTGGTCTTCGCCCTTTTGTTTAACGTCCCGCTTCCCTGAGGCTGAGCCTATGGATACTTTTTTTTCGGCACTGGCCGCGGCGTGCGGCTTTGAGGCGCTGCTGGCGAATCTTCTGGGCGTGGCGCTGGGCATCGTGTTCGGAGCCCTGCCGGGGCTCACGGCCGTCATGGGCGTGGCCCTGCTCATCCCCCTGACCTTCGGGCTGCCTCCGGTGGTGGCCTTTTCCTCCCTGCTCGGCATGTACTGCGGGGCCATTTACGCCGGTTCCATCACGGCCATTCTGGTCAGTACGCCGGGCACAGCGGCGGCCGCGGCCACCATGCTTGAAGGCCCCCGGCTGACCGCCAGGGGGGAATCGCTGCGCGCCCTGGAAATGACCACCGTGGCTTCCTTTGTCGGCGGCGTGTTTTCCTGCTTCATCCTGGCAGGGGTGGCCCCGCAGCTTGCGCGCTTCGCCCTGAATTTCAGCGCGCCGGAGTATTTCGCCCTGGGCATTTTCGGCCTGACCATCGTGGCGACCCTGTCCGAGGGCGCGTTGCTCAAGGGCTGCATCGCGGCCTGCCTCGGCCTGCTCATCGCCATGGTGGGCATGGACCCGCTCACCGGCAATCTGCGCCTGACCTTTGATTCCGCCAACCTGATCAACGGCGTGTCGCTGATCCCGGCTCTGGTGGGCTTGTACGCGCTTTCACAGGTTTTTCTTACCTGTGAGGACGTCTTTCGCGGCAAGCGTCTTTCGGCTGTGAACATTTCCAGAAAAGGCATCTCCCTTGCGGAAATCTGGGCCAACAGAAGCGCGCTGTTGCGCGGTTCGCTGATAGGTACCTTTATCGGCATTGTGCCGGCCACGGGATCGGGAACGGCCTCGTTCGCGGCCTACAGTGAAGCCAAGCGCAATTCCAGGCATCCGGAAGCCTTCGGCAACGGGGCCATAGAGGGGCTCGCGGCGACGGAGTCGGCCAACAACGCCGTGACCGGCGGAGCGCTGATCCCTCTTCTGACTCTGGGCATTCCCGGCGACGTGGTTACCGCCGTCATTCTGGGCGCGCTGATGATCCAGGGCATGACGCCCGGCCCGCTGCTTTTTCAGGAGCAGGGCGCCCTGGTCTACAGCATCTTCATTTCCCTGCTCCTGGCCAATGTCTTCATGCTGGTTCTGGGCATGGCATCGTACGGGTGGTTTTCGAAAATCGTGAGCATCCCCGGCGGCATCCTCATGCCGCTGGTCACCACGCTTTGTGTGGTGGGCGGCTACGCCCTGAACAATTCCAATTTCGATCTTGGGGGTGATGGCGGTCTTCGGCATCCTGGGCTGGATCATGACCAAGGCTTCCATTCCGCTGGCCCCGCTGCTGCTGGCCATGATCCTCTCAGGCATCATTGAAACCAATTTTCGCCGCGCCCTGAGTATTTCCGACAATGACTACACGGTCTTTCTCACCCGGCCGGTGTGCGCCGATTTTTTCTGTGCATCAGCCTGTTCATCCTGTTCAATCTGCTGCGCAAGGAATGGAAAAAAGCCGCGGCTCGGCGCTGAGGCCGCCACTCACCCATAAAAAAACAGAAGGACGCGCTATGCCTGCCGCCACCCATATCTATCATAACGGAACTATCCTGACCATGGACTCGCGCGCTTCCACGGCCTCCTGCCTGGCCGTGCGCGGCGACAGAATCGCGGCGGTGGGCGGACCGGATGACGTGGCTCCCCTGCGCGGCCCGGACACGCGGCTCGTGGACCTCAAGGGACGGACCATGCTGCCCGGCTTTTACGACTGCCACAGCCATTATATGCGTGCGGGCATGTATAACGCCCTGTATCTGGACGCCTTTGCCGCGCCCATCGGCAGTCTGAAGACCCTGGCGGAACTGGCCGGGCGCATCAGGGCCGGAGCCGTGGAAACGCCCAAGGGCGAATGGCTGCTCTGCGCGGGGTACGATGATACGGGCCTGGCTGAAAAGCGCCACTTCAGTCTGGCGGAGCTGGACGCCTTGTGCCGGAGCATCCGCTGTTTCTGCGGCACATTTCCGGGCATTCGGCCTTGTGCAACAGTCTGGCCCTGGCCGCGGCGGGCATCGGCCCGGACACGCCGGACCCGGCGGGCGGGCTGTTCCGGCGGGGCCGGACGGGGCCCTGACCGGCCTTGTGGAGGAGCCCGCGGCCATGGACAGGGTGCTGGAGGCGGCTCCGGCCATGACCGGCGAGCTGTGGCTGATTTCAGCCCGCCGGGCCTGCGAGGACTACCTGGCCAAGGGCGTGACCACAGCCCATGACGGCGGCGTGACCACGGCCATGTGGCACAATTATTTCAAGGCGCATGCGGCGGGCATCATCAGAAACCGGGTACAGCTTCTGCCCAAGCACGGCTTGTTCGACTTCAGCCTGGCCCCGCGCGACCCGGCGCCGGGCGGTTGGCTGACCGGTGACGGCAAAGCTCAGCCTGGGCGCGGTCAAGCTCTTTCAGGACGGCAGCATCCAGGGCTACACGGGCTATCTGAGCAATTCCCTACCATAAGCTTCTCGACGCCGGGCTTCCCGGCCAGTGGCGCGGCTATGCCATCCATACGCGCGCGGCCCTGGCGGAGCTGATCACGGGCTACCACAAAATGGGCTGGCAGGTCGCCGTGCATGCCAACGGCGACGCGGCCATCGACGACGT